>LXOW01155473.1_pt1 | contig 24495 bp, 11 predicted proteins | sample 1368591 | NCBI WGS metagenome assembly LXOW01 (sample SAMN04884650, study PRJNA319009) | bovine gut metagenome | isolation source: Cow rumen | host: Bos taurus | place: Italy: Legnaro (PD) | collected 2014-07-09
AAGCCCAGCGCCTTCTGCCTCACCGACGAACTCGACGCCGCCCTCGACGACAGCAACATCTCCCGCTACCTGGCGATGCTCAAGCAATTCCTTGCCACGACCCAATTCATCGTCATCTCGCACAACCGCCAAACCATCGCCGAAGCCGACGCCCTCTACGGCGTNNGGCATCTCCAAGATCGTCTCCATGCGCTTCCGCTCCGACCTCGAAAAAGACACCGGCGGCCGGTAAAGGATTGCCCCCCTCGGAACTCAGTCCGGCATCTTGACGGTAATCCTGAAGAACCGCCAATCCTTCCCGCGCCAGCCATCCAGCCCCGGCGCCTCTTCCCAGTCGCCGCCATCTAGGGATTTCCGGCCTTGGAGGTTGTAGATGCGTTCCGTCTTGGTTCCGCCCTCGTTCAGGTCTGGGTCGGGTTTCAGAGACGGTGCTCCGTCGCGGATTACCATCAGCGTCCTCAGAGCGGCATCGGGATCGGTCGGAGCCACTCCGGCCATGTAGCACTGCCAACCGGCCATCCCGTTCGCGGCCCTGCCGGCCGCCGCCGCCTCGTAGTCCCCTCCGAACGCCGCTAGATAATCCGGATAGGCCTCCAGCCACGCAAACGGCACCGGCACTGGCGTCCCGGACGTCTCCACCGCCGCCAGTTCCCGGAAGAACTCCGCTGTCAGCCGCCCGATCTCCCGCCCCGCGGCATCCCGCGACACGTGCGTCAGCGTGAACGTCCCCGACTCCCCNNCCACCGATGTTGAGCTCCCGCCCCCCAGCAGCTCCGTGCGTCCGCCGGGACGCTCCAGCGTCACCTCCACGCTCGCCGCCCCATCCCACGCCGTGTCCCATGTCGTCCACTCCGACTCGCGTGGCTCCCTCGTCCCGTGCCCCGCCCGCGCGTCCGCCCGGAACGCCGGCGTCTCTCCGGTCCATGTCCCGGCCGTCGCCGCCATGGCGCACGCCAGCAGGACTCCCCCCGCCACAACCAACCCCTTGCGCATTGCCCTGTTCATCTCATGTTCCTTTCATCTCGCGGGCTCCGCCCGCAACAAAACTGTCCCACTCTGCCCCATTGATATCTGCCGCGCCCGCGGTTGTCGCTCTGGGAGAGAAGGGGCGCTTCCGCTCCTTGCTCATTCTTGTCGTGTTTTTCCGTTTTCATCTTCGTTTTCGATCATGGAGAGGCGAAAGCCCAGGCCATATAAACTATCCGACGGGGCACTACTGCCGCGATACGCCGAGCGGCAGGCGGACGCGTGGCTCTCACGGTACCATCCACCACCCCGAACCATGCGGTACGACCCGGATAAAGCCCCTTGAGGGTCCGTCACTGCCTCCATTGTTATCATCGCCATCCAGTCCAAGCACCACTCCCTCACGTTCCCATGCATATCATACAGACCCCATGCATTCGGCCGATAGCTCCCCACCGTCGTATGCTGGCTGTACTCACCCTTCCCGTCGTTTAGGTTGTAGTGGAACCGCCCAACCTCCGCCATGTTCGAACAATTGTCATTGTCCGTCAGGTTTTTTCCACTGTTGAGTGCCGTCGTCGTCCCCGCACGGCACGCATACTCCCATTGCGCCTCCGTCGGCAAATCCCACGCGAACCCGCCTGCCCGCATCCGGAGCTTGCCCATGAAGCTCGCCGCATCCACCTCCGCGCTCCCCGGCCAGTTGTAGGTCGAAGAATTGCCGCGTATCGTGTTCCAGGAAACACACTCCACCGGACGCATGTTCCCCTTATAGGCAGACGGATTGCTCCCCATCACCAGCTCCCACTGCTTTTGTGTCACCTCGAACACCCCCATGTAAAACGGGTGCGTCAGCGTCACCTCATGCTGGCTTTCGTTGTTGGAAGAGGAATAATCACCAGTTCGCCCAAATTCATTTGTCGGACTCCCCATTGTGTACGTCCCCGGCATAATCCGCCGCAGCACCAGCTTCGTTGTCTTATACTCGTCAGTCCACCCACTGGACGGTACGTCTTCAAGATAGCTGACGCCATAGCTCGTCGCATTTGTCCCACCGGACAGGTCGAGGACCATGTATAGTAGAGGGTCCGATACCTCTATTGCGATCTCCCGCATCACAGTCGCCCATGTCGCATCCCCCACCTGCGTTGCCCGCACCACGACGGTCCCGGCCCCCGTAAACGTCAGGACGTTCCCCTCCAACGTTGCCGGGCCAGAGACCACCTCGAAGGTCACCGTCCCGCCACCTGTGGCCGTTGCACCAAGCACCATGCTCCATCCCACCATCGCCTGTGTCGCGACACCGGACGTCCATTTGATGGTCTGCTCCTTGAGAACGCCGTCATCCCCGGCGGGACAGCACAGGCGGAAGCCGACAAGCTGACTGGATGACGCAGGAGCATAGCCTTTCCGATACGCCGCACGGCAATAACGCGCGGCACTGTTCCAGCTTCCGCCTCGCACGACACGTGTCTCTCCCGAGACCGGGCCGACTGGATTGGTCGCAACGCCTGTTCCATAGTCGCCCATCCAATCCAGACACCACTCGAACACGTTACCATGCATGTCATACAGTCCCCACGCATTCGGAAGGTGCGAACCGAGATGCAATGCCCGTACAAAGCTCGACCAGCGGGATGGATTGGTGATTATCGTGAACGAAGAAGGCAACGACTTTCCATATGTACCCAACTCACCCAGAAAGCGACACGTTTTGGTATCACTCAGATCTTTTCCGCTGCTGAGGGATGTCGGGGTGCCTGCGCGGCAAGCGTATTCCCACTGGGCCTCGTTCGGCAAATCGAAGGCAAGACCAGTCTTGGCCCTCAACACACCGAGAAAACTGTCGGGTGCCACCGATCCGGCATCGGGCCATCCCTCACCGGTTTCCGCACCCCGGATGGCGGCATATGAAACGCTTTCGACGGGATAATATGCCTGATACGGATATGGATACAGGTTATGATAGAATAGATAGACATAGGATTCATACAACGCCAACACCGATGGATTGCTACCCATCGCCTTCATCCATTGCGATTGCATGACGGGATAGACACCCATCCAATAGGGTCGGGTGAGGGTCACGGCATGGGGTGTTTCATTCTCCTCGCGCCCCAGTTCGTTGGTGGGGCTGCCCATGGTGAAGGTCCCGGGCTGGACCAGACGGAACACCATGCAAGACGTCATGCGAACCATTTCCAACGATGGCGCCGTATCTGTCGTTGACACAGGCCAACTTGCGGCGTTTGTGCCGCCACTCATGTCCACGACGAGATACTGACCGGGTTCGACGATGACTAGAGTTCCTTGGGCGCTTCCCTCCCAGTTTGGATCGTCCACAGTCGCCACGACATCGTGTACACCGGCCAAACTCGGGGACACCACCGTTCCGTCGTAAGTGACACGGACGGCCAGCCCGGTGGGCGACGTCGAAACCGTCACCGACTTGGGCGTTCCGTCGCCTTGATGGACCTTTCCGGAAAGGGAGACAGTCGCGGAACCCTTTCCCACCTCGAAAGTTTGCATCGCGACTGCCGGTGCCCACACGCCGTCACCGCTTTGGGTGGCCCGGACCGTCACGGGACCGGCGGCAGTGAACGTCAGTGTGTTGCTCGCAATAGTCGCAGCGCCCGACACTACCTCGAATTCCACCTTGCCCCCACTTTCCGCCGTTGCGGCAAGCGTCACGGTCTTCCCTACCCTCTGCGCCCCGATCTCTTCCCACTCGATTTCCTGTTCCTCCCGCGAATCTGGAACGTCCTCGCCGATCCAGCATACCCGGAAACCGACGCTGTCGAAGGCATTCCCAGGCGCGCCTTCCCCGCGCGAGGCGGAGCGGCAATCCATGGCGCTGTCGTCCCAGCTGCCGCCGCGCACGGCGCGCCGCACTCCGGAGGCACTCCCGACCGGGTCGGTAAACATTCCGTCCCGGAAGTCCCCTACCCAATCCAGGCACCACTCCGCTACGTTCCCGTGCATGTCGTACAGTCCCCACGCGTTGGGACGGTAGCTCCCGGCCTCCGCGTGCGCCGACTCGGCACCGCCCAGCCCGTCGTCCACCCCGTGCTTCGGACCGTTCCCGGCGTATTTCGCGATTTCGCCCAGGTTCGGGCATGTCACGGTACCGGAGAGGGCCTTGCCGCTGTTGAGCGCCCCATCCGTCCCTGCGCGGCAGGCCCGTTCCCACTGTGCTTCGGTGGGCAGGTCGAAGGCCATCCGCGTCTTTTTCCGGAGCACGGCCAGGAAGCTGTTCGCGTCCACCTCTCCGTCCGCCGGCCACCTCGCACCGGCCGTCCAGCCGCGGATGTCCCGGTAGCTCACCCCCTCGACCGGACGGGCATCCCCGGGGCATCCCGCCGGACGGGTTCCCATGGCCAGCGCCCATTGCTTCTGGGTAATCTCGAACACCCCCATCCAGTACGTCCGCGTCAGCGTCACCGTGTGTTGCAACTCGTCCGCAGCGCGTCCCGGCTCGTCGTCGGGGCTGCCCATTGCGAACGTCCCTGCCTCCACGCGCCGCAACACCAGTTTGGTCGTCTTGTACTCCTCCGTCCAGCCACCCGCCGGAACGCCCGGCAGCCCACTCACTGGCCAATGCGTGGCCTCCCGCCCGCCGGACATGTCCACTACTAGGTACGCCGCATCCCCACGCCGCGCCGCCATCGTGATGACCAGCGCATCCGATGCGAACTCCCCGCCCCGGTCCGCCCCCATGTTCCACGTCATCCGGTGCACTCCCTCCGCCACCGGCCCGTCCGCGCCGTCGCCCGTGACACTCCACACCGGCATCGCACCGCCCGACGCCGTATCCCGCGCCGCGACTTCCACCCAGGTGTCCGCCGCCCCCGAGCCATCGTCCGACACTTCGTAATCGATGTCCACCAGCCCGTTCCAGGGATACCGCTGCCGTGCCGACAACCCCGTCACTCCCACTTCCGGCGACGCCTGTGTCCATTCCACCGTCGCCCCGGCCCCCTGCGGCATGGGGAGCCCCGAACTCGCCTTCCGTACGCCCTCCGCGTCGCAACGCAGTTCATACCGCCCCGGACGTGCACACCGCTCCGACAGCCCCGTGACCTCGAAAGCCGTTCCATCCGCAGCCCCGGCCAGTGGCACAACCGCCACATCGCCCCGCAACGGCACCATGCGGCCGTCCCGTGTCAGCGACAGCCGTGCCGCCGTCACGTCGTCCGCCACCACCGCCGGGGAGAACCGCAACACCGCACAGTCCACCGGAACCGCCCCTGCCGTTTCCACCGCATCCCACGACGCCTCGGCGGCCACCGTGTCCAGATACACGTCCATCGTCGTCTCCGAGGCATTCCCCGCCGCATCCTCGCACCGCACGGCCAGCACCAGATTCCCCGCCCCCGGAAGCTCCACGGCACACGCCAGATTCGTGCTCTCCGGCGTGTAAGGCCCCGCCAGCACCGTCTCCACGCCTGCACCGTACCGTACCGTGACCGTAACGGCCTTGACATCCGCCGCCAGCGTCCCCCGCACCGTTACGCCTGCTTCGCACGTCACCCCGTCCGCCGCAGACTCGCCCAGGTCCGGGTCGATCCGCAATCCCGACACCTTCGCCGGGGCCGTCGTGTCCACCGTCCACGAGACCGACACGCTTCCGCTCCCCGCGTTCCCCGCCGCATCCTTCAGTCCGCTCCCCTTGACCGTCAGCACGTATGTTCCGTCCGCCCCCGTCACGCTTCCCAGCCCCTGCAGAATCAACCCACCGTTCCCGTCGTCCGTCCATGCCGTCGCGCCCGGCAACGCCACCGTCGCCCCGTTCCGCGTCAACGTCACCGTCCCCGAAACGGCCGTTCCCGGTCCCGCCGCCTCGCTCAAGGCCAGCCGAAACACCTCCCCTTGCAAGCCCGTTTCGCGCTCCAGCTTCAGCACGGCCGGCCCTGTCGTGTCACCGCACACCGTCCATGAGACGCTGCGCCCAACACTCCCCAGTACCCCATCCGTCCCCGCAATGCCCGCAGCCTGCACGACCAGCTCGTACCGCCCGTCCGCCGCGCAAACGCTTCCCAGTCCCGAAACCGTCCACCGCGTCCCCGCCCCCGTGATGCGAAGTCCCGACAAGTCGTCCACGAGCGTCCCCTGCCGCCGCAGAACCAAGTCATCCGTCCCGAATGTTGCCCCGTCCACGTCCGCCGAGAACTCCACCGTCAGGGCATCCGGCGATGCCGCGACCACCGCGCCGTTCGTCAGTCCCCCGAACGTCACCACCGCCGGACCACTCCCCGCCTTCGCCGCCAGCGTCACCGTGTACGCCTGTTCCCCGGCCGCGCATTCGTCCAGCAAGTGCAGGCGCGTTTCCCACACCGGGTCCGCACCATCCCGGAAGACGCGGTCCGTGATCCAGACATTCCGCAGCGGCACTTCGCTCCCGTCGCTCCGAACCACCCGCACGATTTCGTACCGTTCCGCCCCCGGCACCGCCTTCCACCCGCACGTCCAGCCCCGCACCGTCGCCGTCATCCGCACCGACAGCGTCGCTCCGCCGCCCGCCAGGCTCCCCGACACCGACACGTTCCCCGCCGGCACCACGTCCAGCACCTTTCCCGCAGACGTCCAGATCGTGTCCGCCAGCCCGTACAAATCCCCTTCCTCGCTCGTCAGGAAGTCCGGCAACCCGTCGGCATCCGCCACCACGCTGCGGATCAGCTTGTGGACCGCCACGTTCGTGTCCACCAGCGCCGTGTCCGGCGTGTTCCACGAATTCACCGGCACCACGGTGGCTTTCATTCCCGTGAAATGTCCCTGAATCGACGCCGTCAGCCACCACTGCGCCACCTGCGAGGCCCCCGCCGGAATCGTGCCCAGGCTCGCCGTGTTCAGCCCCAGGTGCGCCGTCGCACCGTTCAGCGCCATCGAATCCACGCTGTAGTCGCTCATGCGGAAGTCGATAGCCAGCCCCTTCTCGTTCCGCACCGTCTCCGGCTGGACGCTCGCGATGGTCACGTTCCGCGCCTCTCCCCCGCCGACATTCCGCACCAGGACCGCCAACTCCGCCGGAAGGCCCGCTTCCACGACATCCGCCGTGAACGGGTCATCCCCGTACACATCCCGCTGCACGAAGTAGTCCAGGTGCAGGTACGGCGACGGCTTCACTGTCAACGCCACCGGCGTCAACCGGATTGTCGCCTGTTCCCCGCTGAACGGATCTGTGTACGTCACCGTCCCGCCGAACCGGTACAGCTTCTCCTCCGTCGGAGCCGCCCCCCGTTCCGGGATGAAGCGCACCATCGCCGATCCCGTTTTCCCCGCTGCCACGCTCATCCCTCCCGCCAGCACGTCCTCCCCGCCCATGTCCCCGGCCGTCCCGTTCGCGAACACCTCGAACAGGTCCTTGCACTCGTTCCCCTCCACATCCAACACCGACACCTCCAGTTTCAGGTCCCGGATTGGTGTCGTCTCGTTCCCGTTGTACATCGTCAGCGTCCCATCGAACGCCTCCCGCGTCATCGCCAAGGTCTGGGAGAACTTCATCTCCACCGACGCGCACACTTTCTCGGACTCTTGTCCAAGCAACTCTTCCACTCGTTCAAAGACCTGAAGAATATATTCACCGACCAATGTCTTCTCCTCATCTTGCCCGAGCTGTTCGGTCTCATCTTGGCCTCCCCGTTTTCTGCGGGATCGTTGTTGCGTTTCCATATAGGTCTGATAAACGCCCAAAGCATCCAAGTACTGCTTCACTCGGCCAAAACTGATGTCTCCTTTGAAATCACGAATTTGTCCCTTCGCCATGGTGCCATTCCAGCGGGACACGAGCCGGGAAAGGTCATCGGCGTCCATGCGGGAAGGTAACTCCTCGGACAAATCGCCCTCATCGATTGCATCCGCCGCACCCACCTTGGAAAGGAAGGCTTTCCAGAACGCATTGAACCCGTAGGCATCGCAACGCAACCACTCCTCGTCCCCCATGGCCATGTCAAAGAGGCCTTCCATGGCTGCTTCGGCCTGCACCACGACATCCAATTGCCGCAAGGCCTCGTCCAAATTGGAATTACCGGTGTCAAATTCTTGCAGAAGCAGTTGCCCGAAGGCGGCTGATTCGATCATCTCTTCGATACTCTTCCCTCCGTACGCCGCACAAATGGTCTTGAACTGTTTCAAGCAGGTCTTGGCACGGATGTCCTCAAATGGCCCCATTGTCAAATCCATGTATCGGAGGAATTCCCCCTTTCGCAATTCCCAATCCCCATCGCGCTCCATGTCGCTGTTATCCTCGAGATTTTCCACCACGGTGCCAATCCGGTGGTTGGTCAGCAGTGAAATGTCCCAATGGGGATTGGGAATGTTGTACATCGCCCCCAGATGGTAGCGGAAGAAACTCACCGAATCCCCTTCGTTGCGGACATTGATGATTTTGGCGGCAGCGGCCTCTCCTCCAGCGGAATTGATGACATCTCCCCCCAGGAACCCGTTCCTGTCGTTTTCATATCGCGAGGCTAGGCCGGCCGAATTGTAGGTATACCCCGTCACACGCCCTTGCAAATCGTTTCCAGCCATCGCGAACTGCACCATTCCTCCTCCGAGGGAATGCCCAACCACCGTGATTTTCCCGGAATATCGCTTCAACACCTCTTGAAGCAACAAATTGGCCAGCTGGTATTGGGTTGTTGCCCTGCCGAAGAAGTTGTCATAGTCGGCAATGAGATCGGGATCCGGCCAGAGGAAAAACAAAATGCCGGATTGCAATAGGTTGAACTCAAAAGAGAGCCTGAACTCGGTTCCTCTCAATGCCAATACAATCCCCCCGTCGGCGTCATGGAACAACGAGGCGGAAAAACCGTCCACCCAGTTCAAATAAAACCCCTCGTTTCCAGGCGATGATTGCTGTTGTTGATACTCCAAGTTCAAAAAACCGATGAGGGGTGAGTCGCGCAGCAAGTCCTCGTACTCTTCCTCGGTGAATCGTGTTCCGAATCTCTTTCCATGCGGATCCACGGGCGCAGGTTCGTCGGCATATGCCGCTCGTGCGAAATAGGCATACTTGATGATATCCTGCCGAATGGAAGAGGCCAATGCCCGATATTCCGGCATGTTCTTCCACCAAGTCACGGAATGGGCCTTTGCCGGAACCAGATAGCCGCTTTTCTCGAAATCCATGAACAACTGGTTGTACCGCATGGCTTCGTCATGGTTGAACCCGCACCCTCGGAGGGCCTTCAGAACCGTGGTTGCACAAGGATTGCAATTCCTGCGGTAGTACATCGTCTCCGTCCCCTCCCCATGGAATCCACCCGCCCCCACGCTTCCAATTCCCCAGTCTCCGCTCCGAGTTGGCTCCGAACTGGTGCTGCTGGAATGGGAAACCCACAAGCCCTCTGGGATGGAGGTCGTTGTGCCCAGCGTTCTTTCTCCCAAATAGAACATCGTGGTGTATTCGTAATGGAGCAATTCCGGTCCGCATTTGTAATCAACTCCCGTTTTCGCGTAGCGGCGGATTTTCTCTGTCGTACCCGCGCTGCTTCCAGCGGCACGCATCGAGGGGCCATTCTCCCCCTCCCGGGACAACACGACCGTGATGAATTTGCTGCTTTTTGCCGGAAGGCGCATCCCATTCTCCGACAATGTGAACGAGTACCCTTCGATGTCCGGAAGCATCAGCGTGACCCGTTCCGCGGCGATGGATCCCGAGTTCTCCAGCATGATTGAAAAAGCATGCGAACCACCCCACTCCAGTTCTGGCAGTTCATCTGGCATCGTCGTCTTCACGATGGGCGCAGGAACCGTGGTCTCGTAGTCCAGCACCAGTTGCACTTCGTACGAATCCCCGATTTCCGTCTTCACTACCTTCCACGTCGCTCTTACGAGCCGCCATTGAAGGAACTCGTAAGCCATCGCAGTCCTTCCTGGCTCCACGGTTACGTATTCTTCCGTCGTTTCGTGGTTCGCAGCCGTCACCGTCACGCGGTAGGTTCCCTCTGGAAGCCCCTCTGCGGCCCACGTTCCATCCGGCCCCGTCGTTCCAATCGCCACCGTGGCATCCGTGTAGCGGTTGCTCACCCGTACCGATGCTCCACTCAAGTTCGGAGCCGATGCCAAGCGATATGTATTGTCATCCATAGCCGTCACCCGCAGATTGCCCGTCGCTTCCGAAGTCGGTGTGAATTTCAGTGGTACGCGGCATCCTTGCCCGTTTATGCAATTCACAACTAAGTCACCGCCCGTCAACGGGCGAGTCAACGCCAGCCCGTCGGTCACGGACGGACACAGCAACAATGTCACCGTCATGCTCTCGCCGGATGCCAGATTCTCCGCATGCCCCCCGTCCACGACCTTGAGCCACGGCACATCCGTCGCCGTCGCCGACACCGCCCCGCTCTCCCCCTTGCCGTCGTTGAACACCGTCACGTCGATGTACCGCTCGTGCCCCACGGCCATCGTCGTGTCGATGCTCCCCGGCGACGCCCGCAGGTACGCCTTCTGCGTCTGCGCGTGGAAATACAGAGGGAATTCCAGCGCCACTCCCTCCGCCGAGGACACCCGCACCGAGAACTTCTCGTATTGCACTTGTTCCGTCAGCCCCGTCGCCGTCGCCGTGATTTTGAACGCGGCGCTCCCGTGCCCCGCCAGCGTTGACGGAAGCTCCCACGACAATCCGCATTCCTTCGGCACGCCCGAGAACGCCGCCGAGAGGCCCGTCAGCGCCACCCCGCTCATGTTCCGCAACGTCACCGTCCGCGTCTCCGCATCCCCCAGCGCGATGTCCCAGATGACGTTTTCCGCGCTCGCCCGTCTCAACCCCAGCACGTCGAACTCGTCCTGCACCGCCCCGCTCGCCGACCCGGGGTAGCACGCACCCGCCCCGTAATGCCCTGCCTCGCCCGCCGACGGCGTGAACACCGCCGTGAACGCACCATCCGTCCCCGTCCGCGCCTTCAGCGTCCGCCGCATCCCGTCCATCAGCAGGTACACGTCCACTTCCACGCCCGACGCCGCGCCGCCACTGGCCAGCGTTGCAGTGCCCGCAAGCGTGATGGTGTCGCCCGGCAGGTACGTCTCCGCGTCCGCTGCCACGGTCGCCGTCCAGGCAGCGGCCACCCCGACCGCCCCGCTCCAGCCCGTGTTGTTCGCGTTGTCCAGTTCGGGAACCAGCCCGTCCGGGTCCAGCACCACCGCCACCCACGCATCCCCCGGCAGCTCCGGCGCCGCCACCTCCAGCTCGGTCTCCAGCACTCCACCCACGGGCAGACCGCTGCCAACCGACAACGTCCCGGTCGATACCACGGTATTGCTGCCCGGAACTGCACCCTGTGCCCGCACCACGTGCACTGCGTACGGAACTGCCCTCGTGCACGCCGCGAATCCCGCGTTTGTCACCGTGAAGCGCACCGCAAACCCGGCCTTCGTCACCGCAGTCGCCGCCGCTTCCACCCGCGCCACCGCCAGGTCCGGCAGGTTCTGGTCGCTCACCTGCAACCATGTCGATGCCGGGGCGAACGTCCCCGAAGAATCCTCCGCACGGACCACCACCAGCTTCCCGCCGTCCTCCACCCCGTCGTCCAGCGTTCGTACCGGCACCCGCACCTCCGTCTCCCCCGCCCGGATCGTCGCCGTTGCCGGAATCGAAATCTCCCCTTCTTGGTCGGCCCCCAGTGTCACCTTCAAGTCTTTCGCCAGCGCTGAATTGTGCCCCAGAACCAGCCACCCGGCCTCTACCACCCCCTCCTTCATTGTCGTCGGCTCCGCCCGCAGCGACAGCGCCGGGACATCGTCGTCCGTCACCCGCAGCACCGCCCGGATGGCCTCCCCGTCCGACGGCTGTCCCCCGCACCCGCACGAAGCAATCGCAACCAACCCGTTGATAGTCACCTCCCGCACCCCGTCCACCGCCCCGTTGTCCACCGGCGTGATGCCGAACCGCACCGACACCGTGTTTGCCGGAATCGTCACCTCCGCCGGCATCACCACCTGCCCCGCGGGCGACGCCGCCAACTGCACCGTGATGGCCTTATCCAATCCCTTGCCCGTATCGGTCCGCGACAGCGTCGCCAGCACCGCGTTGCCTCCGGCCCCTTCGCCGACCGCATCGGGATGCAGTTCCAGCCGAACCCCCGGCACATCGTCGTCCTCCACCACGAATTCCAGCACGGCCGACGAGTACCCCGCCGCACTCGCCCGCAACTCCCACGCCGTCTCCGCCTGCGCCACGTCGTTGTCCGGCACCGACACCTCGAACACCGCCGACCGTTCCCCTGCCGCAATGGTCACCGACGACGGCCCCTCCACCCGCCCTGCCCGCAAGCCAGAGAGTTGCACCGCCAGCGTCTCCGCCACGCACCCCTCCCGCGACACCAGCACCCGCAATGTCCCTCCTTCCCTCACGCGCCCCGCGTCCGCTTCCAGCGATAGCCCCGGCACCTCGTCATCCAACACCGTGAGCTCCGCGCTCGCCGCCCCGTACTCCGCCGCTGAGACCGAAATCACCGCCGTCCGCTCCCCGTCCAGCAATGTATTGTCCAACACCTCCGCCGTGAACGACGCCACCCGCGCCCCCGCCGCGATCGTCACCGCCCCCGGCACCCGCACGTCCCCCGGACGGCTGCTCGTCACCCCGACTTCCAGCGCCGCCCCCAGACTCCCCGTCCGCCGCACCACGCACCGTACCCCGCCCGCATCCTCCCGCACCCTCTCTCTCTCCAGCTCCAGTGACAAAATTCCATCTTCTGTTGCCCGATATATCACTTTGCACCCCTCAGGAACATTTGCCATCGCCAACATGTCGGTTCCCTCCCATGCCAATGGCACCGACAACGTTTTCAGTTCGCTGCAGTCTTTGAAAGCATTGGCTCCGACACTTACCACCCCGTTGGGGAGGGACAGCGAAACCAAACCGCTGCAAGAATAAAAAGCACCTTCCCCGATACTCGTTACGCTATCGGGAATTGACACGGACGAAAGACCACTGCAATTCTGAAACGCCCACCCGAGAATTGTCCCAACATTTGCAGGAATTATGCAATTTCCTCTTTTCCCAGCCGGACAATGGATCAGGACCACATTGTTCTTGTCGAAAAGAACGCCATTTTCGCTTGCATATTTCGTATTGCCGCTCCCGACTTCGATGTTTTCCAGCCCCCGGCACGAAGAAAACGCACGAACACCTATACTCGCCACACCATCAGGTATCGTCACGGATTTCAAGCCATCACAACCGAAAAATGCCCATGCACCGATCCTGGTTGTGCTCTCGGGAATTGCTATGGACAATAAACGGTCACATTCATAGAACGCATGGTCTTCAATAAACTCGACGTTTCCGGGTATGACATAATTCTCACTTTTTTTGCACGGGCATTGGATGAGCGTCCTTTTTCCCTTGTCGAAAAGAACACCGTCCGAGCTCTCGAAATTTACATTTCCAATCCCGACCTCGATGGATTCCAGGCCATTGCAGGCAAAGAAAGCGGAAGTCCCGATGGTTTCAACGTTGTCCGGAATTGTCAGCGATACAAGGCCGTTGCAAGCGTAAAAAGCCCCCTCCCCGATATTCATTACCCCACCACCGATGATGACGTTGGTCAATCCATTGCAATAAAAGAAGGAATAGCGCCCGATGCTTGTTACACTGTCCGGAATAGTCACCGATGTCATTCTGTAGCAGTGTGCAAATGCATCCTCCCCGATGCTCGCCACCGGATATCCACCCAGCTTCTCGGGAATCGCCAACGTTCCCTCCGCCGGCTTCGCTCCCGTCACCGTCGCCACCCCGCTAGAGATGCTGTAGTGCCACGTCACACCGTTCACCAGCTGAACATCCCGGTACATCACCGTGCACCCTTCCGGCACGGACGCGTTCGCCAGCATGCCCATTCCCTTCCACTCTCCCGGCACGGACAGCGTCAGCAGCCCGCAGCACCCCTCAAACACGTTCGTCCCCAGACTCGCCACCCCGTCCGGAATCTCCAGTTCCGCCAGCCCGCTGCACCAGGCAAACGCCTGATCCCCGATGGCGCTAGCCTCCCCCAGGCACTCAAGCCGCATCGATGCCAGTCCACTGCATCCATGGAACGCCTGCTCTCCAAGCGCAAAACACCCGGCCGACAGAATTTCCGCCCTCTGCAATTCGCTGCAGCCATCAAACGCACCATCACCGATGGCAACATCTCCCCACTCGGCAGCAATCGCCACATTCTCCACCGTGCACCCGGAAAATGCCTGGTTTCCAATGTCCACTATGTCGCCCCGAATCACCACATCCCAGCACCGGCAACCATAAAACGCTCCGGGGGCAACGTCCACATCCCTCCCCAATATCGCCACGGAATCCACCTCGCAAGTGCCAAACGCTTCGCTGTCGATACTCACCCCGTTGGTGCCCACAATCGTTGCCAACCCCACGCGGCAACCGGCAAACGCCTGGCTCCCAATGAACACATTACTACCGCCCGACACCGCCACCTTGAACAGCCCAGGGCAACTCTCGAACGCCTGGGACCCGATGATCACATCACTACTGCCAGATATCCCCAACTCCTCCAGTTTGGAACAATCTGCAAACGCACGCAACCCGATTTCCGTGATACCACACGGAATCTCCACTGTCACCAGCCCGGCGCACCCGGAAAACGCACAAGCCCCGATGTGGATTTCACTGCACCGAATTGTCAGAGACGTTATCCCCAGATTGTCCGAAAACGCGTTTTCGGCAATCTCCCGCACCGGATATCCGCCCAAGGATTCCGGAACGTTCAAATCCCCGTTTGCCGGTTCCGCCCCCGTCACCGTCGCCTCCCCGTTGCCGTTGACGGTGTATTTCCACACCACCCCGTCCACCGTCTCCTCCAACACCTCCTCCTCGAACACCGCCGTCACCGTCACCGCCTCCGCCGGCATCGTGAAGGTGTTGCCTTCGATGGCCACTCCGTTCACGTACACCCCCACCAGCCGCATCCCGACCGTCGGCGACACCCACACCGTCACCATTTCCCCTGCCGCCGCATTCTCCCGGTCCACCCCTTCTACCCCGTCCCCGACCGTGATTGTGTACTTCACCGGCTCCAGACCGGTGCTTCCACGAACAGGACGGATAGACTGTCCGCGGCTCCGGGAAGTCAAATTATCGAGACTATACGCATAGTATAAATCTGAATTGAAGCCAAGATCTAGCGCAACGTAGACGTCGCCCTCCGAGGTGCCCACCACGGATGGGACGGACGACCAAACACGACCGTCCGTCCCCGCGTGGTCGAGCGATGCCCCGCTGGCGCGGCCACTAGCGGGGATGAAGATGCTCGCTTCCGCGAAATTCCCCCGCCCTCGCACCACGTACCCGTTCACCCCGTTCGTCGCCGTCCACGTCCAGTCACACTGGTTGCACAATTCCTCCAACTCCCAATCCGTCGGCATCCGCCATCCCCCGCCCCACTTCACATGTGCCGCGTCATGCTCCGGTGCCAGCACCCCCGCCGCCGTAATCCACCCCTCGCTCTGCAACGTCGTGTTGTCTTTGGTGTACGTCGGCGTGTTCTCAGAGGAAAACGAGAAATACTCCGTCGACCCGTCGCTCGCAACCCACGCGTTCCCCTCCCGCCTGTACCCCACCGTGTCTCCCCACCAGAAATACAGCCCGTACTCCCACGGCTCCTCCGCCCCGACGTTCGTCTCCGCCCAATACGGCCCACCCTCCCAGAGCTGCACCCCGTTGTGAGTACCCGTGTCCTCCGCCTCCCTGTAGACCACCTGGCACCCCTCCGGCACACTCGCACAACTGCTCCAGAACTCCCCGTCCACATACTTCGTCTTCCACGATTCGGGTGCATACACCGTTGTCAGACCGCTGCAACCGGAAAACACCCCGTACCCAATGCTCGACACGCTGTCGGGAATTGCAATGCTCGTCAGACCGCTGCAATCGTAAAACGCCCCGGTTCCGATGCTCGTCACGCTGTTGGGAATCGTCACGCTCGTCAGAGCGCTACAACACATAAACGCATTGTTCCCGATGTTTGTCACCCTGTCGGGAATCGCCAAGTCTCCCGCGACTTCTACTCCGTTCAGATAGAGATGGTGCGCATAATAGAGCGGATTGGATGTATTGGAGGCGTAGACGCCCCCGAACGATATTCCGCACCATGCCGCCAGATCGTGAATGTGAACCGCCGTCAGACCGTTGCAATCGGAAAACGCCATAACGTCGATGCTCGTCACGCTGGAGGGGATTGTCACGCTCGTCAGACCGCTGCACCCCTCAAACGCCATCCATCCGATGCTCGTCACGCTGCCGGGAATCGTTATGCTCGTCAGACCACTGCAACCCCTAAACGCATCCTCCCCGATGACCGTCACACTGTCGGGTATTGTCACGCTCGTCAAACCGCTGCACCCCTCAAACGCACTCCGCCCGATGTTCGTCACGCTGTTGGGAATCGTGTATTCTCCTGTGTTTCCACTAGGAAAACAAAGCAGTCCTTTTCCATCTTTAGTGCAAAGAACACCGCCAATCGCCTTGTATGACGGATTACCAGTTGCAACCTGAAACGACTTCAGTCCGCTACACCCCCCAAACGCGGACTCCTCGATGAGCGCCACGCTGGCGGGAATCGCCACGTCCGTCAGACCACTGCAACCATAAAAGGCAGAGTACCCGATATTCGTCACGCTGTCAGGGATTGCCACGCTCCTCAGGCCACTGCAACCATAAAACGCAGAGGTTCCGATGCTCGTCACACTGTCGGGGATTGCCAAGTCGCCTGCGACTTCTACCCCATTCAGATAGAGATGGTGCGCCCAATAGAGCGGATTGGCAACGATGTTCTCGAACGAAATCCCGCACCAAGCCGCCAGGTCGTGGATGTGAACTGCCGTCAGGCCACGACATTCGGAAAACGCCATACTATCGATGCTCGTCACACTGTCGGGAATCTCCACGCTGGTGAGGTCGTAGCAATCGCAAAACGCAGGGTACCCGATGCTCGTCACAGGATACCCGCCCAAGGTGGAAGGAATCTTCAGATGCCCGCTTGCGGGGTAGGCCCTCGTCACGGTAGCCATGCCCGAGGAGATATCGTATGACCATCTCACCCCACCCACCGTTGCGGTTGCAGCCAGAGAGTTGCCCTCTGACAGCCCCATCACCATTGTGCCCGCCAACAGCCATTTCATCCAACTCTTCATCGCGCGCTCCTCGGTCCCGGTTCCCACACTTGGAAGGGTATGAAAAACCTCTTCCCATGTCCTTTTCTTGGGTTCGTAGGATGGACCTCGGCAAAAACACGGAAGAGGCGCGCATTGCGCGCCCTCTTGCACGTGTCATTTGCCGGAATGGTCCTACGATTCAAGAAAAACGACTTCCCATGCAGAAAGCGGATGACTCGGTTGTTGTTCCAAATTCTCTTTATGCACTCCATCACGCCGGGAGCCATTCCCGGCTGCATCTGCACAGTACCCCATCCTCCCGCCCTCCCGCAATCAAATAATTGCGTCAACCGATGTCATGCCAGCGGCTTTCTCCTCATCAGGCGATGCACAAGCGGTTTCTCGCCTACAATTCATCGTCATCTCGCACAACCGCCAAACCATCGCCGAAGCCGACGCCCTCTACGGCGTGACCATGGAAAAGCGCGGCATCTCCAAGATCGTCTCCATGCGCTTCCGCTCCGACCTCGAAAAAGACACCGGCGGCCGCTGAGGCGGAAGACGCCCGGGAGACAGCCTGCCATCCCCTGTTTTCACACATCGGGCCAATGCTTGCAAACATCTGCATTCTGCAATATATTGCTCGCATCTAGCAGACAAAAGGAGAACAAGACATGTCCACCACCGCCACCATTTCCTTCCGTGTCAAACCCGAAATCAAGCGCCGGGCCGACGCCCTGTTCGCCCGTCTCGGAATGTCCACATCCGCCGCCATGAACGTCCTCCTCATGCAGACCATCGCGCATCGTGGTTTTCCCTGTCCCATCACCTTGCCCGACGAAACGGACGAAACACCCAATAAAACCACTAGGCGGGCCATCGAGGATCTTGACAACGACCGCAACCTCTCCCGCTACGACTCCGTGGACGCTCTCATGAAAGACGCCCTGTGAAAACCATCGTCGCCACCACCCAATTCAAGCGCGACCTCAAACTCTGCAAACGGCGTCATCGGGATCTCTCCAAACTGACCCATATCCTCGGATTGCTGGCAAACGGCCTCCCGCTCCCTGCCGCAAACCGCGACCACGCCCTCGTTGGCAACTGGCTCCCGAAACGCGAATGCCACATTGCTCCCGATTGGATCCTCGTGTACGAAACCATTCCAACGGAACTCCGCCTTGCCCGAACCGGTTCCCACGCCGACCTCTTCGGCACCTGATTCCATCCGCCCCCATCTCCGCCGGAAAGCGCGGCATTTCCAAGATCGTCTCCATGCGCTTCCGCTCCGACCTCGAAAAAGACACCGGTGGCCGCTGAGGCCTCCAATCGGATTCGCAGCCCCCTTTCGCGGAACCAGGAAAACGATCTTGTCCTTCTTTGTCCTGTTTGTCTTCCAAACAAGTTGTTTGCAGTTGTCTCCAAGTTGTTTGAGTTGTTTTCAGAACCATCGGCTCGCCGGATTGTGTCTGTTTTGACCGTCGCGGGAAGAGTGCGCTAGAATGGCCCGGACCATGAGGATAACCGCCGAGACCCTTCCGCTGATTGCCGCCCGCGCACGCGGGGGGCGGGTCGTCGTGTTCGACACGGAGACGACGGGCGGGGCCCCGTGGGACGAAATCTGCCAGATCGCCGCGGCGGAGTACGTCGGCGGTCGATTGGGACGGACGCTGGCGCTGTACGTGCGTCCGACGTGCCGGATGAATCCGTGGGCACAGGCGGTGCATGGACTTTCCATGTCCTTCCTGCGTGAGAACGGCATCGCGCCGGAGGAAGCGATGGAGCGGTTCTTCCGCTTCGTGGGAGACGGGGCGCTCCTCGTCGCCCACAACGCCCCGTTCGACCTGCGGATGCTCCGTCAGGAGTGTTGCAAGTTCGGGTTGTGCTACGAACCTTGCGGCATCGAGACATGTGACACCGTCGTCCTCTCCCGCCGCCTCCGTCCCGACCTGCCGAACCACCGCCTCGCCACCATGGTCGAAGCCCTCCGCATTCCCGCCGCCGCCACCCACGACGCGCTCGACGACGCCCTCGCCTGCGCCGGAGTGTTCTTCCGGCTGCTGGAAGATGCCGTTTCGTGACCGGTTTTGCCGGACTCTTCACCCTCCGCGTACGGGTTGCGCGTGCCCCGGGATGACTTTTCCCTTTCCCCTTCCCCGGCATTGTGCTTTCCTTGTCCCGATATGGCCAAACCGAAACCCATCTACGACGAATCCAAGATCCAGACCCTTTCCTCGCTGGAGCACATCCGCAAGCGCATCGGCATGTACATCGGGCGCCTCGGCAACGGCACCCAGTACGACGACGGCATCTACATCCTCCTCAAGGAAGTCGTCGACAACTCCATCGACGAGTTCATCATGGGCTGCGGCAAGCGCATCGACATCACCATCGCCGGCCACGACGTCACCGTCCGCGACTACGGCCGCGGCATCCCGCTCGGCAAGGTCGTCGACTGCGTCTCCCACATCAACACCGGCGCCAAGTACAACGACGACGTCTTCCAGTTCTCCGCCGGCCTCAACGGCGTCGGCACCAAGGCCGTCAACGCCCTCTCCTCGCGCTTCCGTGTCCGCTCCCACCGCGGCGGCGAGTACGCGGAGGCCGTCTTCGAGCGCGGCGTCCTCAAGTCGCAATCCTCCGGCAAGTGCCCCAAGGAACCCGACGGCACCCTCATCGAGTTCACGCCCGACGCCGACATCTTCCCCGGCACCGACTTCCTGCCCGAGCACGTCAGCAAGCGCCTGCGCCTGTGCGCCTGCCTCCAGCCGGGCCTGAAGATCGTCTGCAACGGCGAAGAATACCTCTCCGAAAACGGCCTCGTCGACGTCCTCCTCGACGAAATCGGCGACGAAGGCCTCTATCCGCCCCTCCGCTACAGCTCCCCCACCCTCGAACTCGCCTTCACCAACACCAACCGCTACAGCGAAACCTTCTTCTCCTTCGTCAACGGCCAGTACACCTCCGACGGCGGCACCCACCTGTCCGCCTTCCGCGAAGGCCTCCTCAAGGGCGTCAACGAATACGCCAAGGCCAAGTACGACGGCGACGAAGTCCGCGAATCCATCGCCGGNNGCCGCCGACATCCTCGTCAAGAAAATCGAAGAAACCCGCGCCGTCCGCAAGGAACTCCAGACCGTCAAGAAGCTGGCCCGCGAACGTTCCAAGGCCGTATCCCTGCGCATCCCCCAGCTCAAGGACTGCAAAGTCCACCTCGACCTCAAGCGCCGCCGCGGCGAAGAATCCATGATCTTCATCACCGAAGGCCTCTCCGCCGCCGGCTCCATCACCCAGACCCGCAACGTCAACACCCAAGGCGTCTTCACCCTGCGCGGAAAGCCCCTCAACGTCGCCGAAAAGACCCGCGCCGCCATGTACGAGAACGAAGAACTCTACAACCTCATGCGCGCCCTGAACATCGAAGACTCCACCTCCGGCCTCCGCTTCGGCAAAGTCATCATGGCCACCGACGCCGATGTCGACGGCCTGCACATCCGCAACCTCCTGCTGACCTTCTTCCTGCGCTTCTTCGCCCCCCTCGTCTATTCCGGCCGCCTCTACATCCTGGAGACCCCCCTCTTCCGCGTCCGCAACAAGAAAGAGACCCGCTACTGCTACTCCGAAGCCGAACGCGATGCCGCCGCCAAATCCCTCCGCGGCCCCGAAATCACCCGCTTCAAAGGCCTCGGCGAGATATCCCCGACCGAATTCAAGGCCTTCATCGGCCCCAAGATGCGCCTGACCCCCGTCCGCGTCGAAAAATTCCAGGAGCCGACCATCCCTCCAATCCTCCGCTTCTACATGGGCGGCAACACCCCCGACCGCCGCCAATTCATCATGGACCACCTCCACGTCTCCGTCGAAGAGTAGTCCCCGCTTCCCCGCCTAAAACCTACCTGCTCAAAGGCTTCCCTTCCCGCCCGTCTCACGGACGCGCCAAAGTCTGGTCACAGGCTCTTCCGTGGAATACACCAGTTCCAGATTGGCCTCGTGTGCCGCAATCGCGGGGTCCAGCACATGCACTCGCGTGTTGCCGTAGCCACTGGTCGCAGGAAACGCATCCTGCAACAGGTACACAGGGCCGTACCGCCCATAAGCCACGGCATTGTCCCAAGCATCCCGGCATCCCTCCTCCAACCAGTCCATGTCGTAGCGGAACCCCTTCAACCCCGAAAACAACAACGTGTGCTGCGGTTTGCGTGAGCCGATAACGGCATTGGCGGGCAGATGGGCCGCCGCCCAGTTGGCCGTCTCGATGTATCGGGCAAAAGCCAAGTCGTCTGCATTCTCCGAGGATTGCACCCGTTCGGGGGCCCATGCCGCCAGACCGCGGAAACGCCAGGTGTTCTTCAGGCAGATGCCTCCGACTGCCAGCGATGTCAAAAGCGCATAGCCCCCCACGGCCGCAATCACGGCATTCCGGCAAGGGCCCGCAACTTTCAGCCAACGGCCCAACCCACTGAAAAGCCAATCAATTCCACTGGAAAAATACAATGCCGCCAACGGCAGGATCGGCGCCAAGTAACGCGGTTGAAAATGGAAGCCGCCCTCCGCGACGGGTTCGCTTCCCGCATTGTACGTGCAGAACATCGCCCAGTAGAAAAGCCAGAACCACTCCGCCATCTGCATCCGCCGAATGCCCCGCAGGAACCCGACCGCCACCAGTCCCGCCACCAGCCACATGCCCACGCACGAAATCCATCCCAGATGCAGTTTTCCCAGCAACCCGTCGCTTCCGAAAAACATGAAGAACAGGTCGCTCGGCAGCGACTGGAAAAAATAACCCAACCACCCGCGCCACACGTTCGACAGCACGGCAAACCCTGCCTGGATACCCGATGCGTCGGAATGGTAGTGCGTCATATAGGCAAAAGGCACACCCAGCAGACGCCACGTTCGGATGATTTCCAGCACGTAGACCAACCCGAACGCGGCGCAGAAGGTGAACACGTTTTTCCACCGTTTCCGCAGGAGGTAATGCAATCCTCCGGCCATCGCCAAGGCAATCCCCACAGGACGGACCAACGTCGCCAGTGCGGCCACGCATCCCAGCAACCACGGTTCCAGCACCGTCTTCCGCTCCCGTTCCTGGATGGCGAAACACAGAAATACCAGGAACAGAAAGCTCGTCTCGGACATCAGGTTCCATGCATACCTCAGCACCTGCACCTGCAACGCCCCGAACACGACCACGCATCCTGCCAGCCAATCCGGCCAATCCAGCCGTCGGCGGACGAACAGCGCGAAGGCCGCAACAAACAGCACGAACGGGATTACGCTGGACAGCCTCACCCACCCCAACTCCATCCCGAACACCCGCACCCATGCCCCCAGATAGTAGACATAGCCCGACGGCGTCAGCGTTTCCGGCTGCGGCTCCGGATAATACTCTTCGACCTGTCCCAACCCCTGCGACACGGCATGAGCAAGTGCCAAATAACGTCCCTCGTCTCCGTCCGTCCAAGCCAGGCGGACGTGCGAAAAAGCGAACAACGCGCCCACGACCGTCCAGAGCAACACAAACCCGAGTTTTCGGCGCCCGGTCTCGGGAGTTCCCGTTTGCATATTCATGGCATACCTCTTATTGTACAACGCATTCCGAACATGGTAGGATTGTTTTCGGCAATGAGCACCTTACAAATCGTCATACCCTTGTACAACGAAATTCACACGCTGCCCGAACTGTGGGAGCGCCTCTCCGCCGCCTGTGCGCCGCTGGGAATGGACTGGTCGGTCCTCTTCGTGGATGACGGCTCCTCAGACGGCACGGCGGATGCCCTCGACCGGCTGGCCGGAAGCCATCCGAACATCTCCGTTCTCCACCTCTCCCGCAATTTCGGACACCAAGCCGCCCTGACGGCTGGCATCGACCATGCGGAGGCCGATGCGATTGTCCTGATGGACGGCGATTTGCAAGACACCCCCGAAACCCTGCCCCGATTCGTGGAAGCGTGGGAAAACGGCGCCGAAGTCGCGTACGCCATCCGCACGAAGCGCAAAGAAGGTTTCTTCTCGCGCCTGGCTTTCAAATCGTTCTACCGCCTGCTCGGCCTGCTCTCCGGCATTTCCCAGCCCGCCGATGCCGGCATCTTCTCGCTCCTCGACCGCCGCGTCCTGCAAGTCGTCCGTGCCATGCCCGAACACAACCGCTACTTCCCCGGGCTCCGCGCCTTCGCCGGCTTCCGCCAGGTTGGTTTGCCCGTGGAACGCGGTGCGCGCTTCGCCGACGAACCGCGCGTCGGGTTCAAGGGACTAGTCAAACTGGCTTCCGATGCCGTCTTCTCCTTTTCCTACGTCCCGATCCGGATCGTCACGTGGTTCGGCATCTTCATGGCCGCCGCCTCCTTCGCCTACCTGGTCTGGGTATTGTGCCAAAAGTTCATCACCCATGCCGCCATCTCGGGCTGGACCTCCATTCTGGGGGCCATCCTGCTTCTCGGCAGCATCCAGATCGTCATGCTGGGCGTCGTCGGCGAATACATCGCCCGGATTTACGAAGAAACCAAACGCCGCCCCCCCTACATCGTCGGCCGCCGCATCTCCGCGAAGGACTGAGGCCATGACGGACGACCTTCTTCCGACCGCCCATTTCAGAAGCCTCCGCAAGCTCGAAGGCGTCTATTGGTGGCACCTCACCCGCCTCGCCGTATCCCGTTCCCTGATCCGTTCCTGCCGCTTGCACAACCCTGCCCTGCTGGATCTGGGATGTGGCACCGGGGCCTTTCTGGAGACCCTGGGCAACGACTTGGAAGCCAGCCGGACCGTTGGGGTCGATGCGTCCAAAACCGCTCTGGAGTATCTGGAAGAACGCCACATCGAACATCTGGATGCCGATTTGGACACCCCTCTCGTCGTTCGCGAAAACGGCTTCCAGCTCGTCACCGCCATGGATGTTCTCGAACACCTGCCCCATCCCGAAAACCTCGTAAAAACCGCTTGGATCAACTTGGCACCCGGCGGATTTTTCCTGGCCAGCGTTCCCGCCCACCCCTTCCTCTATTCCGATTGGGACCGCATGCTCCATCACGTCTGCCGCTTCACGAAGAAAGCGCTGAAAGACCTTGTCGCCACTCAGAATTTCGCAATCCGCCGCCTGACCCATGCATTCTTCGCCCCGTTTTTTCCGGCTGTGGCCCTGCGGAAACGGAGTGCTAAATCCCCCGATTCCCGCGAAGAATTTCCCCCCATCCCCGACTGGTTGAACCGCATGCTGCTCATCGAGGGGCGTATGGAAGCCTCTTGGCTCCGTTTCGCGTCCTTGCCGACGGGACTATCGCTCTACGTCCTCGCACAAAAGCCCTCTGTCTCCGCCACTTCGTGATTACTGGCGCGGAGTTTCCCTGACATGACCTTCTCCCCCCTCCATTGGCACTGGATCGGCTGGTCCGCTTTCGGCGTGGTGGTCGTCCACGCCTCGCTCTTCCTGGC
>LXOW01120855.1_pt1 | contig 24445 bp, 11 predicted proteins | sample 1368591 | NCBI WGS metagenome assembly LXOW01 (sample SAMN04884650, study PRJNA319009) | bovine gut metagenome | isolation source: Cow rumen | host: Bos taurus | place: Italy: Legnaro (PD) | collected 2014-07-09
CGATAGTATATGGCGGCGTGAACCAGGGACTGATGGAGTGCTTAGGGCGTGCGGCCCACGAAGCCGGCGGCCGTACCATCGGTGTGGTGCCCACCATCGTTGAGAAGACGGGAAGGGTCAGCGACTATGTGGAAATAGAGATTCCCTGCGACAACCTCAGCGACCGCAAGCAGCTGATGATGGACCAGTCCGACGTCTTCATCGCCCTGCCCGGCGGCATCGGCACCCTCGACGAGGTTTTCACCGTTGCGGCCTCGGCCACCATCGGCTACCACCAGAAGCCCGTCATCCTCTACAACATCAAAGGCTTCTGGAATCCGCTCATCCAACTGCTCGACGACCTGCAGGAGCGCGGTATGGTGCGCGGCCAATGGCGCGACTACATCAATGTAATCAGCAAGTTAGAGGATTTGGACTTGCAGTGAAACACGGCCGACAGATGAAGAGGTTGCTGATACTGTTGCTGACCACGACCAGCCTGCTGACCGCATGCCAGATGTCGGACTCAGCCGCTCCACATCCTTTGACGGGAGACGGTAGCGACAGTTCAGCCATGAAACTACATAAAATGACACAGCAAAAAGTCCTATTCAGCCATTAGGCTGTCAGCCAACTGCTCCAGTAAAGCCTCGTCGGCAGTCTTCATGCGAGAGCGGATGGTGACCATCGGCTCCACGATTTCACAGTCTTTCAATCCCTCTATCATCGAGCGCATCACCTTGCCTGCCGTAGGTGCCCAGCTGCCGTTCTCGATGATGCCGAAGCGACGCTTCTGATAGTTCTTGATCTGCAGGTGATAGAGGAAGTCGTGCATCACAGGGAACACGCCTGCGTCGTAGCTCGATGCAGCCACAACGACGGTAGGATAACGGAAAGCATCCTCGATGACTTCGGCCATATCGTCACGACTCAGGTCGCTCACCACCACTTTCGGAGCACCCTTTTCGCGCAGTATCTCACCCATGCGCTCGGCAGCAGCAGCCGTTCCACCGTGAATGCTGGCGTAGGCAATCAGGATGCCTTCGCTCTCGGGCTCGTACTTGCTCCATGTGTCGTAGAGTTTGATGGCAGCAGCCAGCTGTTCGCCCTTGAGCACAGGACCGTGTAGCGGACAGATGGTCTGAACATCAACGGCAGCCAATTTCTTCATCACCGTCTGTACCTGCGAACCATACTTACCACAGATATTGAAATAGTAGCGACGCGCCTCGCAGGCCCAATCATCAGTCTCGTTAACTAAAGCACCAAATTTGCCGAATGCATCGGCAGAGAAGAGCACTTTATCCAAGCTGTCGTAGCTCATGATGACCTCCGGCCAGTGAATCATCGCAGCCCCGATAAACTTCAGCTCATGACGGCCCAGCGAGAGTGTATCTCCCTCCTTGACTGTCATGACGCGGCCTTCGAAGTTAACGCCCTCGAAGAAGTTGGGCAGCATTTTCACGGCCTGGGCACTGCACACGAGCTTCAGGCCAGGATAGGTCTCCAGCATCCAGGCAATGAGCGCAGCGTGGTCGGGCTCCATGTGGTGAGCCACCAGATAGTCAGGCTGACGCCCACCCAGTGCGTCCGTCAGGTTCGCCTTCCATGCTTCGCCCTTTCGACGGTCGGCCGTATCCAGCACCGCAATCTTCTCATCATCAATGAGATAGGAATTATAGCTCATGCCCTCAGGCACTACATACTGACTCTCAAACAGATCAATGTCAAGATCGTCGACACCGATGTACTTAATGGTATCACTTATCATATTCATTTACCTTTTTACCTTTTGACCTTTTTACTTTTTTACTTTTTTACCTTTTTACCTTTTTATATCTCCTCCATTTCCTTCATACAGGCCTCCAGTTCCCGTTTCTTCCCATTGGCAAATGTCAGGTCGACGCTGTTGTCGATGCTCTTGCAGACATTCGCCGAGAACTGTTGGGCGCAAGCAATCAACTGGTCCCATGTCGCCTCGTCGAAGCCCGACACGATCATCTCACGCGTCACACCGTATTTGATCAGGCCATAGACAAAACCGGCGTTGAAGTTATCACCTGCACCGATGGTACTCAGCGTCTCCATCTTCTCAACGGCATACTGCTTCTTGATATCACCCACAGCCCTCAACTCCACGGGATTGCTGCCCTGCGTCAAGATAAAGTTCTTGGTATAGAAGGCGATCTGTGAACGGTAGATAGCATCGGCATCCGTCTTCTTATAAAGGATTTCGAAATCCTCCGACGAGCCGCGCACGATGTCGGCATACTCGAGGTTTTCCAGAATATTGGGAGTCAGTTTCATCACCTCATGCTTGTGGGAAGCGCGGAAATTCACATCGTAATAGATGATGGCCCCATTGTTTCTGGCATGATCGAGGAAGGCTGCCATCTGCGGACGGATGACAGGATTGACGGCATAGTAAGAGCCGAACATCACGATATCGTCGGGCTGGATGTCAGGATAGACAAATTCCATCTGATCATGCGGATGATCCTTGTAAAAGATGTAGTCTGCATCGTTATTCTCATTGAGAAACGCCAGAGAGACGGGTGATTTCGATTCCGGATAAACAGCGATGTTATCAGCGTTCACCCCATTCTCACGCGAGAAAGAAATGATTCGCTCACCCACACGGTCATTACCCGTCTCACTGATAAAGGAGGCAGGAAGACCACAACGGCCTAATGAGATAATGCCATTAAACACCGACCCGCCAGGCACCGCGCCAATAGGCTGGTCCTTTTTGAAGATAATATCGAGAACAGTCTCGCCAATTCCAATTACTTTTCGCATAGATTTTAAATTTGATGGTGCAAAGATAGTAAAAAAGTAAAAAAGTAAAAAAATAAAAAGGTAAAAAAGTGTGTTACCTTTAAAATTCTTTGTAACTTTGCGGCCAAAATGGCAAAATATAATACTTATACCCTCCCAAACGGCCTGCGAATCATCCATCTGCCATCGACTTCGCGGGTGGTCTACTGTGGCTATCAGATAGCTGCAGGAACGCGTGATGAACGTGCTGGCGAGGAGGGTATGGCCCATTTCTGCGAACACATGACCTTCAAGGGTACGGAAAAGCGCAATGCCCTTCAGATTATCAACGCCCTGGAAGGTCTGGGTGGTGAACTCAACGCCTTCACCAACAAGGAAGACACCACCTTCTATGCTGCCATCTCGAAGGAACACTTCGCCCAGGCTGTAAACGTGTTGACGGACATCGTCTTCCACAGCCTTTATCCACAACAGGAGATTGACAAGGAAGTAGAGGTGATTTGCGATGAAATCGAGAGTTATAACGATTCACCTGCGGAACTGATCTACGATGAATTCGAGAATATCCTCTTTGAGGGCCATCCCTTAGGACATAACATCCTTGGCAAGGCAGAGCAGCTGCGTACCTATACAACCGAGGATGCCTTGCGCTTCGTGCGCCGTTATTATCGCCCTGAAAATGCCATTTTCTTCGCCTATGGCGATGTGGACTTTGGGAAAATGGTGAAAAGTTTAGAGATGATTACTCCGACTACATGCGAGACTCCGCCTGCAGACATATCATCTATAAACTCTAAACTCTCCGCTATAAACTCTCAAGTGATAACAAAGGACCTCGGCACCCACCAGGCCCATATCATGCTTGGCACACAGGCCTACGACATCCACCATCCCCTTCGCATACCCCTTTACCTTCTCAATAACATCTTAGGAGGTCCTGGCATGAATGCCCGTCTGAACCTCTCGCTCCGTGAACGCAACGGACTGGTGTATACCGTGGAGAGTACGATGGTGAGTTATAGCGACACAGGCATGTGGTGTATCTACTTCGGCTGCGATTCCAACGACGTGAAGAGATGTCTGCGTCTGGTACATCGCGAACTCGACAAGATCGTGCAAAAGCCGCTCAGTACCACCCAGTTGCGTAATGCCAAACGGCAGTTGAAGGGTCAGATTGCCATCGCCTGCGACAACCACGAACAGTTCGCTCTCGACTTTGGCAAGAGCTTCCTGCACTACGGTTGGGAAAAGGATATCACCCATCTCTACGAAAGTATCGACAAAGTGACTGCCGAAGACATACAGACCGTCGCAAAAGAACTGTTCGATAGAGACAGGTTGATTACACTCATATTCAAATAGGCATTTTCCAGTTTAGCAACCATAAATAATTAATCATTAAAATATGACACGAACAATCTTAATCACCTTCCTGCTTAGCTGGGCTGCAAGTACTGGTATCCATGCACAGTCGGTACGGGAGGAGATACGTGCTGATGTGAACCGCTCGGCAGGCACATTCCTGGCCTACCAAGTCGCACAACAGCCCACCATGACCCCACCACCAAACGGAAAGAAGCCATTCTTCCTTAGCCATTACGGTTGTCAGGGTTCCTATTACCTCGACAAAGCGGAAGACTACGAAACCCCATTCCAGATACTGGCCAAGGCGGACAGTCTGGGAAAGCTGACACCTCTGGGAAAGGATGTTATGCAACGCCTCGACGTCATTCGACGGGATGCCGAGAACCGTACTGGCGAACTGTCAGACATCGGAGAACAGCAACAGCGCGATATTGTCAGACGGATGGAGGCTAATTTTCCAGAGACCTTCGACCAAAGCGGCTATGTCAGCGGACGTAGTACAACACTCAACCGTTGTGTCTTGTCGATGGAAGAGGCTATGTTACAAGTGGCACGACTCCGTCCTACGGGCCTCAGCCATAAGGCGAGCAAAAGCTTCCAGAACTTTCTGAATCCACAGGACAAGAAGCTCAACAAAATGAAGATGGACTCTACCACGACAGCCCGCTATCAGGCCTTTGCGAAGAAATACGAACACCCAGAACGACTCGTACGGTCTCTCTTCAATGATACGGCCTACGTCAAAAAGCAGATCAAGGCACAACGTTTCTTCAACCAACTCTTCGATCTGGCCGGAACTGTCCAGAATACGGAGCTGCGCAACCAACTGACGCTCTACGATCTGTTTACGCCCGATGAGATCTACAGCCAATGGAAGAAGACGAATGCCTGGTGGTATATCAATTACGGTGGATGCACGCTGAACGGCGGTCTGCAGCCCTACAACGCACGCAATCTGTTGCGTTACATGATAGAAAAAGGTGACAGCGTCTCTCTCTTGAAGAAACCCGTTACCCACTTACGCTATACGCAGGAGACGGTTTTCATGCCACTGGTCTGTCTGATGGACCTCAATGGCTTTGGTCTTGCTACCGATGATTTGGAGTCGTTGGACAAAAAAGGCTGGGCTGACTATCGCATCGCACCCATGGGCGGTAACCTGCAGACGATCTACTATCGCAAGGACTTCGACGATCAGGACATATTGATCAAAGTCCTGCTGAATGAACGGGAGGCCACGCTGCCCGTTCCTACCGACTGCGCACCCTATTACCATTGGAAGGACGTGCGCGACTTTTACCTTCATAAACTGAATGCATATGAGAAGAAATAGAGTCTATATCACCGTATTCTGCTCGCTGCTGGTGCTTTGCGCCTCAGCACAGTCTGTCACGGATATGATCAAGAAAGACCCCAGCTATGCAGCCTGCAACTACCGTGTTTATCCCGATAGTGTGGAGATGCCTATGACACCACCACCTGCCGGCAAACAGCCTTTCTATATCTCGCACTATGGCCGCCACGGCTCACGCTATATCAACAATCGCTCAGGTTATGACGTTCCCTACAAGATGATGTTGAAAGCCGACAGTCTGGGACAGTTGACACCCCTTGGTCACGATGTGCTGGAAGAGATCGAACTGATCATAGCCGACACAGAAGGACAATGGGGCGATTTGACGGGCTTCGGTCAACTGCAGCAACGGCACATCGCACAAAGGATGATGGAACGATTCCCTGAGATACTCAGCGACGATGCCCGCGTAGATGCCAAAAGTACCGTTGTCACCCGTTGTATGCTCTCGATGGGTTCCTTCCTGATGGAAATGGCGCACATCAATCCCCAGTTACGCATCACGATGCGGGCTACCAAGCGCGATATGTGGTATATGAACCATCAGGACAAGCTGCTGCGGGAGGACATGCCAGAAGAGACGGAAAAGGCATATAATCAGTTCGTGGCCAAATACAGCAGTAACCATAAACTGATGAAACAACTCTTCATCAATGCCGACTCGGCCAGTAAAGTGGTCGACGAGACATGGCTGAACTACTATATCATCAAGATGGGCCTCTTCCAGCTCAATACCCACTTCTATAAAGACACGTTCCTAACTGACCTTTTCGAAGTGGAAGACCTCTATAACCTCTGGAAGACGGATAATGTGTGGTGGTATCTGAACTACGGTTCCAGTGAGTTGAGCGATGGCGACAGACCTTACTCACAACGGTATCTGCTGCGCCAGATCATTGCTGACGCGGATAGTTGTATGCAGATGGAGAAGCCTGGTGTCCAACTGCGTTTCGGCCATGAAACCGTGTTGCTTCCGCTATCCTGTCTGTTGGGTATCAACGGCTACGATAAACATATCGACAACTGGGAAGACATCGATGCCGAGGGCTGGTGGAGTTCCGACGTATTCCCCATGGCCTCCAACCTGCAGCTGATCTTCTACCGTACGGATATCAACGACAAGGATGTGCTCATCAAAGTGCTTCTCAACGAGCAGGAGGCCAGTTTACCAATTAAGACTGACTGCGCCCCCTACTATCATTGGAATGACTTCCGTAAGTTCTATTCAGAGAAGCTCGACAAATACGACGAAAAGAGAAAAGCACTCAGTTCCCATTGACAATCTCGCCATGGGTGATGAAAGTGCGGTCTTTAGGCAGGGAGTTGGGCGTTATCGTAAACTTCCTGCCTTCTTGCAGGTTGAGGGTAATTTTCTGGAAACGGGGCGCAGCGAGCATATAACGGTCGGTAGCCGGACAGACGGGATAGAAGCCCAACGACGAAAAGATGTACCAGGCCGACATCTGACCGGCATCGTCATTACCAGACAAGCCACCAGGTGTATCGTTGTATTCCGTATCGAGAATATGCGCCACACGCTGAATGGTCTTATCCCTTTTACCGATGAAATCGTATAAATAGGCAATCTGATGACAAGGTTCATTACCATGCCAGTAACGGCCTTCAGTAAACATGGAATCAAGTTTCGCTTCAAACTTCTGAGGGCCACCAAGCATCTCAATGAGTCCCTCCACATTCTGAGGCACATACCACGTATAATGACAAGCCGCCCCCTCTGTTATCCAAGGCTTGCGGTGAACAAAATCTGTATTGTTCTCAAACACCTGGGGACGGTTCTTTTTTGTTTGACGGCGCCGGTCAAACAAAAAAGAACCGTCCCCAGGTGTTTGATGGCGACCGTCACAGTAGCCGGTTTGGGGATTGATGACATGACGCCAGTTCTCTGAACGACGCATCAGTTCTGTATAATCCTGATCATGACCTAAGGCCTTTGCCATCTGTGCCACAGCAAAGTCATCGAAGGCATATTCGAGAGTGCGCGAAGTCTGTTCTTCTGTGTGATAGGCCTCCTTTACGCTATCCTCCAAAGGAATATAGCCATACTTCAGATAACTCTCCAGCGCTCTGCGACCCATACCATTCTTATAATCCTCATACGAAGCGGGCGTCTCGAAGGCATTCTTACGCATACCCTCATAGGCCTTTTCTACGTTGAAGTCGCGGATTCCTTTCACATAAGCATCAGCTAAAGCTACACTACAATGATCGCCGATCATCGCTGCCGTATAGCTGTTCCAACAAGGGAAGATAGGCAGCCACCCACCCTCCTGATACATCATCACCAGCGACTGCACCATATCTGCCGACTCTTTGGGAGCAATGATGTTATAGAGCGGATGGAGAGCACGATAGGTGTCCCACATTGAGAAGTCACCATAGTATTTTCGAGGCGATTCGGAACGTAAAGGGATAGGAATCCTACCCTTGCCATGGGAGAAGCCTGGGTAACGGCCATTGGCATCACTCATCTCACGAGGCAGGAAGGAGCAGCGATAGAGCGCTCCATAGAACTGATTCACACGGGCCGTATCCGAGTCCTCTACATCGATGGTATGCAGACGCTCAACCCACTGTTGGGCGAGATGCGCCATCATACCATCAAAATCATACGTCTCTGCCTCAACCGCAAAATTGTCCACACAATTATTGATGGAAGTGAACGATGTGGCCGTTTTCAGGATAATCGGCTCATGAGCCTTGCCCTCGAAAGTGAACCACGCACAGAGACTATCACAACCAGAATCCACGATTTCATCGTATGCCCGCAACATATAATGGCCACTGAAACCCGCAGGTTCGCCCCAACCCTGATAAATGCGATGCACGGGGTTATAACCGTAGATGGTTTTGTCCTGTGAATTGATTGTCAAATAGCCTTTACCTTTGTCGCTGTTGTGATTGAGTACAATGTGAACAGGCCCGTCTTGCTCTGGTGTGATACGGAAGATGGCTGCATGGCTGCTGCCCGTCATCTCCAGTTTCAGATGCTCTTTATACAGATGGACTTCATAATAGTGGGGATGAGATATCTCATCCGCGTGAGTAAAAGGTGTTGCACGTTCCTCTGGCGTCAGACGCAATTGGCCACTAAGCGCCGCCAAGGTAAACGAGCCATAATCCTGCGTGCAGCCGCCTACGATCCAATGACTGTTGCGGATGCCCTGAAACAGCGAGTCGGTATAATAATAAGGTGCCAAGCATTTCTTCTCTGTATCACGAGTCTGAGGCGTCCAGAAGTTCTGACCATTGGGTGAAAGCACAGCTGGCAATGTCTGTCCGTATTCCTCAGAACCTTTACCAAAAAGTCCTGCCGTCTTGGTGTTTGCAGGGCCTGTTCCGACCATTGTATTCAAAGCACAAAGCTGACGCAGATGTTCAAAATAGTGCATACGGTCTGCCACATGCCGTTTCAATTCCTCCCAATCGTAGATATTAAGAGGTGAGAGATGACCAATAATTACTGGTCGCTCATTAAGCAGCAGTTGCACAAGTACCCTACCCTGTGCATTCTTATAAAAAATCATCTGCAGATTCGCCGCCATTGGCAGAATCTCATCCATCGGCTTATCCTTCGTATTAACACCCATCAGCGTCATCAGACGATAGAGGTTTGTATCGTGTCCGAAACGGAGATCAGCACCCACACCACCTCTGGCAATAGCGGCATCGACATCAGCCTCAATACGATTCCACAATGAAGTGGCACATCGGGCGGGAATACCATTATTCTCGATTTCATCGCCATTTTGGAGCGTCATCCGTCGATTGTTCAGGTTATACACCGCTAGCAACTCCTCTTCTGTAAAGATATCATAGAGCGAAACATTTAGTTCTACATCCTGCATATCCGAAGCGATGGTATGCAGTTCTGAAAGCAACTTCTCTCTATTTGGCTGCGTCAAATGGCTGGCATCCGTAAACAGCGCATTGATAAACCTGTCTGTAGAGATTGGCAACGGCCAATCTCGCGAGTGTTCTAAGTAAGACTGTTCCTTCGACTTATAGGCAATCCACGCCATATCCTCCTCGCGAGTGATGGGGTCGATTTGTATCGATGGATTCAGCGTTTTCAACTCTGACACGAAGTTTGCCATACTGGTCTTACAACGGTTGACAGTGCTGGAATGAGCTGTCAGATGAGCCTCAGCCGCAAATAGCTGGGGAAAGTTCTGATACATTCTTCGAGCTATCTGACGATGCTGCCTGCCGCCAAGTGGCGTCAGCAAGCCACCATTGCCTTGCGCATTCTTCCATATTTTCGCCATCCGCTTACGAACATTCTTGCCTAACTTTGTCAAACGCTTTTCATCCTCAAACTGCTTATTGACCCAAGTATACCGTTTATCATTAGGCAACCAGCGTGAGCCGTGACGCCCATAATGGGAGATATAGAATGGTTCAAAGCCCTCTGGAGCCGTTGTCATAATTGTCTCCGTCATAGGGTAAGCATAATAGACGCCACCCAATTTCTCATACTGGGCATGTAAAGGTAAAAGGGTAAAAAGGTAAAAAGATAAAACCATTACCCACCTCAGTGCCCTATGTTGACTGTATCTGTTCATATCTATCTATTCTCTAAGCAGTTCAAGAACAAAGCGTGAACCTTGTGTATAACTCGTATCAAGCCAAAGATTACCGCCCATTCGCTGGGCAATGGAACGGGCGATGGTCAGGCCGATGCCTGTGCCGTCTACAAACGAATCCAACTGTACAAACTCTTCAAAGATGTGCTCCGTCTGGTCAGCAGGAATGCCAATACCTGTATCCTCGACAGTAAAACAGACCTTAGTGTCTGTATAGGTCATACCAAGCGTGATACTGCCTTCCTTCGTAAATTTCACCGCATTCTCCAACAGCTGCGCAAGGGCTCGGATGGCATATATCTTATTGGTGCGCAGGTGAATCATCTGGATCTGATTCACTTCGAAAACAACGGTGGAATCGGCATTTTTGAGTCCATGTGGCAGCATGCTGGAGTTGCGCCCAGGACGGGTGAGAAGGGCGATCTTGGAATGATCGATGGCTTGCGTCACGATATCCACCACATTTGTCTGGTCATTCCGCTCAATGAGTGCCTCACTACTGGCATCGCTCAGTTCGAGCATACGATCTACCAGTCCGGTGATGCGATCTGTATTCTCAGTCACCCTTTCGCGCAAATCTCTCTTCTCTTCATCCGGCAGGTCTATGTCCGACCTGGTCAATACCTGTGTGAAACCCGAGACGATATTCAGTGGCGTCCGTATCTCGTGGGAAATGTTCCGTATAAACTCACTCTTCATCTTCGACGACACTTTTGCCCGTTCATTGGCAATGCGCAACTCCTCATTGACCTTCTTTTGTCTGATGGCACTACGCCAGCCATAGAAAACCAACAAGACAAGCGTTAAAACGATCGACAATGCGGTAAAAAGCGTGTACAGGAACTTGGTTCGCTGCTGCTCCGTCTTGAGCTCATCGATTTGGAATAGCGTATTCAGTTCGTCAAGGTGCTGACGGGCATCGCGACCAAATACGGAATCCTTCTCATGATACAGTCGCTGATAGATCTGCACGGCCTCAGCATTACGTCCCAACATCACCAAAGCCTGGGCTCGCACTTCCTCGTTATGGTCATCCTGCTCATTGGTTGTCTGTATGACGCTGTCGGTATAGAGCAGAGCCGACGCCGCATCGCCTTTAGCCAGATAGTAGCGGGCCTGCATCTTATAACAATGGTGCAGGCTCAATGCCGTTTTAACCAAGTGAGCATGATGTACCGCTGTGTCGAGGGCATGTTTGGCATCCTCAAGTTTTTCGAGTCCGATGAAAGCGGCCGTCCGAGCCAGATAGCAGGAATTGTAGCATTCACGCACCTCAGCCTTCTCAACCTTACCCACCTTGTCGTGGAGAAATTCGAGCCATTTGTCTGTCAGCTGCAATTCACGGTCATAGGCCTTGTCATAGTCGTAGGCCTTAGCCAAACGATAGTAGATGTTGCTCAGCGAACTGAAATCGTCTTCATCATCCTTTATCAGTTCGGCATAGTGCTGCAGAGCCTCGACTGCTGGCTCCGTCTGCTTCATATTCAGGTAGATGACGCCAATCTGCTTGTAGGCCATTGCACGACCCAGTTTGTTGTTGCGCTCCTTGGCATCGTCAAGCATCCGCTGGGTCTCCTGCAAAGACTGCTGCAACTTGCCCTGCGCACTCAAGGCGTTGGTCTTCAGCTGCCAGGTACGGTAATAGTTGTCCCATTGGTTATTCCTTCGGAACCACTCCATCTGGATGTCAGCCTCTTCAACCTGCTGCTTCGTCATTGCGAAATTCTTCAGGGTGAGCATTTTCTGCCATCGGGCATTACCCTCCCGTTCGACATCACCCCTCAGTTGCTGTTGGGAAATCTGCACTTCAATCCCTGCAAGGGCTGCCTTTGCGGCATCCTCACTCTCCTTTGGACCTGCGTAAAGCATAAGGCACCCCATCAGAAGGCAAAAGATTGATAGTAGACGTTTCATTGCTCGAAATATAGGTTTCTTATTCACGCGAATGCAAATATAGCACTTTTTCCTCAAACAGCCAAATTTTTGGGCGAAAACTTTCAAAATCAGGGGACTTCCTCCATCAGCCAGTCTATCCCCAAGGGATTGTTCCGCATTTCAAGCACTAAAGGCATCTCGTCATTATTTTGAATCCACATCTCCGTTCTGTCAATGTCGGCCTGAACATGGATGGTGACATCCGATTTATCAAGTTTTCGCCAAGTGATGCCGTCATAGACAAAATATCCCTTCTGCTTCAGATCGCTGAAAGCCTGACGGGAGATAAAGGCGAAGGTGCCCTTTGGCTCATAGACTGCCCCGTCGGCAGGGATGTCCCAACAGAAATTCTTGCCATTCTCTACGATGGAATGGGGGATTTTATACGTTGCCTCCTTGCAAGTCACCAACAATGTGTCGCCTTGCCAACCAAGGGTTAAAGGCCAAGTGCGATGCTGGCGGTTCAACGTGAAGGCTATTCGCCCTTTTTTGTTCCCAGCCTGGGAAAACATTGTTCCCACTGTGGGAATATTATTTTCCCAGGCTGGGTAACCGGCTTGCCGCTTGCTACCGAAGGGACGCAAGAACAAATTCTTTGCTTCTGACCCTCTCTTGGCAGACAGGTTGAAGACAAGTTCTCCGCCCTGCATCAGGTCGGTATGTTCCAGGCGGGCACTTTCTACGAGCTGCCCGTTCAGCGTCACTTTGTCGAAATGTGTACCCCTCCCCCTCACAAGGCCATGAAGCATCTTGCCGTTAGGGAGTTGCAGCGTCCATTCAGGAATAAGCGGCGCATGCAGCAGATAGTAACTCTGGCCGGCATTCGGATAGAGACCTAACATGTGGAAGGCCAACCACGATGACATCGCACCGCTATCGTCATTGCCAGGCAAACCGTCGGGCTGATCGGTATAGTTGGAGGTGACAATCTGTCGCACACGATCGGAAGTGAGGTCAGGACGACCTATCCAGTGATAGAGACAAGGCGTGAGGAACGAGGGTTCATTGCCCACATTATAGCGTTTGCGGTCGAAGAACAGGTCGAGCCGTTTGCGGAAGGTCTCTGCGCCGCCACAGGCCTCAATCAGTCCTGGCACATCGTGAGGAATGCTCAGCGAATACTCTGCCGAGAGGGCTTCATAGAAGAACGTGCTCCACCAAGGCAGATACCAAGGCGCCACCTTTGTGATGGGCGTATAGGGAATCTGAGGATGGAAGACCTTCGACTTACCCCAAGGCACAGCGTCAAGCCAATGGCCCTCGGCATCGCGAGGCATGATATAACCTTTCACATCGTCCCATTCGTAGTCGGCACGCCAAAGGTTCTTCCAGTTCTGCGACTGACGCAGATACCGTTCATAGATATCCTTGCGCCCCAAACCTTTCGCCACTTGGGCGATGCAATAGTCATCGTAGGCATATTCGATGGTTCGTGTGCCAGCGCGATCGATGCCGTAGGGGATATAGCCTAAAGCCGTATATTCCTTAAGTCCGCCTCGGCCATGTTTCTCATGGTCTGCCCCAGGGTCGGCCTCAGCATCCTTCAACATAGCTTCAAGGGCATAGTCATAGTCAACGCCCTCCAACCCTTTGACAAAGGCATCGGCAATCACAACCTCCGCATTCGAGCCGCCTTGCGTCCTACCGTTACAGTCGCCACTACGGGCATCGGGCATATACCCCTCACGCTTGTAGATATTCAACAGAGAATTGATGATAGCCGCCTCTCGCTGGGGATCGATAAGAGTGATGAGGGGCGACGAAGAGCGATAGGTATCCCAGATGGCATAATAGTCGTCATAATAAGGCGTTTCCGTCCATTTGGGGTTCTCTCCACTCTTATCCACAGGCATGAGCATCGTATGGTAAAGGGCGGTATAGAACATCCGCTTGTCCTTTTCGCTGCCTTCGATCTGCACACGACTCAGCAACTGCTCCCAACTCTCGCGTACATTATTTAATTGAGTATTGAAATCGCACGCTGGGATATTGCGTTTCGCCTGCTGCGTGCTGACATACGATATCCCCACCTTGATATTTACACACGGGGTCAGGAACGATGTGCAAAGTTTGTGCACATCGTTCCTGACCCCGTGTGTAAACGGCTGATCGCTGACCAGACAGAAATACACCGTATAGGCATCGCCGTTGTTCCAACCGCCACGAACACGTGAATAACCTCTTATCTCATGATCGTTCACCACCTCTACCTCACCACCAACGAATTGTTGTTGTTCGCGCTGGTCAGGAACGGGATTCTTGCCTAAGTAATGGGTGGCGTCGATAAAAAGCGCCCCATTCGCCGGATAATGAATGCGATAGAAAGCACATCGCTCAGAAGTTGTAATCTCTGTTCGGATGCCGTCCTCGAAAGTCGTGGTATAATAGCCTAACGAAAAGTCCTCGCTGACACGTGTCTGTGAAAAATCATCTCTTTCACCTCTAATAAACGGCTGTATCAGTATATTCCCATATTTCTGCCCGCCGCCTGTTCCGCTGACATGCGTCTGCGAGAAACCCGTCACCACCTCTGGCATCGGCGCCCAACCAGCATTCGGCTTTACCGTGCAGTCGGGTCCTGGCTTACACATACCAAACGGCATCGACGGTCCTGGGAACGTGCGTCCTACCCCCTCGCTGCCGATACGAGGGTCAACATACTGCCAAACCTGGGCGGATATCGCTACAGAAAGGAAGGACAGACAAGCGGTTAATATAATTGGTTTCAGTTTCATGTTGCAAAGATACAAATATTTTTTGGTTATTTTGTTATTCTGTCTAAAAAAAAAGACTACCTTTGCAGCAAAAACAGGAAGAAAGATGAAAGATTGTGTATTGATTCTGAGCGGAGGCATGGACTCCACCACCTTATTATACGACTATCAGGAGCGTATCGCATTGGCCATCTCCTTCGATTATGGCTCTAACCATAACGCCAAGGAGATTCCCTTTGCCAAAAAGCACTGTGAACGGTTGGGCATCAGGCATATCGTGATTCCCCTCGAGTTTATGGCGCAGTATTTCCGCAGTTCGCTGCTCTCAGGTGACGAGGCCATTCCAGAAGGCCACTATGCCGATGAGAATATGAAGTCGACGGTGGTGCCCTTCCGCAACGGCATCATGCTGGCTATTGCAGCAGGCATGGCCGAATCAAACGAGCTGCAATACATCATGATGGCCAATCATGGCGGCGACCATACCATCTACCCCGACTGTCGCCCTGAGTTCGTCGAGGCCTTCGACGCTGCTACTCATGCCGGCACTTATAACGGGGTGCGTCTCCTTTCACCTTATTGTAATATGACGAAAGGCCAGATAGCTGCACGAGGCAAGGCACTTGGCATCGACTACGCCGAAACCTGGTCGTGTTATCGTGGCGGCGACAAGCATTGTGGCAAATGCGGCACCTGTGTCGAGCGCCGCGAAGCCCTTGCCGAAGCCGGCATCCCCGATCCTACCGACTACGAAGAATAATTTGGGGCGGAATCTATTTTACCGCTATCTTACGACTGGAGCCATCCGAGTAGTGTACAATATTTATTCCTTTCTGTGGACGTTGCATCTTCTGGCCGTTAGGAGCATAGTAAGCCACAGGAACTTTAGGATCTGCAGTCTTGGAAGAATGGATACCTGTTGCTATATAATAGTGGAAACTAACCACTTCGCTGACATTTTCACCCTTCACTGCATAGGCTTTCAGTTCCATTTCCTGGCTAATGGTGATCGGATTGGTATAAAGCTGTCGCGTACCATTCTCATCGCAAGGACAAGAACCGTCAAGCGTGTACCATATCTGAGCACCCTCCGTTGCGCAATGTAGCGTCACCGTCTCGCCCTTATTCACACTGGTGCCACTGATGCGCGAGGCTGTGGGTGCAGCCACTCTACCCGCCTCAGCTATGCCAAGTACGCGGATGATTGTCTGCACGGTAGCACTCGTCTCCTCCATCACGAAGGTAACCACCGTCTCGCCTGGCATCAGACCATTCACGGTAAACTGAGCTTCGCCGTTGCTGTTGAATTCTGCTGTCTCGTTGAGCGTAATGAAGTCGTTGAGCGTAATGACAGCAGTAACCCTCTTACCACTGGCAGCTGCACCGGGCAAAGCCTTGATTACGAAGGTGCGCGACTTGCCTTCGTCCACCTCGATTTGCGGCTCCACCTCTAAGTTGCGGATCTCGCGTACCACCACAAACTCCTGTTCGTAGTCGTTCTGCATCTGCAGACCTGCATAACTCTCCACCTGACGGCGTACGAACAGACCAATCTTAGAACCCACGCTAAGCTGTCCTGACGGACGGAGCAACAGGCGACTGACATAAGAAGAGTCGCTGTCCCATGCCTTGCCGCTATTGAGCTGTTCTATGGTGCAGGCTATCTTCTGCGAACCCTGTGTAAGCCAGATATTTGTGGCATTGAGCGTCTTGGGACGCATATACTTATTGAACTCCACCTCGATGCCATCCTCATAGGCACGGGCTGTCTTCACATCGGGAAGTGCCTTCTGAACGATGCCGATGTTCACGTCGAGTTGTGGCGGCGGTACAGGCAACCAGTCTGAATAGGCTGTCTCGTAACCGTCTTTCTCCACCTTCACCTGCCAAAGACCGTTGGGTACAAACCATTGGTATTTACCCTCCTTGTCGGTCTGCAGCGGATTCTGCTGGCCGAACTCAGCAGCATTCCATTTCACGGCCTCATTGTGGTAGTCGCCCCACTCGTCGTAGCCCTCATTCTTATAGTAGATAGTCGTTGTGGCGTTCTCCACGCGGTTGTCGGTCACTCCCTCATAGATGAAGCCAGAGGGGTCAATTCCCACGTTAAGGTCTTTGTTCCTGGCGAATTTCTTCTCCATCAGGTACTTCGCACGAACACGTTTCTTCCAATTCTCATTATCGCCCTCACACTCCAAGGCATCCAGACGAGTCCGGTATTCCACCAGTCGTCGCTCATAGTCTTGCTCCAATAGCATCTGTCCCCATATCTTTCCGATTTCGATGGCTACCAGACCAAAGGGGATGACCAGTCCGACGGGCAGAGTGGCTGTGGCAGCGGCCATACCGTCGAGCACACCGACATTGAACACTTCCAAGGCCGCATAGTAAATACAAACCCAGGCACCGTAGATGCCGATGTCCATTTTGAGACTTTTCGCATTACTCTCGTCTTCAGGACAAGGATCGGGTATCTTCGTGTAAATTTCTCCCAGATGGTAGATATGGGCGATACCGTCTACGATGTCTGTCAGGATGCCAAGCCATGAGATGGTCTTTGTCAATTGCGTACTCTGCATGGCGGCCTTCACCTTTGCTGCCAACTTGCCCCATTTTGTGTTGGGGTTGCAGAATGTTTTGACGATGATATTAGCATCAGGTCCATCGGCCAACTTGTTGAAGACAATCATCAGGCCCTTAACGGTCTTTTCCTCCTGACTGAGTTTTGCCACCTTCTTGGTCACTTCTGGGAATTTAGCCAGTCTGCCAGTCTTGCGAAGGAAGTCCATGTTGTAGCGTGCCTCGGCCAGTTGGCGCTGGATGTTCACCAGCCGATGGTTACGGAGATAGCCGTCAACCACGAGGTCAACGACCTTCGTAGACATTCCCGTGAGCAGGGCCGTGGCGTGTGCCAGCCATCCGTTTACAGCATCCTGGAGTTCTGCCAGTTTAGTCAAGAAGTCACTGCCATCATTGGCTCTGGCCGCCTTGACGAGGGCGCGCATCCTGGCACCCATCTCGCCCAGGAACTGATAATCGATGACCTGATTGTTCTCCAGATCGACAACGGTCATCTGGTTCTCGGTGACCAGCATGTATATTGGCATGCCCGATGTGGTTTCAATCTTCGTGTAGCCGTCGGACTCCAGAATGGCCGGGGTAAGTCCCGTTGCATATCTGACAGTCACTCCCGGAACCATTTGCCCCATTTCAGCATTGTTGTAGATGTCCCAGTTAGATAGCATCTCCGATAGGTCGTCGTCCTTAAACACATTGTCGATATCTGCCAACCACTTTTCTATGTCAGGCTCACCAGTGCCTTCCCAACTGCCTTCAATGTCCAGTTCGTCGAACAGTGCGTCCATCTCTTCGCGGAACTCTGTATCATCCTTGATGTTCATGATGCGGTTCAGCTCACTCTCTATCCATTCGGCCTCGTCTTTCATATTCTGACTGACGGCCTGCGTCAGGAGTGCGCCGCCATCGTAGGCCTCTCGGTCTATCTTTGATACGGCGTTTGACTGATAGTCCACATCAACGTTGCAGATGCCATAACCATGCCAGAGCTGGTAGGTGCCAGTCCACCAGCCTTTGTCCTTGTTGTATGTCAGATTTTCCACAGCATCCCACTCACCGTTTGTCTTTTTGACATAAAGGGCGGGATTGACAACCTTGGCGGAATCGGTGGTGTTGAACTCCACGGCAAAGACGTACCAACTGGAAATGTTGGTAGAATAGCTCTGATCTTCGATGCGGTCGGGATGATTATAGTCGAAGTCAACGAACTGGTCTTCATACCACATATATACATGGTCCACCCGCACGTAGTCCTGATCGTAGGTTGTGGTGGCTGTCTGAGAATAGAATTCCAGTCCCTGCTTGGTGGTCATCTTGCAGTGGATGGGAATCTTCGAGAGGTTGGGGCATGTCGGCAGTTCCACGTAGCTTATCCAGGAACCGTCCTCGCGGGCAGTGGTCTGTCCTAATTCCACATCGCCGGAATAGATGGTGATAAACGAACGGCTGGGGGCTGTGCCCTGTACAGGCAGGGTCAGTTCACAGATGGTCTCAGGCACATTAATCGTCACACCCTTCACATTACAGCTGACCGTACCTATTGGCTGCAGCACCTCACGGCCATCCACCTTAAACTGTACGTAGGCTGTCGGCGTGAAGCTGCCCTCGGCCGTAGTCGCTACGGCAAAGCGGGTGTTCTGAGCCAGGTCGTCGATACTGATGGGGATGGTGACACGATTGCCACTGACGGAGGAACGTGTCATCTTGGTACCCGTCATGGCTGAGCCTTCCACCATCTGACTGTTGTCCGGCAGATCGACAATCAGGCTGACATTGCTAACCTTATCACGGTATTCTGGCTTGAAGGCTAATGTGGCACGCAGGGTGACGTTGTAGCCTACGCCCACCTCCGTCTTGTTGATTTTGAAACTGGTGCCCGTATCTTCGGTGTAGAAGTAGCCGCTCTCGTCGAGCACTGGTACGGTTGCATTCGCCACTGTCGTTATCTCTCCGCTCTTTACGGTCACCTCGTTCTTCAGATAGTCCGTTCCTTCCTTGAGTCCTACTGCAGCATAGTCGTTCAGCGAGAGGATACTGCTGAACATTGTGCTTCCACCCATGGTGACGAGGGTATACCTACCATCGGGAATCTCCGTCAGACGGATGGTCGCCATGTCGTAGTCGTAGGTCTGGTAGAGCTTGCCATCGCTGTCGTAGAGCGAGGCGGTGACCTCTGAGTTGTCCGTCTGCTCAAACGATGCCTCGATGCCTCCATACTGCACGATGGGGATGGTCACACAGGCCTGCTCGTCATCGCCGAGGGTGACGGTCTGTTCCACGGCTTTGAAACTGCCGTTCCTGCTGGTGGCTGTCAGACGGATGCGGTCGCCCTTCTTCGTCCCGCTGATGATGACCACCTTGGGATACTGCACACTGATGTCGGTGAGCAGTTTGCCGGTGGTCTCGTTATAGGCGGTGATGCTGACGTTCTGGTAGTCGCTGTAGGATGGCGAAGTAGTAGCCGTCTCACCCTTAAGCACGCTCTCCGTATAGGTGAAGTCGTAGGTGACGATGGAACCACTGAGCGTAGCTAGTGTAATAGTGTCCGTCGTGGCTTTCTCATTGCTGAGTGTCATTTCCTGACGGTTAGTGATATAGCCCGTTGCGGATACACTTCTTGCCACAGGACCGGCTAGCGCCTTCAATGAGAATCGTCCTGAGGCATCGGCTGTAGTGATAAACGACTTGCTGATCTGTCCGTTTACTGTCTGGGCTACAACCACCGTGGCTCCGCCAATGCGATTACCATCAATATCCCTGACCACACCATTCACGCTGACAGAGTCAAGTGGCAGCAGATCGAGGGCTATCACATTTCTATTAGTACCTACGATATGCTCTGTCACAGGTGGCTGCTGGTAGAGGGTAGCCAACTGTGAGGGCAGTCTGATGGCATAATAGACGTGCAACCCTTCTATCTGCTGATCCAGTTTCGGCCCGTCGCCAATACGGTTGCCCTTTCGGTCTGTCCATCCAATGCTCACATCGCTTGTCACGTCCTTACCGTCGGCCTTCACCGAGAGCAGTACTTCGTCCATGCCCACCACACGGGGGAAGGTCATCTCAATGGGCTGGTTATCCAAAAGCATGGTATCGGTCTGGGCAATGACACCGTTCTTAGCTGAGCGCAACATGGCAGTATAGCGTGCTCCATTGACCAGTCCGCGATAGACGTACTGTCCACGTTCATCAACCACATACTTACGACCCTCACCATTCTCGGCGTTCAGCAGTTCCAGCGACATGCCGCGATAGCGTCCGTCGGTGAAGTTGTCGGGCAGATCGACAGTGATGTCCTCTGCCTCCTGAATGCCCTTGATGGTTGCAAAGCGGCTCCAATGCTTGTCGGCCTTATAGGCGGCTACCGACTGCTCCGGCACGAGGAGTACACAACTGGCGGGAAGCGGAGCCAAAGTATTGTCGTTCACCATAGGCGGTGTCAAGGCATAGCAGGTCAACTCCTCCAGTTTACATTTGTCGCCAAACCACTGTTGATAGCCAAAAACGCCATCGCCGATGCCCTGGATATTAGACGGTAAGATGAGTCGCTTAAGACTGGGAGAGTACACGGCTTGGTCAAAGATATTGTCATACCATGTCTTGTCGTCATACCACAGGCCATAGTAGCTCTTATAGCCATAGGTGTGTCGTAGGTCGATGGTATGTGTATTCTCAAAACCTAAGCAACCGTCGTAATAACTACAAACACCCATTTCACCGTTGACCGTCAGTATTTTGATATCACTGACCGACAGGTTGTAACTGTTCAGCACCTGATGAATGGCACCAATAAGTAGATATCCTTCCTTTGCCTGAGCGTGGTAGCCCGAGTGGTAATCGGGGATATAGGGTACGAAGTTGTTGACGAACACCTCGCCTGTCTCTGCGTTCCACATACCGCTATAGGGGTTGTCGGCTTGCTCCCAACCAGGTGTAGAGGGATCAAGCGTGGCATGCACATAGATGGTTGCATCATGATCCGGCATGACGATGGTGGGCATGTCGCTATCAGTATAAGACTCCAAGTGCTGATTCTCATGAATCTTCTTGCCATCCATCTCCATATAGGTGTATTCCCAGCCGCTCCAGGTGTAGGTGCTATTCCATATCTTGATGCTGTCGCCTTCGGCCAGCGTCATCGAGATATTGGCATCACTGTGGGTAATGTTGATGTCATCGTACATCATGTCGAAATAGCCATTCGGGCTATGGGTGAACACCTCAATAATAATATTGAATGCCTCTGTGGATACAATCTTAAGTTTATGGTGCGGTGCGGCGTGTCCGGGGTCGCCGGGCAGGAAGGGGTCGTTCTGTGCCGTAGCGGTGAGGGCGCCTGCCAGCACCAGAAGCATCGTTGTAATATATCTTGCTAAGTTCTTCATAATCGTTCCTCCACTCATTTATTTGATGATTACTGTTCGTCCGTTTCTGATATAGACTCCTGGCTTCAGGTCTCCCTCCACCTTCCGTCCTTGCAAATCAAATACCGGTGCGGCAGAAGATTCTTCACTCTTCACTCTTAACTTTTCATTAACACTTGTCGTTCCGTTGCCGAAGCTTACTCTGAACCGACGGGAGCCTGTCTTGGCAGTGAAGGTGTAGCTGTCGGTGTCGAGACTAACCTGAGAGCCTGTCTCCACGTCTGTCACGATGATACCCTTGGCATTGTGCTTGCCTAATGAGAGGGTATATGTTCCGTCGGCAGTGATATTGGCTATGAGGGTGATGCTGCCTGCAGTGGGAGCAGGGCGCTCGTTGATGGCGAGTCGTATGCCGTTCTCCACGGTGTAGAGTGTGGTGATGTCATTGCCGTCGAGCTTCACGGCATCACATTCCGGCTCGAGGTTGGCCTTGGCATTGCTGTTCAGTACGATACGGGTTCGGTCGTGTACCTCGGATCCTGTTAACTCAATATCAAAGAGCTGACGGCTCTCTGCTGCTGCCCGTTTCAGGGCTGGTGATGAATTGTAGGTTTTCTCATAGATAAACTCCGGATAGCCGTGATAGCGTCCGCTGCCCGGCATCGAGAAACTCTTCTCCGTATCGGAGTACTGCACAAAGAAGCCCTCGAAGGGTCGCACCAAGATATCGTCATCGTCGCGACTGTAGGCATAGTAACGACGGTCGCTACTGTATGCATTGCCATCCGTCTGACCGTAGAGCTGATAGGGCTGTTGAAGGGTGCTCTGTGACATGTCGTAGTAGGCGGGATAAGGATTGCCCACGAAATTCCAGCCACGGTCTTCAGCCTTGCCGGCGGGATAGTCTGTAAGCGTGATGGTGCGCGAGGTGGCAAAGATGTCGTTCTTCTTGGCATCATCGACAGCAGGGAAGGTGAAGTGCCTGTAGTTGCCATAATGGTAGGCCTTCATAATGAAGCCTTCACCCGCTTTGATGGTCTCGCCAGAACCTACCTTTTGCCAGTTGCTGCCATACTGTCCACTTGCTCGCTGGGCGGCGTTGTAACGGTAGATGTGTAGTTTGCCCTCATAGCGGTTGTCGATGATGTCGGCCACCCGCACATTGAACGGCAGGCAAAAGAAGCGGAAGTATTCGCTATTATAGAAATCGTAGAATGTCACGCTCACCTTGTCGGCAGTCATTGGCGATGAGGTTATCAGTGTGCCTGTAGCATTATCCTCTTCAGTAAGGATATTGCCATAGTCGGTATCCCCATAGCTCAATCGGTTAATGATATACTCCATGTCAAAGCTACTGAGGTTCATTGTCTTGGAACCTTCGATGGTAAGACCTGACTTGCAGCGAATGTCAATCGAGGGCTTGTTGGCGGGTTTCCCGTTGTCGTCCATCGTCACATTACTGCCCTGTACACAGAGTACATCGGCTTCGCTCTCGGCAGGCAGGATATTCTTGATCTGCCAGTATGGATAGGTGGTCTTGTAGTCGTTGATGACGGCTTTGGGTACATAGAGTGTATATTGGTTGTCATCAAAGATGTAACTATTGCTCTTGTCTGGCGGTGTCAAGGCATAGAGGGTGACATCGTAGTCATCGCTGAGCGGAAAATAGCTTGTGATGGTGCTTGGTAGGATAAGGTGCTTCAGCGTCTCAGGCATAGAGTAATTGCTGACTCCCCAAACCTCATATTGTTCGCCATCGTAAGTGATATAGGCAGGTATCTCCACCGTCTCGCTGCTGCTATTGATGTTTCCCACCATCGCGACACCACGGTTCTTGTAATTGTCATCAGTATTGATATAGTACTCTACGTCGCCTATGGTTACCTGCTGCTGACTCGTCACAAAGCCTCTTCTGATAGCAGACTTGGTGAGGGCAAAGCGAGCATTGTGCTCGCCCGCCTCAGCCTTAAAGGTATAGGGCTGTGACAGTGTCTGGCTGATGCCTGTCTCACGGTCGATGAGGGTCAGTGTAGAGTCGGCGGCAATAGTATATTCCCCGTCTTCAGCGATGACCATACCCAGGCGTAATGTGTCGCCATCGGCAAAGGGCTGTTCGCTGATGGCGTAGCGAGTGTCGTCTGCACCTATTATATATAATAAGGTGTGGGTGCCGTCGAACTGTGGAAACTTGGTGGCATCTGTGCCTGCCTCATAGCTGTTGGAGGCTGCCGGGTTTGCCACTAAGCGGCACTTGTCCAAATCAGACAGACTGATGTTATATACTTTGCGGTTGGCATTGAGTGTACGACGGGCAGGGGTCTTGCGGCGGGCGAAATTCAGGTCTTTCTTCCAGGCTTCATATTCGGCAATGGTCTGGAATCGCCCATAGCGCGGGAAATCAAGTTCGTCGTAGCCCAAAGGCTTCTGGATAAAGAATCCCTCGAAGGGGTGCAGCACGTAGTCATCGTCGATGGGACTGTATACCTGATAGCGTCGCTTACTGCGGTCATAGACCACGAATGGGGCTGCAGGGTCAAGGTATTTCGTGCTATAAAAACAGGGATAAGGGTTGCCGATGAAGTTCCACGAACGGTCACAGGCTGCAGCGGCAGTATATTGCTTCAACGGCAGCGAGATATCGTCGGTAGAGAAGAGACGGTTTTTGTTCTCGTTGTTGATGGCAGTAAATTGCAGGTCGCTGAACATATCAGTAACGGTGTCCCAGCCCACGGCAATGATAAAGCCCTCACCAGCATCTGTCTCTTATACACATCT
>LXOW01009043.1_pt1 | contig 24386 bp, 18 predicted proteins | sample 1368591 | NCBI WGS metagenome assembly LXOW01 (sample SAMN04884650, study PRJNA319009) | bovine gut metagenome | isolation source: Cow rumen | host: Bos taurus | place: Italy: Legnaro (PD) | collected 2014-07-09
TCGACGCCTTCGGTGCGCCATTCGCGGCCGTCGGCGCCGATCAGCCGGCGGCCTTTGTCGCAGGGTTGGCAGCGGGCGTGGATGGACGGGCGGTCGAGGGCCCCGAATTCTTCGCCCGTCAGGATGAACGGGATGCACCGCGGCGACAGGAAGGCGAGGGCGTTCATGGCCCGGAAGCCGCCGGGGCCGAAGCGGTAGAGGCCGCGGCCTTCGTCGTGGTTGTCGGTGTAGCGCGCGGTGAAGTGCGGGGTGGGGTAGCGGGACGCGGCGTCTTCGTACTGCATGAGGGCGCGGCCGGCGGCGGCGGCGAGACCGCCGTCCTGCCAGGCTTCGAGAAGGTCGTGGAAGTCGTGGTTGTGCGCGGCGTCCCCGGAGAGGCGGACGCGCGTGGCGCCGGTTTCGGCGTCGACGGCGTAGGCGTACTGGCAGATCTTGTAGAAGTCGTCGTCGTAGGCGGCGTCCATGCCGCGCGCGAAGAGGTCGAGGTTGTTGCCGAAGCCGTAGCACTCGGCCAGGAAGAGGAGGCGCCGGGAGGGGTGGCGGCGGCGCAGCTCGGCGAGGGCTTCGTCCCAGAAGGTGCGGTCGTTGATGAAATGCGCCATGTCGAGGCGGAAGCCGTCGATGCCGTCGGTCTCGCCCGCGGGCAGGTCGTCGGAGGGGCCGAGGGCGGAGAGCCAGTGGTCGTAGACGTCGATCATCGCGCGGCGGAGGGCCGGGTTGCGGTAGTCGAGTTTGGCGGTGTCGGACCAGTCGCAGTCGTAGAAGGCGGAGCCGTCGTCGGCCTTGACGTAGTAGTCGGGGTGGGTCGCCATCCAGACGTGGTCGCGCGCGGTGTGGTTCGGCGTGATGTCGAAGATCACTTTCAGGCGCAGGGCGTGGGCCTTGCGGACGACGTCGAGGAGTTCGGCCTTGGAGCCGTATTCGGGTTCGACGGCCGTGAAGTCGCGCGAGGAGTACGGGGAGCCGATGCCTTTGCGGCCGAGGCGCCCGATGGGGTAGGGGGGCAGGAGGTAGAGGATCGTGAAGCCGAGGCGCTTGAGGCGCGGCAGCTGGCGGCGGAGGTAGGCGAGGGGGGATTCCTCGGGCGGACGCTCGGCCGCGGCTTCGGCGGCGTTGCGCGGCTCGCGCGCGGCGAGGGAACGGAGGTTGACTTGGTAGATGATGCCGCGGGCCGGCCAGTCGGAGGTGTTTGGGGTCGTCTTCATGGGGCCGGATGATACGCCGGGACGGGCGGGGCCTCAAGTCTTTGTGAAAGGCAAGGCGTTCGTGCGGAGCCAGTCGATGGCGCGATTGCGGAGAGCATCGAGGCGGGGGGGCAGGTCGGGGGATTCCAGGAAGAGGATGATTTCGCGTTTGGTCGACTCGACAAGGCTTTCTTCGAGGAAAACGCACCGGTTGCCGAGAACCGCGGATTCGCGGTGGATGGGCTTCCGTCCGGCCATCCGGCGGTGGTCGCGGGTGCTCCGTTTTGCGCGGCGCGCCGTGCGGCGGATGGTCAGGAGTCGGGGAATCCCGAGAGCCGCATCGACGTGTTTGCGGAGGTGGCTGAAGTTGGGGTGTTCGCGGAGGAGTTTGGAGAGACGGCGCTTTGCGGCGTAGTACCGGGACCGGAGGTCGGCGGGGATGTCGTGGTCGGGGGCGGAGCCGGGAATGAGCCATTCGAGAGGGAGACGGGCGTCGAGATCGAGAAGTTGGCGGAGGCGGAGCGCGAGTTGGCGGTATTTGACGAGGGTGCTGTAGCCGCCGGTGATGCGGTGGTCGTCGAGCCAGCCTTTGAGGCCGGGCCCGCGGGAGACGAAGCGGCGGGCGCCGGTACGGGATACGGTGCAGCGCGGCGCCGCGTCGAGGGTGGGTTCGAGGTCGGCCAGACGCGAGCCGAGGCGGAGGCGGACAAGGAGCGTGCGGGGGCATTCGGCGCAGTCGGCGGCGATTTCGGCGTCGGTGGGCGTGCCGCGGAGGGACGGTGACGCGGGATGGGGCGCCGCGAGGCGGTGGCGCCGCCGGATTTCGGAGAGGATGGCGCCGCCCGTCTCGGTGAGGACGAAGGTGCCGAATGCCGCGAGCGTGATGCTGCCGAAGGCCGCAATGGCGAAGGGCGCGAGGAGCGGATGGACGTCTCGGACGATGCAACAGGCATCTTGGGCGACTTGGGAGGTGTTGGAGAGGATGGAACGGAGGTGGTTCATGGAAAAGGAGGATGGTGGAAAAGTGATGGAAAGTCAATGATTTTCGTAAAAGAAAACAATGAAGGGACGGCGAGTCCGACAAATGAAAAAGTGGAAAGAGGGTAGTTCCACGGCGGGACGGTGGCGCGTCTCAATCGACCTTGAGGGCGAGGCTGAGGAGGAGCAGGAGGAGCATCAGGGAGAAAAACACACCGGCCATGATGCCGAACCAAGCGCGGCCTTTTCCCGATTTCCCGGGGTGCTTCGCGATGTCGGCCAGGGCCAGCACCCCGAAGAGGAGAGCCAGGGGAGCGGGCAGCAGAAGGACCGAGAACAGGGCGAGGTATCCGGCCGCGATGGCGAATGCCGAACGTCCGACGGGGAGAACCCATTTGAGTCCGGCATTCGGATCCGGCAACGGCGGGGGCCGGGTCATGTCATGGGGCGCGGAGGGATTGGATGCGCTCGGCCATGCGGCGGGTGGCGCCGGCCTGGCGGTCGACGAGGGCGGCGGCGGCGTTGCCGAGGCGGGTGCATTCGGCGGGGTCGGAAAGGAGACGGGCGAGGGCGGTCTCCAATTCCTGCGCATCCTTCACCTGGACCCAGGCGCCGGCGCGGGCGAAGTCGTCGGAAACGGACGGGAAGTTTTCCATGTGGGGGCCGACGACGACGGGGCGGCCGTCGCGGGCGGGCTCGATGGGGTTCTGTCCGCCGGTCTGGGTGAGGCTCTTGCCGACGAAGACGACGTCGGCGACGGCATAGAAGCCGCGGAGTTCGCCGGTGGTGTCGACGAGGAGGACGTCGGGGACGGCGTCGGGCGCGGGGGCGCCGTCGGGGAACCGGCTGCGCTGGAGGACGGTCAGTCCCCGCTCGGCGATGGCGCGGAGGACGGCTTCGCGGCGCTCGGCATGGCGCGGAACGAGGACGAGGAACCAGTCGGGATGCGCGGCGCGCGAGCGCGCGTAGAAGTCGAGCAGGGCGGCTTCTTCGCCGTCCCACGTGGAGCCGCCGACGAGGATGCGGCGGCCGGTGCCGATGCCGGCGCGGTCGAGGACGGCGCGTGCACGGTCGCGGGCCTCGGGCGGGGTGGGGGCGATGTCGTATTTCGCGGAGCCGGTGACTTCCATGCGGTCGGCGGGGGCGCCGAGGTCGACCAGGCGGTCGCGGTCGCCGTCGGTCTGCATGCAGAACCAGCGGATGCGCGGGAGCAGGTCGCGCGTGAAGGGGCGGAGCTTGCGGTAGCCCTTGTGGGAGTGGGCGGAGATGCGGCCGTTGACCATGATGGCGGGGATGCCGCGCTTCTCGGCGAGGCGGATCCAGTTGGGCCAGATTTCGTTTTCGACGAGGACGATGGCGGAGGGCCGCATGCGGTCGAGAGCGCGGGCCATGACGCCGGGGACGTCCATGGGGAAGTAGAGGGTGACGTCGGGCGGAGCGAGGCGCTTGAGGGCGAGGGCGTGTCCGGTGGAGGTGTTGCAGGTGAGGACGAAGCGGACGGCGGGATCGAGCCGGCGGAGTTCGTCCATGAGGGAGAAGGCGACGGCGAGTTCGCCGACGCTGACGGCCTGTATCCAGACGGGGCGGCCGGGGGCGTCGAGGAGGGGGGCGACGTCGCCGCCGTAGCGGGCGAAGCGCTGGAGGAAGCCGCGCCGGTAGCCGCCGCGGCGCATCATGCGCAAAAGGAAATGCGGGAGGAGGCAGGCGTAGGCGACGGGGAAGACGAGATTGTATAGCCACCAGATCATGGCCGGGGAAGGTAGCGCAGACGGGAGGAAAAGGGAAACAAAAAGCCGCGGCTTTCGCCGCGGCCGGGTAGTCCGAACGGAATCGGGCTTACTTGGCGCCGAGGATGGCGTCCTTCGCGGCCTTGGCCACGCGGAACTTCACGACCTTCTTGGCCTTGATCTTGATCTGTTCGCCGGTGGCGGGGTTGCGGCCCATGCGGGCTTTGCGCTGGACGAGCACGAGCTTGCCGAGGCCGGGGACGGTGAAGCCGTCTTTGGCTTTCTTGTACGCCAGGTCCGCCAGCGACGCCAGAACGGCCGCCGCCTGCTTCTTGGTGATTTCCGAATCTTCGGCCAACTTCGTGATGATTTGGCTCTTGGTCATCGCTTTCGCTGCCATGTGGTTTTTCTCCTTGGTTTCTTTGTTTTAGATGGGTGTTTCCGTTCGCTTGCCCAATCAAGTGACTGCCTTATCCTCCATTTCGCGGAAGATTGCAATCCCTATTTTCGCTTTTTTTTCGCGTTTTCCGCCATTCCCCCGCGGGGCGTCCGGGGGAGGGCGGCGTGCGGAGGGGGGGGCGGGCGAATGATGCGATTTCCGGCTTGACGCGGAGGGGCGTTCGGGTCGATTCTGCCGCCCCAATTTCAACAAAGGAGCTTCCCATGTGTGGCATCGTAGGTTTCATGTCCCGCAACACTCCGGCCGTCGGCCCGTTGGTCAGCGGCCTCCACCGCCTTGAATACCGGGGATACGACTCGGCGGGCATTGCACTGGCCGCGCCGGACGGGCTCCGCGTCTACAAGCAGATCGGCAAGGTCGCCGAGCTCGACGCCCTCCTCAAGCGCGAACTCCCGGAGGAAGACCGCCGCCGCTGCACGATCGGCATCGCCCACACCCGCTGGGCCACCCACGGACTCCCCACCCGCGAAAACGCCCACCCGCACCTCGCCGACGGCGGGGCCCTGGCGCTCGTCCACAACGGCATCGTCGAAAACTACGCGCCGCTGCGCGCCGGACTCGAAAAGCGCGGCGTGCAGTTCGTCTCGCAGACCGACACCGAAGTCCTGGCCCACCTCGTCGCCCACTACGACAAGGGCGACCTCCTCGCCGCCACCTGCAAGGCCCTCCGCCGCGTCGAAGGCACCTACGGCATCGCCGTCATCTCCGCCAAGCACCCCGGCGAAATGATCGTCGCCCGCAAGGGTTCCCCCCTCGTCATCGGCGTCGGCGAGAGCGACATCGTGGTCGCCAGCGACGTCTCCGCCATCGTCGCCTTCACCCGCCAGGTCATCTACCTCAAGGACGGCGACGTCGCCCGCATCACCCCCGGCGGCGTGGACATCCACTCCCTCGACAACGCCCCCGTCTCCCGCGAAGTCCAGGAAGTCGACTGGGACATCGGCGCCATCGAAAAGGGCGGCTACGAGCACTTCATGCTCAAGGAAATCTTCGAGCAGCCCGACGCCCTGCGCAACACCATCCGCGGCCGCCTCGACCCCACCGGCGGCACCGCCATCCTTTCCGGCCTGAACCTCTCCCCGCGCGAGCTCGCCGCCATCCGCCGCCTCGTCATCATCGGCTGCGGCACCTCCCTGCACGCGGGCATGGTCGGCAAATACCTCTTCGAGGACCTCGCCGACATCCCCGCCTCGCCCGAGCAGGCCGCCGAATTCCGCTACTGCAACCCCATCGTCGGCCCCGACGACTGGGTCATCGCCCTCTCCCAGAGCGGCGAAACCGCCGACACCCTCGCCGCCGTGCGCGAATCCATCCGCAAGGGCGCGCTCGTCTCGGGCCTCTGCAACGTCGTCGGCTCCACCATCGCGCGCGAAGCGGGACGCGGCGTCTACCTCCACGCCGGCCCCGAAATCTCCGTCGCCTCCACCAAGGCCTTCACCGCGCAGGTCACGGCGCTGCTCATGACCGCCCTCAAGCTCGGCCGCACCCGCCGCCTTTCGCGCGAAGAAGGCATCCGGCTCGTCGCCGAAATCATGCGCATCCCCGACCTCATCTCCGCCGTCCTCGAGCGCAACGACGCCATCGCGCGCGCCGCCGAAAAGCACGCCAACGCCAACGACATGTTCTTCATCGGCCGCGGCATCCTGTATCCCACCGCCCTCGAAGGCGCGCTCAAGATCAAGGAAATCGCCTACGTCCACGCCGAAGGCTACCAGGCCGCCGAACTCAAGCACGGCCCCATCGCCCTGCTGTGCCCCGAGACCCCGGTCGTCGCCCTCCTCGCCGACATCCCGGGCAAGGAAAAGACCCTCGGCAACGTCCAGGAATGCCGCGCCCGCCAGGCCCCCGTCATCGGTCTTGTCACCGAAGGCGACGCGGAGGCTACCGCCGCCGTGAACGACGCCATCACCCTCCCTCCGACCTCCCGCGAACTCGCCCCCATCGTCTCCGTCGTCGCCCTCCAGCTCTTCGCCTACCACGTCGCCCGTCTCCGCGGCTGCGAAATCGACCAGCCGCGCAACCTCGCGAAGTCCGTCACCGTGGAGTGACGGCTTCGGCCGGCGCGAGGGGGGCGAGGCCGAAGGCTTCGCGGAGGCGTGGGGCGAGGGTGGTGTAACGGTGGAGGGAGCCGGTGCTGCGGACGGCCAGGGCCAGGGCTTTGGGGGTGCCGACGAGGACGACGAGCTTCTTGCCGCGGGTGATGCCGGTGTAGAGGAGGTTCCTTTGCAGCATGACGTAGTGCTGGGTGTGGACGGGCAGGATCACGCAGGGGTATTCGCTGCCCTGGCTCTTGTGGACGGTGATGGCGTAGGCGGGCGTCAGTTCGTCGAGTTCCTGGAGGTCGTAGGCGACGCGGCGGTCGTCGAAGCGGACCAGGATTTCGCTTTCGTCGAGGTCCACGCGCTCGATGCGGCCGATGTCGCCGTTGAAGACGTCCTTGTCGTAGTCGTTCTCGGTCTGCATCACGCGGTCGCCCTCGCGGTAGCGCCAGCCGAAGCGCTCGATGTCCGCGCCGCGCGGGTTCAGCGCGGCCTGCATGACGAGGTTGAGGTTGCGGGCGCCGAGTTCGCCTTTCTGCATGGGGGCCAGGATCTGGATGTCGTCCATCGGCGAGAAGCCGAAGCGCCGCGGGATGGAGTCGCGGACGAGCTTGCGGACGAGCTCGACACCGCGTTCGGGAGTCTCGGCGCGCACGAAGTAGAAGTCGGAGGCGGGCGTGGGGCCTGAGGTGTCGCCGCGCTCCGGCAGGATGGGCATTTCGCCGCGGTTGATGCGGTGGGCGTTCTCGACGATGGCCGAGCCGCCGCCCTGCCGGAATACGTGGTCGAGGCGGAAGACGGGGATGGTGCCGGAGGCGATGATGTCGCCGAGGACGCGTCCGGGGCCGACGGAGGGGAGCTGGTCGATGTCACCGACGAGGATGAGCAGGGCGCCCGGCGGCACGGCCCGGAAGAGGGAGAGGGCGAGCTGGATGTCGAGCATGGAGGTTTCGTCGGCGACGAGGACGTCGGCGGCGAGCGGGTGGGAGGCGTCGCGCTTGAAGCCGTTGGTGGACGGGTCGTATTCGAGAAGCCGGTGGATGGTCTTGGCTTCTCGCCCGGAGAGTTCGGCCATGCGCTTGGCGGCGCGCCCGGTGGGGGCGCAGAGCAGGATGCGCATCTTCTTGGCGGCGAGGACTTCGACGAGGGCGCGGACGAGGGTCGTCTTGCCGACGCCGGGCCCGCCGGTGATGACGAGCACCTTGTGGCGGAACGCGCCGGAGAAGGCGGCCTTCTGGCCCTCGGCAAGGGTCATGCCGTGCTTGCGCTGGACCCAGTCTATGGCGGCGTCGACCTTGACGCCCGGGCAGGGGTGGGCGCCCTGCGCGATGGCGGCGAGGCGGGCGGCGGCTTCGCGTTCGGCGAGATGGAGGTGGGCGAGGTAGATCCACGTTTCGCCGTCGGTGCCGGGGCCGGGGACGAGGCGTCCGGCCTGGAGTTCGAGGCGGAGGGCTTCTTCGAGGCGCGCGGCGGGGATGGAGAGCATGGCCTCCGCCCTGTCGAGGAGCAGCAGCTGCGGGCACGCGCAGTGGCCCTGGTCGGAGAGCTCCAGCAGGACGTGCGACAGCCCGGCGCGCGCGCGCAGGAGCGAATCGGCCGGCACGCCGAGGCGGAGGGCGACCTGGTCGGCGGTCTTGAAGCCGATGCCGCGGATGTCGCGGGCGAGGCAGTAGGGGTCGAGGCGGATGGTCTCGATGGCTTTTTCGCCGTAGCGCTTGTAGATGCGGAAGGCGCGCTGGGTGCCGACGCCGTTCGCGAAGAGGAAGCACATGATTTCGCGGATGCTCTTCTGCGCGTTCCAGGAGTCCTTGATGAGGCGGCGGCGGGTGGGGCCGATGCCCTCGACGCGCTCGAGCTCGGCGGAGCGGTTCTCGATGACGTCGAGCACGTCCTTGCCGAACGCCTTGACGAGCTTGCCCGCGTACACGGGCCCGATGCCCTTGATGAGCCCGGACCCGAGGAATTTCTCGATGCCCGCCAGCGAGTCGGGCACGACGGCTTCGAGGCTGTCGGCGGAGAACTGGCGCCCGTGGGCGCGGTCGAAGGTCCAGCGTCCGTCGGCCTTGACCCACTCGCCGACGTTCACCCGCGGCAGCTTGCCCACCACGGCCACCTGGTCGCGCATTCCCTGCGCCTTGACCTTCAGCACGCAGAAGCCGGTCTCGACGCTGTGGAACGTGACGACCTCGACCAGCCCTTCGAGATGCTCCCCGCCGGATTCCGCCAGCACGGGCGCCGTCGGCGGCGCGGGAGGGGCGTCGATGCCGGGAGATGGAATGGATGGGCGGTCGTTCATGGAACGCGGCGGAGTGTAGCACCATCCGCCGCGGATGGGGAAGACAAACAGCGCCCGATTCCGCGCAATCCGCCCGCCCCCCGGCGAAACGCCGGTTTTCCAATGATTGGAAAATTATTTTCCAATGGTTGGAAAAACGGGTGATGTTTCCAATTTCCTCCGCGGCCGCTTCGGCAAAGCCGTCCAATGGCTTTCCAAATTGCGATTCAACGCGAGCGGCGATGGATGCCCCGGAGCCGGGGCGTCCCTCGCCGCCCGCACTTTGAAAATCATCCGAATCCGGGAAGTGGAGCGGTAGCGGAGCCTTCGGGCAAATCGGAGTTCGATGCGGCTCCGGTATTCCTTGAACCGCCCTGAATTTCCCGAAGGACCGAAAAAATCCACGCTCCTCTGTCAGAACCCGCCCGGCAGGGGCGTGTAGAGGGTTGTGGACACATGCAGAAAGGAGAACCCACGATGAATGCAACCAATACAACATGGATGGCCCTGGCCCTGGCGGCCGCGGTCCTGGCAACGGCGGGATGCAAGAAGGAGCCGCCCGGCACGGCGGAACTTCGCAACGGCACGAAGATGGAACTGCGCGGGAATTTCGAGGAGGCCGAAAACCAGTACATGGCGGCATGCGCCGCCGGCAACGCCGCGGCCTACCCCAAGCTCGCCGCCCTGCTCGTCAACCGCCAGGGAAGCGCCGTGTTCCTCGAAGCCTCCACCCGGGACGCCGCCTGGCTCGGACGGGCGCGGACCCTGGTGGACCGGATCGCCATGGTATCGACCCAGGCCGCGGCCGCCGGGCAGTCCGTCGAAGGGCTCGACCAGACGCTCGCCGGCTACCGGAAGTCCGTCGCCGAAGTCGAATCGCGGCTCGCCGCGGAGCGGGCGGAGGAGGAAAAGCGCCTCGCCGCGGAACGCGCCGCGGCCGAAGCCGCCGCGAAGCGCCGCGCCGAAGAAGAACGCCGCGCCGCCGAGGCGCTGGCCGCCAAGCGCGCCGCCGAAGCCGAGGCCGCCGCCCGCCGCGCGGAGGAAGCCCGCAAGCGCGAGTCCGCCGACTACTGCATCGAGCACAACCTGACCCTCACCCGCGCCGCTTTCCAGGAAATCTGCCGCGCCATGAACTACCACCAGAACACCGGCAACTCCCTCGTGGACAACGAGGCCAACGCCCGCCAGCACGCGCGCTACTCCGGCAAGATGGTCCGCGTCACCGGCGAAATCACCAAGGTGGACAGCAAGCTCATCCGGGGCGTCAAGATCAAGCTCAACGTCTACGGCGAAAGCATCTGGGCCAACTTCCCGAACATGCCCGAAAGCGAAGGCAAGACCTACCGCGTCGGCCAGGTCCTCGACGTCGAGGGCAAGGTCGAATCCGCCATGCTCAACCAGTTCAACCTGGGCGCCTGCATCATCCGCTGACGCGGCCCCGACCCCAAACCACAAGGAGACGCAACCATGAAGAAACCGAAATGCCCGGCCTGCGACCAAGACGTCAGCGCCCTGCAGGACTTCTGCCCCCATTGCGGGCAGAAGCTCGAATTCAGCGACAAGGAGAAACGCCGCGAACGCCTGTTCGGGAAGGGCATCAAGCTCATCCTGCTGGAAATGGTCCTCCACATGGCCTTCCTGTTCGGCCTGCCCGCCCTCGTCGCCCTCTTCTTCCTGGCCAAGAACGGCCACTCTGTGAGCTTCGGCACCGCCTACGGCATCTGCTTCTTCGCCTGCCTGGTCCTGGAGTCCCTCTTCGGCCTCGGGGCGCTGTTCTGACGGAGGCGGGCGTACGAGACACGGCATTCCGCAAACCGCGCTGGCCGGGAAAAAAGTGGTCGACCTGTCAGATGGGGCCGTGCGGCGGCGAGTTAGTCGGTGAAGGGACGCAACGGTGCGGACCTCCGATTCCCCATCAACCCCAACCCAAGGACTCGCCATGACCAAAACTTCTACCCGCCGCGGATACCGGAACGACATCGGCTTCGGGTGGCTCCTCGAACAGGCCATCCGCTGCTGCCGGAATCTGGTACACAACTGGCAGGAGCCCATGGACGATTCCGATGTGTTCGTCCTGTTCGCCAATTCCCCCCATTTCGGCAAGAAAGACCTGAAGGACCTGGTCCTGAACCATTTCGGCCCGGATGCGCCCTTCTTCGAGGGCGAACCCGGCGTGCCCGTGCCGGAGCGGCCCGCCCGCAACGGCAAATCGAAGCGCGAGCCCGAACTCCCCGCAGGCGACGACCCGCTCGCCAAGGCCGTCCGCCACATGCAGAAGAGGCGGATGCGGCTCCGCGACTGCGGCGGCATGGCCGACACCATTCTCGACATCTGGAACTGCGAGGCCCACCGCCCCGTCTGCCGGGCCATGCTCGAAGAAGCGTGCGACCTTCTCCTCGCCCGCGAAGTCCGCGCCAACCGCAAGCGTCCGGCCGACCCCATGGAGGCGCGGGTGGATGCCATCGCGTCCTTCCTGGGCCTGGACCCGGTGGCCCGCGATGTGTTCGTGTATGCCGCGGTCCGCGACATGACCCATTACATGGCCCTTCCCCGCAGGCTCCGCACCCCGCAGGAGCGCATCGACTTCATCGCCATGGCCACGGACCGTCCCGACAGCGAAGTCGCCCGCGCCCTCCGTGCCGATGCCCCCCTGCGCCGGTTCGAGGTTCTCGACGAGGACACCGACCTCGTCCACGGGACCCCCATCTGGGAATGCCTGCAAAACGGCGGGGAAACCCTCATCGAAAGCCGCTTCTACAAACGCACCGCCCTCGACGACGCCCTGCCGCTCTCCTTCCACGGCACCCTTGCCGAGCGGCATGCGGCCATTCTCAAGGCCCTTCTCGCCGCGCCGGCGCCCGCCGCTGCCAACGGGCACGCGCCCAACATCCTGTTCTACGGTCCTCCCGGAACCGGCAAGACGTCCTTCGCCAAGACCCTCGTGCGCGAACTGGGGTGCGACCTGGTCGAAATCCGCCAGGGCGACGCCAACGGGCACATCTCGCCCACCGCCCGCTTCACCGGCATCCGCCTGTGCAACGAGCATTTCCCAGCGGGGCGCGTCGTCGTCCTGGTCGATGAAGCCGACGAGCTGCTGGGTGCCGTCGGGGAAGGCCTGTTCGGCTTCCTTTCCCGCGACCACGGGCGCAAGGGGGTCGTCAATGCCTCCCTCGACGACGCGAAGCTGCCGGCCATCTGGATCGCCAACACCCCCGCCGATGCCCTGGACGAATCGGTCCGCCGCCGGTTCGCCTATTCCATCCGGTTCGAGCCCCTCGACGGTCAGAAGCGGCTGGCCATCTGGCAGAACACGGTCGGGCGTCTCGGGCTGGACGGCATCCTGCCTTCCGAGACCGTCGGGCGGCTGTCCTCCCGCTACCCGGTCAATGCCGGCGGCATCGCCACGGCCCTCGAAAGCCTCAAGCGCATCGGCCCCGCCCCGGAGGAGGTGGAGCAAACCCTCTCCGCCCTCCTCGAACCGCACTGCGAGCTGCTGGGCATCCGGGTACGGGACGAATCCGCCGCCGACTCCGCCGACTACTCCGTCGAAGGGCTCAACGTCGCCGGGGAAATCCCGCCCGAGCGGGTCCTCGCCGCCGTGCGCAAGTTCCGCGGCGAAGGCGCCCGGTCCTGCGCTTCGCCCGACCGGCCCCGGCTCAACATCCTCCTCTACGGCCCTCCGGGAACCGGCAAGACGGAGTTCGTCCGCCATCTCGCCCGCGAAAGCGGCGCCAAGCTGGACCTGCTGACCGGGTCGTCCCTGCTGGGCCCCTACGTCGGGGAAACCGAGGCCAGAATCCGCGAGGCCTTCCACCGGGCCGCCGCCAACGGCTCCATCCTGTTCCTCGACGAGATGGACGGCCTGATGATGGACCGCGCCTCCTCGCGCCACCGTTGGGAGCTGACGCAGGTCAACGAGCTGCTGCACGGGATGGAAGACTTCGGCGGCATCTTCGTCGGGGCGACCAACTGCATGGACCGTCTCGACCCGGCGGTGTTGCGGCGGTTCACGTTCAAGCTCCGCTTCGGGTACCTCGACGCGGCCGGGAAGCGCCTGTTCTTCGAGCGGATGTTCAAAGCGCCCCTGGACCCGGAATCGGCGGCACGCCTGGATGCCATCCCCTCGCTGGCCCCCGGCGACTACCGCACCGTCCGCCAGTCCTTCCACTACCTGGACGACGAGCCCTCCGCCGCCCGTCTCGTGGACGCCCTGGAGCGCGAATCCGCCCTCAAGCCCCCGTCCATCGCCGCGGAAAGACGGCTTGCGCCCTGCGGGCGCAGTGACAAGTGACGAGAGACGAGAGACGAGTTTGCGGTGGCGCGCCTTCGGGCGCGCAATGCCCCCTCCCCGGAAGTGGCGCGGGAGCTTCCGGACAAGCATCGCGTGACTTCCGTCAGGACAACGAAAATGGTTGACGGCGACAAACAAAGTTGCGATTGTTTGTTCGGCAAAGGCAAACAAATAGGAGGCTGGCATGGTGGACATCGAAGTGTTGAAGCGGGTCATCGTGGAGAACCAGGAGTTCGTGCGGGGGGTGGAATTGACGGAGCGGGAGTACGGGTTCGAAGAGGGGGGGCGGTACGTGCTGGTGGGGTTGCGGCAGGCCGGGAAGAGTTACCTGATGTACCAGCGGATGAAGGCGGAGTTGGCCGCGGGAAGGCGGCCGGAGGAACTGTGCCTGGTGAATTTCGACGACGAACGGCTCGCGGAATTGAAGGCGAAGGAGCTGGATGCGATTCTGGTGGCGTACCGGTCGCTGTACCCGGGGGAGCCGTCGCTGTATTTCGACGAGATCCAGAACGTGGAAGGGTGGGAAAAGTTCGCGCGGCGGTTGGCGAACGAGGGTCGGCGGGTGTGGGTGACCGGTTCGAATGCGAAGATGCTCAGCCGGGAAATCGCTTCGACGCTGGGAGGCCGGTATCTGGTGAAGGAGGTCTGGCCGTATTCGTTCGCGGAATACCTGCGGGCGGCGGGCGTGCGGGAGGGGCCGGGGAGGAAGTACGGGCGGGGCGCCGGGGAGGTGGCGCGGCGGTTCGAGGCCTATCTGCGCTTCGGGGGGCTGCCGGAGACGCTGCGCCACGCGGACAAGCGGGGCTGGCTGAACGGGCTGTTCGGGCGCATCTTCTTCAGCGACATGGTGGCCCGGAACGGAGTGCGCAACGAGGAAGGCTTGCGCCTGACGGTCAAGAAGCTCGCGGAAAGCGTGTGCCAGAGCGCGTCCTACCACCGGATCGCGGACTTGGTGAAGGCCGCGGGGGCCGGGGGGACGGCGTCCGGGGTGAGGGATTACGTGCGGTTCATGCGGGAGTCGTGCCTGGTGTTTTCCATCGCGAACAGTGCGGGGAGTTTTTCGGAACGGGAAGGGGTGCAGAAGCACTATTTCACCGACAACGGACTCTTGAACATCTTCTTGGGCGAACCGGACAGCGCCTTGCTGGAGAATCTGTGCGCCGTGCACCTGCGGCGGCGCTACGGGGAGGGACTGAAGTTCTACCGGAGGAACGCGGAGGTCGATTTCCACGTGCCCGAGGCGGGGCTCGGCGTGCAGGCGTGCTGGTCGCTCGCCAATGCGGAGACCGCCAGACGGGAGGTCGCGGCGCTGGAAAAACTCGATGCATGGCGCCCGCTCGAACGCATGCTCGTCGTGACCCGCAACGAACGGGGTGAAATCCCCCTCGCCAACGGGAAGCGGGTGGAGGTGCTTCCGGCGGCGGAGTGGTTGCTGGCAGCGCAGTGACGAGTTACGAGTGACGAGTGACGAGTTTGCGGTGCGCCCTGCGGGCGGGCCGAAGAAGGCCAGTTCAAGGTGACGATTCCCCTTGCCGGAAGCCACAACCCGGAAACAGTTGAACAAAACAAATCTGTTTTCAAACAACTCGCAACAACTTGGAAAACAACTGAAAACAATTTTGGAAAGGAAGACAAAGAGGGACAAATTTGTTTTCTTTGGTCCGCAAAGTGTGTCCGGCGACGGGTGCCCCATAATGGGGCGCCCGTCGCCGGGCACGTTGGGTTGCAAACGGGGACAAGAAATCCAGGGGCGATTGAAGGCCCGAAGGGCAATTTGTTCCGAGTTGTCTTTCAATTTGTTTCGAGTTGTTTTCCTGTCAGCCGAAGCGTTGGCGCAGGCATCGGACAAATCGGAGTTTGTTTTTCGGGGATTGCCGGGCGGCGGTTGTCAGATTCGGGGGGCGGGGGACGAGTGGAGAGGATGGAAGGAACGAATGATGAAACGAGAGGATGGTTGATGGTGGGTTGATTTGTACGGGAAAGCGGGCGCGCGGGGCGCGGTAAATCGGTTTCGCGGATGACGCAGTTTCGGCTCGCCAAACGGGCGGGCTACGGGGTGCCGCAGTGATGACTCGCGGGAAGAGAATGTTTCCAACAAATTGGACAAAAGGGGAAAACAACTTGGACAACGGAAAGGGTTCACTCGAATGGGGAGAATGCCGGGGGGCGGGTGGGATGCAACATTGAAAAACATGAAAACCGCTTCGCGGACATTGAAAGGGTGGCGGGAGGGATGAAGAAGCGGGGGAACACAATCCGCCCTCCCCTCGGACTCCAGGCCAGAGCGGCATCCGCACATGGTGGAGTTTTCGCACTCTCTTTATTCCGACATTTTGCAATCGTGAAATTGGATCTGACAAGCGGGGTGCGGTGATCATAATGAAATGTATCCTGTCAGTACGTCCTACGACCGTGGCTCCCCATGGATTCAGCAAGCAAACACAACGACAATCCAAAGAAACGGAAATCCTCCTGCAAGGTGGCTCCCGCCGCCCCCCACAGCCCGTGGGTGCTTGTCGGCACCTACAAGGACGGCCAGCTGGAGGCCTGGCCGGGCTTCTACAACTACCCCCTCAAGGATGGTGACGAAATCGGGGAAGAGGACGGCCGGATAATCGGCGAGCTGTGGCTCTTCAGGGGCACGCAGGACCAGAGGACGTTTGACGCCGAGTTTGTCGGCGTGAAAACCCGCGACGAGCTGGTCGCCGAATACGCCTATCCCGCCAAAGGCAAACCCCACGGCTCCCGCTATCTGCTCTTCAAGACCGCCGAAAAGCCCAACCGCGGCTATCTCCATGGCCAAAAAGTCATCTGCCGCCTCCGCGATTTCAAGATGTCCCCCCTCTGGCGCAAACGCCTCAAGGCTTGGCTGACCGACCGCGAGGGCGACGGCGCCGAGTTCGCGGAGTTCATACCGGAAGCGGTCGCGGCTGTCCCCAAAGACGCCCTTTTCGTCTGCGAGACGGCGCTTCAACTGTCGCTCTTTGAGGGGTACGGCGCTCGGACAAGCCAGAAGCCCCGGGCCCGGATTGCCCCCACGCACGGCGAAGTGTGTGCGGCGATTGCGGCTTTCAGCCGTGCTCTTCGCTCCAGGCAAGGGAGATTGTTCGGGGCCGCACAACCCAGTACCAACAAGGGCGATGTTCGGGTTTTGGAATTGTTTGCGGGCGTTGGAGGGTTCCGCATCGGGCTTGAACGGGCTTCCAACCGCTACAAGACAATCTGGAACAACCAATGGGAACCGGCAACCAAGCGGCAGGATGCGTCCATCGTGTATTGCCAGCGGTTCGGCGATGCCGGGCACTCTAACGAGGACATTGCATCGGTTCCCGTGGCCGAGATTCCAGAAGCCGATTTGCTGGTTGGGGGGTTCCCGTGCCAAGACTATTCCGTGGCCAATACCCTGAAATACGCGGGGGGAATTGCGGGAAAGAAAGGTGTCCTCTGGTGGCAAATCCACCGCATCCTCCGCGACTCCAAGAACCCGCCGCCGTATTTGTTTCTGGAAAATGTCGATCGCCTTTTGAAATCGCCAGCATCCCAACGCGGGCGCGATTTCGCCATTATTTTGGCATCCCTAGCCGACTTGGGGTATGCCGTGGAATGGCGGGTAATCAATGCGGCGGACTACGGGATGCCGCAACGGCGGCGGCGGACGTACATCGTGGCCTACCGCAAAGGAACGAAACTTGCCGCCGAAGCATCAAGCACCGTCGAAACAAACGCCGAACAATGGCTGTTGGAAACAGGAGTATTTGCCGACGCTTTCGAGGCCCGCTCCCAGGATGGGCGAATCCATGACTTCTCTCTGAAAGGCGATTTGGTTGAAATCACGAAGAAATTCAATGCTGGCACCGGGAAAGCCGGGAACAGTCCGTTTGAAAACGCGGGCGTGATGGTGGACCGCCACGTCTGGACGGAAGCCGTTGAAAGCACCTACGACGGGCCGCGCGTGACGCTGGGGCAAGTGATTGTCGATGAGGCAGAAGTGCCAGAGGAGTTCTTCATCGGAGATGAAGAGCTCAAGGAATGGCGCTATCTCAAAGGCCCGAAATCCGAGGACCGAGTGGCGGCTAACGGCTTTAAATACCACTACACCGAGGGGGGCATGGCCTTCCCCGACGCACTGGACAAACCCTCGCGGACAATCATTACTGGCGAGGGAGGACCGTCTCCGTCGCGGTTCAAGCACGTCATTCAGACACCAAGCGGGCGTTATCGGCGATTGATGCCACTTGAACTTGAACGACTGAACATGTTCCCGGACCACCATACGGAAGGGGCCTCGGACGGGAGGAGAGCGTTTTTGATGGGGAATGCTCTGGTGGCGGGAATCATCGAAAGAGTGGGAATGGTCCTGCTGAAGAGAATGTAGTGATGGGTGCGGTTTACGACAAGACGACGCCAGATGGACTCCTGGCCCACGCACGCTTGCTGTTGGGCAAGTCGTTGAGGAAACTATACCCTGAGGCGGTGGCATTGGCGGGCAAGGGTGGGTTGGGGCNNGGTGGGTTGGGGCAGTGCGTGGAGCGTTTCCACTTCGATTACGCCCCCAACAGCACAGCGGCACCCGATTTCCCGGAGGCTGGCGTCGAGTTGAAATGCACCCCCATGAAGTGCTTGCAAGATGGCAGCATGGTCGCCAAGGAGCGCCTTGTGCTGAACATCATCAACTACATCGACGAGCTGGACACGTGCTTCAAGACGAGCAGTTTTTCCAAGAAGAACACTCTCCTTCTGCTCATGTTCTACCTGCATCTGGCAGGAGTGGACAGGCTGGATTTCGTGTTCCGCATCGTGCGCCTCTGGCAGATTCCAGAAGAGGATGTGAAGATTTTCATGGACGACTGGGCGGTCATCCACGGGAAAATCGCGGCGGGACTGGCGCACGAACTCTCCGAAGGGGATACCCTGTATCTGGCGGCGGCCATCAAAGGTTCCAAGGGCGGTGCCAACAAGAAGCCCCAGCCGAAAAGCCACAAGTTGGCCGACCAGCGGGCCTATTCCATCAAACAGGCCTACATGAACCACGTCATCGTGGATTCGCTTTCCCATCCCGAAATGTGCGCGGGCATGGAAATGACCCCACAAGCGCGGCAGGCCATCGAAAAGAAGAAGACCGACCTCGGGAACATCGTCCGCTCTCTCGGGGATTACCAGGACGGCGAGACGTTCGAGCAACTTGTGCATCGCCGTTTCGCCCGCTTTTTCGGCAAGTCAGTGGCGGAAATCGCGCGTGAATTGGGCGTGGAGGTTTCGACCAGCCCGAAGGCTGTCTCCTATTCGATTTGCCGTGCCATCCTCGGCGTCAAGGCCAGCAGAATCGCCGAATTCGAGAAAGCCGGAATCCAGCTCAAGACCATCCGCCTCGAGCCAAGCGGTGCCCTGAAAGAGGCCATGTCCTTCCAGAACATCCGCTACGGCGAAATCATCCACGAGAAGAACTGGGAAGATTCCGACTGGCACGACACCATCACGGGGCGCTTCTTCTTCATCGTGTTCCGAAAGACGGCGGGCGGTGGTTCTTTGGACTCCGTGCTGGAAAAGGTCTTTTTCTGGGCCATGCCCCGCCGCGACCTCGACGAAGCCAAAGCCTTCTGGCGCGATACCCGCGACAAGGTCCGTCGTGGCGACTACGACCACTTTCTGAAGCAGTCCCAAACCCGCGTCTGCCACGTCCGCCCCAAAGCGATGAATGCCGCCGACACCACGCCCACTCCGCAGGGAGGCCGCGCGAAAAAATACTGCTACTGGCTCAACCGCCCCTACATTCTGGACATTGTGCGGAGGAACCAGGCTTGAAATCCGGTCCCGTTTTTGCTTTTTCCACTGCGGTGCATCATCGAATAGGAAATCGACACCCTCGTCTGCACCCTCTACGGCCTGCCCTCAGAAGAAATTGCCCTAGTCGAAGGCAAACCGCCGGGTGAACACATGCCACAGACCACACCATACCACCATGCATTTGACTATTTGAGGGAGTTGTGCGGCGATGACAAGACGCCTGCTTGGCTTGCGGCACTCATCTCTGAAGCCGTTGCTTCCGGGTTCAGCATCGGCGACGAAGCCTTTGCCAGACTTGTCGAAGACTTCATCTCTGGCAAGTTCACGTCGGAAAATCCCCCAGTCGGTTTTCCTCCAAGCGGTCCAACGGCCAGCTCCAATCAGCCGATATTGCTTTCAAAGTTGATTCACAAATCCGGCGTCAATGCCTTGAAGTCCAATTGCGAACTCAAGTTCGGGAAAGAAGTGACAGTCGTTTTCGGAAGAAACGGGTCCGGCAAAAGTGGATACTTCAGGATTTTGAACGGAGCCCGGTCGGGGGGCAGCCAACCCCAAATTCTGCCCAATGTCTATTCCAACACTGTGGAAGCCACTCCCATCGACGTGGTCTTTGAATATCAGCGAGGAACACAAGCGGCCACCATCGCGTGGAATGGAACAACCCCGGTCCAGACATTCAGCGGGATGATGGTCTTCAATCAGGAATATGCCGGACAACTGATCCAGAAGAGGGGCATCTCGTCGGCGGCGCTTGCCCCGCTCGGGTTGCATGTGTTCGCTGATTTGACGAAAGCCGTTGATGTGTTCAAGGAAAAGCTGGGGAAGCGTCTGGAGGAACTGAAACAGCAGTATCCGACCGTGCAGGATCAAATCCTGGCCAACGACTTTCTTTCCCGAATCCAGAATGGCAGTATGCCGCTTGAAGAATTCCGGGAAGCGCTGCAAGCGGCCACGTTCACGCAGGCGGAAGCCATTGAACTTGAGGAGAAGCAGAAAGAGCTTTCCAATCTCGCGAAAACGGACCCGACGGACACAATGCGCCTGAAACAGAATGCCCATGTCGATTTGACATCGCTCTCGGCGTATGTCACGTCCACGTATTCCATGGTGCAAACCAACTGGGCAGACTGGAACGCAACTCTCGATGCATACCAAAAGGCATCTCGAAATGCCGAACAGGCCAGAATCCAGTACCGCGCTCTCGCCTCGATTCCCGGAAGTGACACCCAGATTTGGAAAACCTTCATCCAAAGTGCAGCAGCCTACAGGCAACAGCAGGGTGAAAAGGAATCCGAGATTTGCCCCTATTGCCGCCAACCCATCCGCGATGAAACGACCGTCGAACTGCTCAAATGCTATGGTGCGTTTTTGATGGATGAATCCCAAGTTGCTTTCGAACTGGCCCAAAACCGACTCAAGCTCATCCAACATCGACTCAACTCGCAGCGTGGCGGGCATCCTTTGAGCGAATCGCTCAAGCAAGAGCTGGCGCACCACGCAACTGGGGACAAATCTTGCCTTGAGGAATACGAAGATTGGCTCCGGCAAATCAACTCCATGGAAGAGAAACTCGCCATTCATTCCAAAGAAATGCAATGTGTTGGGGACATTGTTCCCGATGGCCATCAGTTGCTTGAATCCCTTCAGAACTGCGACCGCAAACTCTTGGAGGAAGTGAACAGGTTGAATGAGGACGATGATGCCCGGAAAAAGCGAATGGCCGTTTTGGAAGGGGAAATCAAAGCCCTCGAACTTCGTCAAAGAATGGATTGGCATAGGTCCGAAATTCAGGCCTGGATGGCTTACCACCAATTTCTGCAAGACACGAAAAACAACATCGAACGGATTTCATCCGCCCGTGTTTCCAAGATGGCAAAACGTGCCCACAACGAATTGCTGACGGAGAACTTGCGAAAGAAGTTCGCTGCGAGATACAAACAATTCAAGCTTGGCTGGACGAAAGTCGTTCTCAAGGTGGCCGAGGCCAACAAGGGCGAAACCAAGACGGAACTTGTTCTCGAAAACTCACGGCCCTGTGCAGTGGACGACATTTTGAGCGAAGGGGAACAAAAGGCTGTTGCGCTCGCGATGTTTTTGACGGAAGCGGACATGAACCCTGAGCTGGGCCCGCTTGTATTCGACGACCCTGTCACCAGTCTCGACAATGGGGTCATTGAAGCCTTCGTCCACATGTTGATGGGCATCGACCGGCAGGTTGTTGTATTTACACACAACCAGTATTTTCTGGACTGCCTCCAGAAAGAGGATGGTGCACATCTTTGCAAGAATTTCCAAAACGGGTGTTCCGACAAAAAAGGAAAGCATATTTTGCTTTGGGAAGTCCAACGTCATCGTGGAGAAACAGGTGTGGCCTTTCCTGGAAAAGGCACCTGCGCGAAAGATTTGGTTCGGGATGTGAGAGCGAAACTGGGCCGGGAGCCTTGTTCCGGGTCGTATTCCGAAGAGGCTCTTCTCTTGAGAAAGGCGATAGAGAAACTCATCGACGAAAAATTGCTCCATGGCATTATCCCGTGCCGCTGCAACCCCGGGCACAACAGAATCAAGTGGCAGGATATGAAAGAATTGAATCCAAGCGAAGACTATCAGCAATTGTTGCAAACATTACGCATGGATTATTCAAGACTGTCGAATGGAGACGTGCATGAAAGCGCGACCAGCATCGAAAACCCATTGTCGTTTGACGAACTCGATGGAATTTGTCAAGAATTGGCTGGTATTTGCGGAATATAAGTTTTTTAAAATCTAAAGATCGGCTTCCTTTTGTTGCCCAATACCGGGGATGAAGAATCTCATGAACAACGGAAGAACTTGAAATCATCATCGGCAAGCACGAAATGCAACGGCTGGATTTGAAGGAGCCGTTCGAGAGCGAGGTCATCAAGACGGCATGCGCGTTTGCGAATGCGGGAGATGGAAAAGTTCGCGTGGAAGGCATGACGAAGGGGGCAAAGTGGTATTTGGTTGACTTTGATTAACCGTCAAATAACCGCGTCTCCTTGCCGGACATCCCCGCCACAAGCTCCCAAGAGGCCCTGTTCACCGGCAGAAGCGCGATGAAATTGACCGTCGATTGACCCTAATTGCCATAAAACAGCTTCAGCGTCTCTGCCCCTCCGCGACTCCGCGTGAGTCATCCCTCCCACGCCCCTCCCGCATTCCTTGTTCTCCTGTTTGTCTTTCCCGCAAAGGACCGCCCGCAGGGTGCACCGCCCACTTGTCACTCGTCACTGCGCCCGCAGGGCACTCCCCTTTGTCCGGTTTGTCTATTTCGACCCTCCCGCAATCCCATTCGCTGGGGCGCGACAGGAAAGTCGCACCTCCCAGATGACAATTCGATGGCCCTTTTCTTTGACAGGCGCCGCCCGGTTGGGCGGCGCACCGTGAAAGAGTTGTCCCGAGTTGTTTGAGTTGTCTCCTCAAAAAATTGTCGGGAATTGTCGGAATTGTCTGACGGTTTCCCCTCTGCGTCTCCGCCTCTCCGCTTCTCCGCGTGAGTTTTCCTCTCGCTCCCCTCCCGCTTTCCTTGTTCTCCTGCAATGGTCCGCCCGCAGGGCGCACCGCCCACTAGTCACTCGTCACTCGTCACCGCAGGTGTCTTCCCATTCTCCGCGTTTACGTGCGGCAACTTTCCCCTCCTTGGCAGACGTTGCGGACTTTGCGTGCCCCCCCCCACCGTCCGCCATGTCTCGGCAGAATGCCGCACGCACGAGGGCGCTTCATCCGCCACGATTTCATTCCAAGGAAGAGATGAATGCGACGATGGTTGCAGTGGCTTTTTCCGCGGGCACGTCAAGCCACGCGTTTGCCGGTCTCGACAGGGCGCGCATGAATGTCTGATTGCCGAAAACACGTCCAAGGCGGGCAACGATGTCGGATATGGCGTTCTCGCGCATCCCGGCATCGTCGAAGATATACGCCCGGAGTAGTTTTCTGACGGCATCGGGCTTTACGCGGCCGGAAAGATAGTACATGTCGAAGATGTCCTTGAAGCGCGTGGAGGCACTGCCAAAGCGCAGAAGGCTTTTCAGCTTCTCGACGAATATCTGCTCGTTCGGGTTGACCAGCAGGGAAAATTCGTTGTCGTCGGTGACGACCTTGAAGGCCCGGTCGGTCTGTTCCACGTCCGTTCTGGCATGGACGCCGATGTCGATCTTCGTCTCGATGGAAAGGCCGACTTCATCCGTCAGGACAAGGTGGATTCTCTTCCCCTTGTATTCCTGCTGCCGCAGGGTCTCGATTTTGCCGGAGACACGAATTCTGCATGGCGCCGCGCGGTTCAGCCCCGATACGAACCGGCGTATGGCGTCGTTCGCCAGCGGATAGCGCAGGAAATCCAGGTCCATGTCCATGGTCGCCCTTCTCGCGAGATCGGTCAGCGAACTCATCACGACGCCGCCTTTGACCGTCAGGTTGTCGTGGAAGCCGGAGTCATGGACGGCCTTCAGGACGATGTCGTGCGCAATCTTGGCGTATGCGGTGTCATCCGAATATCCGCCGGCGACGAGCCTGTCCCTGAACACCGAAAAATCCATCACAGGACCTCTTTCTTGATGACATCGAAAAGGACATCCCGCTTTGGGAACGCGTCAAGGTAGTCCTCCATCTTTGCAGGATAGAGCGAACCGACCACCTTGCGGTAGCTGCCGATCACTTCATGATACAGGTCAAGGGGCATCTTGGTCCGCATCCTGACGGTTTCGATCAGCAATCTCTCCTTGTCGAAGATGCGAAGCGCCATGCCGTGGAGCTCCGCATGGGCCACGCCAATGCGGCCCGTCCCCTTGGGGACGAAATACTCCACCACGTTGGCGTCCCTTATCTTCGTCCCGTCCCGCTCGACCGCAAGGTGGATCTTGTCGGGCACGTGGTCCGTGAGCCCATGGTAGTAATAGGCGCTGAGCATCGTGACCACGGCCGAAGGATATTTCTTGAGCAGCAGTTCGACATCCCTGGGGCGTTTGCCGTCCGAATAGACCCCGTGGGCGAGTTTGTGCAGTTCACCCCTTCGGATGGCCTGGGCCATCCGATAGAAACTGCCGTACTTTGCCAAGCATTCTGCCGTTGTCGCCAGCATTTTGTTTTCAATCCTCAAATCTCGACTTTTGTGGGTTGATGCCGAAAGTGTGCCAGAGTGGGTTTCCTGGTGTCAAGAGGCTTTAGCCATTGGCCTTCAGGCTGGATGCCACGGAGAGAAAGCAGGCGGGCCGCCCGCGCTCCGACAGGGGAGAGGCTCAACACCTGATCGACTTCTTTGCGTTGTTTTCCTCCCGCGCTCCATCCGCCGTGGCGCGGCAGGATGCCGCACCACCGGAAGTGGCGTGGAACTTTCTGGACAAGCAATGCGTGGCTTCCGGAGGTGCGGCTTCCAGGCGCGCCGCTTGAAAAGTTGAAAAGTTGAAAGGTTGAAAGGAAAGGCGCAGGTTGAACGGTTGAAAAGGTGAAAGGTTGAAGTGTTGAAAGGTTGAAAAGTTGAAAGGTTGAAGGGTTGAAGAATGGGGCTTCAACGGATTCCATCAACTTTGCACCCTTTCAACCCTTCAAAGGCGGGGTGCCCGGTGCGCGGGCGGGGAGTGGATGGGGAAGAGGGAGGAGGGGGATTGTTTCGCGGGGCGTGTCAGATGGGGGGG
>LXOW01019385.1_pt1 | contig 24381 bp, 14 predicted proteins | sample 1368591 | NCBI WGS metagenome assembly LXOW01 (sample SAMN04884650, study PRJNA319009) | bovine gut metagenome | isolation source: Cow rumen | host: Bos taurus | place: Italy: Legnaro (PD) | collected 2014-07-09
CTCCGCTGTGGACACAGGCAAAAATCCCGAAGTGTGTCCTCCTACCGCCAAAATATGGTCGCCGGCCCACACCAGCGCGTGGCCACAGCGGGACTCGTTCAGGTCAGGAAGCCTTTTCGACTCCATGGGAACAAATTGGATGTCGCCCTGCTGTATCACTTCAGGCGACTGTCGGCACGAAAACATGAGTGCCAGAAATACGGATAACAAAACACGTTTCATGCCACAAAGATATGGGTTTTGTATACCTCAGGTGACATTTTCTCGCTAAAATAGTCTGTTTTTTGAAATTTGTCACCTTTTTTGTGATTTTGTCACATAAAAATATGGAAATTGTCACATAGAATTATGAGAATAGTCAGTTGTCCGAAACCACTATCGCCGTAATATTGCACCATATTAATATAAGGCGTGAAGCCCTTCTGCCAACGGATACCAATCAACTAAATAATTCATAATTAAAAGCAGAAAAGATGAAAATTAGACGTTTATTCCTCTTGCTGAGCCTCGCACTGCTTGTGCCGTGGGCGGCTAATGCACAGTCGCTGTGGGAATACACATTGTCTGTCGCTACGGAAACGTACACTTCAATCGCAGACGAAGCACTACTCTTGACAGGTGTAAATGGCGACGGTGGAACGCAAGCCGTCACCTTGCCTTTCGAATTCAAATTCGGCGAAACCACTTATGCCGTAGGTACTCAAATTACTGTCAGAGCTGATGGTTACCTCTATTTCCCCAGTTCCTCTAATAATCATCATATCCGTAACGCTTGGACCAGTACTTCTTATAAGGTCATTGTTCCTATGCTGGCTGAAGATGGCAACATAACTGCTGATAAAGCCAATTCGGGAGCCTATTGCACTACTGATGACCCCAACAATCCGACAATGTTGATTATCGAGTTCAAAGGTCTAAAACGGTATTCAAACCATGGAGACTATAATTTCCAAGTACGGCTGCATTCCAACGGCAACATTTCCACAGTTTATGGGGAAAACACTTTGTACATATCTTCGGATACATACCATAACTTTTTCCTGACCAATGGCTCGGATAAAGTCTGCCTGACCGGTTCGTTTGCCGAACCTGTTGTCGAAGTTCCTTCGGCACTGCCTAATTTCACAGAGGCTCCTGCCGTAGGTCAAGTTATCACTTATGTCCGTCCTGTGATTACCTGCCCCAAACCTACCGACCTTGTAGCGGTACTCGTTCCTGGCGACGGCAGTAAGACCAACCTAAGCTGGACTGAAAACGGCTCGGCTGAAAACTGGATTGTGGAATACAGCACAACGGATGATTTCGCAAACGCTCAAACCTACAATGGCAGTTTCAATGTGGAGGGTAGCACCATTAGCTGCCAACTCACCGGCCTCACCCCTGAAGAAACCTATTTCGCCCGCGTAAAAGCCCACTGCGACGTGGACGACGAAAGCAACTGGAGTCTCCCTGTCAGCTTCACCCCAAGCGATGCCTTCTTCGTGAACAACGGCACAAGCTCAACGACTGGTTACGCACCCCTGTTTGGCAACTATAAGAGCAGCTACGATCAGATGATTTATACGGCTGCTCAACTTCAAAGTGCCGGTATCAGCGGGCCTTGCACCATCACCAAGATTGGGTTCAACTCAAGTAGTGCCAATACCATCAAGCGTTTGCCTACACTTTATATGGGCACTACCGACAAAAGCAAATTTGACAATAGTACCGATTTTATCTCTATCAATGGCTTGACAGAGGTTTATAGCCGCGAATACTCTGACAACCTGACAGACCCAGACCTGTGGACTATCACCGCCGGCTGGAACGAGTTTGAGCTTGACATACCTTTTGAATACGACGGCACGAGCAACCTCGTCATTGCCATGCATTGTGATCTGGCAAATTATTATGTATCCTCTAGTTTCTATTATGCCTCCGCCAGCAATCCTCAGGTAGTTTATGCTTACCACGACACTTATAACCCTGACCCCATACAGTTTGAAGGAGACTGGGGCAGTTATTCTGGCTCTAAAAATTGTACAGGTGATCTTCCCGCTTTGAGAATGTTTGCTGAACCTCTTACTTGCACCCAACCTACGGGTCTCGCGATAGTTGCCAACAGCCTAACCTCCAACGGGGTAAGTTTTACATGGAATTACGAAGAGGGTCAAACGTTCCAATACGCTTTGGTCGAAGGCACCTTGACCACAATCGATGAAAGTGCCTACACTGTAACGTGGAATGCTGGCGATGCCTTCCCGACATGGAATACCTTAAGCGAAGACACGGACTGGAGTTTCTTCTTGCGCAAGAATTGCGGTGACGATGGATTCAGCTATCCTGCTTTTGTGAATTTCCACACCTTTCCTTCATGCCCAACTCCGTCAGACTTTGTCTTGGGCGAAGTCACCAATAATAGTGCTGCCTTCAGCTGGAATGGCAGCACCGCCAACGAATGGAAAGTTTGGGTGAAAGAAAGCACCGAAACGGAGTATCCTACCAACTACACTTTGGCTCAGGGTACAGCCAGCACCATCCTCTACAACCTTGATGAAAGCACCCAGTACGATGTGAAGATAGTCTCTACTTGCGACGAAAACAAGTTGCTTGAAGTGTTGAACGCCTTTGCTACAGACTGCAATCCCATCACCATCACTAACGACAATCCGTTCAAGGAGGGTTTTGAAGACTGGACGACCGATACATACGATTACAGCGCTACCGATGGTGTCTATCCAGACTGCTGGAAGAGTTATTCAGAGGGTACTGTTTATCCCCACATCACCAATAGAGGCCAATATTGCTACATACACAGTGGATCCAACACGATGTATTTCAAAGGAGAACTTAACAGTATGGGTGGCGGCACCAATTCCTATCTTGCATTGCCCAGATTTACCAACGACTTGAACACATTGTTGATTACCTTCTGGATGGAGACAGAAGGTAATCCGGGAACGCTCAGTTTGGGTTATATCACAACAGGTGACGTGAACTTCAACACATGGCACGAGATTGTGGCCTATGATAACTATTCGTATAGTATGATACAGCGCATCACTTATCTTGGCAATCAGGCCGAGCCCATCCCAAACAACGCCACCCGTTTGGTGTTCAGATGGAATTATACGGGACCCACGTGGCATGGTGTCTGCATCGATGATGTGCAAGTCCTTCCCAACGCCAAGGTGTTTTACGGTGGTCATGCCAACAATGGCGATTTCGCCACCGAGGAAGAACTAAGTCAAGCCATTGACTGGCACAATGCCTACAACTGGGAACCTGTTGGAGTGCCTACCAGCGACAACAATGTCTTCATCGCCCCTGAATCCACCCCAAATATTAATAATATGTGGTGCGCCATCACAAATGACAATATCGGCTATGCCAACGAAGTCATCACCGATGGAGAAAACTCGCTCTTTATCGATGGCGGCCAGTTGATTCATGATGGCGAAGGTACTTTTGCCAACGTTCAGAAGTGGATGTACTATTATGACGCCGAATACAATGCTCATGATTGGTATATGATTGGTCTGCCGTTCGTCGAAAGCCTGTCGGCATTCAACCAAGGCAACTTGCTCCCGTTCTACAACTCCTTTACAGGGCAATGGACAGCCGTAGACCTTTACAAGTTCGACCAAGCCGCCTCTGATGGTCTGGAGTGGATTAACTTTGAAAACGGAGCCTCTTTCCCAGAAGGGGACGGCTATGCCACCTATCCCAATGCATTTGAACTGAAGCCCGGAACGGAAGAAGGTTATCTCTATGCCTGCGGCAATAACCCAGGAGGCTACCAGATAACCACTTTCAGCGGCATTCTGCGTAATAGCGACGAGCCCGCCACAGCCAACCTCACTTATACAGAAAGTGTCCGCCTTGCCGGTTGGAACCTCATTGGCAACCCATTTGCCTGCAATGCCACAGTAAACGTTAGTAACTACTATACGCTGAATGCTGACGGCAATGAGTTCATTCCTAACACGGATAACGAGCTCGATGTGCTTGAAGGTATCTTCGTGAAAGCTGAATCCGAAAGCGATACTGTTACCTTCACCAGAGTTGATGAACCTACAGGAGTGGGTACTGGTACAGACTATGGCAACTTGAACGTCAACGTCATTCGCGAAGGCAACCGCGTCGACCTGGCCCGCGTCCGCTTCGGTGAAGGTCGCGGTTTGGAGAAGTTCCAACTCAACCCCAACCACACCAAGGTCTACTTCGAGATGAACGGCAAGGATATGGCTGTTGTCTATCCTGAAGGTCAAGTCGGCGAATTGCCTGTCAGCTTTAAGGCTGAAAAGAACGGAAGCTACACTTTCAGCTTCAGCAACGAGAATATCGAGTTCAATTACCTGCACCTCATCGACAATATGACAGGTAATGACGTGAACCTGCTGGAGACCCCAAGCTACAGTTTCAACGCCCAGACAACCGACTATGCCAACCGTTTCCGTTTGGTGTTCGCCACTGGCAGCAGCGTCGACGGCGACAACTTCGCTTTCATCAACGGCATGGGTAACCTCTGCATCTTCGGCATCGATGGCGAAGCCACCCTGCAAGTGATGGATGTCCTCGGACACGTGATCAGCAGCAACACCATCAGCGGCAGCTACGAGCAAAAGCTCAACGTCGCTCCTGGCGTATACATGATCCGCCTCATCAACGGTAACGACGTGAAAGTCCAAAAGATCGTTGTGAAGTAATTATTAATCAAGTAATAACAACAATAAAACTTACATACGATGAAAAAGCTAATCTTAACCACAGTCATCGTCCTCGGACTTGGACTAACAACCTTCGCTGGTCCCATGGGCGGAGGTGTGTTTGGTCGTGGTGAGACAAGCGAACAAGGCAGTGACTGTGATGGTATCTTCAATGGCCCCAGACTGCCTAACCACGGATCGGGCACAAACCGACCCGCACCTATAGGCAGCGGCATTGCCGTACTGACCGCCCTCGGCGCAGCCTACCTGATAGGGAAACGCCGCAAGGAGGATTGAATTGAGGCATTTTAGCTGATTCTATTTTACGCAGAAAGCGCAGAAACGCTAAAGCATCGAGCCGCCCCGTTCGGGGCGGCTCGTTTGTTACTATTTCCCCAGAAGCCAATCATAAATCGATGGATTGCCATTTANNAGTACTCTAAACTGCACTTTTTGGAAGGTTTTGAAGATTTCTCTGTACTAATGTATAGTGTTTGCAGAAATGTGGTAAAGCTTTGGTGGACGCTGGTCCGAAACTCTGATTGGTTTCACGCAGAATTCGCAGAACTATGAGAATGACGAGCCGCCCCAATTGGGGCGGCTCGCTTTTCAACAAATCCATCCAAATTTTCTATTGTCTCGTCAAAACAATCCAAATTCTTCTTATTTTTGCATGGATTATTCAAAGTCAAACCAATTTTTCTGCTTATGGCAAAACACGAAAAGTAATAAACAATAATTGCTGATAACTCGGCACGACATACAATAAAGCGTTTGCTTTAGTTCTTGTTCTGAAATCTGGAAAATTTGAGATACCAAGGAAAAAGTTAAACGCTCATGCAGTTGCGTGGGCTAACTTAGTTTTGGTATCAGGCATTCCAGAGCCTCAGAACAGACGAAGTCAGTTCCACGCTTTTATTTGTCACAATTCAATCAATTCTCCGTTGGAACTGCGGAAAACTATTAAAGACAAGTAAAACAATGAAAAATTTAAGTTCAATTCTTCTCATTGGCATCCTCGCTATCTTATTCGGATGCACAAAAGACAATCCAAACGACAATGGCGGCGGAAATTCACCTACAAACAATTCCGCTCCTACTTGCACCATCACCTCTCCTCAAAATGGCGCAACATTTTCGTTAAATGACAATATTCCAGTCACTGTATCAGCATCAGACCCTGACGGCACAATTTCCGAAGTAAAACTATCCATAGACGATATGGAATACCAAACCGCAACAAGTTCCCCATACAGTTTCACGATAACATCAGGAATTGTATCTTCGGGGGGACACACCATCAAAGCCATAGCCAAAGACAACAACGGAGCCTCAGCAGAATCTTCGATTGTAGTAATCATCGAAGGCAATCCATCCGGGAACAATGTTGCACCCACTTGCATCATCACATCGCCACAAGATGGAGCAACATTCGCATACGATGAAAACATCAATATCTTTGTTTTTGCGGAAGACTCCGATGGTACAATTGAGAAAGTGAGCCTGTACATTGACAATGTTGGTTACTCTGAAATGACTGCATTCCCTTATAACTTCACCATTGTCTCAGGTGTGATGTCACCAGGCACACACACCATCAAAGCCATCGCTAAAGACAATGGAGGAAGCAATGGCGAATCTTCCGTAACAATAACTATTGAAGAGCCAGCGACTGAAAGCCCTGATTTCGTCTCATTCTCGGACGGGCAAATTCCACCAACATGGCAGACTGCCACCTGGTTCGTGGATAACACAGGAGGTTATGATGATATTTATTCACTTAAAGTTGAAGGTTCTGGCTCTGTTATGACGACAAAAACAATTCAGGGTAATGGACATTTAGAATTCTACGCTAAAGGAGCAAATTATTATTTAACAGTATATATCGATGGTAGTACCAATAATCATTATTTCACTACTGAAACTATCGGTTCATGGACAAAATATGTGTTTGACATAGATGAAGGAATTCATACATTTCTTTGGGAATATAATAGTAGTAGTACATTCCTTATTGATGCCATAAGATTCATTCATAACTCAACCAATCCCAGAATCGGCGAGTATTATCAAGGTGGATATGTAGGATACTTGGATGGAACTCGAGAACATGGGTATATATTATCGGAAAACAATTTAGGATATTTTGATCGACCAGGTGCTATTGAGGCTTGTGCCAATTATTCAGATGGACAATATTCAGATTGGTACCTACCTTCTGTAGATGATTTTAATATCATCAGAGAAGCATTGGCAAAAACCAATGTAAGCATATATCAATTTGAAGGATGGTATGGAACTATATCCATATTTGGTCATAATAATGGGTGGCATAACACAATGTACCATTACCCGAGTGGAGGTACTGATGATTGGACTAGCACATGCAATGTTAGAGCTGTTAGGTCTTTCTAAAACCAAAGTAACAATTTGAGAAATGTGAGAAACCACATCTTAATTGAAAACCAATTCAACTGATACTAACCCCTTCACGTCATTGCGAGGAGACACGACAAAGCAATGTAGAGAACAAATTTGATTATCTGGACTGCTTCGTTCCTCGCAGTGACGCAAAGCACGGCAAAAATCCATAAAAGCCCCATTATCCCTGCGCATTATCAAAAATGCTCTCTTCGTATTTTTAACTGTAGCAACTGTTGCAACTGTAGCAGACTCAGCTGGCGAGTTTAAACTTTTGAATGTATTCGGCTGTCTTACTGAAACTTATAGTGTAGTCATCAAAGGTCTCGTCCCATCGGCTATTGCTCATGATGTTTTGGTTTTTATTGGTTAATAAATGAGGTTAATTTTAGGTAGGCTTAAAGTAGGAGTTAAGTTAGACTTACATTGGAGTTAGAAATTTCAGATTTTGGGTCGGTTTTGAGTCATTTTTGGGTTCATTCTTAAGTTAGAGTTAAGTTAGAGTTAAGTTAGAGTTGAGTCAGAGTTGTATCAGTGTTGAGTCAGAGTTAGACGGTAGTTGAGTTAGAGGTAGGCTGCATATAGTCAGAGCTGGACGGTATTTCGATTACAGTTTTTGGCATTGTTGTCGGTTGTCGTTTTTGGTTTTGGTGCTGCAAAGATACAAAAAACTTTTGCGCTTTACGAATAAAAAGGCAAAAAGTTATTTGTATATAACTAACTTTTTACTAAATCATTGATATGCATCCACATGCTCCCTGTTTTTCTCTAATATCAGGGAGAATCAGGGAGAAATCAGGTACCATTCAGGTAGGAATCAGGTAGGGAACAGGTACGAATCAGGGAGCGATCTTTGGGGTTTGTTACAGTTGTTACAGTTGTTACAGTTAAAAACTGGAGGGAACGCGTATATGCATTCTTCAAAAAAACATTTTTTTATTCTTATAGTGTTAGTTCTATCTCATTTTTGACGTAAATATGATTGAATGGATTAAGCAAAGTCTTTCAAGTCATACAAACAACATTAAACACTTTACGCCATGTTACTTACTTCAGTATTATCATTTCTAGTGCCAGGCATCATTAGCACTGCAATCAACTACAACAGACAACAGCAACAGAATTTGCAGAGAATGCAACAAATCAAACCCATGACAACCCCCACTTCTTATCCCGAAGAAAACCATGATGACGAGAAAAAGAGGTTTGGGGAAACTATAAAAGCGCTGTACCCAGAAGCAAAACTCAACGACATCACAACAGAAGGCAATTGCTTTTATTACGACAATCCAAACAATGTTACCATTTTCTATAATGTCAAATCCCCATATCTTGTTATCCATACATTTGTAGAATCTGAAGACCTGTTTTCTCAAGAAGAGTTCAAAAAACGCATTCTTTCATGCTTTCAAGAGCCAAAAGGTATTTTTATCAATATTGAGGAAAAGGAGTACCGAATAATACAAATAGCCATCCCCTTGTCAACCGTAAACCATACTGATTCTTTAAAAGATGTATTGTTTGCTGTAGAAGAAATGGTACGTCAAGAAAACAGCCCAGTATTAATGCAAACAAAATAAAAACAGGAGATTACTCTATGAACAAATTTATCTTTATCCTTACAGCACTGGTTTTTATAAACATAGCGAACGCACAACCTTCAAGCCTATTTTCTACTAATCGCGCCAACCTCGCAGGCCAGTTGCCTTCCAAATCCATCGCTCTCTTTACGGCTAACGAATCGATGCCTCGCAACGGCGATGAGTTCTATCCCTTCCGCCAGCAGTCGGACTTCTACTATCTGACTGGCATCGAGGCTGAGAACACTTTTCTCATCATAGCTCCTGACTATCCCGACAAAACCATGCGAGAGATACTCTTCATTGAGCCTTACAATGAGGCAAAGGCCATCTATGAAGGCGAGATGCTTGACGAAAGCCATGCTGCCGCCATTTCGGGCATCACAACCGTAATGGGTAGCGACTCGTTCTATGCTGTGTTGAACACCTTGGCCTACTCAGGCTATTGCGAGACCATCTTCCTTAATACCTACGAATACCCGAAATATGAATGTAATGTGGAAACCATACAACAAAGATTCAATAGAGACATCAAGGCGCGTTTTCCTATGCACAGCTATGGTCGCACCGCACCTATTCTGAATGCCATGCGTCTGGTAAAGTCGGAAGAAGAAATCGAGCTCATCAAACATGCCTGCAACATCACCGCAGATGCCTTCCGCCATTGTATGGCTACGGTGAAGCCTGGAATGTACGAATATCAAATGCAAGCCGAGTTGGAATATATCTTTAAGTACAATAACTCGAATGGTAACGCCTTTTCACCCATCATCGCCTCGGGCAAAAACGCCTGTAGCCTGCATTACTCGAAAAACCAAGCAATGCTCCACGATGGTGACTTGCTCCTCTTCGATGTAGGCTGTGAATACAAGAACTATTCCTCGGATTTGAGTCGCACCATTCCCATTAATGGCAAGTTCACGCCTCGCCAACGAGAGTGTTATGAGGCTGTCCTTCGCGTAATGAAGGAAGTGGAGAAACTCTACGTTCCTGACAACACCATCAACGACATCAATGCGGCAACACTCCAGTTGATGGAACAGGAGATGATTGGGTTGGGATTGTTTACTGCTGCGGATGTGAAAAGTCAGGATCCCCACCATCCGTTAGTCAAGAAATATTTGCCTCATGGCGTGGTACACCATATTGGCCTTGACACACACGACAATTTGGATGCGTTCATTCCGTTCAAACCAGGCATGATACTCACCCTTGAGCCAGGTATCTACATCCCTGATGAAAACATCGGTATCAGAATTGAGAACGATTTACTTATCACTAATGGACAACCCATCAACTTGTTTAAAGAATTGCCATTGGAGGTAGAAGAGATAGAGAAATCACTGTTGCTATCGGCGAAATAAACTAACGTAAGATAATTTTCTGAGAAAAACATCTCCGAGAAAGATTAACAATCTCAAAAACACAACAAAATGACAGCAACACTTTATACAATCTTTTTCACAGCGTTTTTCTTACTGCTTTGCGCAGCTCTTGTGTTTTATGTTGTAAGTGCTGTTAGTAGTTTGTTTGAAGACAAGGATGAATTATCAACAGGACAATTATTCCTTGTCTTCATTTTCATCTCATTCCTAACACTTGTAGGTTGGATGCTATGGGAAGGATACAGGTACGTTATCAGCATGGGGCCTTTATGAATACACATCAATCATTGATTCTACATGCTCTTCAGCCATTTCCACTGGAAGAGCAGCATATAGAACACGCCTATCGTGATGGATGAATCTGCTAAATTAAAGATGGGCCTGAAAAAGATGAAGCGGCCATCGGGGCCGAAGAAGAAATTGGGCAGCCACGAGGCTTCTTCCCTTGCTACGTCGATGATGGGGAAATAAAGCATATCAACCACCCTTCCGTGCAACCAGCCCGCGTAATGGAAAATCTGGCCGTAAAACACACAGTCGATGATATTGCCCAAGGCCCCTGCTGTGATGAGAGCGATGCCGAACAGCACACCGAACTTGACTTTTTTCTTCGACAAACGGACCAACACCCAAAACAGGGCCACGATAGCCACAATCCTAAACAGGCTGAGTGCCAGCTTCAGGATGCCGCCACCTCCCAGCCAACCGAATGCCATTCCGTCGTTCTCGATAAACAACAGCCTGAACCAATTCCCGATAACGGGAATCTCTTCACCGAGGGCCATATTCGTCCTGACCCAAATCTTGAGAATTTGGTCGAGGAGCAGGACGACAAAAATCACCACAAACGACCACAGGAGGCCGCGGTTGTTTTGCTGCTTTTTCACCTTTTCTTCAGTTTGGCATCAAGGCAGCGGGTGGTGATAGGCACGCAGCGCAGACGTTCCTTCGGGATCAGTTTACCCGTCTCGCAGCAAATACCGTAGGTCTTGTTCTCAATGCGCATCAGAGCAAGCTCCAGGTTGTGGATGTATTTCTCCTGACGGGCGGCCAGTTTGGCGTTTTCTTCTTTCTGTGCCACTGCATAGCCGTCTTCGAGCACCTTGAAAGTGGGGGCGGTGTCGTCAGTGCTGTGCTCGCCTCCTGAGATGTTGGCCTGTAAGGTGGCCAGGTTGTTTTGCGCTTGTTCAAGCTTCTCTAATATCAGTGCTTTGAATTCCTCAAGTTCTTCATCGGAATAGCGCACTTGGGGGACTTTCTTTTCCATAGTGATATATTTTATTGCTTTGGGCTGTTGGCCTTTAGCTGTTGGTTTTACTTCTTCTGTATCTTCAATTTCACATTCACGCCTTCAACAAGTTCTTCGGCTTCCACGCCTTCCAGAGCCTCCACTTTCGTGATGGTGGCTAAGGTCTCCGTGCAGATGTAGTCGCCGAACTTTTCGATAGCGTCCTTAATCTTGTCGTTCATCTCGATGAGCAGCTCGATGCGGTCGGTGACTTCGAAACCGCCTGTCTTGCGGAGGTTCTGCACGCGGTTCACAATCTCGCGGGCGAGGCCTTCCTGCAAAAGCTCATCGGTGATGGTCATGTCGAGAGCCACGGTGAGGTCATCTTGTGAGGTGACGGCCCAGCCGGGGATGTCTTGCGTCGAGATGAGGGCATCTTCGAGGGTCAGCTCCACGTCGATGCCGTCCACGTCGAGGTGGGTGCCGTTGTTCTTCTCAAACTGGTGGATCTCCTCTTGGCTCATGTTAGCGAAGTAGGCCTGGATCTGCTTCATCTGTTTGCCGTACTTCTTGCCCAAGGTCTTGAAGTTGGGCTTCACGTTCTTCACCAAGATGTTGTTGTCGGGCGAGAGGAACTCGATTTCCTTGATGTTGACCTCGCTCTTGATGAGGTGCGACACCTTCTCGATTTGGGCTTTCATCTCCTCGTTGGCGACGGGAATCATGATCTTCGACAGGGGCTGACGCACGCGGATGTTGGCTTTCTTACGCAGCGAGAGCACCAACGAAGAGATGAGTTGTGCGGCTTCCATGCGTTCCTCCAAAGCCTTGTCGATGAAGCTTACGTCGGCCACGGGGAAGTCGGTCAGATGGACAGACTCGGCCTTGTTGTGTCCTGTGACGTTGTTCAGGTCGCGGTAGAGCTGTTCGCTGAAAAACGGCGCTATGGGCGAGCTGAGACGAGCGATGGTCTCCAAACAGGTGTAGAGAGTCTGATAGGCCGATAGCTTGTCTGCGTTATCTTCGCTCTTCCAGAAACGGCGGCGCGAGAGGCGTACGTACCAGTTGCTAAGGTGGGCATCCACAAAGTCGGCAATGGCGCGACCTGCGCGGGTAGGCTCATAGCTCTGGTAGGCGTTGTCGACTTCGAGGATGAGGGAGTTGAGCTCCGAAAGAATCCAACGGTCGATTTCGGGACGCTCCTTGATGTCGATGTCGGCTTGGCTATAGTCGAACTTGTCGATGTTGGCATACAAGGCGAAGAAGGCGTAGGTGTTGTACAAGGTGCCGAAGAACTTGCGGCGCACCTCGTCCACGCCAGCCTCGTCAAACTTCAGGTTGTCCCAAGGCTGCGAGTTGGTGATCATGTACCAACGCACGGCGTCGGCACCGTAGGTCTGAATGGCACCAAAGGGGTCGACAGCATTGCCCAGACGCTTCGACATCTTGTTGCCGTTCTTGTCGAGGACCAGACCATTGGAGATAACGTTCTTATAAGCGACGCTGTCGAAGCACATCGTGGCGATGGCATGCAGCGTGAAGAACCAGCCACGGGTTTGGTCGACACCCTCAGCAATGAAGTCAGCCGGGAAGGGAAGAGTTGGCAGTTGGCAGTTATCAGTTAGCAGTTTGCCATCCGCACTTTTCTTACCCATGTAATGGTATTGGGCATAAGGCATCGCGCCTGAGTCGAACCATACGTCGATGAGGTCGGGCTCACGGAACATCTTCTTGCCGCTTGCGGAGCAGAGGATGACGCCATCGATATAAGGTCTGTGCAAGTCGAACTTGGTATAGTCTTCGGAGGCATAAGGGTTCTCCTTCATGAAGCCCGCCTTGATGGACTTCTCGATTTCGTTGCGAAGTTCTTCCACGCTGCCGATGCAGATTTCTTCCTTGCCGTCCTCGGTGCGCCAGATGGGCAGCGGAGTGCCCCAGTAGCGTGAACGCGAGAGGTTCCAGTCGACGAGGTTCTCCAACCAGTTGCCGAAACGGCCGCTACCAGTGGCTTCGGGCTTCCAGTTGATGGTCTTGTTGAGTTCAATCATGCGGTCTTTCAAGGCCGTGGTCTTGATGAACCAGCTATCCAAGGGATAATACAGCACGGGTTTGTCGGTACGCCAGCAGTGCGGGTAGTTGTGGGTGTGCTTCTCACTCTTGAAGAGTTTGCCTTCTTCCTTCAGCATCACGACGATGTCGACATCCAGGCTCTTGTCTTTTTCCGTCTTGGTGGGGTCGTAGGCGTTCTTCACAAACTGTCCGGCATAGGGTCGATAAGCCTCCACGTCCATGCAGTTCTTGACGAACTCGGGGTCAAGGTCTTCTATCAGCCAGAACTTACCCGTGCGGTCCACCATAGGCTGGGCTTTGCCGTCCTTGTCAATCATCTGGAGCGGCGGGATGCCTGCGGCAGCAGCCACGCGTTTATCGTCGGCACCGAAGGTGGGGGCGATATGGACGATACCCGTACCGTCTTCCGTGGTGACGTAGTCGCCAGGGATGATGCGGAAGGCGCCTTCGCCCGGGTTGACCCAAGGGATTAATTGCTCGTATTCCAAACCGACAAGTTCGGTACCTTTCACGGTTCCCAGCACCTCGTAAGGCAGCTTTTTGTCGCCAACTTTCCAGTCCTCGAAGCTGGGCTTCTCCTCCTCAGCAGGGAAGAAGGAAGCCATCAGCGGCTTGCCCAAGATGAGATAGGCAGGTTCACCCGAGACGGGGTTGACCGATTTCACCAAGTTGTATTCAATGTTCGGGCCGACGCAGAGGGCTGTGTTGCTCGGCAGTGTCCAGGGCGTAGTGGTCCAGGCAATTGCAAAAGTTTGCAGTTGGGAGTTTTCAGTTGGGAGTTGCGTGTTGAAAACAACTGACAACTGCTCACTGCCAACTTTCAACTTAAACAAGGCCACGCAGGTCAAGTCCTTCACGTCGCGGTAGCAGCCAGGCATATTCAACTCGTGCGAGCTGAGACCGGTGCCGGCAGCGGGCGAATAGGGCTGGATGGTGTAGCCCTTATAGAGCAGCCCTTTATTATAGAGGTCCTTCAGCAGGAACCACAGGGTCTCGATATAGTCGTTGGTGAAGGTGATATAGGGGTCGTCGAGGTTGACCCAGTAGCCCATCTTGCGGGTGAGGTCGTCCCACATGTCCTTGTATTTCATCACCTCCTCGCGGCAGGCGCGGTTGTAGTCGTCGACGCTGATCTTCTTGCCGATGTCTTCCTTGGTGATGCCGAGTTTCTTCTCCACACCCAATTCGACGGGCAGGCCGTGGGTATCCCAACCGGCCTTGCGGACCACGTGCTTGCCTTTCAGGGTCTGGTAGCGGCAAACGACGTCCTTGATGCTTCGGGCCATCACGTGGTGGATACCTGGAGTGCCGTTGGCACTGGGCGGACCTTCAAAAAACACAAAGGCGTTGTCTTTGTCGCGGTTGTCGAGACTCTTCTGGAAGGTGTCGTTTTCTTCCCAATAGCGGCGGATTGCGTCAGCTGTCTCGGTGAGGTTCAGCTGCTTATATTCCTTGTAATTACTCTTCATAAAATGCTGGTTTCTATTTGAAACTGCAAAAGTACGAAAACTTGCTGAATTGCTGACAAATAAAAAAAACAAAAAAGAGCCTTGTTTCCAAGACTCTTCTTCATGAGCCACATGTCGGACTCGAACCAACGACCTACGCATTACGAATGCGTTGCTCTACCAACTGAGCTAAAGTGGCTTCTCAAAAGCGGCTGCAAAAATAGGAATAAATTTGAAACCAGCGAGCAAAAACATGAAAAAATATCATACACAACAAAAAAGGACACCCTTTCGGATGTCCTTTTCTTTTCGCGATTTCGGCTTCATCAATATTCCCACAGGCTCTGTTCGAAGTCGAACATTTCATTCTTGATGCGCTCTGATTCGTAGAGGGCGTCGATGTTGAAAGCGTAGGAGTTGATGTAGCGGTCGTAGACGTTCTCTTCCTTGACGATGTAGCTGTCGAAGATACGCTTCTGCAGGATCTCGTCGTAGGTGCGGCGCTGGGCCGAGTTGTTGCGGTTGAAGGCGAAAGCCTTGGCCAGCACGTTTCTCGACTCCTCGTAAGGAATCCAGCAGGTCTGCGAGATACCGTCCTCGTCGGCGACGACGGGACTCAAGGCGATGATACGGACGAGGAACTGAGAGAGTTTCTTGTCGAAGTACCAGTCTTCCTTGATTCTCAGACGGGTCACGTTGAGCATACGGTCCTTGAAGATAATCTCGTTAGGCACTTCCTCGCCATCCTTCCAGATGACCGGCGGGTCGCCAATCTTCGTGTTTTCCTTCTCAAAGTCGGCCAAGGTCAAGGGGGTCACCATATCGTCGATGTTGTTCTCCACGCGGTAGGGCGTGATTTCGCCACTCTGGATGGCGTCATAGATGACGGTGATGAAGTTTCTCCAGTCCTCAGTCGGGTTGATGGGATAATAGAACACTTGGTTGATCTTCTGGCGGAAGTCGATTTCGCGGATCACCGTCTTCTTCCACATCACGTTCGATTCGTCGATGAAGGGTAGCGGCGACGGCGCTTTTTCGTTCATGATTTCCTGTTGACCCGAGAGAATACTGTTCTTCGGCGCCTTGACGTCAGTGGTCTGCGCCAAGACAACGGTGCTCGTCAGCATCGCAAGAATCAACATGACAAGTGTCTTTTTCATCTTCTATGGGTTTTTTGATAGTTGCTATTACTTGATTTCAATGGCAAGCTGGTTGTCGAGGGTCTTGGTCTTGCCGTCGTTACCACGCACCTGGATGGCGGTGAAGACGTACATGTCGCCCACGTTAGCGGTGTTGAACACGTTCTTGATTTCATCGCTGAAGGTAGCGCTGTTCACCTTGGCCTCACGGTTGGTACCAGCTTTGGTCTTGTACTTCACAGTGTAGCCCACCACGTCGTAATGAACGCCTTCGAAGTCGAAGTCCTTCATCTCGGCTTCCACGCGGTTGGCAGCCAGCAGGGCGCTCTTCGACACCTGACCGTTCACCACGTTACGGATGATAGCCGTAGGTTTGGGCAGGTCTTTCACGCGGAACTTCATGCTACCGAGGGTGGAGCCACCCGAGCTGACGTTCACCGTCACCTCGTTGCCCTCGCCCGGACGCAGGTTGTAGGTACCGTTACCTGTCTTGGTCAGGGTAGCACCCGTAGCAGTGGCTGTGATTTCACCACCGACGCCGCCACCGACGGCGATCGGGTTGTCGATACCACGATACACCACGTTCATCTTGACGGCAGAGACTGACACCGCAGGAGGAGCCACGGTGAAGGAGCCTTGGAACGGATATTCCTTCATCTGGTTGGTGGTAGGATCCAGCATGTCGATAACACCCGTATAGTTGTGCGAGCCAACGCCGACATTCCACTCCAGCGGAATCACGCCTTGGGCATTGCTGGTGTATTCTTTCTCGGCACCACCGTCCAACTTGACGCGGGCGGTCAGTTGCGAGTTCTTCCAAGCCGTCACCATTGCCTGGGCCTTATAGGTTTGACCCGAAAGGAGGTAACCACTCTCGGCAAACACTCTGGCACCGACTTCATCGAAGGTGAAGTCTTGGGCGTGGATGTTGGTCATCAATTGGGAGACGGCATTCAACTCTGCGGTCTGGGCCTCGGAGATAATCTTATTTAATAAGGTGACGTCAGCAACCAACACCGTGTGGTGGAAGTTGTGATATTCCCAACTGTCTTGAACCATATCGGTCGAACCGGGGTAGTAGCTGATCTTGGCACCATAGTACTCACCCTCTAAGGGAAGTTTCTTCATGTGGCTCTCAGCGATACCGTTTTCTTCCAGATATTGTTTCGTTCCGTATAAGCTATCCGTAATCAGGCCAATTTCGTGAATGTGTTGAGGACCCATCACCTTGACCACTTCGCCACGGAATTTTCTCATCTTCTCGGAAAGTTCGTAAGCCTTACCGCCATTGCCCGGACCCTCGGGGTCACCCATCATGTACATGGTGGGCTGGTTGTAACCGTCTCTCGACTTCACCTTTGAGGTGTTGATGTCGTAGATGGTACGTCCGTTCATAGTGGTGTTGGAATTCTTCAGCAGTCCACGTTCCAAAGCCTCTTGGACAGCTTCTTCATCCGTGGTGGCCTTGGGGATTTCGATTTGCTTCACCAAGTCCCACTTCAGAGCCTCAACATAGTTGATGAGTTCGGTAGCTTCTTCTCTCAGTGCCTGGGCCTCTTCCCAATAGGGACCGACCTTTTCCTGATCCAAGCCATACTGCTCTTCAAAGGCGGCATATTTCTGATTAATCTGATTCGAAAGTGTGATGTTGGTGGTTTGCACACCAGCATTCACGGTGTCGAAGGCATCCAGGATGTCCTTCGAGACGTTCATAGCTAACAAGGCAGTATAGACCAGGTACATCATACCGATCATTTTCTGTCTTGGGGTTTCTTTTGCGCCTGACATATTCTTACTCCTTTTTTATATTAAACAATCGGGTTGAGTAGAATTATGCCTTGATGTTCATTGCTGACAACATTCCACCATAGACGTTGTTCAGAGCGGTGAGGCGCTGTGACAACTGGGTCAACTGCTGGTTGAGTTGGCCGGCGTTCTGTGATGAAGCGGTGAGGTTATCCATGTACTTGTTCATAGTTTCGGTCAACTTCTTGCTGGCAGCTGAGGTCTGCTCGGCACCTTGGAGCTGGAGCTCGTAGATGGAGTTGAGCGACTGCATGCTGGCGGCCACCTTCTTGATGGTGTTGGCATCGAGGGCGCTGAAGTCGAGCTTGCCCAACGAGTCAGACAGCTTCTTGTTGGTCTCAACGTAGCTGTTGGAGAACTCGGAGATGGACTTCGTGGCACGGTCCATGGCGTTGGCGTAGTTGGTGGTGGCAGCCATAGCGTTGCTGATGTCAGCCATCTGGCCGGCGTTGGCAGCCAGTCTGTCAAGNNAGTGGTAGCAAATTGGGTCCTCGTCTTACCGTCCCAGTCCTCTTCGAGTTCCAGGAACACGTTGTCCCATGCATACTCGACATGTTGAGGCTCGAAAGCCGACATGAAGAAGATCAATGCTTCGATACCCAGACCGAGAGCCAGCATGAAGTCAGCACCGGGGATGTGGGTCAGTTTGAAGTATGCACCGATCATAACCACAGAAGCACCCCAACCATAGAGGTAGCCCATGAAGGTTTTGAACTTTCTCGAAACGAGGAATTGTTGGAATTTGCTAAGTTCTTTCTTTGCCATAGTAATGAAGTTTTTAATTTGTTATTTTTATTCTGTTTGATGACTTGATGAATTTGAGCTTTATCTGTAGACCCTCGACATTCTCGGGTTGTCGCCCTTGTTGCGGCCTAAGTAAGGCTGGATGCAGCGGAAGCCGGTGTAGCAGTTGGCCGAGTCTTGGTACTGGTAGTCGCGGGTGGTGACTTGCATATAGTAGGAGACGTCCTTCCACGAGCCGCCGCGAATCACCTTGCGCTTCATGACCGGCGGGTCGTCGTTCTTGGCGTTATAGGTGTAGTTGGGGTTCATGTCCCAGGTGAAGTTGTACGAGTTGGGGTCGTAGGCGGTGTTGGTCCACTCGGCCACGTTGCCGGCCATGTCGTAGAGGCCCCAGCCATTGGGCGGGTAGCAGCCCACCACGAGGGTGCGCAGACCACCGTCGGCGAGGTAGTTACCGCGACGCGGCTTGAAGTTGGCCAGGAAGCAGCCCTTGGCGTTGGCGGCGTTAGGACCGCCCCAAGGATAAGGATTCAGCATGTGACCGCCACGGGCAGCCCACTCCCACTCCGTCTCGGTAGGCAGACGGAACTCGCTCAGGTCGACGCCCTTGCGCGAACGGTTGTAGGCGTTCAGCAACTCGGTGCGCCAGACGCAGAAGGCACGGGCCTGCTGCCAGGTGACACCCACCACCGGATAGTTGTCGTAAGCCGGATGCCAGAAGTACTTCTCCGTCATCGGGTCGTTGAATGAATAGCTGTAGTCATGAATCCAGCACAGCGTGTCGGGATAGACGCTGATGACCTCCGAACGGGCGTAGACCGAACGGTCGCTGTAGCCCTGCTGACGGTTCGACCAGGCGCCCTTGCGGTCGACGTTGATGCCGGCGTCAGCCTCACCCAGCGAGTATTCGTTCTGCTTCAGCTTGCCGTCAGCGAACTCCTTCTTGGCGGCAGCCTGAAGGTCAAACCAGTAATAGGCATAGTATAACTTACGTGGGTCAATCTCTTTCCTCATGAAATATCTCTCGTTTTCGGGGAGATACATGGGTTCGAGAGCCTCACGCACATCCTGCTCCTTGCTGTTCCAGTCCAGTTTCTCTTTCCAGTTGAGGTGCGGCGGGTCAAAGGTCTCACCCGACTTGCTCTCTGTGATGGCATATCTGTCGGGGAAGGCATCAGCCAACAGACGACGGGCGATGGAATCGCGCACCCAGTAAACAAACTGACGGTACTCGTTGTTGGTGATCTCGGTTTCGTCCATGAAGAACGCCGAGACGCTCACCGTCTTGGGCTCGTTAAGGTACGAATTAGTGATGTCCTCACCACCGGCACCCATGATGAAACTCCCCTGAGGCACGAATACCATGCCATATGGGTCGGGTTGGTTGAAAGTCTTGTTTGATCGTCTCACTCCAACCAGTTCACCTTGGTTGGAATTGCCGCATGACGTCAGCAGCAATACGACCGAAAATACGAACAGTAGTTTCTTCATCTTCTTGACAATGATTTAATTACTATTTTTTACTTCAATGATTCTCTTGTGTTATGGGTCCAATTTTCGACAATTTGTGTCTAAAAAGAACCGCCAAAATTATAAATTATTATGTTCAAACTCTATTTTTTTTGAATATTTTGCGAATATTTGTCTTTCAAGCGGCATTGTCTTCTTTCAAATCGTCCCATTTTTTTGCCGTATTAATCAGTCATATTAATTATAGGTATCTGACGCTGCGATAGTCGCGCGGCGTGCGGTCGAGGTCGAGCTTGAAGCAGTAGCCGAGCGCAATCTCATGCGACCCAGGCACCACACTCAAGCCCATCGTATTGATGTCGTAGGCATAGCCTATGGTGAAGTCCTTGATTTGAATGCTAGCCGTGAGGCCCACCGACTCTTGCGGACGGTAGTTGACGCCTAACGAGAACAGGTTGTTGTAGACCACCTTGGCACCCACGTTGAGCTGCCAGGAGGCGATGTCGGTCATCGCCGCCACCGAGGGGATGAACTTCAGCCTGGGCATTTCCTCAAACTGGAAGGGGTAGCCGGCGACGACGTAGAAGGTGCGGTCGTTGATGAAGCTGGCGCTGCTCGTGTTTTGTTCGCTCAGCGCCTTGGTCATGGTCTGTAATACATTGAGGGCTGAGACGCCGACGTATACCGATTCGGGGATCTGCCAGAACAGACCCACGTTGAGGTCAAACAGCATGTCGCTCTGCTCGCCGAGGCCTTGCAGGATGGGGTCGTTGTCCTGGGTGGGGGTCAGTTGGCCGAAGTCGACGGTGCGGTTGCAGAGGCTGCCCGCCACGCCGATGCCGAGGGTGGAGCCCCCCAGGTCGAGGTGGAACGAATAGCCGATGCTGAGCCCCATGTCGTCCTCAAAGCCGATATGGTCCTTCAACAAGCTGAAGCTGAGACCGCCGTGCAGCACCCTGAACGGCATGTCACCCGTGATGAGATAGGTGGTGGGGGCTATCTGGTTGCCGTCGTTGTCGGTAAAGCCCGCCCACTGCTGGCGGTAGAGACCCATGATATTGACGCCCTCGCTCATCCCCGCAAAGCCCGAATTGATATAGGCATACGAGTTGGCGTAGTTGGTGAAGATAGGCTGCTGCTGGGCTTTCAGTCCCGTTGCTGCCATCGTCAGAAAGAGCAGAGTCACGATATGTAAGGGGGTCTTCTTCACTTCTCTTTTTTTGACGGTATGATGCTGTTTTGAAACCGCGAATTTACGAATTTAGTATTTACCTCAAGAAAAATATCTCAAAAATTTACCTGAAGAGCCTGAGGATGTCGTTGCCGTTGGCCAGTATCATCAAGCCGAAAACGAGGATGAGTCCCACGGTTTCAGCCACTTCCATAAACTTGTCGGAGGGTTTGCGCCGTGTGATAATCTCGACAAGCAGCAAGAGGATGAATCCGCCGTCCAAGGCGGGGATGGGCAGGATGTTCATCACGGCGAGGGCGACGGAGAGGAATGCCGTCAGACGCCAGAACACGCTCCAGTTCCACCGGTCGGGGAAGATTTTGCCGATGCTGATGAAGCCACCCACGCTCTCATAACCCTTGGTCTTGGGGTTGAAGATAAGCTTCACCTGCTTCCAGTAGTCGCTCAGCTCGTCGAAGGTCTGGTCGAATCCGGCAGGGATGGCCTGCCAGAAGCTGTAGTCAACGGTCTCCAGGTTGTAATAGTCGGTGAGGTTGACGTTGCAATAGGCACCGATGACAGCCTCTTCGGTGAGGTGTACGGGCAGATGCAGCGTGTCGGCGTCGCGCAGCACCACGATATCCACGTCCTGGTTCTTGAACTGCTTGATGTTTTTCACGAAGTCCTGGTAATAGGGTGTCTCCAACGCGTTGATGCCGATGACGGCATCGCCTGGCTGTAGCCCCGCTGCCGCTCCCGGCGAGTCAGGCACCACCTGTGCCACCAGGAAGGGCACCCTGTAGGTGATGAAACGGGGGTCTTTCGAGCTGAGCAGTCTGGTGACGGCATCGTCAGGCAGATTAATAACGGTGTCTTTCCCGTCGCGCTCCACCTCGATGGTCTTGGCCTTGTCGAGGATGATTTGCATCGGGATGTCGCTGAAGTCTTCGATGTATTGTCCGTCGATAGCCAGTATCTTGTCGCCGTCGCGCAAGCCCAGTTCATAGCCCAGGCTGTCGACGGAGATACCGTACCTGTTGACCTGCTCGGTGGGCAGGTAGGTCTTGCCTTCCTTGGCGAGCAATCCGATATAGATAACCACAGCCAGCACGACGTTCATGAAGACGCCGGCCACCATGATGATGAAACGCTGCCAGGCCGGCTTCGAGCGGAATTCCCAAGGCTGGGGGGGGTGCTGCATCTGCGACTTGTCCATCGACTCGTCCACCATACCGGCAATCTTGTTGTAGCCGCCCAAGGGGAACCAGCCGATGCCGTATTCCGTGCTGTCGCTGCGGCGCCAGTCGTCCTCGGGCAGGGTGCTCAGGTCGATGGGGTCGTATTTGGTCTGTTTCTTCCCGTTGGCGTCGCGGTATTCGGTGGTGGTGTATTTTTCCGGCTCGGGCTTGGCGAAGAACTTGAAACGCCATTGCCCGTTCACCTTCTTGCAGCGAAAGAGCGAGAAGCCCCAGTCGAAGAAGATGTAGAACTTCTCGACACGGGTCTTGAACGACTTAGCGGCGATAAAATGGCCAAACTCGTGAATCAGCACCAGTATGGAGAGGGAGAGGAAAAACTGCAATACCTTAATTAATATGGTCATAGTCGGTAGGATGGATTAAAAAGTGGGCAAAAATACGAAATTTCAGTTAGCGTGTGTCATTTTGAGGTTCATATAATCGGCGGGGTTGAGGGGGATGCTGTTGTGCCAGAGTTCGAAGTGAAGGTGCTCAGCGTGTTCCGTCTGTCCCGAGCCGCCGAAGATGGCGATAGCCTCGCCGGCTTTCACGTAGTCGCCTTCTTTCTTCAGCAAAGTGGCGTTGTGCTTGTAGGCCGAGTAGTAGCCATCGGCGTGCTGCACACCGATGCAGTAGCCGTTCTCGATGCTCCACGAGGCGGAGACCACCGTGCCGTCGAAGGTGGCGTTGATGATCTGGTCGCCGTCCGAGCTGATGTCGACACCGTAATGCCCCTCGGCTGGGTTGAAGACGTTGGTGACGGTACCTGAAAGCGGCACGAAGAAGTGCTTCACCGACTGTGACATCTTGACAGTTGTGCCTTCTTCCTCGAAGAGGTTATACTGGTTTTGAGCCTCGTATTCAGCGCGTAGCAGGCTGTCCTGCCGGCTCTTGTGCAGCGTGATGCTGTCGGTGGTGCCCACAGGCAGCGGCTTGTAGATGTCGAGGCTCACCTTGGCGCTGTCGGCGGCAAAGTCGTAGCCCTCCACGATGCGCTTCAGGTTCTCGAAGTAGACGTCCTTCTTGGTCAGCTCGCGGCTGAGCGAGTCGGCCCGAAGGTTGAGCTCATACACCTTTCTGTCAAGCTCCACATCGGTATAGCCCGGGATGTACTCCCGCAAGGGGGTGAAGGCGATGATGAAGATGGTGACGATGACCAGCAGCAGGGCCAAGCCGAGGATGACCCAGATGAGGTTGAGCAGGTTGAGCCTGAAGTTGAGCATCGGCTTGCCCGTCTCATCGTGCGACATCAGGAAGTCGTACTTGTGGTTCAACTTCTTCAGCGAGAAGTTGCGGAGACTGAGCTTGCGGGGCTTTTTATCTTGGGGTGTTTCTGACATGTTGCTTCCTTAGTAGGGCATTAATAAACTGCAAAAATAGGAAAAAATTGCGACATACACGAAAAAAAGGCTGACCGCGTTTGCAGCCAGCCTTTTGCTCGTTTTCAACGGATGGATTACATCATGCCGTCCATGCCGCCGCCCATGGGCATCGGAGGCGTGGGAGGCGTGGGCTCCTTGTGGTTGCTGATGACGCACTCGGTGGTCAGCAGCATGCCAGCGATGGAAGCGGCGTTCTCCAAGGCGACTCTCGACACCTTGACGGGGTCGATGACACCGGTGGTGAGCAGGTTCTCATACACCTCGGTGCGGGCGTTGAAGCCGAAGTCGTTCTTGCCTTCCATCACCTTGTTGACGACGACCGAGCCTTCCAAGCCGGCGTTCTCAACAATCTGGCGCAGCGGCTCTTCCAAAGCGCGCTTGATGATGGCGATACCCGTGGTCTCGTCCTCGTTTTCGCCCTTCATCTTCTCGATGGCCTTGATGGCGCGGATGAAGCCGACACCACCGCCAGGGATGATACCCTCTTCGATGGCAGCGCGGGTGGCGTTCAAAGCATCCTCGACGCGGTCTTTCTTCTCCTTCATCTCAACCTCAGAGGCGGCACCCACGTAGATGACTGCCACGCCACCGGCCAACTTGGCCAAACGCTC
>LXOW01405521.1_pt1 | contig 24374 bp, 19 predicted proteins | sample 1368591 | NCBI WGS metagenome assembly LXOW01 (sample SAMN04884650, study PRJNA319009) | bovine gut metagenome | isolation source: Cow rumen | host: Bos taurus | place: Italy: Legnaro (PD) | collected 2014-07-09
ATGATCTTCTTGCTCTCCTCGATGTCGAGGCGGCGCTGGGGCGGAATCTTGTTGAAGCATCCGCCGCAGGCGTCACGCGACACGGTGACCACGGCCAGCTTGTTGTGGGCGTTTGCACGCACCTTGGTATAGGCCACCATCATGCGTTCGTCGATGCGGCCCACCAGGTCCTCGCGCTCCTTGAGCAGGGCCTCTTCTTCCTTGGCGGTCTCCTCGACGATGGTCTCGAGTTCTTTCTTCTTCTCGACCAGGTCGGATTCGAGATGTGCGAGCTTCTGCTGCGCCTCTTCGATGACTTCCTTCTTCTCGGCGATCAGGCCCTCGTTCTCACGGATCTTCTTGGCAGCCACCTGCTGCTCGAGGTCCTGATATTCGATCTCCTTGCTGATGGACTCGTATTCGCGGTTGTTCTTCACGTTGTCGCGCTGGGCATCGTATTTGGCGATCAGGTGCTTGCTCTCCTCGATCACATGCTTGTGCTCGGCATTGACCTTCTCGATGTCCCGGATTTCCGCCTTGGCGGAATCGATGCGGGTATGGAGTCCTGCAATCTCGTCTTCCAGATCCTGAACCTCGAGCGGAAGCTCACCGCGCAGCAGGTAGATCTTGTCGATCTTGGTATCGGTCTGCTGGATACGATACAACGTACGGAGTTTCTGCTCCATGGCGATCGAATCGGTATCGGCCATGTTCTTCTGCAGCGAGACGAACGTCTCCCGCTGGTCGATCGGGGTAACGATTTTGTTTACCTTCTTTTTTGTAGTCATAGCTTTTCTTGCTAGAAATAGTATATCGGGTTGTTATTTTCGCGGATTGCCGTGTAAACCGCAAAGGTAGGCAATTTTTTTTGAAGTACCGAAACGAACTTGCCCACGATTTCCACCTCACTTTCGTAATGTCCGATGTCGAGAATCATCCGTCCCGGCGGGACGAAGAAATGATGGTAAGACACGTCCCCCGTGACAAAGGCGTCGGCCCCCGCCGCAAAGGCGGCGCCGGCGAACGAAGATCCTGCGCCACAGCTGGTTCCTACGCGCCGTACTTCCTCCACGGGAGCGGAGCAACGGAGCACGCTGAGGGAGAATCGTTCCTTGACATAACGGCAGAAGGCCTCACCGCTCATCGGCTTCGGCAACAGGCCGATGAATCCCAGGCCGCTCTCGTCGAGCGGCTCCGTTCCGGCCAGGCCGAGCCGGGCCGCCATCAGCGCATTGACGCCGCCGGCAGCCTTGTCGGCATTGGTATGGGCCGCATAGATCACGATGTCGTGACGGATGGCCAGACAGACGGCCGCTCCGACGGGATCGCCGGGGTCGATCTGCTTCAAACCGCCGAAAATCAGAGGATGATGGGTCACGATCATCTCGGCGCCACGTTCCACGGCTTCGCGCACCAGCGCTTCCGTGCAGTCGAAACCCACGAGGACGGCACGGACTTCCGCTTCGGGACTACCTACGCAGAACCCGGCGTTGTCCCACGATTCCTGGGTCGGGAGCGGAGCGAACTCCTCGAGGACGGCGGCAATTTCCTTGGCTTTCATAACGTCACTGGATGCTTTCGTAAAGGTCGGAGAGCTGGGATCGGATACTGTAGAGCTTCTCCACGATCCGGCGCTTGTGGTCCAGACCGTCCCGGTTCTCATCCAATTTCCGTTCCACACCGTCGAGTTTCAGTCCTTCGACGCGGGTTAGATAATGAATCAGCCGGAGATTGTCCACATCCTGCGGATGGAACAGACGGTTGCCTTTCGCATTCCGTTCCGGCTTCACGTAACGGGGGAACGTGTCCGACCAGAAACGGATCGTGGAAACCTCCTCCCCGAGCATATCGGCCACTTCGCCGATCTTGTAGTATAGTTTTTCTGCCATATCCTTAACAATCAATCCAGCGACTGTCCCGTCGTCAGGGCGACGATCAGCATATCCCGATACTCGGCCGGGGAGAATTCCGCGAAGAAATAATTGACCGGGTCCTGCACGAAACCGTTCCGGTACAATTCGTAGTGCAGACAGGGGGCGAAGCACGACCCGGACTGCCCGACCGTACCCAGCTGCGTCCCCTGCTTCACCGTCTGTCCCGTACTGACACTGACCTTTCCGAGATGCGCATAAACGGTCTGGAATCCGCCCGGATGCTCGACCGTCACCCGGTTTCCCATCCCTTTCTCGCTTTTATCGACCCTGATCACCTTGCCGTCGGCACTGCTGAAGACCTGCGTACCGGCCGGCGCCACGATGTCAAGCCCGTTGTGCTCCCGCACCGTCTTGTAGAACGGGTTGATCTTCCTGCCGACCGAAGCGCCCGTCTGCCGTGGGGAAAAGTCCTTAACCGGCACGATGGACGGAATGGCGGTCGGGGCGGTCTCCCGGCCGGCGAGAACCGTGTCGATCTCCGCCAGGGCCGCAGAGACCAGCCGGCTCATCGATTCGATGCGGTTGGTCAGGGCATAGCCGTCCCAGATGAGATCTTCCTCCTGCATCTCCTGCAGTTCGCCGACACTGCGCAACAGGGTGTCTTTCGCTTCGAAAATATAGTTCGGCGGATCAGCGCTGAACAGATCGTTATAGATCTCGCGGTCGCGGACCTGAAGGTCGCCCACCGCACCGTCGAGCACGTCGAGCCGTCCGCTGAGCGAAGCGTATTCATCCTTCAGCAGCTGATTCTCCCTTTCCAGGAGCTTTTCCCGGTCGGTACTGTAGGTCAGGGCGAATACGGTATAGAACAGGACCGCCAGCAGGAAGCTGGCCAGCAAGTAGCGAAAAATGGCCAGCAACAGGGCGCCGAAGTTGGAATACTTCGGAACGAAAGCACCTTTTTTCCTGTCGAACACGAATTTAGCCATTGCGCGCCACTTTATTGTATTCTTCCGGCGAGATGTCCGGATTGAGGTAATTCCAGGGATTGATCTGCACACCGCGGTACAGGACCTCGTAATGGAGGTGCGGGCCGGTGGAGAGACCGCTGCTTCCGAGCGTGCCGATGACGTCGCCCCGGATGACCACCTGGCCCTCGATCACTTTGATCTCCTTCAGGTGGGCATAGCGGGTCTTGTAACCGAATCCGTGATCGATGATGATCACGTTGCCATAGCCCGAGAAATTGATCTGGGCCGACTCCACCACGCCGTCGCCCGTGGCATAGACGTTCTGCCCGGCCGGACCGGCCAGATCGATGCCTTCGTGGAAAACGATGGCCTGGCGGATAGGATGATACCGCGCCCCGAAGGGGCTGGTGATCTGCACCTTCTTGGGATTGACCGGATAGATCGACGGAATGCAGGATGCCATATCGCCGGCCCGGCCGGAGAGCACTTTCACCTCGTCGAACGAGAGTGACTGCACATAGGCCCTGCGGGTGAGAAGGTCCACACGGCGGGCGGCGTCGGTCATCAGCTCCTGATGGTCGAGACCCAGATAATCGGCATAACGTTCCTCCCCGCCCAGCGGAGCCTCACGAACGTCGGCGCCGATCTCTTCCATACCGAACACCGGCCGGTACACCAGATTGTCGCGGAGCGAAAGGTCGAGCAGAACCTCGTCCTGCTTCGACGCCTGCATATCCAATAATTCAATCTTTCCGGCCAGGACCCGGTTGTTGCGTTCCAGCCAGTACGCCTTCGGCGTATCGAGTTCCCAAACACGGGTGATGCAGAAAAAGAAAAGCAGGAAACAGATCAGGCCGCCGAGCAGCAGAAAACCCGTCTTGTAAAACACGGCGCGGGCTGAACGGCGGTCCACCTCGTACGATTTCGTCTGTTCATTGAAAATATACTTTCTCTCGCCTGCCATCAGCGTCTTTCAAGATGCATATCTTTGCAAAATTACGGAAAAATACCCGGAAAAAAACTAATTTTGTGCCAAATTACAAGAAATACGCATCTATGACAGTCAAAGAGATCAGGAAGACCTTTACGGACTTCTTCGCTTCCAAAGGACACACGATCGTGCCCTCCGCACCGATGGTGGTCAAGAACGACCCCACCCTGATGTTCACCAACGCCGGCATGAACCAGTTCAAGGACATTTTCCTGGGCAACGCACCGGCCACGAGCAAGCGGGTGGCAGACAGCCAGAAGTGTCTCCGGGTCAGCGGAAAGCACAACGATCTCGAAGAAGTCGGACACGATACCTACCACCACACGATGTTCGAGATGCTCGGCAACTGGAGCTTCGGCGACTACTTCAAGAAAGAAGCCATCGACTGGGCCTGGGAACTGCTTACCGAGGTCTATAAACTCCCGAAAGACCGCCTCTACGCCACCGTGTTCGAGGGCTACGCCCCCGACGGCCTGTCGGCCGACGACGAGGCGCGCGCCTACTGGCGTCAATACCTGCCGGACGACCGCATCCTCCCCGGCAACAAGCACGACAACTTCTGGGAGATGGGCGACACCGGCCCGTGCGGCCCGTGCAGCGAGATTCACATCGACCTGCGCGACGACGCGGAACGCGCTGCCATTCCCGGCGAACAGATGGTCAACCAGGGCCACCACCTGGTCATCGAAATCTGGAACCTCGTGTTCATGCAGTTCAACCGCAAGGCCAACGGGTCGCTCGAACCGCTGCCCGCCAAGCACGTCGACACGGGAATGGGTCTGGAACGCCTCTGCATGGCCATCCAGGGCAAGAAGAGCAACTACGACACCGACGTCTTTACCGGAATGATCGACGCCATCGCCCGCCTGAGCGGCAAGGCGTACGAACCGGAGGGACAGGTGGGTGTCGCGATGCGCGTTATCGCCGACCACATCCGCGCCATCAGTTTCTCGATCACCGACGGACAGCTTCCGAGCAATGTCAAGGCGGGCTACGTCATCCGCCGCATCCTTCGCCGGGCCGTCCGCTACGGCTACACGTTCCTCGACCTCAAGGAGCCCTTCCTCTGCCGGCTCGTACCGCAACTGATCGCCGATATGGGCGAAGCCTATCCGGAACTCGCAGCCCAGGAGCCGCTCGTCACCCGCGTCATCCGCGAAGAGGAGGAAGCGTTCCTCCGCACGCTCGACAAAGGCATCCGGCTTATGGACAACATCCTGGAGAAGAGCCGCGAGAGCAAGGTCATCGCCGGAGTCGACGCTTTCACGCTTTACGACACCTACGGCTTCCCCATCGACCTGACCGAACTGATCGCCGCCGAAAACGGCTGTACCGTCGATATGGAAGGATTCACCGTGGAACTGGGCAAGCAGAAGGAGCGCGCCCGCAACGCCACGGCCGTGGAGAACGGAGACTGGGTGGAACTGCATCCTTTCACTTCTTGTGAATTCGTGGGATACGACACCCTCACCACCCCGGCGCGGCTTATGAAATACCGTACCGTCAAGGCAAAGAACAAGGAACTCATCCAACTCGTGTTCGACCGCACCCCGTTCTATGGGGAGATGGGCGGCGAGGTCGGCGACAGCGGCGAGGCCGTTTCGGCATCGGGTGAAGTCGTTAAGATCCTCAACGCCGTAAAAGAGAACAACCTGACCATCCATATCGCCGAGCGCATCCCCGCCGATACCGGAGAGGCCTTCACCCTGAAGGTCGACGGAGCACGCCGGCAGAAGATCGCCAACAACCACACCTGTACCCACCTTCTCCACCAGGCTCTCCGGGAGATCCTCGGATCGCACGTCGAACAGAAGGGATCTTTCGTCTGCGACCGGTATTTCCGCTTCGACTTCTCCCATTACGAGAAAGTGAACGACGATACCATCGACCTCGTGGAGCGCCGCGTCAACGCCCTCATCCGCGAGAACTTCCCGCTCTGTGAGAAGCGCGAGGCCACTATGGAAGAAGCCCGGGCGGAAGGTGCAATGGCCCTCTTCGGCGAGAAATACGGCGACAAGGTGCGCGTCGTCCGGTTCGGCGACAGCGTCGAACTCTGCGGCGGCTGCCACACCCGCGCCACCGGCACCATCGGCTTCTTCAAGATTACGGCGGAATCGGCCGTCGCAGCGGGTATCCGTCGCATCGAGGCCGTTACCGGCCTGGAGGCCGAAATGGTCGTGGACGTTATGGAGAATTCCCTGCGTGCCGCCCGTGCATTCTTCAACAACGTGCCCGACCTGACCGGTGCCATCCAGAAGATGATCCAGGAGAACGACGGTTACAAGAAAAAGATGGAAGAAGTCATCCGCGAACGTACCGCGCTGCTCAAGAGCGACCTGTTGAGCCAGGCCCGCGAGACCGGCGGCAGGCGGATGATCGTTTCCGATAGAAATATCGACCCGCAGATGCTCCGCAACGCGGCCCTGATGCTCCAGAACGAGGAGAACCTGGTCATCGCGGCAGCCTACGAAGCCGGCGGCAAGCCGCAGTTGCTGCTGATGTACTCCGCCGACCTGGTAAGCGGCGGCAAGAACGCGCAGGCCGACATCAAGGAAGCCGCCCGGTTCATCCAGGGCGGAGGCGGCGGACAGCCGGGCCTGGCGACGGCAGGTGGCAAGAATCTTGCTGGTCTCAAGGACGCCCTTGAAACGATGATCGCTGCGGCCAGCCGATAATTCCGGATGAAAAAACTCGACCTTTACCTGATCAAGAAATTTGCGGGCCCTTTCGTAGCGGTCCTCTTCATCGTCATCTTCACGTTGTCGATGCAGTTCCTGTGGCGCTACATCTCGGAACTGGTAGGTAAAGGCCTGAGCATCGGCGTCATTCTGGAATTCCTGGGATGGGCAGCCTGCACCCTGATTCCGAACGCGGTGCCGCTGGCCACGCTCCTCGCCTCGATTATGACGCTCGGCGGACTGGGCGAGCGCAACGAACTGCTGGCGATGAAGGCTGCGGGCGTTTCACTCCAACGCATTATCACGCCGCTCGCCTTCATCTCGGTGCTGATTTCCATCGGTGCCTTTTTTGCCGCCGACCGGCTTGTTCCGGTGGCCTACAACAAGGTCTACACCCTCCGGGCCGACATTCTGCGCACCAAAGACCAGATCAAGATTCCGACCGGCATCTTCTACGACGGTATCGACGGTTACATCCTCCGCGTGGAAGAGCGCAACGACGACACGGGAATGATGTACGACCTGCTCGTCTATGACCATACGGGCAATTCGGGAAACAACAGCGTGACCGCCGCCGACAGCGGGCACATCGAAATCACGCCGGACAAGCAGAATCTCATCTTCACCCTTTATGACGGTTGCTCCTACACGGAGACCAACAAGATGTCCTACCGCGACACGACGCTGGACCTCAACCGCCTGCGCTTCGATGAGCAGCAGCTCATCATTCCGCTCGACAACTACCAGTTCACCCGATCGGAGAAGGACAACTATGGCGACGAGATCCGTACGCTCAGCCTGAAACGGCTACGGAACGACCGTGATTCGCTGTCCCGGGAGCTCGATACGACCGTGCTGCGCCAGTTCCCGCGCCTGATGAGTTCCGTCGGCCTGAACTACCTCTTCCAGCTCGACACGCTCAGAGACGAAGATTCTTACAAAGGCGATTTCGACCTGGACAGCCTGCGCGCCACGCTCACGCCCCTGCAGCGCCGTCAGGCGGCCTTGACAGCCGTCGAAAGGGCCCAGTCGGGACAGGAGCAGGTGGGGCACTTCGCCCGGGAAACCTCGCGCAGCGTCACCCTGATCCGCAAGATCGATATCGAGGCCTTCCTCAAATACACGCTTTCCATCTCCTGCCTTCTGTTCTTCTTCGTGGGAGCGCCGCTGGGCGCCATCATCCGCAAGGGCGGACTCGGCACGCCGGTAGTCATCTCCATCTTCTTCTACCTGATCTACTACATCATCGACATCATCGGGAGGAAGCTGGCCAAGAGCGGGACGCTGACGCCCCTTGAGGGTACGCTGATTTCCACCCTCATTCTCCTGCCGATCGGCATTCTGCTCACACGCAAGTCCACACAGGACTCCTCGCTCTTCAACCCCGATTCCTACAAGGAGTTCTTCCGGCATATCGGCAAATGGATCGGCAAGCGTTACCACCGGTTCATCAACCTGTTCCGCAAGGGTGGCGGACGCATCCGCATCGTCTATATGGGAACGCCGGAATTTGCAGTGGCACCCCTGGAAAAGATCCTGCAGGCCGGCTACGAGGTCGCCGCCGTGGTCACGGCCGTCGACAAGCCCAGCGGAAGGGGGCTCACGATGAACGAAAGCGCCGTCAAGAAATACGCCATAGCCCACAACATCCCGGTGCTGCAGCCCGAAAAGCTCAAGGATCCTGCGTTCCTGACGCAGCTGGCCGCACTGAAGGCCAACCTTTTCGTGGTGGTAGCCTTCCGGATGCTGCCCAAGGAGGTCTGGCAGATGCCCGTGCTGGGCACCTTCAACCTTCACGCCTCGCTGCTGCCGCAATACCGCGGCGCGGCCCCGATCAACTGGGCCATCATCCGGGGCGAACGGTTCACGGGTGTCACCACCTTCCTGCTCGACGAACAGATCGACACCGGCAAGATCCTCTTCCAGGAATCCTGCCCGATCGAATCGTACGAGACGGCCGGGGAACTTCACGACAAATTGATGGGGATGGGCGCCAACCTCGTACTCAAGACCGTCGATGCCATCGAGAACCACCGCACCAAGCCCTATGAGCAGTCGCTCGATTTCCGGCGGACCCTCTATCCCGCCCCGAAGCTTACGCGCGACAACTGCCATATCGACTGGAGCCGGAGCGCCCGCAGCATCAACCTGCTCATCCGCGGCCTGAGTCCCTACCCCGCCGCCTGGACTACGCTCTTCAAGGAAGACGGAACGCCCGTGGGCGTCAAGATCTACGACAGTTATGTCGTCAAGACCGAAGACGACGACAACGTACCGGCCGGAACCATCAGCACCGACCACAAGACGTGGCTGGAGGTCCGTTGCGGCGAGGGCGCGCTCCGCATCCTCAGCCTCCAGGTCTCAGGCAAGAAACGGATGGACATCGCCCCGTTCCTGCTCGGCTTCCGCGACCCCGAGACCTGCCGGTTCGAATAATCCTTTTTACTGCAGGAAGAAACAGCTACTCGATGAGATGCAGGATGTTGTCGGGAATCGGGACGTTTTCCTTGAAATCGACAACTTCGACCACGGATTCCTTGCGGCCCTGCTTGACAACGGTTTTCAACGGGAAACCCTTGTAGGTCCAGGCGGTCCATTCCACCCGTTTCCGGTTCTGGATGACGATGTAGGAATACTTGTGGCAGGTTTTGCCCATACATTCTTCCTCGCCCAGATCCTGGATCTCATACTTCTGGGCCACCTCCTCGGTGAGATTCAAGAGATTGAAATCAGGCATCGGGTTGGGCGATTCCTTGGACTGTACCCTGCCGTCCTGAAGATTGAACGTCCAGATCCGTTCCTTCCGCGTGAGAATGCCGTAGTCGTACGTCACCAGGCCGGGAATGTCCATCGTCTGGATGTCGCATTCGAATGCGCCGTAATCGTCGATATAGACGGTCCCTTCCGTCACCTGGCCGCTGAAGGTGGTCTGCTTCTTGGCGATGCACGATTTAAACCCGTATTTCTTGTAATTGTCCTGCGCCGACACGCCCGCGGCGATAGCGGCCAGAAGACAAACCAGGAGAATCTTTTTCATGGCTATTGTTTGAAGAACTGTTGCTGAAGCGTAGCATTATACGGCGTGTTCGTCACGAACATCCCTTGCCAGTTGTAAACGCCGAGCATAAAGTTATCACCCTGGGAATAGGTGCCGTCATCCTTCATAAAGTAGATGTTGTACCAGGTCTCCCCATTCTTCTCAAAAGGTTCGCAATAGATCTTGCGGTTCTTGAAATTCAGTTCGGGGAAAAGCGGATCGGTGTAGGAAGCCGTGGTCGACGTAATGGTCATATAGCAAGGATCATTGCTGGAATGACCGACATCTTCTTTCCAGGTACCGATCATCCACGAAGGAACGGTTCCCAGGGAATCGAGGACATCCAGCAGTCCGCACGAAGAAACGGACAGGCCGGCAAGCAACAGGGTTGAAATCAAGAGGATTCTTTTCATAACAAGATGCATTTCTTGTAAAGATACGATTATTTTTTCAAATGGTCAAGTCCGGCGCGCCGAAGACCGGAATCGGCAAAGTGCTGTGCGAAATCTTCTTCAGAAAGGGCGTCCCAGCCGGCATCGGCCTGGGCGGCGATGTCGGAGCGGTGCGTTTCGAATTCAGGCAGCGGGGTGAGCGGCTTGTCCCACGGGCAGACGCGCATACACTCCTCGCAGCCGAAACGCCAGCCCCTGCGGTCTTCCAGCGATGTCGGGACCGGCTCCGTCGATTCGATGGTAAGATAGGAGATGCATTTCCGGGCATCGAGGTCGAAGGGAGCACGCAGCGCTCCCGACGGACAGGCGCGGAGGCACGCGCCGCACGCGCCGCATTCCGTTGCCGGCAGCGGGGCGTGGCGCGGAAAACGCCCGGCCGGAATATTGGAAACGATTACACCGATGATGGTACGCAGTCCAAATTCGGGCGAGATAAAGAAATTATTCTGCCCGATGAATCCCAACCCGGCCTGCACGGCCCAGTACCGTTCCAGCACTGGGGCGCTGTCAACGAACGGCCGCCCCTCGAAGGCCGGGAACTGCGACTTCAGGTCGCTGATGACGGCGAAGAGCCGGTCTTTGACGATCTTGTGGTAGTCCACGCCCTGGGCGAAGCCGGCGACACCGCCCTCCGCCGCACCGTACGGCGCCAGAAAACAGAGCACGCTCTCCGCACCCGGTACCAGCAGCGAAGGATCGAACCGCTTGTCCAGATTCCGGGCGAGATAATTCATTCCGGCGTGCCGTCCCTCATCCAGATACCGTACGAAAGCCTCTTGGCGAACGTCGGAAACTTTTTCCACCTTTGCCGCGCCGAAATCGAGGAAACCGTATGAACGTATGTCGATTTTTATTAAATTTGTGGACAATTTGAAAGCAAAAACGTCAAAATAGTATGAAAAGGATTCTTGTTGTCGGAGCTGGCGGGCAAATCGGTACCGAACTCGTCCCTTATCTCCAGCATATCTATGGCGAAGATAATGTAATTGCCGCAGATTTGAAAGACGAACTCGTCGAAAAGTTGGGCCGCACCGCGATTGCCGAGAAACTCGACGTCCTCGACGAAAAGCGTTTCAACGCCCTCGTGGAGAAATATAAGGTCGATGCGATCTACAACCTCGTGGCCCTGCTCAGCGCTAAGGGCGAACATATGCCCGGCGTGGCGTGGCACCTGAACATCACGGCCCTGATCAACGCGCTCAACATCGCGCAGGCGCATCATTGTTCGATCTTCACGCCGAGTTCCATCGGCGCCTTCGGCCCCAACACACCGCACGACAACACGCCGCAGGACACCATTATGCGACCGAACACCATCTACGGCATCTGCAAGGTGACGGGCGAACTGCTGGGCGACTACCACTGGCAGCGTTTCGGCGTGGACGCCCGCAGTGTCCGCTTCCCGGGCATCATCTCCAACGGCGCCCTGCCGGGCGGCGGCACCACCGACTACGCCGTCGAGGTCTTCTATGAGATCCTCAAGCCCGGTCACCACTACACCTGCGAGGTGCCGGAAGACAGCTATATGGATATGATGTATATGCCCGACGCCCTGCGCGCCGCCGTGGAAGTGATGGAAGCCGATCCGGCCAGACTCGTCCACCGCAACAGTTTCAACATCGCGGCTATGAGCTTCTGCCCGCGGGAACTGTTCGAAGTCATCAAGAAACGGATTCCCGACGCCACTTTCGACTACAAGGTCGACCCGGTAAAGGCCGCCATCGCCGATTCCTGGCCCAACAAGATGGACGACACCTGCGCCCGCGAAGAGTGGGGATGGAAACCGGAATGGGACATCGACGCGATGGTCGACGATATGCTAAAGGTGATCGGCGAAAAACAGAAGAACGCCGCAGGGATGTGATAGCGTAAGCGTGAAGGAATCGGAAAGCGCTTCGTTGAGCGTCGCCTTCCAGAGCGTATCGAAACGGACTTGATCGGTCGGGTATTTCAGCCCGGCCGATTTTATGTTCAGGGCGTTGTCAAATGCGAAGATCGAGACTTGCTGTCCGGGAACGGCCTGGAGCGAGGCCGTGTCGTAGATGGCGGCGAATCGGCCGTAATCAGTGAGCATTTCCACCGGACAGACCGCCTCGCGGGCATAGTCGAGCAGCAGCGAAATGTTGCCCAGCGCGTGATCTTCCCGCTTGCCCGTCGCTCCCACAATCGTGATGCGTGCAGGGTTGAGCGTCAAGGCCAGATGAAAGGCCTTGGTCAAGTCGTTGTCTTCCTGTCCGGTGATTTGGGTGATCCGGTCGGCGAAACGCTCTTGGAAGACGGGCGACAGCGAATCGAGATCGCCCACAATGCGGTCGGGTACCAGCCCGTAAGCCACCAGCGCCTCGGCCGCCGAGTCGCAGCAGATGCGGAGGTCGGCCTTCCGAAGCGCTTTGAGCGGCGCCTGTGCCCGGGGAAAGTCGCCCGCCGCAAGGATGACGATATGGATGTCTTTCGATTTCACGGCAGGCTCACGAAATACGCCCGGAGATCTTTCCAGCGATAGTAGGGCCCCTTCCAGGGTTTGAGGGCCGGGATGGTGGTTTCCTGCTCGTTGCGCAGGAGTTTGACCAGCACGTCGCCTTTTTTGTTGCGATAGAAGATCATCTGAAGGTTGGAACCCATCGGCATCTGCTCGAAGCTGTACCAACCTTTCGCGGGTGCGTCGGCCATCGAAATCAGTTCCTCGTATCCCTTGATGCGCAGATAGCTCAGCAGCGGCTGCAGGCCGGAGTCGTGTCCGAAGCGCAGGTCGGCCGCCACGTCGTTGCCCGCGACGGCCGCATCGGCCTTCGCGATGAAATCGGCCAGCATCTTGCGGCCGGTCTCGTTGAACCGGCAGCCGTTCTCAATCGTGTTGGCCATCGAGTCGAAGGTCGAAACGTCGCCCGCCCACCAGAGAGCATAGAGTTCGTCTTCGGTGAAATACCGATAGAAATCCGGCACGTCGTCATAGTCGCACACCAGGCACTGGCAGATGTTGCCGGCATAGAAAACGTAATAGATGAAATTGCGCACGTCGTACTTGCCCAGATGCTGCGCGGCATCCCACGGATCGGTGAACCAGGCGTTCATCGCGCGCGTAGGGTCGAACTTCTCATAGAGCACGGAATCGAAGACGGTATAGTGCGATTCATTGCGCTTGACACTGGTGCCCGGAGAGATGTGCCGCATAAACCGCTCGCCGGCATAGACGTCAAACCGCAGCTGCGGGGCGCAGCCCTTGAGCACCATCGTGAAGTTGGCCAGCGATTGGATGCAACGCTGCACATAGCTCGATTCGGCCACCACGCGGTCGCGGTCGGGCTGTGAGAATACGCCCGGCACGCGTTCGTAGAGCCGCTGGGCGATGCCCTGGTGCTCCCGGCCGCCGAGCAGCGTCAGGTAGCCTTCCTGCCCGTCGTGATAACGTTCGAGAGTCTTGAGATCGGTATGGATGCGGGCGCCATCTTCCGTCAGCAGGCCGAGCGAGTCGAGCGAATCGAAGATCTTCGACACGCGGGTGATGGGACTCATCGACACGTGATAGCGGCTGCCGTGGCGGCCATAGTGGCTCACGTAAAAAGGTTCGTAGCCGTCCGGAGCCGGCGTATCGGCCACCACTGCCGGAGGTTCATAGCGATGGAGCACATTGGCATAGCGGTCCGGATTCTCCTGCAGCCGGACGCGGACATCCTGCCCCCACACCGGAGCGGAGAGCAGGATGGCTGCCGTAAGGATCGTGAACAGTTTTTTCATCAGGTCGATTCTCTTAAGCATTTTGTGGCTTGATTTATTTCGTTATAACATTCACGGCATCGGTATGGCCGCGGTATTCCTTGGCATAGAGACACTCGATCTCGATGAGACCGCTGTTGAAGGTACCCTCCTGCTGCACGTAGAACCGCTCCTGTACCGAGGTGTTCTCCTCCGGCAGCAGTTCCCAGTAGTAATTGGTCTCGGAAGGCTTCACCTCGCGGTACCAGCCGTACCACGTGTAGTAGGAGCGCTCGTCGCGCGGATAGAAGCAGGCGGGCCGCATAGCGCGCATCTGCACGAAACTGCGGTTTTCCGTATTGTGGATCGAATAGTTGACGATGATCTCGTCGCCCACGTGCAGCGCTTCGCCGTCACGCAGCGGCTCTCCGGTCTCCGCCCGGAGGAACGTCCGGTTCACCGACAACTCGTTGGCCGACGCCTTCACCCGGTCGAGTTTCGTAGTGTAGGTGTAATACACGGCACCGAGTTTCAGGTCCTTGGCCTTGCTCGCGATCAGGGCGTGTACCGCGTCGGTCGTCGCCACGGTATTCTCCCAGGCCTGGTTGTGCTTCTGGAGCAGCAGCCACTGGGCGATGCCGTCCACCACCTTCTTTTCGCCGAGCTTCCCGAAGGTCTCGATGAGCTGCGCGTGCGCATAGATCTCGTTGTTCATCAGGCCCCGGAACGGCATCACGGCATTCGGGAAGTAGCATCCCACGGTGGGATTCTCCACCGCATAGTCCTTGAGACTCTCGCGCAGGAGCTTGATGCGTTTGTCGAAACGCTTGTCGTCGTACTGAGTGCCGTCGGCGCGGAGCATCATATTGCAGAGCTGCGATTTCTCGAGAATCGAAAGGTCCTGCCAGCCTTCTTCCGTCCCGTCGAGGAAACGCTTGTACACGGCCCTGGCCCCGTCGCTCATCGGCACGTCGAACCAGAGGCTGCGGATGGCGAATTCACGGATATAACTGAATGGCTGGAAGTTCTTGAGACTGCCCTGCACCACGAGACGGCCGTCCACATACGATAGGGCGCGCCCGATCAGTTCCAGCTCCCCGGCATCCGGGTCAAGGGCACCCACGCTGCGCAGCTGGCCCATCTTCTCCAGGAAATAGAGCGTCAGCACCGTGTTCGAAGACATTCCTGCGAACCACGCCATACCGCCGTCACTGTTCTGCAGCAGTTTCAGGCGTGAGAAGGCCTGACTGCGGAATGATTCATAATCGGCCGGATCGTCTTTCAGCACGAGGTTCCGCATTTGATTGATGTATAGCTGGTTCGTCCACGAGATTGCGTTGTCGCTCTCCGGCTTGTCGGCCTTGGGAAGCGATTCCTTCACCGCATCGAGCGTAGAGTATTCGGCATACTCGATCACCGGATTGGCCGCTCCGAACTGTTTGCGGAGCTGTTTCTCGTAGTATTTGTGGTCGTGTTTGCCGCCGAGGATGAAGGAGGCCGCCTCGGTCAGGGTGATTTCATTGGGCACAACCTTGACTTCGTGCTGTTCACCGTCGGTCGAGGTCGGGGTGACGAACCAGATGCGGGCCGTGAGTTTCCCGGTTCCGCCCGGCGCGGTGACCGTCCAGCCGACCTCGTCCTGCGCCCCGGCCAGCAGCGTACGCTTCTGGCTTTCCAGTCCCTTCATCTTGAGTTTCCGGCCATTTTCATCCAGCAGTTCGATGTAGGCAGTGCCCTTGAGCTCGCGGCTGCTCATATTGACAATCTTGGCCTTGAGCACCAGCCGGTCGCCTTCCGTTACGAAGAGCGGTACGTTGGGCATCACCATCAGTTCCTTCTGGACCACGAATTCCGCAGCGGCGTCGCCTGCAAACAGGCGCTTGTCGTGCGCGAGCACCAGCACCCTGAACGTGGAGAGCAGGTCTCCCGCCTTGTAGCGGATGGCCGTCCGGCCGCCGGCATCGGCCTTCAGCTGCGGATAGAAAGCGATCAGTTCGCTGAAATTCGTCCGCCCTTCGAATTCTGGCGTTTCCTCTTCCTTTTCCATCGAATCATCGGCCATCGTAGCATCGGCCGCGATCCGCTTATCGGCCGCGGCAAACGACAGCGCTTCCTCTTCCACAATGCCGGCACCCAGGGCATTCATCGCCCGGTTCATCCGGTAGGCCTGCTGCAGCGAGGTCGTGATTTCCGGACGGCCGACCATCGCATACTCCCTGAGCGGATAGAACGAGAAGGAATTGGGACGGTAGCGGTCCGTCGTCACGTCGTAGATTGACACCAGCAGTTCGCTGCCGGCCGGAGCGCGGACAATCATCTCCTCCTCGCTGCCGGGTGTAGTCTTGTCGCGGAACGTTTCCACGGCCACGTCGAGCCGCACATCGCCAGGACGGGTGAACTGATAAGTGTTGTCGATGCCCGCACCGCCACGGAATCCGAATACCGAGAGCTTCACCGCGCTGCGGTAGGAGTCTTTGTACGGCAGGTTGAACTTGCGCATCTCGTTCTGCAGATGCACGTGCTCGCAGTAAAGCTGTTTGTCGTCGTCGAAGAGTTCGACTTCCAGCCAGAGATCGTCTTCGGTCGTACCGAGCACGAACTCGATGGCACCTTCGGTCCGGACCGCATAGTAGAAATACTTGGATTGGAACGGCAGCGTACGGTCGTCGGTGCTGAGCACCACGACCTTGCGCTCCTCCTTGATCTCGCGGCCCCGGAACTCCGTACAGGCCTCCACCGAATAGTCGCCCGAAGGCAGCGATCCGAAATCGAAGGCGACCGGTTCGTTGGTCGTTGCGGTCCCCTTCGCCACCACGACTCCGGCAGCATCGGTCACGGTCCAGCCGGTCACAATGGAATAGGGTGTCCCGTTGAGCGTGGAGCCTTTGATCGTCACGGCTTTCACGCGGTCCTTGTCCACGATGAGCCGGCTCTCGAAATGCTCGTTGTCGGGCAGTTCAACGTTCAGGTCGACCGGGATGTCGGCCACGGGCACGATGATGGACGTCTCGTGCGTCTCGCCCTGCGGATCGGTGGCCCGCACCTGGATCTGATAGGAGGAATGCAGCAAGGCGTCATCGTGATCCTTGTACTCCGGCCGCTCAGCCTGGAACACGATGTCGAAATGTCCGTCACCGTCCGAGATCACGGTGCCCTCGAGCAGGTCCTCCCGGCTCAGATAGCGTCCGTAGGTCCGGTCCCAGGAGGTCCGGATAACGCGGTACCATATTTCGCCGCCCGCGACGGAGAAACCGGCATAGCTCTTGAGCTGGCCGCCCTGACGGATCACGTCGCCGTAACAGAGCGCCTCCTCGACAGGTTGCAGCGAAACGGAGAAGTTGGGACGCTTGTATTCTTCCACGCGCACCCGCGCCGTGGCATAGTAGCCCGCGTCGATACGGTACGTGCCGTTCTTGCTCCCTTCGGGCAGCGTGAACGCACCGGAAGCCGAACCCATCTCGTTCGTGGTGACCTCCAGTGTTGCGGCCGGGTCTTTCTCCGCCTGGTGCCGGATCGTAACCTTCACGGTCTTGCCGGCGAGCACCTCGCCCGCCGTCTCGCCCGCTTTGTAGCAGATCAGCTTGAAATGGATGGTATCGGCCGGCTTGTAGAGCGCACGGTCCGTAAAGAGCACGGCATTTTCATAGCGGTATTCATTCTCTCCGCGGGGAGTGCCGTATTCATACCGGCGCAACCCGCCCATCAGGGGCGCATAAATGTCGCTGCCCTCTTCGATACGGAGAAGGTATTCATTCTTCCCGTCGGTTACGGCATCGCCCACGTTCACCTCCTGGAATCCCTCGCCACGGAACCGGTCGGTCCGGTGGCTGCGCAGGTTGATGATGGAAGAAGTCACGTCTTTGTACAGGTTCTTATAGAGGCTCACCTTGCCCTCCCCGTACGGTTTTCCGGTGGTCCAGTCGGCGGCATAGACCTCCGCCTTCCCATTCCGGATACGAAAGGCGCCGGCCACATTGCTCACGCATACCTGCTGGTAATCGACTTCTGAACGGATGTTCGAATCCGGCTTCAAACCTTCGACGACGAAAGTCCGGATCACATAGACGCCCGGCTGCGGGAAGTCCACATACACTTTGCGCTGCTCGGAAATGTTGTATTCGCATTTAAACGAATCGAGCGACTGTTTCGACATCAGCGTGCCGTTCTTCCGGAGCATCGTCTCCCCGGCGTCGGACAGGGACGCTGAGAAAAGCTTGTTGTCGAGCAGACGCCATACCTGGACTTCGACCTTCCGGACGTTGCGCGTATTCAGGTTGAACGATACGCTGTCACACGGAGCCAGGGTCCGGTTGATATTCTCCACATACATCTGCAATGCTTCCATCCCGTCGATCATCGACTGGATGCTATTGCGGTAGGTACCCACCTTCTTGTGCTTCAGCAGTGCCAGGGCCTCATCGCGGACGGCCAGATAGTCGGCGCCCGTGGCGGAAGGCCGCCATTTGCGGTCCACCTGCTCCTTGTGGTCGCGAAGCTGCCTGTAGAGCAGCATCATCACGCGGGGATGGTCCTTGTACTTGACGATGTAGGCGTCGAGGCTGTCGACCAGTACCCGGCGGTTCAAGGCAGAATAGGACGGATAATAGGCGTTGGCCTCCTTCCAGTTGTATTTCTTGAGATTCTCGTAGAGGCATTCGCTCACGGCGAGATGCTCCAGCTCGTCACCGGCCTTGATCGTCTTCTCTTCCAGCTCACGGAGGTATCCGGCCGCCGTCTGCGGTTTTCCTTCCTTTTCCGCCTTCTGGACCTTCGACCACAGGCGGGAATAATTGTTCTGCGCGTTCATAGTAAAGACAAAAGCGGTCAGCAAAGCGACCGTCCAAAGCAATCGTTTCATCGTAAACTTGGTTTTGCCACTTAAAGATAACGAAAAAAGTGCCAATTTTTGCCTATCTTTGTTTGTTTTACTTCAGGAGCATGCATTTCGAAGTCCTTCAGAAAGACACGGCCACCAGCGCACGGCGCGGACGGATTACGACCGGCCACGGCGCGATCGAGACGCCCATCTTTATGCCGGTGGGCACGGTAGGCAGCGTGAAGGGCGTCTATCACAAAGATTTGCGCGACGACATCCACGCGCAAATCATTCTGGGCAATACGTATCATCTTTATCTGCGGCCGGGTCTCGACATCCTGCGACGGGCAGGCGGACTGCACGCGTTCACTTCGTGGGACCGCCCCATCCTGACCGACAGCGGCGGCTTCCAGGTTTTCTCTCTGGCCCAGAGCCGGAAACTGACCGAAGAAGGCTGCATTTTCCAGTCGCACATCGACGGTTCCCGACACATCTTCACCCCCGAAAACAATGTCGACACCCAGCGCATCATCGGGGCCGACATCGTGATGGCGCTCGACGAGTGCTGTCCGGGCGACGCCGAATACCGCTACGCCGAAAAGTCGCTGGGCCTTACCCAGCGCTGGCTGGAGCGGTGCATCCGGCATTTCGACGAAACGGAGCCGCTCTACGGATACGACCAGACTTTCTTCCCCATCGTCCAGGGCTGCGTGTATCCGGACCTGCGACTGCGGGCCGCCGAACACGCCTTGAAATTCGACCGGGAAGGCTACGCCATCGGCGGACTGGCCGTCGGGGAGCCTACCGAGAAGATGTACGAGATGCTGGAGCTGCTGCATCCCGTCCTGCCCCGGCAGAAACCCCGCTACCTGATGGGCGTAGGGACGCCCGCCAACCTGCTGGAAGGCATCGCCCGCGGCGTCGATATGTTCGACTGCGTGATGCCTACCCGCAACGGACGCAACGCTATGCTCTTCACCTCCGAAGGCGTAATCCACATCCGCAACCGGAAGTGGGCCGACGACTTTTCCCCGCTCGACCCGAATGGAACGTCTTTTGTTGACCACTGCTACACCAAAGCCTACCTGAGGCATCTCTTCATCGCGGGAGAGATGCTCGCAGCCCAGATCGCCAGCCAGCACAACCTGGCCTTCTACCTGCATCTGGTCGAACTCGCACGCGAGCACATCGCAGCCGGTGATTTCGGCGCCTGGAAAGAGGCGATGGTACGGAAACTCGACACCAAGCTCTGAGAAGATGAAGAAACCGCAGATCAAGATCCTCGACCGCTACATCACGCGGAAATTCCTCGGGACTTTCATCTTCATGACCCTGATCGCCGTGGTCATCGTCATCATTTTCGACCTGAGCGAGAAGATCGACAAGTTCGTGGAGAAAGGCGCGACCGTCCACGAGATCGTGTTCGACTATTACGGCGGATTCATCCCCTGGATCGTCAACAGTTTCAGTCCGCTGCTCGTATTCCTTTCGGCCATTTTCTTCACCTCGAAGATGGCCGGCAACAGCGAGATCGTGGCCATCCTCTCCGGCGGCATCAGTTTCCGGCGTATGATGGCGCCCTATATGTTCTCCGCCGGCGTCATCTGCGTCCTGTCGCTGCTCCTTGGCCTCTACATAATCCCCCCGGCGAACCAGAAACGGCTCGATTTCGAAAACAAATACATCAAGACGCAGCAGATTGCGGCCGACAATATGCGCAACATCCACTACCAGCTCTCACCGGGCGAATTCGTGTATGTGGAACAGTTCAGCCGCTGGGCCAACACGGCCTACCGGTTCACGCTCGAGCGGATCGAGCAGGGCCGGATCGTATCGAAACTTTCGGCAGAATCGGCCGCCTGGGACTCCACCTTCAACGGCTGGAAACTCAAGAACTATTATATCCGGGACTTTTACGGCGAGTCGGAAATGGTGCGTACCGGGCGGCAGCTCGATACCGTCATCAGCCTTACCATCGAAGACTTCTACCGGCGACGGAACATTATGGAGTCGCTCTCCGAACACGATCTGAACGAATTGATCGCCGTCCAGAAGATGCGCGGCGACGCCTTGCTCCAGAACTCCCTGATCGAAAAGAACAACCGCATCGCCACGCCGTTCTCGGCTTTCGTGCTGACCATCATCGCCGTATCGCTTTCCTCGCGGAAGAAGCGGGGCGGACTGGGCCTCAACATCGGTATCGGACTGCTGCTGAGTTTCCTCTACATCCTGTTTATGCGCTTCAGCGAGATGTTCGTCCACACGGGTATGCTACCCCCCGTCATCGCGATCTGGGTGCCGAACATCGTGTTTGCCGTGGTGGCGGCCATCCTCTACCGGATTGCTCCGAAATAAACAAATAAACCATACCTATGAAACCCAATTCGAACATCAAGTTCCGACTGATCGTGTTGAACTTCCTGGAGTTTGCCGTCTGGGGGGCCTATCTTACGTCTTTGGGACGCTATCTGGGCAACATCGGCCTCGGATCGCAGATCAAGTGGTTCTTTGCGATGCAGGGCATCGTGTCCATCTTTATGCCTACGCTGATGGGCATCCTGGCCGACCGCAAGATCGAGGCGCAGAAAGTGCTATCGCTCTGCCACGCTGTCGCCGGCGTCTTTATGGTCGCCGCGGGCCTGTACTGTATGAAAGCCGGAGGCGACGTGCACTTCGGACCGCTGTTCATCCTTTACGGCATCAGCCTGGCCTTCTTTATGCCGACCATCGCCCTGGTGAATTCCGTCGCCTATAATGCGCTCCGCGAGGGCGGGATGGATCCGGTCAAAGAGTTTCCGCCGATCCGCGTATTCGGCACCATCGGCTTCATCTGCAGTATGCTGACGACCAACTTCCTCAAATTCGACGGCGTGGCTATGCAGGACAGCTTTACCCAGTTGATCTCGTCCGGCATCCTGTCCCTCATCCTCTGCGCCTACGCCCTGACGATGCCCAAGTGCCCGGTCAACAAGACCAGCGGCAAGACGAATTTCGTGGAAGCCTTCGGACTGAAGGCCTTTACGCTGTTCAAGGATGGACAGTTCGCCGTGTTCTTCATCTTCTCGATGCTGCTCGGCGCCTCGCTCCAGATCACGAACGGTTATGCCAACACATTCCTCGGCTCGTTCGCGGCCGATCCCGCGCTGGCGAACACCTTCGCCGTCAAGAATTCCAACGCACTGATCGCCATCTCACAGGCGTCCGAGACGCTCTGCATCCTGCTCATCCCGTTCTTCATGAAACGGTTCGGCATCAAGAAGGTGATGCTCATCTCGATGCTGGCGTGGGTGTTCCGTTTCGGCTTCTTCGGACTCGGCAATCCAGCTATGCCCGGCGTGCTGCTGTTCATCCTCAGCTGCATCGTTTACGGTATCGCTTTCGACTTCTTCAATATCTCGGGTTCGCTCTACGTAGAGCAGCGTACCGGCAAAGACATCCGTTCGAGTGCGCAGGGTCTGTTTATGATGATGACCAACGGTTTCGGCGCCACGATCGGCACCCTGGCCGCCGGTGCCGTGATTGACGCCTGCGACGTTTTCAACACGCCGTCCAACTGGCCCACGGCCTGGTTCATCTTCGCCGGCTACGCCCTGGTCGTCGCCGTCTTGTTCGCCATCTTCTTCAAGTACAAGCACGAACCCGCAAAGGCTAACGCATAAAAAAAGCCGGCTCTATTGAGTCGGCTTTTTTTCAGATGCCCGATCCGGTCGGGCCTTGTGGCTTACGAATTTCCCGATTTGCGGGGAGCCTGTACCTTGCGGGCCGCGGGAGCGGTCTTGGTGACAGACTCGTTGGCCGCCTTCGGCGAGTTCGCCTTGCGGGAAACGGTCTTCTTCTCGCCGCCTTCCGTCGTCGCAGCAGCCTTCTTCGAACCACCGCGGCGGGTCGAAGTCTTCTTGACCTCCTTCTCGGGAGCCGGAGCGGCCTCCGTGAAGTCGACCAGCTGGATGATTGCCATATCGGCGGCATCACCTACCCGGAAACCGGTACGGACGATGCGGGTGTATCCACCCGGACGGTCGGCGATCTTCGGAGCGATCACGCGGAAGAGTTCGCTGACGGCCTCTTTCTGCTTCAGGTAGCTGAAAACGACACGACGAGAATGCGTAGTATCTTCTTTCGATTTGGTGATGAGCGGTTCCACATACATCCGCAGCGCCTTCGCCTTGGCAACGGTGGTCTCGATCTGCTTGTTCAGGACAAGCGAAGAAGCCATGTTGGCCAGCATCGACTTGCGATGGCCACTCTGACGACCCAAATGATTAATTGCCCTATTGTGCCTCATAATTATTCTTCAGTTTCTGATTCGTTATCTGATTCATTTTGTGTTTCGCCGGCGGTTTCGCCTTCCTGGGCTTTCCTCGGCTTGGGTTCGATGCCGTACTTGGTGACATCCATGCCGAACACCAGTTTCACCTTCTCGATGAGCATTTCAATCTCGTTCATCGACTTCTTGCCGAAGTTGCGGAACTTCATCAGTTCGCCACGCTGGTGGGACACCAGGTCGGCGAAGGTGTCGATGTCGGCCGCCTTCAGGCAGTTGAGCGCACGGACGGAAAGCTCCATGTCGGACAGTTTGGTGAGCAGCAGATGCCGCATGCGGAGAGCCTCTTCATCCAGTTCCTTGCTCTCGACCTCCACCGGAGTCTCCGGGGTGATCTTCTCGTCGGAGAAGAGCATGAAGTGGTAGATCAGGATCTTCGCGGCTTCCTTGAGCGCTTCCTTCGGATGGATGGATCCGTCGGTCGTGATCTCGAGGTTGAGCTTCTCATAGTCAGTCTTCTGTTCGACACGCCAGGGCTCGACCGTGTACTTCACGTTCTTGATCGGGGTGAAGATCGAATCGATGGCGATGGTATCGACGGGAGCAAGTTCAACTTTGTTCTCGTCGGCCGGAACATAGCCCCGGCCCTTGCCGATCCTCAGATCCATGACCAGTTTCACGGTCGGCTCCATCGAGCAGATGTGAAGGTCGGGGTTGAGGACCTTGAAGGAGGAGAGATTCTTGGAAATATCTTCGGCGGTGAATTCCTGCTTGCCGCTCACCGTGATGGTCGCCGATTCGGTCTCGACGTCCTCAACCATTCGTTTGAAACGGACCTGTTTCAGGTTGAGCACGATATCGATGACGCTCTCGATCACGCCCGGGATGGTGTCGAACTCGTGCGACACGCCGTCGATGCGGATCGAAGTGATGGCGAAACCCTCCAGCGAAGAGAGCAGGATGCGGCGCAATGCGTTGCCGATGGTGATTCCGTAGCCCGGCTCGAGCGGCCGGAATTCGAAACGACCAAAGGTATCGGTTGCATCGAGCATGATCACCTTGTCCGGTTTCTGGAATGCTAAAATGGCCATGTTCTCTGAATTTATTACTTGGAGTACAATTCGACGATCAACTGCTCGTTGATGGTTTCGGGAATCTCGCTCCGCTCGGGCATGCTGGCATACTTGCCGGCGCACTTGGCAGCATCCCATTCAAGCCAGGGATACTTGCCGGCCGAAGCGTTGAGACTGTCTTGAATGACTTCCAGGCTCTTCGAACGCTCGCGGACACCCACGATGCTGCCGGGCTTCACGATGGTCGAAGGAATGTTGCAGACATATCCGTCGAGGGTGATGTGGCTGTGGGTGACCAGCTGACGGGCGGCGGCGCGGCTCGGCGCGATGCCCATGACGGTACACGAGGTTGTCGAGACGGGATTCGAGGAGCATCAGCAGGTTCTCGCCCGTACGGCCCTTCATGCGGTTCGCCTTGCCGTAGAGGTTACGGAACTGGCGCTCGAGCAGGCCATAGGTATATTTCACCTTCTGTTTCTCCGCCAGCTGCGTGCCGTACTCGGAAGTCTTCTTGCGCTTCTTGGCCAGGCCGTGCTGTCCCGGAGG
>LXOW01100931.1_pt1 | contig 24346 bp, 23 predicted proteins | sample 1368591 | NCBI WGS metagenome assembly LXOW01 (sample SAMN04884650, study PRJNA319009) | bovine gut metagenome | isolation source: Cow rumen | host: Bos taurus | place: Italy: Legnaro (PD) | collected 2014-07-09
AGATGTGTATAAGAGACAGGTACTGCGGTGTCGCTCTGCTGCTGGCTCCTACGGTGGCCGCTTTGCTGTGGAACCGTGGTGGCTGGATTCAGAACCGTGCCAACACCTTGGCCATCTGGTGCATGTTCGCTCAGGTGTTCCCGCTCTTCCAGGAGACCTTCAAAGACGGTCGCCAGTGGTTCAGCTGGGCTACGCTTCCCGTTCTCTATCCTGAAGGTGTCACCACCATTGAGAAACTGTACGCTGCAGGCGGACAAGCTGCCGTTGACGGCGTTGTGGGCACTACGGTAGATCCTTCCGTCGTGGCGGCCAATCCTACCATGATGATGGTGATCAGCACACTCGCTCTGATTGTGAACATCGTTGCTCTTGGCTACATCATCTCGGTTTCCAAGAAACGTCACATCAATCCTTACAAGGAAGACGTGTTCGTCAACCAGAAGTACTACAAAGACGCTATGGCTCGCGCCGATGTGGATTAAGCCCATCTGTTGAAATGAATTGAACCCCGAGAGTTGCAATAAACTTTCGGGGTTCTTTTATTTCAAAAAGATTTGTATTTTTGCATTGTAAAACACGCGTGATATGGAAAACGATTATCCCAAAGAAGAACCTAAACCCACGATGGCTAGTGAACCCGTTCCAGAATATGGAACTGTCACGAAACAAACATATCGTATTATTTCTGATGAGGAAATAGCGCAGTGTATTCCGCTTGAAGAGTCTCGTCGTCGGCTGACGGAGAAGATTTACAAGTTATATCACTCTGAGGCATGAAAATAGTTATTAAAGAGCGTGTGCATCAGGCAATAGATTCTTTCTATGATGCTGCCATCTTGAAGCATTGGCACACTTTGAGTTATGAGGCTGTGGAATGCAAGAAGAACCGTCTCTATGACGGATTGGAATCGCTTGTCAATTATGCGACCATATTCCCCAAGGCCAGACTTAAGTCGGAATGGATTGAAAAGGGATGGCAGGAGTTTATCTGCGAGGATTTCCATTTCGCGTATGAGATTACAATTGATGTTCGCGGAGAAACGGTAATTGTCATTCACGACGCTGTCCATAGTTTTTTGTACTACTGACCATTTTTCCTATTATTTCTGTATAAGGACGTTCGCTTATTAAAACGTAAACAAACTAACTTACATGTTTTAACGGCAAAAACTAATAACAGTAAGACAATAAAAACTAATAACAGTAAAGCAACAAAAACTAATAACAGGAAAACCCAAATATGGTGAGGCTTTTATGCGGTTTATTGTGAGTTTGATGTAATACGGGTGCTGTTTCCCTATAAGATATTTGATAAAAGAGAAAAGATTTGTATTTTTGCCGTGAGAAATAATCATTCTTGACTGATGTATTATGAAGAATGTTGTTGAAATACCAAAGACTCAGGTGATTATGACTTTTATAGCCACTTGTGTTGAGACCACAGCCCGACTGCTGAACACTTCCTACAAAGAGGTTTACCAACGGATGAAGCGCGTGGGGCTGATAGAGCGGTTTATACTCCCTCACTACGAGACGCTTCATACTGAGAGCAGGGAAAATCTTGCGGGCGTTTTGGTAGAATGTTTGAACAATTGGGAGGGCAAGAAATGAGTGAAATCATCGTCTATCATGGAGGAACAGAAAAGGTAGAGTTGCCTATCTGCAAATTTGGTCGTCGTAATTTGGACTTCGGCCAAGGCTTTTATGTCACTGACCTTCGCAAACAAGCCGTTGACTGGGCTACACAGGTGGCCGACCGCAGGAAAGCACCGCCTATCATAAACAGATACCGTTTAAACCGTGATGCCATATTGGCTGAAGCGCGCTGCAAGGTCTTCACGGCATACGACAAAGAGTGGCTGCATTTTATTGTGGCCAGCCGTCGTGGTGAGCCTGTGGCCGACAACTACGATTACATTGAAGGCGGTGTGGCCAACGACCGTGTGATTGACACCATCAATCTTTATATGGCAGGTCTGATGGATGAGGACACCGCTTTGCTTCGCCTGTCGGAGCATCGGCCTAACAACCAAATGTGTTTGCTCTCACAAGAATTAACCGACAAATACCTTGTTTTCGATGGAACAGAAGCAATTTGAAGACCCCGTCAAGTCGCCTGTCATACAGGAGATTATCATGAGCAACCGCATTGGCGCCATTTCGATGGAACTGGCCAAACGACTCAATATTGAACCTGTGAAAGCCCTGCAACTGTTTTACGAAAGCCAGACTTGCGCCGATTTGCATGACAAGTCCACTGGCCTTTATCTTTATGGAGACCTTTATGTAGCTGATGAGTTTATGAGGGAGATGGAGTATGGGATGTAGGATCTGGTAGATGAGGTGATGAGGAATAATTGATGATTCAAAATAAATATGTATTTTTGCAAAATAATAAAACAGTTTTGTTACTGGGTTGAATATATAATTAAAGTGATTATTATGATAATGATTTCTGATCTTGTAAGAATTGCTGCTGCTGGAGGCGGTCTTCGAATTAACTGTAATGGGAAAATGGTCTCAGATCTTATAAGAATTGTAGCAGCTGGCAGTGATAAACAATCAACAATAGTATTAGAAAACACAGCACACTTGATGGTTTCTGATAAAATTCGTATTGCAGCAGCTGGGAAGGGACGTGTTTTTTTTAACGATGAAGTATGATGGAAATGACAATCTCTACTGAAAGATTTGATATCATCAGCACTGGGGCAGTTATAATCCCAGCTGATGATTATGTCGAATTTGCAATTGAAAACCTACGATTTCGGTTTAATCTGATTCAGAATGATAATGAAGCTGCACAAGGCACAATCCAAACCAATATTGAACAAGATGACCAAGGAGAATGCTTGATTATCAGTCTAGTCAATTTTTCTTCGTCCTTTTTTGCAACCCCAAGCCAAGAATTACAAGTAGCTTATTTGAACAATAGGGAATTATATTTGAGATTTTCGGTTACATCAATTAATAGGTCGAACGATAGTTTTGACAGTTTATTGTTCTACACATGGATGTTAACCAAACAGGAGAATAACACCAATTCTAATATCGAAGAAGATGCCGCAGAATAATACATACAGTCCAGAAGCCTCTGTTAATGTCGAGCTAAATAGAGATCTGCACAAACACGAACGAAGTCAACAAAAGGAGCAACACAGTTACGATCTTGCTAAACAAGAACGAGATAATAATCACGCTCAGGAACAGCAAAAAATTAGACTAGGAATAATAGGTAAACTCTTTGGATCAGGTGATAACGCATCAAAAAACATCACTGCTACTATATGTATTTTACTTATTATTGGAGGAACAGCAGTTTCTTTGTATGCTTATGCCAGCAAGGATGATAAAGAACTGGTCGGCTCAATCTGGAATGTTATTGTGCCAATAATAACGTTGTCTTTAGGGTATCTATTTGGTAAAAAATGATATCTGTTATATTTTATAATGAGATAAACAATTTATTATTAATAAGTAAAGATTTTTCAAGAGAATCCCTCTTTGTTTCCAACACTTCTTTGACACTGTGGGATATTATTTAAGCGTTTTTGAGAATGGCCAAACAATTAGCTTTATTCACCCCAGCAAAAACCTTTCACCATTCCAAATTGAATTGTATCTTTGCACCCATAAACAACTAACATATAACATATCAAAATAACTGGATTAGTAAACAAAAAGAAAAACATCAAACTAGAATAATAATACTAACATATTATAAATCATAGCGTTTGCTATTTATTCGGTAGCGTCTTAAACCTGAGAAATTTAATATGCTTCACCTCGAATAAGTCAAGTAAATGCCTGCGCTTTGGCGTGGGCTTGACTTATCTGGTGAAGCGGGCAATCTCAGGGCCTAAGACGTGGATAATGTTCAAGTCCACGTTCTTTTTGCTCCAAAAGATTGTCCGCTAAACCGAAAACAGATGAGCGAGCGCACAAAACGCAAGGCAAATGGCACCAGATCAAAAGCAACCCAAAGAAGGCTATATTATTGATTACATTTCAGGTATGCAGGTTAAAGCGTCACCTGAAGAAATAGAAGCCACACAAGTTTTCTCAAAAATATTGGTGGAAGATTACGGCTATCCGAAAACACAGATACAGACCCGACCGCAATTCCATGTGAAAGTGCGTCCGAGCGACACCAAAAAGGAATATCCTGTTGATATTGCTGTCTTCAGCGATACGGAGAAGACGGATGACAGCATTTATTTGATTGTGGAGTGCAAAAAGAAAAACCGCAAGGATGGACGCACTCAATTGGAAAACTACCTCACGCTCTCAAAAGCCAACCTTGGTGTATGGTTCAACGGTGAGGAACGGTTTTATCTCTTAAAGCAAAACACAGACGATGGACGAGTGCTGTTCAAAGAAATACCCAACATTCCGAAGTTTGGTGAAAGATTGGAAGATATTGGTAGATTTAAACGGAAAGATTTAAAACCAACCCATAATCTTAAAACCGTTTTTAATGCTATTCGAAATTATCTTGCTGGTAATGCTACAGGTACGACCATGGATCAAACCATTGCACAACAGATAATCAACATCATATTTTGTAAGATATATGATGAAAGATTTACTAAAATGGACGATAAGGTGACTTTTCGTGTTGGGGTAAATGAAGATAGCGAAACTGTTAGTAAAAGAATCAAAGAACTATTTTCAAAGGTCAAAAGTAAGTATAATGAAGTAATTGAAGTTGCTGATGAAATAAAACTCGATAATGCAAGCATTAAATATGTGGTTGGTGAATTACAATCATATTGCTTAATTGATACTGAACGAGATGTTGTTGCCGATGCTTTTGAGGTATTTATTCAATATGCACTAAAAGGTGGTCAAGGCCAATTTTTCACTCCGCGTAATGTCGTGAAATTGATGGTTGAGCTTGTCAAACCCAAGCCAAATGAGATTGTGATTGATCCCGCATGTGGTTCTGGTGGTTTTTTAGTGGAAAGCATGAGATATATGTGGAGACAATTAGAAGAGCAATCTAACGAATACGGTTGGAGTGAAATTGCACTTGAAGAGGAAAAGAAAAGCTGTGCTATTAAATGCATAAAAGGCATTGAAAAAGATTCATTTTTAGCTAAAGTCACAAAAGCATACATGGCAATTCTAGGAGATGGTAAAGGTGGTATCTTTTGTGAAGATGCTTTGTTGAAACCTTCGGAATGGAAAACCGCAACGCAACAATCAGTTGGATTAGGACATTTTGATGTTTTATTGGCAAATCCACCCTTTGGAAAAGATATAAAAGTTACAGGAGATGAAAAACTAAAACAATACAATCTGGCTTATAAATGGAAACAAGAAAATGGTGAATATGTTAGAACTGAGGATTTAAAAAAGGAAGAAGCCATCCAGATTATTTACATTGAACGATGTCTTTCGTTGTTGTGTGATGGTGGACGAATGGGTTTAATCATTCCTGAAACTTATTTCCATGCTCCAAGTACACGATACATTTTGCAATATCTTGTAAAAGGGAACAATGTTATGTGGTTAGTTGATTTGCCTCATAACACATTCCGCCCTCACAATAATGCAAAATGTGTAGTCATTGTGCTACAAAAGGGGAGAACACAACAAAAAGAAATCAATATGGCGGTCGCAGAGCAAATGGGACACGACCATCAAGGAAAAGAAATGTTTCGATGGAATTATGAAACAAAAAAAGTTGATTCAACAAACTTATGGGACGACATCCCTTTGATTTTGCAAGAGATAAAGCAAGAAAAGTTCGAGAAATATTGTTTCTCTATTGATAAAAACCTCGTTGAAAAGAAAGGTATTTACGTTCCTCGCTATTATTGGCAAAATAAGATGCAAGAAATACGAAACCAGGCAGAGAAAGATAATCAGACACTTATTCCTATGAGCAAACTACTTGAAGATAAAGTCCTCATTTCGTTTGATGGTCATGGCTCGCCTGAGGCGGAAACAAAAGGGCGAGGAGAAATACCTTATATTCGTGTAAAAGATATTGTGAATTGGGAAGTTTATAAGGACCCAACATCAAAAATTCCAATCGAAACATACCTTGAAAAGAAAGGTACAAAAAAAGACATCCATGTTCACGATATTCTTTATGTACGTCGAGGAAGTTACAGGATTGGAAGTGTGGCAATGGTTTCGCCATTCGACACAAAGGCACTTTACACAAGAGAAATACTAATTCTGCGTGTAAACGATAATAATCGTTATGGGATAACTCCATACTATTTGTTATACCTTCTTTCTCATAGACTGACTCAACTGCAAGCAAACAATAAAATACTGATTGAAACAACCTTACCTAATATTGCGGATAGATGGCGTGAATTGGAGCTGCCCGTTGACAACGATAAAGAGAAAATAAAAGAGATAAGTTCTCGTATTGAAAAAGTCATTGAAAATAAGTGGAAAGCGGCAGAAGAAATCATAAAACTATGTGAAGAACTTGGTAATTTGACTACATGACGAAAAGGGCACCCTCCTCGGTTTGATGAACAGCACGGTGCCCATTGAGGCATCATTGGGTTAGGGTGATTAGTAAGTAACCGTTTGCAAATAATCGGGCTTCACGAAAAAAAGATGCAGGGCAACCCTTGCCCCACATCTGAAAAACTAACTCAAAATTCATTCTAAAACTTATGACAAAAATCTGCTGCAAAGTAACGGCCATTCCGTAAGCTGTGAAATCCCCAATCCTAGGGATTTATGAAAAACATAATCGTCATAAATAAGGATGCTGTGTAACTCATATCCTTCCGTATCTTTGCAGCCGAAAGGAGAATGAATTATGTCAGAACACAAACATAATGAAGCGTGTTGCACGCACAAGCATCACGAACATCACCATCATCATGTGGCTGCCGATGACGGGCAAATGAGAAAGGTTTTATGGGCAGCCATCATACTGAATCTGCTTTTCGTCGGTTTGGAAGCGGGCATTGGCTTATGGCAAAACAGCCTCTCGTTGCTGAGCGATGCAGGACATAACCTGAGCGATGTGTTCTCACTTGTGTTAGTGGTCGTAGGATTGCATTTAGTGAAGGTGCATAGCAACGAACGCTATACCTACGGCTACAAAAAAAGTACAATTCTTATTTCCTTGGCTAATGCCCTGTTGCTCCTCGTGGCGGTCGGGGTTATTGTGGCGGAGAGCGTTCATAAGTTGCGTGAGCCGACTGTTATCGATGGAGCGGTCGTCTCATGGACTGCCGGAGTGGGTATCCTTATTAATGGTTTGACAACCCTGATGCTCATGCGTGGACAAAAAGGGGATCTTAATATCCGCGGTGCCTTCCTCCATATGGCAGCTGATACGCTGGTCAGCATAGGAGTGGTGATAAGCGGCATCGTAATCAAGCACACTGGCTGGTACGTCATCGACCCGATGGTCAGTATTGTTATTGCTGTCGTCATCCTCGTCGGCACATGGGAACTGCTTCGCGATAGTATGCGCTTGGCCTTGGATGGCGTTCCAGAAGGAATCGAGGTTGACGAGGTGGCACAAACCATGAGTCAGGTGGATCATGTCACCGATGTGCATCATCTCCATATTTGGGCTATGAGCACTACTGAAAATGCACTTACGGCGCATGTGATTGTCGATGATGAACATGAAGCATCCGCTGTGCGAAAGGCACTGAAAGAGACCCTGCACGAACATGGTATCGCTCATGCCACGATAGAGATTGAAAGCGACAACGACTGTTGCGATAAGAAATGTTGATTTCGGGGCAGTGTTGCAGGTCAGGGAATAGGACAGGAAATCGGAATTTTATTAATTTTGCCCCATCAAAGTGAAAATATTATGTCCCAAAAGAAAACATCCTTCTCAAAAGATACCAAATTCGCCGAGCTGATGACGGAAGACCGCCGCCTACTGCAACTGTTGCCTCGTTTCGGCATCGGCTTGGGTTTCGGCGACCGCAGTGTGGATCAGGTGTGCCAGATGAACCATGTCAACACCGAGCTTTTCCTCATCATCTGCGAGATTTATTCCGCCAGCACCTTCAAGCCTGGAAAAAGCGAGCTGCGGCATATCGACATGGGCAACCTGCTCTCGTATCTGAAAGCCTCGCACCAGTATTATCTGGACGAGCGTTTCCCGCATATTGAGGAGCACCTGCAACGCATCATCGAGGCCTGTGGACCGAAGTTCGGGCCGATGTTGAGCCATTTCTACGACGAATACAAGCAGGAGGTGATGCGGCACATCCAATACTACGAGGAAGAGGTGGTTTTCCCCTATATCGAGGCCTTGCTCAAAGGACAGCGCACCGATTCGTATAAGATTGACGAGTTTGAGCATAACCACACCAACATCCAGGATTGCCTCGACGATATGATGAACATCCTGCTTAAATACCTGCCGGGCGAGTTTCTGCCCAAGGAACGCATTGAGATTTCGTACGACATCATGGAACTGAGCGACGACCTGAACCGCCATTCCCTTATCGAGGAACGCATCCTCATCCCATACGTTGAATCCCTCGAAAACGCCCAGCCATGAGAAACCGTGTCATCATTTGTGAAGCTTCGGAGATGATTGCCATCGGCTTGGCCGAAATCATCGACAGCATGGCGCAGTTCGACGTGGTGGCGCGCCTCGACAGCCCCGAGCATCTCTCTGAGAAGATTACGGCTTCTGATGCAAACTTGCTGATTGTCGACCCGATGCTGCTGGGCTTTCACAACAAGGATTTCCTCACGCAGTTGGGCAAAGAGCACCCGCAAGTTATCATGATTGCCTTGGTGAGCTCATACCTCGACCATTCCATGTTGACGCCTTACAGCGGCATCATCGAAATCAACGACACGCGGTCGAAAATCATCAGCAAGATGGACGAATTTGTGCAGGGCGAGACCACGAAGAATACCGACGACGTGGAGCTTTCGAAACGCGAGACCGATGTACTGGTAGCCGTCGCCAAAGGCATGATGAACAAGGAGATTGCCGACCAGATGAACATCTCCATCCACACGGTCATCTCGCACCGTAAGAACATCACCCGCAAAACCGGCATCAAGTCGGTTTCGGGGCTTACCGTCTATGCCTTGCTGAACAATCTGATTGACGAGAAGGATTTGATTTAAGCCATTAAACCGCCAACAATACCAGCAGCTGTGCCGTGAAGATGCGCAAAAACATGGTGAGCGGATAGACTGTGGCATAACCCATGTTGGGCAGCTTGCAGCCTTCGGGGGCTACGGTATTGGCGAAGGCCAAGGTGGGCGGGTCGGTGTGCGAGCCTCCGATGAAACCCATCAACGTGTAATAGTTCATCTTCAGCACCAAACGTCCGAAAAGGCCGATCAAGATGGGTGGCACCATAGTGATGATGATGCCATACACAACCCACATGTAATGTTCTTGGACCGTGTCAGCGAATTGCCCGCCTGCACTCAAGCCCACGCAGGCGAGGAAAAGCGCGATACCGACCTCGCGAAGCATCCAAACGCCGTGGCTATCAGTGAATTCGGTAGTAAACCAACCTTTGTTCACTCCCAGCCAACCGCCGATGATGGCCACCACCAAAGGGCCGCCAGCCAAACCGAGTTTGATGGGTGCCTTCATCCCAACGGGAATCGGAATGGAGCCTACGATGATGCCAATGGCGATAATAACGAAGATGGGGATGAGGTTGGCCTTATGGCGTTGTGAGGTAGGTGTGGCATGCTTTTCGGGCTGGGATTCAAGGACGGCTTCGGTGGAAGGCTCGTTTTTCAGGTCGATGCGGCAGAGGGGACGTAGCAAGATGCAGGTTAAAATCATGCCCACCACGGCGAGGGGATAGGCCACGGCATAGCCCGCTGCCAGACGGTCGGCGGCACCTTCCATGCCCATGTCGTTGACAGCCTGCTGGGCGGCAGAGAGGCCAGGCGTGTTAGTGATGGCACCCGTATAGACACCCGCCATGTCGGAAAGGCTTTGGTTGGCGACCTTGGCTATGAGGACAGTAATCAGCACACCAAGTGCCACATTGACCAAGGCCATCAGGTTCATCGCCAAACCGCCTTTTTTGAAGGAGCGGAAGAAGCCCGGGCCCACTTGAAGGCCGACTGCCACTACAAAGAGGATCAAGCCAAACTCCTTGATGACGTGCAGCATCTCGGCGTTAAGACTGATGCCGCAGGCACTGAGGGCAATGCCCACAAAAAGCACCCAAGTGATGCCTAATGAGATTCTGGCGATTTTGATTTTGCCCAAAAGAAGGCCGATGAAAATGGACAGTGACAGATATAAAATGGTGGGGCCGACGCCGCTACCCGTGAAGAGGTTTATCATAGGATTGTTGCTTGCTATTGTCGCTGCAAAATTAGTGTTTATTTCAATAGATGGCGAAGTTTATTTTTGGAAGGCTTCTTATTAGCTAAAAATACTATTATCTATAAGAACAAAATCCTTCATGTTTCGGACGATCCGATACAAATCACCGAAGACGGCGACTACACGTTGAAAAGCGTTGGCTCAAGTCAGTCGCAGAATTGTTATTACATCAAATCAGCCATCGACAGCACCCAATGGTACGTGTTGGAGTATCGTAACAAACAAGACCTTTTTGATGAAAGGGTAGTGAAGTCTCAGCGTTAACTCATAATAAATCCATAAGATTTCCGTTTTCATACTGGTGCTTGGCACGAATTTTGAATTTTTCTGCCGAGCATAAAGGAGAATGTTGTATTTTCGTCAAAAATTTTGACCTATGAAATCGCGACATATTTTAGGCTTGATGTTGGGAATGGTCTTTGCGCTAACCATCTCTGCATCAGCGCAGAAACATATCGACAGCTATGACCCAGAGGCCCTCTTCAACGAGGGCGTGCTGTCGTTCCAAAACCAGGAATATGGTGCCGCACTCTCAGCTTTCGCCCAATACCGCGCCCAAACCGCTGATGCCAAGTCGCAGCGTTGTGTCGACGCGCAGTATTACGAGGCGGTCAGCTCGCTTTATCTCGGACAAGCCGATGGCCCCGCCAAGGTCGTCCAGTTTGTGAACGACAATCCAGGCAGCACTTGGGCGAGACATGCCAACTTCTTGTATGCCAATAACCTGTTCAAGGAAAAGAAATACAAGGAGGCGCTGGTCATTTACGAAAAGACGGATGCCACCTCACTGACCGCCGACGAGGCACAGCAGATGCAGTTCAACATGGGCTATGCCTATTTCCAGTCGGGCGAGTTGGACAAGGCTATGCCGCTGTTCCACGGCCTGATGATGAACGATGGCAAGTACAAGGACTCGGCACGCTATTATTATGCCCACATCCAGTATGTCAAGGAACGTTACAACGAGGCTTTGGACAACTTTCGCCTCCTGCGTAAGCATAAGGACTATGCCAACGTGGTGCCGTCCTACATCATGCAAATCGAATACCTCAAAGGCAATTATCAGGCGGTGATAGAGGAGGGCCCCGAGTACATCCGCAAGGCCGACAAGAAACGCAAGGCGGAGATGGCACAGATTGTCGCCGACGCCTATTTCCAGCAAAAAGACTACGACAAGGCTTTGGAGTATTATGATATCTATACGAGGAACATGAGTCGTGGCATCTCGCGTCAGGCCTACTACCAGATGGGTGTCAGCAAGATGATGAAAGGCAACTATAAGGCCGCCATCAGCGACTTGCAGAAGGTGGCGGGCAACAGCGACATCCTTGCACAATATGCCTCGTATTATCTGGGTTCATGCTATGCCAAGACCGACGAGCCGAAATACGCCCGCAGTGCTTTCTATAACGCCTATTCCGCCAACTTCGATGCCGAACTCAGCGAAGAGGCACTGTTTGACTATGCGCGCTTGAGCCTCATCCCCGGTGCCGACCCATTCAACGAGGCTGTGGGGCTGCTCGACCATTACATTGCGGAGCATCCTAACTCGGAGCGTAAGGCCGAAGCCGAGGAGATGGCCATTTATCTGCTGCTCAACGCAAAAGAGAATGACGAAGCCCTCGACCGCCTTGAAGCGATGAAGAAGAAAAGCGCGACATTGCAGGCGGTATATAACGACTTGCTTTATTCCACTGGCATCGACAATTTCCAGAAAGGCTACTACGACAAGGCTCAGACCTATTTCTCCAAGATCATGAACGGCAAGCAGTCGGCGACCAACAAGGCCGAGGCCTGCTTCTGGATGGGTGAGTCGGCCTACCAGATGGGTGACTACACAAATGCAGGCAAATACCTGAAGCAGTTCAAGGAGATGAAAGCGGCTTCGGGCCTGTCGGAATATGTCCTTGCCGACTACGACTTGGGCTACATCTACTACCAGAAACCCGATTACGATGCCGCTGCCGAGTGCTTTAGGAACTTCATCCGCCTCGCCGATGACAGGCAACAAAACGACCTCAAGACCGATGCCTATATCCGTCTGGGCGACTGCTTCTTCATGGAACGCAGCTATGACAAGGCCATCAACTACTACGACCTCGCCACCCGTATCGGGAAGCGCAACGCCGACTACGCCATCTATCAGCAGAGCTTATGCTATGGCGCCAAAGGCAATGCCAACCAAAAGATCAACATGCTGAACGACCTGATACAGACCTATCCGAGCACGCCTTACTACGAACAGGCATTGTTTGAGATTGGCAACACCTATCTTGTCCATGGCGACAAGCGTTCGGCTATCTCCAGTTTCAATCGCCTCATCAAGGATCGTCCGCGTTCGACCTACACGCGTCAGGCGATGATGAAGGTCGGCATGATTTATTACAACAACAACCAATACGACCAAGCCTTGGCTAGCCTGAAGAACTTGGTGGCTTCCTATCCTAACACTGACGAGTCGCGAGAGGCCTTGAGCATCATCCGCAGCATCTACATGGAACAGAACAAGCTGGATGAATACTTCGGCTATGTCAACGCCAATGGTGGACAGGTGAAAGTCACGCAGCAAGACTCTTTGGCCTTTGCCAACGCGGAGAATTTCTTCCTCGATGGCCAGTACCAAAAGGCACAGACCGCCTTGCAGTATTATTTCGACAACTTCCGCAATGGTGCCTACTTGCTGAAGGCTCATTATTACGGCCTTGAATGTGCAGAGAGGGTGGGAACGGAAGAGCAGGTCATCGCACACCTTAATTATATATTGTCGCAACCCGACAATGACTACACCGACGATGCCCTGCTGAAGATGGCTCGCATCGAATACGAGAAGGGCAACTACAGCAAGGCTGGCGAATATTACGAACGCCTGTCGCGCATCACAGAGGAACCGCTCAAGCGCCTTGAAGCCCTCGAAGGCAGCATGAAGAGCAACTTCTTCATGGGCAACTACGACAAGGCCATCGAGATGGGCGAGAGCCTGCGCCAGTCGCGCGACCTCACTGACGAGCAAGTCAATCAGGTTAACCACATCGTGGGCAAGTCGTACTTCGAGAAGGGCAACTATGCCACCGCCATCGAAAAACTCGACAAGAGTGCCCGCAACGACAAGTCGGTGTATGGTGCCGAGAGTGCTTATTACTCCGCTGTGGCTTCCATCAAGCTGAAGAAATACGACGAAGCCGAGAACAAGATATTTGACATCTCCGATAACTTCTCGGCCTATGACTACTGGGTCGCCAAGTCGTTCATCGCATTGGCTGACGTGTATGTGGCCAAGGAGAACTACTTCCAGGCCAAGGAAACGCTTCGCAGCGTCATCGACAATTACAAGGGTGCCGACCTGAAACAGGAAGCTCGCGCCAAACTCGCCGAGGTGGAACGCAAAGAGCCCAAGGTAAGCAACGGCAACGGCATAGAACCCATTGAACCGGAATAAACAAAGTCCCGTAGGGACGACATATCAGTAAGCAGGCGACGTGAGTCCCTGCTCTTAACAGTAGAGACAATGAAAAGACACATCATAATACTAATCCTAGCCCTGCTAACCCTGCAGGCCTACGCCCAACACGATGAACAAGTCACCGTGGAAGGCAAGTATCGTCCCAAAGTGAACAAGGTGAGCAAACTGCAGCTCAATCCTGAGACGCCGCAGCCTTCGTACGACCTCCCCAACACCGAGGTCAACCCAATGGAGGCGAAGCAGAAGTTTGCCCTCGACTTGGATAAAATCGCCCCAACGGGCTATGCTGCCAAGAATGACAAACTCGTCACCCCAACGCAGAACTTCCTCGTGGCAGCCTTCGGAACGAGAGTCTCGCCAGTGTTTCTCTACAAGCACAACTCCATGTTGACCAAGACCTTGGGCCTGGGCGTGGGTATCAAGCATAACTCCTCGTGGCTCAATATCAAGCATTATGCACCGTCAAGCTTCATGAACAATGCCTTCGATGTCAACCTATCGACGAGCAAATTCGACGGCTTCCAGCTGGATGGTGGGATATACTACAAAAACGACATGTACCATTATTATGGCATCCCGAACGTGGATAGTTTGGGCATGACGGATGAGCAGATAGCGAACATTGCGCCGAGGATCATGTACAACAAGATTGGGGCGCATTTGGGACTGGCATCCACCACGACGCGTGTCGGGGAGCTGAGCCATGGTGCCCATCTGGATTATTTCTATCTGTTCAACAGGGAACATTCCATCGATTTCGGTTATTCCTTGGGCTATGCAGAGAATTTCTGGGGCAAGAAGGAGCATCCGCAGAAGATCGGCGTTGACTTTGGCTTCCAATACGATTATTGCATGGGTCAGCAAGACAACACCTTCACTGTCGACAGGGTGCTGTTCAAGGTCAACCCGTACTTCGAGATGAGCGATGAGTTCTATCGTCTGCATCTCGGCGTGCTCGTGGATGGTGCCACGCGCGACTATGACTCAGCCAAATTCTTTGCCGTCCGTCCCGATGTGAGAGGTAGCCTTTATATCTTGAACAAGAAGCTGGAGTTTTACGCAGGTCTGAACGGAGGCCGCGAACTGTTGAGGTTCAGTGATGTCGTGGAAGACAATCCATTCCTCTCGCCGATGTGCAATCCCACTTTGTGTGTCAAAAATGTGAAGTTCGGCTTCGACGGTGGCGTGCGCACTAACATTGTGGAGATCGTCGATTTGCATGTAGGCGTGCGCTATCGCCATACCAACCGTGACCCGTTCTATGTGTACTACATCCCCGATGCCACGCAGTTCCCACCAGGAGTGGACCCCGTCCTGAATTCTTTCGACCTCGTTTTCGACGAGACCAAACTGGTGACCGTCATGGCCGATGTCAGAGTGAAGCTGCGCAACAGCCTCACCGCTGATTTGGGCTTTGCCTACAACCACTGCAAGCCCACTCACGAGGAACGTGCATGGTATCGTCCCACGACAGAGGGCAGGCTGAAGGTGACCTATGATTTCAACGACAAGTTGTCTTTCAACACCTCTTTCTTGTACCAAGGTGGCCGTTATGCCAAAGTATGGGATGGTGTGGTCGACTGGCAGAACTTCAACTTTGAGGCCAAGAGGCTGAAAAGCGTTTTTGACCTCAGCCTTGGTGCCGATTACAAGGTAAACGACCAAATCTCGGCTTTCGTTTTGCTGGATAATGTGGCTTGCCAGAAATACCATCTGTACTACAATTATCCCGTCACAGGCATACAATTTTTCGCTGGCGTGAAACTGAGATTCTGAAAACGCCTTAGACGCCACGAAAAGCACTTTATTTCAAAAGCCGTTTCTCATTCCTGCGTGCGTGAAGAAAAACGGCTTTTCTTGTTTTTGCCCATTTTTAGCCCCGTAGAGGCATTTTTGCGATAAAACAATTTTTTCACTTTTTTGGCCTTTGTGCCGAAAAATTGTGTATCTTTGCATCTTTATTTGAAAACAGCAAAAATTCTGAAAATGACTGAAGAAGAAAAGAGAGAATTGGCAAGCGAAGAATACGGTGCCAGTAAAATCCAGGTCCTTGAAGGCCTTGAGGCCGTGCGTAAGCGTCCGGCCATGTATATCGGCGACGTGCATTTCCGTGGCTTGCATCATTTGGTATATGAGGTGGTTGATAACTCCATCGACGAGGCAATGGCTGGCTATTGCGACAAGATTGATGTCCGCATCCTGCCTGGCAACGCCATCAGCGTCCTCGACAATGGCCGTGGTATCCCTACGGGTATGCATCCCAAAGAGCATCGTTCCGCTTTGGAAGTGGTGTTGACGGTGCTGCACGCTGGCGGTAAGTTCGACAAAGGTTCCTATAAAGTCTCTGGCGGTCTGCACGGCGTGGGTGTCAGCTGCGTGAACGCCCTTTCCACTCACCTCACCGCTGAGGTTTACCGTGAAGGCCAGATCTTTAAGCAAGAATATGAGTGCGGCAAGCCGCTGTACGATGTGAAAGTGGTGGGCAAGACCGACATGAACGGCACCCGCATCACCTTCCAACCCGACGGTAGCATCTTCCAGACTACGGAATACGACTACAGCACCCTAGCTAACCGCATGCGTGAGCTGGCTTACCTCAATCACGGCATCACTATCCAACTCACCGACGAGCGTGAAAAGGACGAAAACGGCGAATACCGCAGCGAGACCTTCTACTCTGAGAATGGCCTCATCGACTTCATCGCCTACCTCGACGCCAACCGTGAGAAACTTATCCCCGAGCCCATTTCTATCTCGGGCGAGAAGAACGGCGTGCCGGTTGAAATTGCATTGGAATACAACAACGAGTACAAAGAAAACCTGCACTCGTATGTCAATAACATCAATACCATCGAAGGTGGTACCCACTTGCAAGGCTTCCGTTCGGGCTTGACGCGTTCCTTCAACGCCTATGCCGAGAAGAGTGGCTTGCTGGAAAAGCTGGAGAAGCTGAAGGTGAAGATTTCGCCCGACGACTTCCGCGAGGGTCTCACCGCTGTCATCTCCGTGAAAGTACCGGAACCTCAATTCGAAGGCCAGACCAAGACCAAACTCGGCAATGACGAGGTCATGGGTATCGTCAACAGCATCGTGGGACAACAGCTCTCCGATTATCTTGAGGAGCATCCCAAAGAGGCCAAGACCATCTTCGACAAGGTGACTTTGGCAGCTCAGGCACGTCAGGCGGCACGCAATGCCCGTGAGAAGGTGCAGCGTAAGGGCGCTTTGTCAGGTTTCAGCTTGCCGGGTAAGCTGGCCGACTGCTCGGAGCGCGATCCCTCCAAGACCGAGCTTTACCTCGTTGAGGGTGACTCCGCAGGCGGTTCCGCCAAGCAAGGCCGCGACCGTAACTTCCAGGCCATCCTGCCGTTGCGTGGTAAGATCCTGAATGTCGAGAAAGCTATGGAGCACCGCGTGTTTGACAGCGAGGAAATCAAGAACATCTATACCGCTTTGGGTGTCACCATCGGCACCGAGGAGGACAGCAAAGCCTTGAATCTCGAAAAGCTGCGTTACCACAAGGTCATCATTATGACCGATGCTGATGTCGACGGTAGCCACATCACCACGCTGATTTTGACCTTCTTCTTCCGCTACATGCGCGAGTTGATCGAAAACGGCTATGTGTATTGCGCCACGCCGCCTTTGTACCTCATCAAGCGTGGCACCAAGCCGATTTGCTACTGCTGGACTGACGATGAACGTATCGCCAAAATGGCCGAGCTGACCAAGAATGGCACGGTGAGCGGCTACGACGTGCAGCGCTACAAAGGTCTTGGTGAGATGAACCCCGAGCAGCTTTGGGAGACTACTATGGATCCGGCCAACCGCACCCTGCGTCAAGTGACTATCGAGAACGCCATGGAAGCCGACCACATCTTCTCCATGCTGATGGGTGATGAAGTGGCCCCACGCCGTGAGTTCATCGAACAAAACGCCACTTACGCGAACATCGACGCATAATTGTTGAAATTCAATGGAATGTGAAAAAGGAGAGCCAAACGGCTCTCCTTTTTTTGCGTTTAATCTAAATATCCGTTTTCTCGGATTAGTTTTTCTAATGTGTCAAGAAACAGTTCTGCAGTAGGAATCAATGGCTTTACGTCATTTTCAGTAACAACCTTCCAATCATCATAATCACCCGTTTGTCTTAATTCAAAAAGCTGGCTATAGAATTTCCCTAAGTCACCAGGAATAATCCCTGTCTTGATGAAATGCAATCCAAACAAACCGATGATTCCACCGTGTGTATGCGCACTATGTCCATTTTTTAGGAGTAATGCTGAAGTCATGTAATAACATGCATAATACATTCGGTTTGCCGCGGCATACCAATAGCCGTTCTCGATGATTCCTTTGGTTTCTTCCCAAGTTTCTCGGGCACGTCTTACTTTATTGGAAACCAACGCCTTTCTTTCGTCATCTGTCAGCATAATGCAATTCCCTCCTTATTAACATTATCATAAAATGGTGTCCCTTTTCGTGAAGCCCATTCAGTATAGGTATAAATTTTCGGGCTGAAATAAGTGCCGTATTCCCATCCTAATTCCACAAAAGGATAGGCATATAAATCAAAAGCATTGGCTTGTATACTAACACTGTTGAGCAAAATAAGCAAATCCCAATCCGATTCCTCATGGGCATCATCACGTGCTTGGGAACCGAAAAGAATCAATTGAGCATCTTTGGGCAAAACTTTGGCTCCCAATGCTTGTATTGACTTCAATATGGATTCTTTTTCATTGGACATAAGTTTCACTTTTCGCTGCAAAAATAGCAAAATCTATTGGTAATTGCATTCTGAGGAAATATTTCTTGCGCATTTCAAATTAAATTTTGACCTTTGCCCCAAATAAATATCGCGTATGGAAACATTCAAGAAAGGGGAGAAGATTGGCAAGTATGTCATCAACTCGTTCATAAAGAAAGGTGCTGTGGCTGAGTCGTATACGGTGCTCGGTCCCGACGACATGATGTATTTCATGAAGGTGTATGACTTTGGAAGCATACCGCATGAGCAACTTTTTGAAGGCAAGGAGGTATACGAGATTCATCTCTGTAAGGAATTGAATACCGACGAGAACCAGAATGTCGTCCGCTATGTCGACAACGGCGAGGTAAAAAAGGGCAAAGATGTCTATCATTACCTCGTGACGGAGTTTTACCGTGGCGTGACGCTCTACGATGCCGTCAGAAATGAAGGCCGCTTCGACCTTGAAGATGCAGTACAAATCACGCTTTGTGTGTTGACAGGCTTGTCATATATCCATTCCCGTGCATTGATACACAACGATATCCGTCCGTCGAATATCATGCTCCAGGAGTTGGATGACGGCATGTTGATGCCCACCATCATTGACCTCGGACACATCTCCTACATGGTCAAAGGCCGCCCGACCTTCGTTGACGAGGACCTCATGCCGTATTTCCGTGCCCCCGAGACTTTCCGTTCAGTGTACACAGTGAAGAGCGACATCTTCTCCACGGGTGCACTCCTTTACTTCCTGTTGTTCGGCAAGTCGCCTTGGGAGGATATGGACTTGAGAACTTTTGATGGTGACAAGCAAAAGATTGCCGATGCGGTGAAGAAAGCCAGGAAACAAGACCTTATTTTGGAAACCGACGAAGTGAAATTGCCGGACTACATGAAGGCCATCTTGTTGAAGGCTTTGGCGAAGAGACCTGGTAACCGTTTTGAATCGGCGGCTGAGTTTGCACAAGACATTATCGAACAGGCGATGCCTGAGTTGGCGAAAACCATGGAAGACGAAGAAGCGAAGCCGCAGGCCGAACAACAAGGCCAGGAAAGCGAAAGCCCCATCATCACCTACAAGAAAGGCTCGGGCAGTGGTTTCGACAACGTCACAGGTCGCGACGAGTTGAAGGAACAGCTGCGCAAGGAAGTGTTGTTCGCCCTCCATAACCCCGAGAAGGCGGCGCAATATAGGCTACCAGCCATCAACGGCGTGCTGCTTTATGGTCCTCCTGGATGCGGCAAGAGCTTGGTGTTGAAGAGCTTCGCTGAGGAATTAGGCTTCAACTATACCATCATCCATGGCCCTGAGATGGGACATATCTATCAGGAGGGTGTGCTTGACAATCTGCAACGGCTGTTTGATGCTGCCGAAATCAAGGCACCGTTTGTCATCTGTATTGATGAACTGGAATTTGTGGCACCCAACCCCAACGCCGAAGGGGAGGAGAATGTCACGCCGCAGATTTCGGCTTTGTACGGCATGATGAACGAGTGCTCCAAGAAGGGCATCCTCGTTGTGGCCACTACCAACCGACCCGACCTTATCGACCAGTCCATCATGCGTGTCGGCTGCTTCGATCGCGTGTTCTTCGTGCCCCAGCCTGATTTTGAGGCACGCAAGGACATCTTTATGGAGCATCTGAAAGAACGTCCCTGTGAGGAAATCGACTTCGACGAGTTGGCCAGACTGTCGGACGACTTCAACGCTGGCGATATAGCCGAAGCCGTCAACGAAGCTGCTATGACTGCCGCCTATAACGGCGTGCCGATTTCACAGAAAATCCTCGTCGACGTGCTGAAATACAAGAACCCGACCTATTCAACCAAGACTCGTATCGGTTTCACCAAAAACTGAACGCCATGAACGTCAACGGGTTGGTTTCAAGGTGCTTGAAGGCGCAAGGTGTCGTCACGAAAAAGAGTGACTTGGGACTGAATTTCACCTATCAAGGCTGGAACTTCCTGCTATGGAACGACAGGGAAGACCCCTCGCTTTTCCGTTTGACCTTGCCGGGCATCTTCGACGTGACGGATGCCAACTTTGCGCGTGCCATCATGGCCTGCAACAACATCAACTGGAACTACAAGGTGGTGAAGGCGGTGCTTTACGACTACGAGGATGGCAAGGAAAAAGGTGCCTCGGTGTGGATGTGTTACGAGCAGCAGCTTGATGCCACACCTAATGTGGATGCCCTTGTCCAGCGTGCCATCCAAAGCCTTTTGGCCGCCTGCGATGCGTTTTCTAAAGAAATGACGGATGATTAACCATTTAGGATAAATAATCTGAATCACAAAACCTGCAAAACAATGCAAAACTCTGAAAATAGAGAAAGGCGGCTTCACAACCGTGTCGCCGCCGGGAAGCAGCCAGTTGGCGTGCTTCCCAAAACAATCAAATGGTTTTGAATGTTTTGAAAGTTTTGTGATATAAAATACAACTCTATGAAAATTAAGCTTCTACTAATTTCTATGCTCCTTACAACCGCTGCCATGGCGCAATACGCTCCCGCTGGCGACAGAATCAAGACCCAATGGGCGGATAAGGTGTCGCCCGAGAACGCCTTGCCCGAGTATCCGCGCCCGATGATGGTGCGTCCCGAATGGAAAAACCTCAACGGCTTGTGGCAGTATGCCGTCACAGCGAAAGGGGAGAAGGCCCCTCAAAAGTACGAAGGCGATATTCTCGTGCCGTTCTGCATCGAGTCGTCGCTGTCGGGCGTGCAGAAGGAAGTCGGCCCCGACAATGCCCTGTGGTATGAGAAGACCTTCGCGGTACCTGCCAACTGGAAAAATGGGCGTATCCTATTGCATTTCGGTGCCGTCGACTGGATGACGGATGTATGGGTGAACGACATCAAAGTAGGCTCGCACACTGGCGGCTACACGCCTTTCACGTTTGACATCACACAAGCCCTGCAAGGCAAACAAAACTCTCTGGTGGTGCGTGTTTGGGACCCGACCAACAGCAGCTACATTCCGCACGGCAAGCAAGTCATTAAGCCACGTGGCATCTTCTACACCTCAGTGACAGGCATCTGGCAGACGGTGTGGCTCGAATATGTCCCCGAAGACTATATCCAGAACCTTGTCACCACGCCCGACCTTGAAAAAGGCACCGTGAGCGTGGAGGTGGACTTCTCCAACCTCACCAAGGACGACCTGTATCAGGTGGAAGTGTCGTTTGAAGGACAGCCGGTGGCAACGGGCAGGTCTATCAACGGCCAGCCTGTGGAGGTGAATATGCCCGAGGATTTCCTTTGCTGGACGCCCGACCTTCCTTTCCTGTACGACATGAAAGTCAAGGTGCTGCGGAAGGGCAAGGTAATAGACGAAGTGGATAGCTATTTCGCCATGCGCAGCTTCGGCACCAAGCGAGACGAGAGCGGCATCATGCGTCTCACCTTGAACGGACTTCCTATCTTCCAGTTCGGTCCCCTTGACCAAGGCTGGTGGCCCGATGGCCTTTACACTGCGCCCACCGATGAGGCTTTGGCATACGACATCCAGAAAACCAAGGATTTGGGCTTTAACATGATTCGAAAGCATGTGAAGGTGGAACCGGCACGTTGGTACTATCACTGCGACCGCATCGGAATGATTGTGTGGCAGGATATGCCTAGTGGCGGTCGCAGCCCTGAGTGGCAGACGACGCAATACTACCAAGGGCCTGAGAGCCTGCGCACACCTGAATCGGAAGACTGCTATAAGAAGGAGTGGACGGAGATCATCAACAGCCTGAAGTCGGTCCCGTGCATTGGCGTTTGGGTACCGTTCAACGAGGCTTGGGGGCAATTCAAGACCCCTGAAATCGTTGAGATTACCAAGAAACTCGACCCGACACGTTTGGTGAATCCCGCTTCGGGCGGCAACTTCTATACTTGTGGCGACATCCTTGACCTGCACCATTATCCCGACCCGAAGATGGTGCTATACGACCCGACACGTGCCACCGTGTTGGGCGAGTATGGCGGCATAGGACGCAAGGTGGAAGGCCACACCTGGGTGCAAGACCAGGGTTGGGGCTATGTGGAGTTCGACACAGAGGAGAAGGTGACCGACACTTACGTGGAATACGCCAGCCTGCTTTATAAGATGGCTTTCCAAGGTTTCTCGGCGGCGGTTTACACGCAGACCACCGACTGTGAAACCGAGCTGAATGGTTTGATGACTTACGACCGCAAGGTGGTGAAGCTGAACGAAAAGCGATTACTGCAAATCAACAGAAAAATTAGCCACGCCTTCGCGGAATAAATTGTAGGGCTGTCACACCATGGCAGCCGCAATGATAGCCATAGATTAAAACAAAAAAAGGAGCGTCAAACGACGCTCCTTTTACATAGGATAAACTGTAGCTTATTTGGCTTTGCCATAGATGTAGATGGGGCGGCCAGCAGATTGCTGAGCACCAACTCTGTGGCTTGTCACATGAATGAGATGCAACGTGCCGTCGGGCATGCGGGTGCCGATTACATCGTCATAGGTGGCGACTTCGAGATTAACGTCCACATTGTTGTACACAGAGGTAGTAGTGGCACCGTCAGCAAACTTAGCAGCTTTTTGGGTCTCGTAAGTGACTTCTTCCCAAACAGTGGGTTCGAACTTGTAGAGCACAACGCCGTCCATGGGCTTGATTTGGGCATAAGGTGACTTGGCGTTTCTTTCCCAATAAAGACCGTACTCTTCAAGACCGGTCTGGGTGTTGCCAAGACGATACCATTCAAAATCATTCTCGGCCAAAGGCTCTTCGGGTTGGTTGATCTTCAGGTTCATGGTGACAGAGTTCATCTTGCCAGCGACATCGGTCACAACAGCTTTGATGGAAGTTTCGTCGATGATGTTGTCTCTGAACTCATAAGAGAAGGTGCCGGAGAATTGGAACTCTTTGCCGCTGATGACGGAGTCTAATTGAAGCTCGTCGTCAATGTAAATCTTGAAGGTGGCCAGATCCTTTTGGGTCTCGGCATTGGAGGCAGCTCTGAGAGCGAAAGGATACTCGACATTGACGTCGATGATGGCGCCATCATAGAGGTAATCCTCGCTACCAACGAAGACAGCGATTGAAGGTTCCGGATTTTGGACTTCCGGGGTGCAGCTTGCAAAGAAAGCAACGCTGACGAGGCACACAAGTGCTAAAGCTAATTTCTTCATTTTGAATTGATTTTAGTTAGTGATTAAGTTATTTATTTTGAAGTTTTCTTTCAAAGAACGAGGCAAAGATAAGCAAATACTTTGCCAAATCACACAAAACTGCCAAAAAAAATGAAAAAAGCCTGTTTTTGGCAGGCTTTTTCACTTAATGTAGTTTCATTACTTTCGATTAGTCTTCAACGATTGCTTCGTTCGGGCAAGCGCCGGCGCAAGTGTGCCGCAAGCAACGCAGCTGTCTGTGATTTTGTAAGCCATAATGTTTTTAATTTAAGGGTTTGTTTTGAGTTTTCGTTTTTCGTGCCGCAAAAATACTACAACTTTCATTCCATTATGCCCAATTCGGAAATTTTTATTCAGTCTAAATAACAACAAGGGGTAAGGCGTTGATACTTAACATGGTGCGAAAATGGTTCTAAAAAGAAAAATAAAAAGCGGTTTTGTTTGGATTTGCACCTTATTATTGCTTAATTTTGCACCGATATTTAAAAGCTGTCAGCCATCAGCTGTCAGCCATCAGTTTGGTTCAAACCTGCTGAGAGCTGAAAGCTGAATGCTGAAAGCAAAATCTTGTAAATCAATAAAATCTAAATTCAGTAAATATGACAGCAAAAAGTAAGGTTGTAGCCCTTGAACATGTCGTCATCCGTTTTTC
>LXOW01019985.1_pt1 | contig 24345 bp, 19 predicted proteins | sample 1368591 | NCBI WGS metagenome assembly LXOW01 (sample SAMN04884650, study PRJNA319009) | bovine gut metagenome | isolation source: Cow rumen | host: Bos taurus | place: Italy: Legnaro (PD) | collected 2014-07-09
CAGAATGCGGAGGAAGTGAGGGGAATGGATCTTCAGCCCCTTCAGCCCATCCTGCTTCAACCGGGAGATAAAATCAATATCTACGTAAACAGTTCCGATCCTTTGCTGATGCAGCAGTTCAATCTTATGGCGAATTTTAGTGGTGTAGTTCCGATGGGTTCTGTCGGGGCGACACGAAATAGCTATAATAGTGGGTCAAATATGCTTGCCTATACGATTGATGACCAAGGGGATATTAACTTCCCGGTCCTGGGTTTAGTGTCAGTTCAGGGGAAAAGCAGACAAGAAGTTTCTGACTACATTCAGAATAGACTGTCTGAACGGGGATTGATAAAAGATGCTATTGTATCGGTGGAATTCTTAAATCTGTCGATAGTTGTTTTGGGTGAGGTGAATCGTCCCGGGCGTGTCGAAATAAAGAAAGATTATTTCACTATTTTGGATGCCCTTGCCGCTACAGGTGACCTTACCATTACTGGCCGACGCGATAACGTGATGGTGTCGCGAATGGTGAATGGTGAAGATGAAACTTATCTCATCAATTTGTGCGATAAACATGAGGTGTATTCTTCTCCTGCCTTCTATTTGAAGCAGGGCGATGTGGTGTATGTGACTCCCAACACCAAAAGGATACACATGGCTGATTCAACGGGCAATACCTTCAGCCAGCCCAGTTTCTGGATGTCGTTGGTCACGTTCTTGATTACAACGACCTCTTTGCTGTTAAAAAACTAGGATACCAATACTATGAAAAACAACAATGTTAATTTCGTCTCCATCGGCGATTTGTGGCGGCTGTGTGTGGCCAACTGGCATTGGTATATTGTCGCTATTGTGTTGTGTNNCTATTGTGTTGTGTATGGCTGTCGCAGCCTTTAAAGTGTCAAAGACGGTGAAAACCTATACCGCCAATGCTGCCATCATGGTGCTGGACGAGAAAGAAGGAAAAAGCTCGCGCAATGTGGTCGGCGAAGAGTTTAGCAATATGGGAATTGTGTCGCAGCCATCCAATGCACACAACGTCGTTAAACAAATGACTTCGCTGCATGTTTTGATGGAAGCGGCTCATCGTCTCGACACAACTGCTGATGAAGAACAAACTTTGATACAGGCACTGACCCTACGTGGTCGCTTGTCAGTAGATAAAGCCGATAAGAATTCTACGGTCATTAATCTGACCTATAAGGATTCTTCAATCGTCAAGGCTAAGCAAGTGCTTGTTTTGGTCATTCAGGCCTATAACGACAAATGGATGGAAGAGAAGAGGTTGGTGACTCAGACTACCACATCATTTATTGAATCACGATTGGCTTTGTTGAAAAGCGAGTTGGACAGTCTGGACCAAGGCATTTCTTCTTTCAAAAGCGATAATATCATTACCGATGTGCAAAGGGTGGGTGAGGTGTACTTGCAGCAACGGAGCCAATCCGACGCCGAAATCATGCGTATGACCAACCAAAGGTCTGTGGCGAGATATGTGCGTAACCTTTTAGGCGACGAGAATGCAGCCTACGAATTGCTTCCGGTCAATTCCGGTATCAAGGACAATTCGATAGAATCCCAAATTGCCAACTATAATGAGCATGTGTTGCAATATAACAGCCATCTGGACTATACCTCTGAACAAAATCCTCGCATCATCATTCAGGAAAAGGAATTGAAGACGTTGCGGAGCAATATCCAGAAGGCCTTGGACAACTATATCAAATCGTTGAGCATACAGATAGTTTCGTTGGAAAACTACAACAACAGGGCTGTCCACAACATTTCATCCAATCCCATGCAGGCCAAGTATCTTGCCACCATTGAGCGTGAACAGAAAGTAAAAGAAGGCTTGTATTTGTATTTGTTGCAGAAAAAAGAAGAGAATGAAATCAGCAGCAGCTATCAACGTATCAATATTAAAACGATTGATTCTCCATACATTAGTTCAAGTTCATCGTCGAAAAAAGCTACAACATTCGGTGCGGCTTTCTTGTTGGGACTGTTGTTGCCTACTCTTGTTGTTTTCGTAGGCGCGGTGACGGATAAAACCGTTCGTAGTCGTACCGACTTGGAGGCTTACCCGAATCTGATGATGATTGGCGAGGTGCCTGAATACGGGAAGAAGAAAGGTTTTGCCCGATGGATAGTACTGGCTCGCAGGTTGGGCGCAGTACGAAAAATAGGATCGGTTCGTAAGGTGGGACTTGTTCGTTATTTGAAATCATTCAAGACCATTTTAACCACCAATGCGGGGCTGGTCGTCGAGGATGGAAAACAGGATTCGGTGAATGAGGCTTTCCGTCTGATGCGAACCAAAGTGCAGCAAAACGATGACTGCAAGGTGTATATGTTCACATCGTTTGAGGACGGAGCCGGAAAATCATTTGTCTCGGCCAATCTTGCATTGGCATTGGCAGTTAACCATCGTCGTGTGCTGTTCATTGACGGCGACCTGCGCAGCGGAATGGCTTCGCGCCTCTTTGGAGCTATGGGTCTCGGCCTGTCGGATTATCTCTGTGGGAGCGAAAAAGAGCTGTCCTATATGCTGTTCCAGTTGAGTGAGTATCCTACATTGGATATCCTGCCTTCTGGTGCCCTTCCGTCCAATCCTACTGAGTTGCTGTCAAACGAGCAGTTTGGTGACTTGATTGATTCGCAAAAGTCCAACTATGATTTCATTCTTGTTGACTGTCCTGAAACAGGAAGCCTGGCGGATGCTGAAATCATTGCTGATCATACAGACACCACCGTCTTTGTGGTAAGAAAAGGGAAAACCATTAGGGATAAGGTCGATGAGTTGGATGCTACCCAGAAGAGAGGGAAATATGCACATCTGGATCTTGTCCTGAATGGAGTTTGATGGGTGGTTTAATGACAAAGGCTTTATGAAAGTAAGTGTAATTATTCCGGTCTATAACGTCAAGCCTTATTTGGAACGCTGCGTGCAGTCAGTCTTGCAGCAAACCTGTAAGGATTTGGAAATCATAATGGTGGACGATGGCAGTACGGATGGAAGTGGCGAATTGGCAGATAGCCTAAAGGCCCTGTCACCATGCATTCAAGTGGTGCATCAGGAAAATCAAGGATTATCTGGGGCGCGTAATACGGGTATTCGAAACGCATTAGGCGAGTATGTGGTTTTTCTGGACTCAGATGATGAATGGATTTTACCCGATGGGTTGGAGACGCTTTTGCAGGATGCCACGCAGGACTTGATTGTTTTCAAGCCTGTGGATATTTGGAAACATGGCCTGCGTGAAAACACTCCGGATTATGATGTGGATGTCATCTCTGCTTTGCCGGATGCTCCAGCGGTGTTTCGTCATTTGATATTGACGGGACAGTTCAGGATGAGTGCCTGTATGTTGCTGGTTCGTCGGCAACTTCTTGTACAGCATGAGCTGTTTTTCCCTTTGGGTTATATAAGCGAAGATGTGATATGGAGTCCTCGCGTTTGGCAATGTGCCCGTTCTGTGGCAGTCAACAACCTGGATTTTTATGGTTACTATCATCGGGAAGGTAGCATTTCCAAAACCAAGAATCTTCGAGTGTACACCAGCTATGAAAAGATTTTTGCCTATTGGAAAAAGCAATGTGAAAAAGGATGCGTCAACGGCGACGTTATTATGATGTATATGGCGACGTTATGGGTCAGCATCGGATACACTTATTATCAGCTATCAAGGCAAGAAAAGGTGGTCGCACTTTCCATCATGAAAAACTATAAAGGCTTTTTGGAACATCCGCATACCTCAAAGATTAAGCGAACCAAGTTGCTGGTGCATTGCCTCGGTGTGAGAAACACACTTGTTGTGTTGGGTTGGTACTGGAGATTACGCATTGTGATAAAAAAGCATGTTGTATAAACTGCACAATACTATTTTTATCGTTGAGTTGTTGCTCTTCGCTCTTCTCGCGGTTTTAGCATCAAACCGTTCGTTTTGTGCTATTACCGTGGGTACCATAGTGGCTTTTGCCTCGCAAGTGTTTTTGCTTATCTATTTTTCGCAGGACAAAGAGTCGCTTCATACGGATTGGGTCTTGTTTTTAACGGTGTTGGTTTATTATGTATTGATAGGTTCGCTTTTTATGTATATTTCCTATTTTTATGATGGCGACACGTTTATGCTGAACAAGATAGATGCGTGGTTCTATTATCAGGAAGGTATGAAGTCGACTGATTTGGGGTTTGGTGAGAATGCAGGGCGAATTATCAGAAGGTTTGAAGCAGATGATTGGGGGGCACTTCTTACCAGTGCTTTTTTGATGTCTCTTGTTCCTGTCAAGGAATTTGCGAATGCGATTTATATGTTATGCGGCGCCATATCGGTAGTCATGATATATCGTATGGGGAGGCATTTTATGCCAACAGTTTACGCTTTTGAAGCTGCGTTGGCCTACGGGACATCGTCTTTCATGGTGTTTTTCCATTGTGCTTATCTCAAAGAATCCATGTTCGTGTTTTATGTGATTTCAGCCATGTATTTTTTTTTCAGGGCTGCTGTTGAGAATAAGTATTTATCGTTTATTGGTGCGGTTATCTGCACCGCAGTCGTTGTGTTCTACCGTCCTGCAGTAGCAGCTTTCCTTATGATTTCTTTTTTGGGCTACTACGCAATCACCAAGAGAGGTACGGCTTTTTCGTTGTTTTTATATGTGATGATTGCCGGAGCTTTGGCGGTTTCCATGGTTTTTTTGCAAGATCAGGTGGACAAATACGCGAGCGATTCGGATGCGATTCTGTTTGAATCCTCGTCGAGTAATTATTCCGGCTCGGTTAACTTTATAGTTGGTTGGTTTGTTGGTCTTCTGGGTCCATTCCCCACCTTGTTTCCCATGGCGAACATTGGACCCGAACTGACCAATTTCTATGGCGCCGGATTAACCTATCGTATGTTTCTTGCGATTCCATTTTGGATAGGTGTGTTGTTTACCATACGACGCCGCAATTTTGATATGATACCCATATTGGCATTCGTGTTGGTCGAGATGTTGGCCTCCACCTACGTGCTGGCCAGCTTTGAATTGCGCAAGGTGATACTGCATGTGCCTTTTATGTTCATTTTGTCGTTCTATGGATTGTATCAAATGGAGATGAGCAAGAAGATGGTACCCTTTAAACAACTGGTTAGTCTTGCCGGTTATGCGTTGACCGTTGGCGTACTGATTGTGTGGAATGTCTTTAGGGTAAAAGGATAGCATTGTATTGTTCACGGAGTAAATATTAGGATNNGGATAGCATTGTATTGTTCACGGAATAAATATTAGGATAAACATTATATTGTATTAGAATCGATTATGAAAGTATTAGTAGTGGCAAGAAATACAAACAACACTTACACTCCTTTTGTCAGAGAGCAAGTTGCTGCGTTGGAAAAACGAGGTGTTGTCTGTAAGTTCTTCCCTGTGCGAAGCACATCGGGGTATTTTAAAGAGTTGTTTGAGCTTAGAAGGGAAATCAAGGCCTTCAAGCCTGACGTGGTTCATGCCCATTATGGACTCAGTGGCTTGTTCGCCAATCTTCAACGCATCGTTCCGGTTGTGACGACCTATCATGGTAGTGATATCAATGAACGGTTCGTGTTACCATTCTCAAAGATGGCCATCCGACTGTCTGCATTCAACATATTTGTCTCGCAAAGCATTATTGACATAGCAAAGCCAAAAAAGAAATACGTCTTGATTCCATGTGGAATTAGTTTGGAAGACTATCCGTTGGTTGAGAAAATGGAGGCCAGAAAGGAGATGGGGCTGAAACCAGAAGGTAAGTATGTGCTTTTTGCCGGTGGTTATGATAAAGCGGTCAAGAACGCTCCGCTTGCTAAAGAGGTGGTTGCTATGCTCCCAGGTGTGGAGCTGTTGGAACTAAAAGGATATACCCGACATCAAGTGGCGTTGATGATGCAGGCGGTCGACGCTCTTATCCTGACATCGCATACCGAGGGGTCACCTCAAGTGATCAAGGAAGCGATGGTATGCGGCACACCCATAGTCAGCGTGGATGTGGGTGATGTAAAAGAGAGGATTGATGGCGTTGAGGGCTGCTTTGTTGCCAAAACACGTGAGCCGCAAGAATTGGTTGCATTGTTGGAATCAGCTCTTGCTTTCAAAGATAGAACAGCGGGCCGTCAAAGAGTATTAGACTACAAATTAGACAATCAGCATGTTACTGATGAAATCATGGAGATATACGAAAAGGTTTCGCAGAGAAAATAGTAGTGTCTTTGTTTCGTTATTTTGAATGTAAATTTTGATATTGTTTTTTCCTATGAATATTTTGATTGATATAGGCCATCCGGCGCATGTGCATTTGACCAAGCATTTGGCTCATCTGATGGAGGAAAAGGGGCATAAAGTCCTGTTCACCTGCCGTCAAAAGGAGTTCATCATTCAATTGTTGGAGGCTGAGGGCTTTCAATATGTGTCGTTTGGCAAGAAATACTTAACCACGTTGAAAAAGATGTGGGGTATCATCAAATTTGATTTCCTTTTATGGAAAACAAGTTTGAAGTTTAAGCCTGATATCTTTGTCAGTCACGGGTCGATGTATGCGGCGGTAGTATCACGGCTGATGAGAAAGCCTCATATCAGTTTTGAAGACACCTACAACCTGGAACAGGTCCGGTTATATCGACCGTTCACAGATTTGATTCTAACAGGTGACTACCAGCATCCTGTGATTTCGGACAAGAAGGAATTCCGTATGGCTGGATACCATGCACTGGCTTATCTTCACCCCAATCGCTTTACACCCGACGAGAGTGTTCTTGACGAATTGGGTGTTGCCAAAGGGGAGAAATATGTTGTTGTCAGATTCGTAGCTTGGAATGCTACCCATGATATTGGACACACAGGCGTTTCGATGGAGAATAAGATACAGGCTGTTCGCGAGTTCTCAAAATATGCCCGCGTGTTTATTTCATCTGAGGGAACCCTTCCTGCCATGTTTGACGAATATCGTTTGCCCACCCATCCCAGCCGCATTCATCATGTGATTGCATTTTCGTCATTGGTGTTTGGCGAAAGCAGCTCTATGGCTGAAGAAGCTGCCGCGCTTGGCGTTCCTTCAATCTTCATTAACGACAAGAGCACTTGGTACACAAAGGACATGGAGCAAAAGTTTGGTCTGGTGTTTAATTTTACCGAATCCAAGGAAGATCAGCTGAAATCCATCCAGAAGGGCGTGGAGATCCTGTCGCAAACCACCAAACAGGATTGGATGGGAAAGTCAAAGAAGATGCTGAAAGAGAAAATCGATGTATCTGCATTTGTGGCTTGGGTCGTGGAGAACTATCCCGAAAGCAAGCGTGTTATCATGAATGACCCGAATTACCAATACCGTTTTAGATAATTGGATATGAAGGTACTGGATAGTATTGATCTTATTGATGAAAAGCGATGGCAGACGCTATTGGAGGGCTCGAAATATGGGAACTTCTTCCAAACCAGAGCATGCTATGATTTATACGCCGCCAACGAATCCTTTATGAAGCCCTTTTGCTTTGCTGTCGAAGACAACAATGCGCTGAAAGGTGTGATGGTCGGTTATATTCAGAGCGACGGAGGCAAATTGAAGCGCTACTTCTCGCGTCGGGCTATTATTAACGCAGGCCCTCTGCTCGCTGAAGATATTTCAACAGATGCTTTGTCGCTGCTTTTGCAAACCTGTAAGGCTCGGTTGAAAAAGAAAGCTATTTATATTGAATCCAGAAATTTTGAGGATTATTCTGCCTATAAAGATGTGTTTGAACGCTGCGGTTTCGAGTACCATCAGCACTTGAACTTCCATGTTTGCACGACGACCGAGGAGGTTGTTCAGGAGAACTTGGGGAAAAGTCGTAAACGTGACGTCAAGACGAGTCTAAAAGAAGGTGCTGAGATTATTGATAATCCTACTGTGGAGGAGGTTCGTTCTTTCTATGGGGTTCTCAACGATTTGTATGAAAAGAAAATAAAGACCCCGCTGTTTCCTCTTTCGTTTTTTGAATATCTCTATAGGCAGGACTATTCCAAGTTCCTTCTTATCCGATATAATGCGGATGTGATAGGGGGAACAGTGTGCGTTTGCTTGCCCAATCAGACTGTTTATGAGTGGTTTGCCTGTGGACAAGATGGCGTGTACAAGAATATCCATCCTTCAACACTTGCCACATACGCGGGTATCGTCTATGCGGCTCAGCATGGCTATAAGCGTTTCGACATGATGGGCGCTGGAAAGCCAGACCAGGATTATGGTGTTAGGGAGTTTAAGGCTAAATTCGGAGGCGAACTGGTCCAGCATGGTCGTTTCGTGTCCATCACCCATCCACTACTATACCAAATCGGGAAATTTGGCGTTAAGATTATGAAATCCCAAAAGTCTAAATAGTTTCAAGGATATGGACTTCACCAGAAAGAAATATGCCGAACTGCTTGTCCAATTGAAGCGTGCGGGATACGGTTTTATCACCTATTCCGAGTATTGCTCTTGCCCTCCTCAAGGTCGTTTCGTTGTTGTCAGGCATGATGTGGATCTAAGACCCGGTTACTCTTTGGCAACGGCCAAGATTGAGCATGAGTTGGGCGTTCGGGCTGTCTATTATTTTCGCGCTGTGCCTGAGAGTTGGGATGAAAGAATCATCAAAGCAATCAGCTCTCTCGGGCATGAGATAGGATACCACTACGAGTCCCTTACCACCTGCAACGGTGACATGAAGGCTGCCTATAGTGACTTCTGCAAGAATTTAGAGCAACTGCGTACCTTGGCCGAGGTAAAGACCATTTGTATGCACGGTAGTCCCCGCTCTCCGTATGACAGCAAAGATCTTTGGAAACAATATGATTTCAAGGACTTGGGCATTATTGGAGAACCCTACCTGACGACGGATTTCTCGGAAATGTTCTATCTGACGGATACAGGACGCCGTTGGGATGGGTATAAAGTGAGCGTCAGGGACAAAATAGAAAAATGGCAGGAGAAATGGACGGATCGTGGCTGGACATTCCATTCTACCGACGACATCATTCGGGCTCTGAAAGAGAATCGCTTGCCCACGCAATTGATGATTACCACACATCCTCAACGTTGGACAGATTCCTACTTCGCTTGGACAAAAGAACTGCTGGCTCAAAAAACCAAGAATATCGTAAAAAGAGTTATTGCCAAGCGATAACTATCTATGGGGAAAGAAAAAAAGAAAAAATAGAATAAACAAAACCATTTACAAAACATTAGTTTTTATGAAACGAAACAGTTTTTATCAGGCATTTTGCTTGGCCGTTACCGCTCTATTAGCGGGCTGTACTTTTAATGACACTGTGACGGAGCATGAACAAACCGAGGCCCGTTTTGAGGAATTGTTAGGATGCAAAATCAGTTCCATGCAGTGGTGGGAAACCTCTGTGAAAGTCCAAGTCGATGTGACGACGGATTCACCTGTGAGATTGTGGTTGACATCAACCCCCAAAAATGGCTTGCTTTATGATTACAAGGAGATTCAAACGTCGGGAACCGTGACGATGACCGCTCCCCAGGGGCAAGGCGGTACCGTATACTTGAGTAGCTTCAGCAACAATAAACTAACAGCAATGCCAGTGGCACTGACAGGTAAGCCTATAGAGACCGTGAGTTTGAATACACTGAGGTCTAAACCGGCTCTTCCATCAACCTTCCCGTCGTATCAGGAGACGGAGAAGAGCCATCCCATCTCGCTTAGCGGTCATAGTATTGCTGGTAATGCGGCGTATTATGAGTTCGACCATTCACAATTGCAGTCGTTTAGAACCCTTATGGGTTATATAGAAGCTGGTGGAGATTATCTTACTACCATGAGTGGATCGAGTGATGATTATGAGCTGTCGTCAAACGGTCCCTTCCATGTCATTTGGGCAAGTGGCTGGGAGGCCGCTCAGACCACGCATATTTTGGGATACTATTACCATTCTCCAGGTACATACGAAGACATTGAATATGTGGATCTTTCCGAGACCCATCAATGGGACTATATTGATGGCATGTCCAAACTGCAATATCAAATCGATGTTGATGATGTGGCACAAGGAATTCATTTCTATCCAGGCAAATGGTATGATGCCAATTTTGACATGCATGATGGTTATGGATCGACTTATTCGTTGAATATGGATCGAATTGGTGACAGTGCCTTCAATATGAGAAGAGTGTATGAAAGATATCGTCAGCATATTTCTGCTTTTCGGGGTATTTCCTTCTTGATTGACGTTCCTGTAGGGAAGCATATTGGTCTGTATCTGCGTTCTGATTCCGAGGCATTCCCTGACCAGTGGAGTTTACTCAGGTCCAAGAGGGTGCCGCCTTACGTGAGCAATCAGGCTCTCTTCCGTGGAATCTGTTTCTCGGCTAAGGATATGAATGTGGACGGAGTGCGTAGAAGTATCATTTGGGACGAAGGTTCGGCCATTTGGATGGGTATGGAGGATTACGTTGTAGGAGGTGACAATGACTGCGATGACGTGGTGTTCTGTGTGTTGGAGGATGTGGAAATCTGCAAGCCTGATATTATCTTGCCCGATGTGGTCTTGCAGGATGTTTACGAAGATAATTTCCCATGGACTCTTGCTTTTGAAGATGTGAACAGAGATGCCGACTTCGACTTCAACGATGCAGTCATCAAACTGGTTCCCGATTATCAGAAGGAATTGTGCTGTGTGACCGCTATGGCGGTGGGCTCTACCGACCGGATGTATCTGTATTTCGATGGTCCTGACGGAGAGGTCAATCTTGGCGAATTGCATGAAGCGTTTGGAAATTCAGGGACGATGAAATGTATTAATACGGAACAGCAGAATATAACTAATCCGGTGGTGCCAATGGATTGTGTCCCTTGGCCTAAAGGGTATTCCATGGAACAGGATGCACGCCGTTTTTCCATCCGCATCCAACGCGGTACTTGCGAGGATTGCATGGATACGCTGTCGCTCCCTTCAGTACCCGGAGAGTTGCCCGAAGCCTTGCTGGCAGCGGGTGAGTGGAAATGGCCGGTGGAGAAGAAATCTATCGTAACGGCCTATCCGTATTTCCCGAATTGGTCACAGGATCCCAACAACCTTTCCTATTGGCATTGGTATAAATCAGGGACCCCAGGTGCTATTGTGTCTTATTAATCAACAATTAGATCGATGAAGAGAATCTTTTTTCTTGTCCTTTTTGCTGGTTGCTTGTCGCAATTTTGTGTGGCGCAGGCACCTGCAGATAGTGTACCTGATCAAAAAAAGCCGGTTTATCTGCAACTGTATGTTGGAATAAACAAGTCGGCCAATGAAAACCTGCCCTGGACGGAACTGACGCGCTATCCTTGGGCTGGGGGGGCTTTTTTCGCTGTTGGCAGAGAGTTCGGCCCGCTTTTGGGTTGGCGTGTAGCGTTGCGCTTCAATTATAACAAAAGCCGTAACGTGCCAACTTGTGAATCCAAAGAGGTGTATGGATGGAAAAATGTCGGAGTTTTTGGTGATATTACCTTCAACATAACGGATGTTTTTCGGAGTCCTTCCCGCAATAGTAGCGATGTATTTGACTTGAAAGCCTTTGCTGGGGTGGGCTTGGCTCGTACTTGGGGCTTTGACGAGGTGCCTCTTTCTTATACGCATCCCTATTCCCGTAATCCTCGAACACTTCCTGCATTTCGGGCAGGTGTGAATGCTTCATGGAAACTGACCAATAAATGGCGCTTGGGCGCGGAGTTGAGCCACACGATGTTTGAAGACCATTTCAATGGGGTTGCGGCGAATTTCCCTCTTGACGGACGAACCAACTTGAAGGTGGGTGTCACCTATCTTCTCGCACAGGGGACGAAAAAACCAGCTCAAAAGCCTGTGCAACGCAGCAAGAGACTTAGGGAATGTCCTCAATTGCCATTAATTTTGCCTGAAGCAGAGGCTGTAAAGGAACGTCGGGTGTCAGGAAGGGCTTTCCTGGATTTCCCAGTCAACGAAACAGTCATCTATCCGTATTATCGTAACAACCAAAACGAACTCAGGCGCATTCAGGCCACTATGGACAGCGCCATGTTTGATCCATCTATTATCATTACGAAGATTTCGCTTCATGGATATGCCTCGCCTGAAAGTCCCTATAGTAATAACACCCGCCTTGCCATGGGTCGTACTGAGGCCTTGAAAAACTATATGATGCAGAAGTATGGCTTGGGTTATGGCGTATTCCATACCGATTACACACCTGAGGATTGGGAGAATCTTCGCGGTTTCCTTGAAAATATGCAAGGACGTAGGACGAAAGGTGATTTTTGGTACGACAATAAGGGGTATATTGAAACTCCTGAGCCTCCTTATTACGTGTATCGGTATCGTGGCGAATTACTTGAGGTCATCGATCGTGTAATGGATCCCGACCAGAAAGAGATTCTTTTGAAGCAGGTGGGCAATGGCGAGCCCTACGCCTGGCTCTACAAGCATGTTTACCCCGGTTTGCGTCATACGGATTATATTATCGAATATAAAGTGGAACCTTATACGGCAGTCGACGGGAGGAAACTGATTTACACCCATCCGGAGGCTTTGAGCTTGCGAGAAATGTGCCTCGTCGCCAAGAGTTATGATGAGGGTGAGGACGGCTGGGTCGATGCTTTGCTGATTGCAGCCCGACGCTATCCATACGATAAGACTGCCAATCTGAATGCGGCATGCGCCTGCGTGAAGATAGGACGTCTTACGGATGCAAAACAGTATCTGAAGAAAGCTGGCTATGGCAGTGAAGCTACCTATTTGAACGATGTGATTCGCGCTATGGAGGGTTCTGTGAATTGGCGTATGGAAGATGGAGTAGTTATAATCCTTGAAGATGAATAAGATGGAACAGAAAATCACAGTCACGTCGCCTTTGTTGCCTGATCTTGACGAATTTCACTCCATGTTGAAGGAGATTTGGGCAAGCAAATGGATAACGAACAACGGGCAGTTTCATAAACAGTTGGAGCAGGCTTTGTGTGAGTATCTGAAGATACCCTACATCAGTTTGTTTACGAATGGAACGTTGCCTTTGCTTACTGCATTGCAAGCACTCCGTGTCACAGGAGAGGTTATTACAACTCCTTATACTTTTGTGGCCACAACGCATAGCATTTGGTGGAACGGTTGTCAGCCGGTATTTGTGGATATTGATGAGAACACATGCGGTATCAATCCTGATCGAATTGAGGCGGCCATCACCCCGCATACCTCTGCGATTATGCCAGTTCACTGTTATGGTCGTCCTATTGATACAGTTCGTATCCAAGAGATTGCTGACAAATACGGTCTGAAAGTTATTTATGATGCTGCCCATGCATTCGGAGTGGAAAAAGATGGAAAAAGTGTGCTTAATGCCGGAGACATGGCCACTTTGTCGTTTCATGCCACAAAGGTGTTTAATACCTTGGAGGGAGGTGCTTTGGTAATGCACGACGAGCAGACTAAGAAGCGTATTGACTATTTGAAGAACTTTGGTTTTGCCGGGGAGACAGAAGTGGTGGCTCCTGGCATCAATAGCAAGATGGATGAGGTGAGGGCTGCCTACGGCCTGCTCAATCTACGGCAGGTGGATGAAGCTATCGCCAAACGTCGGCATGTAGCGCAACGATACAAGGAGGCCTTGTGTGATGTGCCTGGTGTGCGTTTCTTTGAAGATATGCCTGGCGTGCGTCACAATTACAGTTATTTCCCCATCTTTGTCAATGCGAAGGAGTTTGGTCAAACTCGAGACGAACTTTATTTCAAGATGAAGGAACAGGGAGTGTTGGGCAGAAGGTATTTCTATCCTTTGATTAGCACGTTCAGCACTTATCGTGGGTTGCCTAGCGCGGCTCCGGAGAACTTGCCTGTAGCCACCAGAATAGCAAACGAGGTGATTTGTTTGCCCATGCATCCTGAATTGACTGAGGCGGAAGTGGAAAAGACAATACAACTGATAGTGGAGAAATAAAATGTATTTGGCAAGTACTTGCGCCCTATTTGCACAGTATATCGCAAGGGATTGGCAAGGTTAAAAGGCTTGCATATACTTGCCATATACTTGCCAAGTAGGGCTCAAGGGCTTGCCTACCTGTGACGAATTTGTTTTTTATGGAAAACATAGAAAGTGAAAGTAAACCGGTCAAAAAAGGACGAATTGATTCGATTGATGCTTTGCGTGCTGCAGCATTATTTGGAATTCTTTTGGTTCATGCTGCAGCTGCATTTGGATGGTCTTCTATGGAATACACGACATTAGGCGACCAAACCAGATCTTTCATCAAATTATTCTTGTCAGGCAGATGCAGAGTTGTGTTCCGAGTGTTATATGGTGTCGGATTATATTGGATTCTCCGCCATCATGAATATCCGAGCTCAAAATACATTTGGAGATGTTTCTTGTTGTGCCTGATAGGATTGTTCAACAAATTGTTCTTCACACATGATGTCTTGCTGTGGTATGGCCTTTGGGGGATGGTGCTGGTTTGTTTCCGAAACCTGTCTGTCAAACAACTGTGGAGATCTTTTGTCGCGGTTCTTATTTTGAATACTCTTATTGTTGAATTTGTTGACTTGAGGGAACTGCTATTCGATAACGACTTTGTATATGATCGGTATGGGGAAGGAAAGAGCCTGGGTGATGCGTTAAAATACCCAATGTGGGACACGATTTATCACAAAATTATAATTCGCCTCAAAATGCCATTCGACACGTTTTCGATGTTCCTTCTGGGTTATTATCTCGCAGAATCGGGAATAATTGATAATCTGAAAAAGTATGTAACGGTAGAGTATTTCCTTATCTTCACTATCGTGTATGTTGCGATAGACTATTATGGACTACATTACGGTATTGCAGCATTAAATACATTTGGAGATGTATGCGGCTCTTTCAGCTATTCGTTGTTGTTTCTGCTGATTTATTACAAAACCTACCCATTTTTCCGTTTCTTGGAACCTTACGGACGGATGAGCTTGACTAATTATTCCATGCAGGGGATTGTCGGCGTGATAATAGCTGGGATTTTTGTTCCGCATCATTGGCTCTTAAAATACTTTATTTTGACAATGATATTGTTTTATGCTGTTCAAGTGGTGTTCAGCATAGTATGGATGAAATATTATAAATACGGTCCGTTTGAATGGCTTTGGAGATTCGGGACAGAAAGGAAATGGATAAAGAATAAGAAGACGGAAGTTATTCAACAAACAACCGATCGGAGATGAAAAGACTCATGCTTCTTGGCGGTATACGCTATCTGTTGCCCGTTATCAAGACGGCGCATGAGCAAGGCTATTATGTGATTACAGCGGATTACCTGCCCAATAACATTGCGCACAAATATAGTGACGAATATGTCAACGTAAGCATCATTGATAAGGAAGCTGTGCTGAAGGTGGCGCAAGAGAAACGGATTGACGGCATCATGTCTTTTGGCGTTGACCCGGGTGTGGTAAGTGCAGCTTACGTGGCTGAGAAAATGGGACTGCCGTTTCAATGTTCATACGAGTCAGCTTGCATTCTTCAAGACAAGGCTCGGTTTCGTGCTTTTTTGTCTGAAAATGCTTTCAATTGTCCGAAGGCAAGAGGCTATAATGACATTGAAGAGGCTGTGAACGATGCAGATGATTTCGCCTGGCCTGTTATTGTAAAGCCAGTGGATTCTGCTGGTAGTAAGGGTGTAACCAAAGTGACCGACAAAAAAGAATTGCGTCAAGCCATTGTAACGGCTCTTGGCTCAAGCATCGGAAAACGTTTTATCATTGAGGAATTCTTGGATGTGGTAGGTTATCAGTCGAGTGCTGATGTCTTTGCTGTAGAAGGATGTTTGGCTTATCCTGCCTATTCCGACCAGCTTTTTGACCCCCAAGCCCCCAATCCTTATACTCCGGCTATTGAGATTTGGCCTTCTTTGATGCCAATAAGTGTGCAAGATGACTTGAACCGCCAATTGCAACGACTGTTCGATTTGCTCGGTATCAGAAATGGTATTTTCAATGTTGAGAGTCGGCTGTGCTCCAATGGTAAGGCTTATTTGATGGAGGTCTCGCCTCGTGGTGGCGGCAATCGTATTGCTGAATTGCAAACAATGGCTACAGGGCAAGACCTTTTTCTCGCTGAATTGAATCAAATCATGGGCAAACCGGTTGCTAATATCTCTATGCCTGTATTTGATGGAGTATGGTGCAATTATATTATTCATTCATATCAGCATGGAATTCTGAAGAGCATTGATATTGATGAGAGTTTCAAGAGACACTATGTCCATGACGAGGGCTATAATCTTCATTCAGGTGACATGGTGGAACCTTTCACAGGGGCTAATACTTCACTGGGTACGCTCTTCCTGCGTACTGATACCCGCGATGAAATGGATGGATTGTTGAATAATGTACAGCAGTATGTATTTGTTAATCTGCAATGATACACGCTATGAAGTTTGAGGGAAAGAAGTTGCTGCTGTTGGGTTCCAATGTAGGGATTCTGGACATCATTAAGTATGCAAAAAAGAATGGCGCTATTACCATTGTGGCTGACAACCGTCCCGTTGAAAAGTCTGTCGGAAAGCAATTTGCTGATGATAATGTGTTGATTAGTACCGCAGACATTGAGGGATTAAAAGAGTACATTAAGGAAAACAAGGTTGATGGCGTGTTTGCAGGGATTAGCGAGTTTAATCTGCTGAAAGCCATGGAACTTTCCCATTTTTTTGGTTTCCCTTTTTATTGCACGCGCCAACAATGGGATAGGATTGAAAACAAAGATAGCTTTCGGGATTTGTGCGTGGAGCATAATGTTCCATGCCCAAAAACCTATTATACAGGAAACAGTGTTCTGGAGGATATTATTAATGCTATCTCATATCCAGTCGTTGTAAAACCGGTTGATGCAAGTGCTTCGGTGGGCGTAGCAATCTGTAATAATAGGAAAGACTTGCTTAATGCGATACCGAAGGCTATTGAAAAATCAGAAAAAAAGCGACTGATTATCGAGGAGTTTTTTGAAGGAGAGGAATTCACTGCACATTATACCATTGCAAATGGTGAAGTGTCATTGTCTTGTGTTGACAATAGGGTGCCTGTTGCGGTACACGAGGGTAGCGTGACAACTGTTCCAATAGCACGTGTCTACCCATCAACAATTATTAATGAGTATATAGACCAAGTTAATGATAAAGTGATTGACTTGTGCAGGTCGTTGGGATTAAATGCAGGAGTACTGTTTGTTCAAGGCTTGTATAACCATGAAAGGAATACATTCTCTATTTTTGAGGGTGGACTCCGTTGCGCAGGTGAAGCCCCGTATCGCATCATTGAAAAAGTCAATGGTATCAGTTTCATGAACAATCTTGTTGATTATGCCTTGTTGGGTAAAGTTTCTGGCTTTGATGTTACCAAGGAAGATCCTACTCTTAATGGCATGTCATGTTGCGTGACTTCTTTTGTCTCCAAAGGGGGAACGGTAGGAAAGATTGTTGGTTATGAAGAAATACTGGATAAGCTGTCCTCGATTGTTGATTGCGAATGCAGGTATCACGAGGGTGATGTCACTCCCGACGGAAACACTTTGCGTCAAATTATGCTGAGATTTGTGTTGGTTTGTGCAAACAAGGAACAAATGATTCGTGATGTAGAATTGATTAACAATTCGGTCAGAGTGTTGAATGATAGGGGGGAAGATATGTGTTATAGATTCGATGTCAGAAGGTTTATGACACAAGCAAATAGGTAGTATGATAATGAGAACGATATTGGTTACTGGCGCCACGGGGTTTCTTGGGCAATCCTTGGTGAATGAATTGCTCCAAACTGAGTCTTTCAACGTTATTGCCATTGGAGGCCGTCCAGAGGACAAGATCAATCCATTGCCCAATCATCCTCGATTGAGGGTGTTTCTTTTAGAAGACTTGCTTACTGTTGGTTTTGCAGATGTTGACACCGTAATCAATTGTGCCTTTGCCCGCAGCAACGATTCTGCCTTGTTGGCCCAAGCTTTGGATTTTACTGAGAAATTGATAAGTCGGTTGGAGGAGTTGAAAGTCAAATCCGTCATTAACCTATCGACCCAAGGAGTGTATCAAAGGCTGCCGGTAGGGGAACTGTCGAACGAAAGTTCGCCTATCGTCCCGATTGATTTGTACAGTATGGCAAAATATGCCTCTGAGAAGTTTTTTTCTATTTCTGATATCCCATACGTTACCAATGTGCGGCTGGCAAGTCTCATGATGCCTCAGCGGTTTTTGCATTTCTTTGTTCAAAAAGCCAAAAAAGGAGAAAGTTTTACAGTGACCGCACCCAATCAATATGCAGCCTTGTTTGATGTGAAGGATGCCGCTTCCGGATTAACGGCGATAGCGACAATGGCTCCTGAGAACCGAGCAAAGGTGTATAATTTGGGAATTGGGGGTCAGTACTCATTGCTTGAATATGCTGAGAGTGTAAAATCCATAGGCGAATCAATGGGTTATCAAGTTGTTTTTGATGTGGCCGACAACGGTACAACGGTTTGTGCCGGTATGGACTGCACGCGGTTGATGCAAGATACGGGTTGGAAACCAAGGATTACCAAAGATAAAATGATTATTAATCTGTATAAAGCTGAATAAAAAGATATAGTTGTAATGGGTTATAAAGTCAGTGTGTTGCTTTCGGTTTATGAGAATGAATCATATATCGAAAGGTGTGTTAGGAGTCTTTTCGGGCAAACCTATTCCAATTTGGAATATATTATTGTTGATGATTGTTCGCCTGACAATAGCATGGCCGAACTTGAGGGGGTGATGAAAGAGTTTCCGGAAAGGGCTGCTTCAGTAGCAATAATCCATAATGAAAGGAATAAAGGTCTTGCAGCTGTTCGCAATATTGCATTAGATCATGCTACTGGTGAGTTTGTGTGTGTGGTGGATGGTGACGATTGGATGGAGCCTGATGGAATAGAACGAATGGTGGAAAAGCAGGTGGCTACTGATGCGGATGTCGTTTGGGGTAGGGCCTTGGCTCATACTAAAGACGAGGAAATAGAGTTGTCAGAGCCTGATTATAAGGATTTGGAAGAATGGAGAATGTGCTATTTCCGATTCACACTTGGTTTCGTAATGGTGAATTGGAGGCGGATTATTCGGAGAAGTCTGATTGAACAACACCATATCAGGCATGAGGAAGGATTACATATCGGCAATGATAAGCAATTCATGCCTTTGGTGGCCTATTACGCCCAATCCTTTAGCTCCGTTGATGCAATCGTGTATCATTATGAAAGGAGAAACCCCCAATCTCGTACCTTTAAGGCTATGAATGGCGTTTATGATGTGTTTGCATACACTAGAGAGGTGGAGAGTTTGAGGCGAGTGATAAGATTCCTGTCTGACAAAGAGCCCCGGTATTTAGAAGCAGCTGAGAGAGAGTTGCTGAAGAGGCTGTTAGAGTATAGAGCCAAAGCCATTCAAAATGGTTCGAGAGAAGGCTTCCAAATAATGGTGAAATGGATTAAGGAAGTCCCTGCTCAATATCGGGATAGTATTGGTTGGTCCAATACTATTAAAACAAGTTTGAAGATGAATTACACATTGTCGCGTCTCTGCTATTTATCGAAAGCGATGATGAGAAAAGCAAAAGTCCATTTTCGATAGATAGTTGTTGATTCTAGGCGGAAAAATGGTTGATTAAGTATGAAGATCTTTTTTATCCCAAGAGGTTGGCCGTCGGAGCAACAGCCCCAACGGGGAAATTTTGAGCGCGACCAAGCGGTTGCATTACGCGCATTGGGACATCAAGTCTTCGCGTTGTACCTTGATATTCGACCTGAGAGTAGTATTAAAAAGCTGGGAATTACAAGGGAAGTGAAAGAAGGCGTGGTTGTGTATTGTCTTCGTGCCGGCTCCCGTTGGGCTGAGATTCTGAAGAGCATTTCGCCCCAGTTGCAGTATAAGGCGGTTGAGGCCTTATTCCACTATCTCTTTAAGAGAGTGATGAGGATTGAAGGGACTCCGGATATTGTGTACGGGCACTATCTCAGATACTGCAGGAGGGCCTTGGCTGTCAAAAGGAAATACGGTATCCCTGCCGTGGGTATGGAACATTGGAGCGAGATGGGTAAGGCTATTATCAAAGAAGAACTTAAGCGTCAAGCAGCTGAGACCTATCCGTATTTGGACAGACAGTTGGTTGTTTCGGATGCATTGAGGGAGAATATCCTCAAAAATATTGGAGTCGATACAACTGTGGTGTATGATACCTATAGCAAAGAGTTCTATTATAGAGAAGGAAAAAAGAAGGACGATGTGGTTCGGTTTGTGCTTACTGGTAGTTTGCTTCCGATAAAAAGATTTGACTTGGTCATACAGGCACTAGGTGAAACAATGCCTTTGCCAAGGGATGTCCAGTTCAGCATCATTGGCGATGGAGATGAGAGGGAGAAACTGCAGGGCATGATTGAGGACTATAACTTGTCAGACAAAATACAATTGGTGGGACGCAAGACAAGAGACTATATAGCCAACGCGCTGCAAGAAGCGGATGTCTATATACTTTCGTCCCATCTTGAAACCTTTGGAGTGGCACCGATTGAGGCCTTGGCATGTGGGGTGCCGGTAATCGCCACAGATTGTGGCGGTTCCCGTAGCTATATGAATGACTATAACGGGTTGCTAATACCCGTTGATGATGTTAAGGCTATGTCGGACGCAATTGCTTATATGACGCTGCATTTTAGGGATTATGACCGAAAACGCATTGCGGAAGACTGTAGGCAGCGGTTTTCGTCGGAGGCGATAGCAAAACGGTTGGAAGGTGTTTTTGAAGATGTAATAGAGAGGTCAAAAAGAAATAAGCGTAGAGCTTAATTCGGAGCCGTCGCTTGACGGGTAAGGATTATTATGTCAGAACTAAAAGAAAAAACAGTAAAAGGTGTAGGCTGGAGCGCCATCGATAATGTGGCCCAAAAAGGCATTGCTTTTTTGGTGAGCATTGTACTGGCGCGGTTGATTACGCCTGACGAGTTCGGCCTCGTGGGCATCATTGCCATTTTCACGTCGATCTGTGAAACACTTATTGAGGGTGGCTTTATTACCGCAATAATACGTAAGAAAGACGCTACGGAGGAGGACTATAATACGGTTTTCCTACTTAATCTGGCATTGAGCCTCTTCCTGTATTTGGTGATATTTTTCTCTGCTCCCTTAATCGCGAATTTCTTTGATCGTGGAGAATTGGTTGCACTGGTGCGTGTGGCTTCGTTGGGAATGGTCGTGGGTTCTTTTGCTTTGGTGCAGCAGGCGCGCTTGACAAAGCGCATTGACTTTAAGACGCAGACAAAAATAACCCTTTCGGCTTCTGTGGTGAGTGGAGTGGTGGGTGTTGTCATGGCCCTTTTTGGTTGTGGGGTGTGGAGTCTTGTGGCTCAGCAATTGTCAAGATATTTGATGCGGACAGTGCGGCTTTGGCTCTTCAACAGATGGAAGCCATCATGGAAGTTCTCTAAGGATAGTGCTAAGGATTTGTTCGGTTTTGGATGGAAAATGATGCTTAGTGGGGTACTTAATTCACTTTGGGGTGAACTGTATCAAGTGATTGTGGCCAGGTTCTATAGTCCAGCGACATTGGGTCAGTATTCACGGGCAAAGACTTTCTCCGGCCTTTTTTCGGGCAATTTGACAAATGTGGTCCAGAGGGTTACTTATCCGACTTTGAGTGGTATTCAAGATGATAGAGAGAGTTTAATCCGCGCGTACCGTCGCATTATCAAAACCACCATGTTTGTCTCTGTGACCTGCATGTTTTTCTTGGGTGCGGTTTCGGAACCTTTGCTTTATTGCCTAATCGGTCCGCAATGGAGTGAGGCATCCAAGTATCTTCCCCTGATCTGTGTGGCGGGTTCTCTGTATCCACTGCATGCCATCAACCTTAATATGCTGTCAGTGCAAGGGCGTAGCGATTTGTTCCTTGGGTTGGAAATTGTGAAAAAGATCATTATGTTGGGTCCCTTGATGGTGGGTGCTTTTGTGGGTATCATGCCTATGCTCTGGGTGAATGTGGCCGTGGGCTTTATTAACTATCTCTTGAATTCATATTTTTCCGGAAAACTACTTGGCTACTCTTCATGGATGCAGTTAAAGGATGTGGCCCCATCATACGGGTTGGCCTTACTGGTCGCGGTGTCGGTATGGTTCCTGAAGTACATTCCGATTTCATATTGGATTGTTCTGCCCCTACAGATTATTGTTGGGGTAGCCGTTTTCTATACAGTTTGCAAGCGGACAAAGATGAAAGAATACGAAGATGCCAAACGAATTATCGCTCCTTTCGTGAAAAAGGTTGTGAAATTAAAAGACATGGTTTTATCGAAATGAAATACGCTCCATTTGTTGTCCCGACGCTGTGCCGTTCGGAACATTTTGTCAGGATGATGGAAAGCCTGAAAAGAAACTCGTGGGCTTGTTATACTGATGTAATAGTAAGCATTGATTTTCCGCCTTCTGAAAAGTACAGGAAAGGATGGCATGAGATCTGTGATTATGTCGATAAGGGAGATTTTTCTGTATTTCATCAGTTTATTGTGATTAAGCAGCCGGAGAATTTGGGTGCAGGAACCAATGGGTTTTTCTTGGAAAACTACGTGAAGCAGCATTATGATCGATGGATACGTTGTGATGATGATTGTGAATTTTCCCCCAATTTCTTGGAGTATATGGATAAGTGCTTGGATAGGTTTGAAAACGATGAGGATGTTGTTGCGGTGGCGGGCTATTCTTATCCGATAGAATGGTGTACTTCGGAGGGCGCTACTTGTATGAAACAGCAATTCAATGTGGCCACATGGGGGTTGGGGCGCTGGGTGAAGAAACATAATGTTGCAGCTGCATATATTCGGTCAGGACAGATGTTGGACGATGCGCAAATGGTTGCTAGGACAGGGAGATACAAAAAGATGTCAAAGAGATGCTACACGCAATTTTTTAATCAGGTCACGACCAATCGGAAAGGAACGGTGAAAATTTTTATGACGAGTGTTACGGATATAGCAATGCGCGCTTATCTTGCATGTCAAGACAAGTATTGCATCTCGCCGGTTATTTCAAAAGTGAGGAACTATGGTTTTGACGGGAGTGGGGCAGTTTGTCAGAATACTATTGGCAAGGATGACTCCTCGACAGAGTGCTATGATTATCGTAAACAAGAAATAGACACTGCAGATCATTTTGATCTGGTTTTGAATGATCCTCAATTGCTGCAAGATAACAAGTTGAAAATGGATGCTTTTGATGGTGTATCAAAACAGTATTTACGGTATACTAACATAAAGTTTTGGATTGTTAAGTGTTTTGGGGTAAAGTTCGCCAAGAAATTGGATGGGGCTTTGGTGTCCATCGTTAAGACGATAGGACTGAGAAAAGGAAAGAATTAGTTCAGCCCGTCTTGCCCGCCTTCGTCTCGATGCTTTCGTTGGCTGATATGCTTAATTACCTTGGCCAAAATTGCCCAAAGTGCGAAGAACACTACCACGCCAAGCCCCCATACTATTAATAGTTGTGTTACCATTTCGTTTGATTTTTCGGGTGCAAAGATATGTTTTTTTGTTGGATGTTTCAAATTAATCCCTATATTTGCCCCGTCAATTCAATTTAAACGACTATGAACTACGACGCCAATCCCGTACATCTCCTCTATAACAACGAGGAACTCAGAGACAGAATTAATATGGTGATGGACAGCCGCGACCATACGACGGGCATCACCTTTGTCAACCTGTGCTACCAAATCGTGCAGATGGCATTTCAAGAGCATATGGTGAAGAAAGCGAACGAGAACACAACCATCACGAGTGAGGAACTGGCTCCAGAGGAACAGGTGCGCGTGAGCCGCATCTTGTGGGAGCTTATTTGGAACCATAAGATTTTTCTCCTTTTCGGACGCAGCGAACTGCTTGGTTTGAGCAATGGCGAAGACCGTTTCGTGAAGTATTAATCACCATTTTACCCATAGATAAGCGTCTTTTTTGGTTGGTTTCAGCCTAAAAAGACGCTTTTTTTTATACTGTAAATCAAGCTTTTTACATGTGTAATATACTGAATATCAATATGGTTATTGTTTTTATCAACATTTTTTCTGAAAATTTTCAAAAAAAANNGATATAGTTAGGAACCTGATAAGTTAAACGTAATAGGTTTCTGCACGAAGTGGCTGAAAAAGAGTCAAGCGTAAAATACGGTCGCCTCGTGGGTTTATAGACTTCTAAGCCGTTAATGGCTTACCATGTTTCCCTGACTACATCTTGAAAGTGCTACCCTCGGCCAGTTTGGTGTGAGTTTGTAAGTAATTCCAATACAACGGATTAAATAACTAACTAATTAACTAACAAATCAAAAATGCCGACTATTCAACAATTAGTGCGCAAAGGGC
>LXOW01360287.1_pt2 | contig 24331 bp, 21 predicted proteins | sample 1368591 | NCBI WGS metagenome assembly LXOW01 (sample SAMN04884650, study PRJNA319009) | bovine gut metagenome | isolation source: Cow rumen | host: Bos taurus | place: Italy: Legnaro (PD) | collected 2014-07-09
AACTACAGCAGTGGTGACTATGAGGTCAATGTTGATATGAGTGACCTCAGCGCTGGTTCCTACATCCTGCGCCTCAGTCAAGGCAACAACAGCAGCTGCACCAAGTTTGTGGTGTACTAATTCACACACAAAAGAGATTTTTTGGAAAGGCAATCTGAAAAGGTTGCCTTTCTTTTTGTATCTTTGCCGTATCATTATTTACCTATGAACAGTAAGAGAATCAATAAAGTGCTGATTGCCAACAGGGGAGAGATTGCTGTGCGTATCATCAAGACGCTACGCAAACTTCATATTGCTTCTGTGGCGGTATTCGCCGACAATGACCAGAATGCGCTGCATCGTCGTATGGCAGACGAGGCTTACCCTCTGGGTAATGGTATGTTGAAGGACACCTATCTCAATGTGCAGAAAATCATCGATGCGGCATTGGATGCTGGTGCTGATGCCATCCATCCCGGCTACGGTTTCCTATCCGAAAGCCCAGAATTGGTTGAAGCTTGTGAAGCCAACAATTTGATTTTTATCGGACCTGATGCCGAAATCATGCGTTTGATGGGTAATAAGATTGCTGCACGTAACATTGCAGTCAAATATGGCATCCCTGTTACTTTCGGGTTGATGGGTGAGCATGAGGAGATACTGCATGCTGCGGATACACTCCCTTATCCCGTTTTAATCAAGGCTGCTGCGGGTGGTGGCGGAAAAGGTATGCATATCGTTTGGCAGAAAGATGATTTGAAGAATGAGTTGGAACGTGCGTCACGTGAAGCTGAGAAGTATTTTGGCGATGGAACGGTCTTTGTCGAACAATATATAGAAAACCCGCGCCATATCGAGGTGCAGATTTTGGCTGACCATCATAAGAATGTGATACATCTTTACGAAAGGGAATGTACCATTCAGCGCCGATACCAAAAGATTGTAGAGGAATCGCCTTCGCCAACATTGACGGAGGAAAAAAGACAGCAACTGCTGGATACTGCAGTAAAGTTGTGCAAGGAAATTGGATATACGAATGCCGGAACCGTTGAGTTTATCGTCGATAAGGATTTAAACTTCTATTTCTTAGAGATGAACACGCGCATCCAAGTGGAACATCCGATTACGGAGATGCGTACAGGAATTGATATTGTGGAGGAACAAATTCGCATCGCACGAGGCAAAGAAATGGGTTGGACGCAAGAAATGATACAACCCCAAGGACATTCCATAGAGCTGCGTGTCTATGCTGAGAATCCTGAAAATGATTTTCTGCCCACACCAGGCAACGTGTATGCTTATCATGAACCTCAGCTGCGTGGTGCACGTGTCGACAGCAGTATCGACGGACCTTGCTCGATTTCAGAGGCCTACGACCCTATGGTTGCCAAACTGACCTGTCACGCCAAAGACCGTCAGGGTGCCCTCGAAACAGCCTGTCTCGCTCTGAGAAATTTCATTATTCAGGGCTTAACCACTAACAAGGCCTACCTTTGGGAAGTTATCAAGAATCAGGATTTCATTGAGAACAAGATTGACACGTCGTTCTGCGCAACGCATCAGCAAGCGTTGCTGAATGCCCTAAATGAAAGCCGCAAGAATTTGAATGTGAAAGATATCGTTGCCTCGTTCCTGCTGTTTGATTGCTGCAAACGGCACTTTGAACACGATACGCAAAACGTTTGGGAGGAAATTGGCTATTGGCGCTATCACATGCAGTTGACTGTCGATGTAGAAGGACAGAAGATTCCTGTGAGTCTTGCCGATGCCGAGGAAGGAAAGATACAAGGGACGATAAGTGGAACGCCGTTTAGGGCTGAGTTTATCCAATACGACAACAAACAGTTGAAAATTATGTTGAATGGTCGTACTGAGACGGTTTATTGCTCTGTTACGGATGATCAGAAGACCATCGTTAATTTCCGTGGCCTCAACTTCACTTGTTATCGTACCGACCAACTGAACGATACAATGGACTATGCTTGTAAAGAACAAGTGAACGATAAGTCGCGTTTGGTTTCGCCTATGCCGGGCAAGGTGGTGAAGATTAACGTGAAGGAAGGCGATGAAGTGGATGAGGGGACCATCATGATTGTTGTGGAGGCGATGAAGATGGAGAACAATATCGTTGCCTCGGGCAAGGCCAAGGTGAAGAAGATTCTAGTCACGGAAAACCAGATGGTAGACAATAAAATGCAACTTGTAGAGTTAGAACAATAGCTTCTGGCCTGAGCCATTGGCTTTTGACTAACCTTAATAGGAAATAGCAAAATAAAAATATATGAATTTCGACCTTACAAAAGAACAGGAAGCCCTCCGCCAGCGAGTGCGCGACTTCGCTGAACAAGAAATCAAACCGGTAGCCCGCTACAACGATGAGCACCAGCACTTCGATGTTGAACTGACCCTGAAAATGGGAGAGCTTGGCTTATTGGGCATGGTGGTCCCAAAGGAATTTGGAGGACAAGGTCTTGATAACCTCAGTTATATCATCGCTGTGGAGGAATTGGCGCGTGTGGACGGCTCTACCGCTGCTACCATCGCTGCAGATAACTCTTTGGGTATTGGGCCTATACTTCAATACGGTACGGAAGAACAGAAACGCAAATATTTGCCCCGTCTTTGCAAAGACCGTCTTTGGGGCTTTGGTCTGACTGAAGAGGATGCGGGTAGCGACTCGCGTGGCACCAAGACTACTGCACGCCGTGAGGGCGATGGATGGGTACTGAACGGTTCCAAGATTTTCATTACTAATAGTGCTACCCCTATTACTTTGGGTACCAGTGTGCAAGCTATATCGGGCGAGAAAGACGGCAAGCCTGAGTTCACCGCTTTGTTGGTGGAGAACGATACGCCTGGCTTCAGCCAGACCCCAATGGATGACAAGATGATGTGGCGCGCCTCCAATACCGGCAAACTTGTTTTCAACGATGTGCGCCTGTCCAAGGAAAGTATCCTTGGTGAGCCTGGTGAGGGTTCTCATATGATGTTGGCCACTCTCGATTCGGGTCGCTTGTCCATTGCTGCTATGGGGTTGGGATGTGCACAAGGCGCTTACGAAATGGCTCTGGCTTATTCCAAGAAGCGCGTTCAGTTTGGCAAACCTGTCTGCAAGTTCCAGGCAGTCGCATTCAAATTGGCCGATATGGCTATGAAGGTTGAGGCAGCGCGTGGTTTGCTATACCATGCTTGCTGGCTGAAAGACCAACACCGTCCCTTCGGTAAGGAGGCAGCAATGGCGAAGCTCTATTGCTCGGAAGTCGCTGCTGAGGTGTGCGACAACGCTGTTCAGGTGATGGGTGGTCACGGCCTGCTGAAGGAATTCGACATGGAACGCTTCTACCGCGACCAGCGCATCCTTCAAATCGGCGAGGGTACCTCGGAAATCCTCCGTTTGGTTATTTCGAGAGCTATTGGGTGCTGAATTTGAATAAACTAATCTATTAATATTACTCAAATGAAAATCAAACTTTTATCCTTGTTAGCAATTGTGGCTATTGTCGCCGCAGCCTGCAACAACAACAAACCTGAGCAAACCAACGAACCTGCTCAACAAACCAAACTGTCTGACAAGTACGCGCAGTACACACTGACGACTGACATCAGCCATCTTAGCGAGAATGAGCGAGAAATGCTGCCGCTACTTTTCGAAGCCGCAGACATTATGGACCAGCTATTCTGGAGAGAGAATTATGGCGACAAGGACGAACTTATGGCCTTGATTGGTGACAATGAAGACCTTCAGAAGATGGCTTCCATCACCTATGGTCCTTGGGATGGCCTCGACGGAAACAAACCTTTCGTGGAAGGTGTGGGCGAAAAGCCTGCCGGTGCCCAGTTCTATCCTGTTGATATGACTGAAGAAGAATGGAACGCCTTCGATGACCCGAACAAGACCAGTCAATACACAATGATTGTTCGCGATGAGAACGGCAACCTGAAGTGCGTTTGGTATCACGACTACTTTGCTGAACAAATTAAGAAGGCTGCTTCGTTGCTTGACGATGCATCGGAACTTGCCGGTGATGAGGAGTTTGCTGAATATCTGCGCCTCCGCGCCAAAGCTTTACGAACTGACGACTATTTAGAGAGTGATATGCGTTGGATGGATGTTCGCAATAACAATATCGACATGGTGATCGGCCCCATCGAGAACTACACGGATGCACGTTATGGCATCAAGGCATCGCATGAGGCTTTTATCCTCATTAAAGACCAGGAATGGACAAAGCAGCTGGCCCGATATGCCGCTTTCGTTCCTGAGTTGCAAAAGCAATTGCCTGTACCGGAGGAATACAAGAAGGAAGTTCCTGGCTCTGATGTGGATTTGGCCGCCTATGACGCTGTTTTTTACGCAGGAGATTGCAATGCCAACAGTAAGACCATCGCCATTAACCTGCCCAACGACGAACGTGTACAACTGCAACGCGGTACCCGTAAGCTGCAGCTTAAGAACGCTATGCAGGCCAAGTTTGACAAGATTCTGGAACCCATTGCAGGACTGTTGATGACCCCCGAATCGATGGAGCACATTAAGTTTGACGCTTTCTTCGCCAATGTGATGTTCCATGAGACCGCCCACGGTATGGGCATCAAAAACACCATCACTGGTAAGGGTAGTGTTCACAGCGCTTTGGGTAACCAATACAACGCTATTGAGGAAGCCAAAGCCGACGTGTTGGGCCTCTATCTCGTTACCAAGCTTAGCGAGATGGGCGAATATACCAACACCACGATGGAAGATAACTACACCACTTTCATGGCAGGTATTTTCCGTTCAGTACGTTTTGGTGCCGCTAGTGCTCATGGTAAAGCCAATATGCTTACTTTCAATTATTTCCAGAACGAAGGTGCTTTTGTGCGCAACGAGGATGGCCGTTATGCTATCAACTTTGAGAAAATGAAAGTGGCTGTTGAGAAGCTGGCAGGTGATATCCTGATGCATCAGGGCAATGGCGACTACGAAGTCACCAAGGCTTGGTTGAGCGAAAACTGTGTCATTCGTCCTGAGCTTCAAGCCGACCTCGACCGCGTCAATGCCTCTGGTATCCCCGTCGATATCTATTACAACATGGGTGCAAAGGTGCTGTTAGGAGAATAAGAGCTCTGAATGCTTAACTGAAAAGCATCACGGTCTATCTGATGGACTGTGATGCTTTTTTTTATGCTTCCTCGATGGTTTGAGCGAAGAAACTGAAATTCACTTTGCCATAGTGGCGTTGCTCCATAAAATGGGGGTGCTCGTCAAAATGCTGGTATTTGTCGTGTTCCAATACAAACATGCCTCCTTCGCGCAACAGGTTGTTGTCGAAGACAAGTTGCACAATTTCATCGTATTGTTTGCAATCGTAAGGTGGGTCGGCAAAGATGAGGTCGTATTGCACCTTGTTCTTTTCAAGGAAACGAAATACATCGGCACGAACGACCAACAGTTCATTCATGTTGAGTTTGCTGGCAGTCTCGCGAATGAATCGGACACAGCCAAAGTCTTGGTCAACGGTAACAACTTTTGGACAACCTCGTGAGACTAACTCGTAGGAAATATTGCCAGTACCTGCAAAGAGATCCAAAGCTTCTGTCTCCTCGAGGTCGAAGTAGTTGTCAATGATGTTAAACAGACTCTCCTTGGCCATATCGGTGGTAGGGCGGACGGGTAGGTTGCTGGGGGCGATAATCTGTCGCCTTTGGTATCTGCCTCTGATAATCCTCATCTGATTGCTTGATATTGAATATGATAATATTGATATGGAACTTTAGCAAACGCTTCGTCTACTTGCAATGTGTCAGGTCTCTCCACAAACTGGATGTCTTTCACAAATTGCCCGCACAGGCCGATGGTTTCCGATGTTGGCAATATCTGTCCTGAAAAACAAACGGTCGTGCTTTTGCTCGAAATATTGTGCTGTTGTAGGACGTTGAGCAGGAAATAAGCGAAGTCGTTTTTGTCGTTGAATTGGAAATTGTTGAAAAACTGTAACCTGTTTTTCATGATGGCGATGTCGAAGTCGTGGTGGCGAACGTTGACATATACTGCGGGTTCCGCGCTTTCGGGTAGGCTTTCGAGAAACAGAGAACTGGAGTGTGTGATTGTGGCTTCAGGCCATTTTGCCAAAACTTTTTCTTTCAGGTCACGAGCAAGTGCGAACACATTGACGACTTTATGCTTTGTTAAAGTGTCGGCTTGTGAAACAATGTCATTAGCGGTGTTGAAACTGAAACCAAGGAGCTTGCTGTTGTCGTCTGGGGAATAAATTGCTTCGGGAACCAGGAAGTTAGTGCGTTCGTCGATAATGAATGTGACGGGATAATGCTTTATGCCATCAAGACCTTTGTCAGCAATAGCCTTCTCAATGGAGTTAAACAATTCGTTGCCAACTGTGTTACGGTCGGATTGATGGCAATCCCAAGCGAGAAGCTTGTTGTTGGTGCTGTCGAAAATGGCAAAAGAAAAACCATCCAAAGCAAATTGGATGGTTAATCTGTGATTCAAGGATGTCGCCATTTATGCGATGATTAGAGTTTCTCCCAGTTGCCGTCGGTTGAAGCCTCTTCCATCGAGCCGACTTTCATACCGGCATAACGGTTGATGCTTTCTTTTTCAGCCTTGGCGTTATCGCGACGTTGGTTCCATTCCTTTTCAGTAAAGTCTGAACCAGGAGTGGCGAGATAAACTTCGTAAGGAGTGCGTGCTTCAAAAACGGGGATTTCGATGCCGTTACGGGAAATGGTACCTGCTTCAAGTTCGTACTTTTGTTGGGGATTGCTGAAAGGCACGAAACTTATCTCGTTGATGTTGAAATAATCTCTCTTGCCTCTGATGGAGTCCATTACTTTAACGTAACCGATAGTGTCGTTAATGGTACGGGTGAAGGTGGTGTCGGTCGGGTCGGGGATGATGTTCACAATCGGAATTTCGGCAATCTGACAGAAATTAATCAGCGTGTCAAAGTTGTTGGTGTACTTGTTGTTGGCATTTTTGTAAAGCACTTCGGCGTTACGGATGTCGATAAGACGTTCCACGACTTTGGCTTCACGCAATTTCTGCTCTTTGTTGAACTTGATGGGAGCTTGGATGCTCTTGATGACTTGCAAAGCCAGAATCACGATGATTGCGAACAATACAACGTTGATGATGATGTTTACTCCTTTTTTCATTTTAGTATGATTTTTCTAATTTATAATGCTTGTTCGATTGGCGGCAAAGTTAGGATTTTTTTCAATATGAATGGCAAACTTTTTTTGAAAGAATTAAAAATGAATTTTGTGGAAATTTAAGTATTTGTCGTCCAAATATTTGCGAATCTTATCTGCAAGTACGATAAAAACTTGAAGTTCGTTTTTTTCAAGCCATAAAGAGGCGTCGTCGTCGCGATTGATGGCTCTCGCGAAGGCCAGGTTGACTTCATAATGGTTTTTGATGAGCCATTCCTCGGCTTTTTCTTCCTTGTCGATGACACTGTCGATGGCCGCCAACTGAGGGAAACCATGCTCCATGAGCCAATCCTTGGCCTTGGTGTCGCCTTGGATGGTCTGACTCAAGGCACCGAGTTCAGGATAGCCGTTGCGCATCAGCCACTCGAAGAACTCGTCGCCTTCTGGTTCAAAAGTGCAGCCGAAGGCCATAAGTATTTTTATCGGGTAGTGGGTCATTTCATTCCGTTTAATCTTCCGATTTCGCTGCAAAAGTACGCACAATTGCAATACTTTTCCTATTTTTGCAAAAATATTAGTCGAAATGAAAACCAAGCAAGAAATAGTTGAAAATTGGCTGCCGCGATATACAGGTATGCCTTTGGAGAAGTTCGGGAAATATATTCTGTTGACTAACTTCCAGAATTATGTAGATCGTTTTGCCGAATGGCAGGGTGTGGAAGTCGTTGGGCGCGACAAATCTATGTCTTGTGCTTCCGATGGTGAAATTACCATCATCAACTTCAGTATGGGCAGCGCCAACGCTGCAACGATTATGGACCTTTTATGTGCCGTGAAACCCAAGGCTGTTTTGTTTTTGGGTAAGTGCGGTGGCATCAAAAGGAAGAATAAAGTAGGTGACTTGATTCTGCCTATTGCAGCTATACGTGGCGAAGGTACTTCAAATGACTATTTCCCGCCCGAAGTGCCTGCGCTTCCGGCCTTTAGCCTTGAAAAAGCTATCTCTACCACCATCCGCGATTATGGACGCGACTATTGGACGGGTACAGTTTACACCACTAACCGCCGTGTGTGGGAGCACGATGAGGAATTCAAGGAATACCTCCGCAAGATTCGCTGCATGGGTGTTGATATGGAGACAGCCACCATCTTCTCGGTTGGTTTCCACAATGAGATTCCGACTGGCGCGTTGCTGCTCGTGTCAGATAACCCTATGGTCCCTGAAGGCGTGAAGACTGAAGAGAGTGATAAAAAAGTCAGTAAGAACTATGTTGGCGAACATCTTCGTATTGGAATAGACTCTCTCCGACAACTCATCAATAACGGTATCACTGTCAAGCACTTGAAGTTTTGAAGACCTACGACCAAATCCTATCCGAAATCCACAAGAAGCAGTTCGCACCCATCTATTTCCTGACGGGTGAAGAACCCTATTACATTGATATGATTACGGATACCATCGAGAATGAGGCACTTGAAGAGGCAGATAAGGCATTCAACCAGATTGTGCTTTATGGTCGCGATGTGGATTTGGAAACTATTGCCAATCATGCCCGCAGTTTTCCGATGATGGGCGACCGTATGGTGGTTATCGTTAAGGAAGCACAGGATGTGAAGAACCTTGAGGACTTTGAACCTTATCTTGAGACAATTCCTGAGACCACATTGCTCGTTTTTGCCTATAAATACAAGAAATTCGACAAGCGCAAGGCTTTGGCCAAGAGAATTGACAAGATGGGCGTCTGGTTTGAGTCGAAGAAACTGTACGAGAGCAATATACCAGGTTGGATTCAGAATTATCTGAAGACTGAAGGCTACTCGATTACACCTAAGGCGACGCAGATGTTGGCAGATTTTCTTGGCACTGACCTCCATAAAATCGCCAATGAACTGAAAAAACTGATTATTGCCCTGCCCAAAAGCAAAAGCATCGACGATGCAGACGTGGAGCGCAATATCGGTATCTCCAAGGACTTCAACGTCTTTGAGCTACAGAATGCCATTGGTTTCCGTGATGTCTTGAAAGCCAATAGAATTGTGAATTATTTTGGTGACAATGGAAAGGACAATCCGTTGTTGCTCACAGCAATTACGCTTTATGGTTACTTCACCAAACTGATAAAACTGCATTGCACGCAAGACAAGTCGCAGGGTAATTTGGCAAGTGTTTTGGGTGTCAACCCTTATTTTGTAAGGGATTACCTTGATGCATCACGAAACTATTCCTTGGGCGACTGTATCCGTTGCATATCTATCCTTCGCGAGTTTGACATGAAATCAAAAGGTTGCGATAGTGGTGAAGTCAGCGAGAAAGATTTGTATCGCGAAATGATTTATAAGTTAATGCATTAAGTTTAAGGTTCCTGAGCTTGTCGAAGGACCAAATTATAAATATGAGAATTGTAGCACAAAGAGTTACCCATGCTTCCGTCACAATCGACGGAAAAGTGAAGTCGGAAATCGGGTTGGGAATGTTGATCCTGCTCGGCATTGAGGAGGCTGACAACGAAGAAGATGTGGAATGGCTCTGCACCAAACTAACCAAGCTCCGCATCTTTGATGACGGAAATGATTCGATGAACCTCGACATCAACCAAGTAGAGGGCTCGTTTTTGGTGGTGAGCCAGTTTACGCTTCATGCACTCACTAAGAAAGGAAACCGTCCGAGTTTCATTCGCGCCGCTCGTCCTGAAGTGGCTATACCTCTTTATGAGTTATTCCTGAAACGTCTTGCCGAGATTTCAGGTCGTGAAGTGCAATGCGGTGAGTTTGGAGCCATGATGCAGGTGGAACTGCTCAACGATGGGCCTGTGACGATAATAATGGACTCAAAACGGAGAGAATGAAAAGATTTGCCTATTTTTGCAGCAAATCTTTGAATCTGAAATCTTGAAATCTGAAATTTGAAATCAAACTTATGGACGGTAAACGATTAGAAAGAGTAAACAAACTGATATTAAAGGAATTAGGCGATATCTTCCAAAAGGAATTAAAGCCTAAAGTACCCATGCTTATGATTACTGTGACTCGGGTGAGTGTCACTTCTGATTTGGCGTATGCCAGGGTCTATTTGAGCGTCTTTGGCGTTGAGGATAAGAAGAAGGTCGTTGAGGAAGTGGGACAGAATGCCAAAGCCATTCGGGGCTTGCTTGGCAACCGCATTCGCCATCAGATGCGTGTGGTACCAGAACTGCGCTTCATTGAGGACGACTCTCTTGATTACATTGAAAACATTGATAACCTGCTGCATCCCGACAAGTGAAACTGCCGCTATTCATAGCAAACCGTTACCTCTTAGCTAAAAAGAGCCATAACCTCATCAATATCATTACATGGATTTCCATCTTAGGTATTAGTGTCGGTTCGTTTGCGCTCATTGTCGTGCTGTCAGCCTTTAATGGACTGGAGATGGTTATTTCTTCGATGAGCAACCGACTTACTCCTGATTTGCAAATCTCTGCTGTAAAAGGAAAGACCATCGACTTGACCGCTTTCCCCTTGGGACAACTTGAAGGCATTCAAGGCGTTGAATATGTGATTCCGACTATCACAGAAGATGCGCTATTCCGTGCGAATGACAAGCAGCATATCGGTCAGGTGAAAGGTGTGGGCATCGAATATCAGGAGATTCGTAGGGTGAATGAAATTGTCTTTGGTGATAATGGTTTTCAGCTCTCCGATGGTGAATACGACTTTGCGGTTCCGGGTGCAGGTGTTGCCTGGTATCTGGGTATCAATGCTTACAATCCTTACGCGATGGTTCGCGTCTATGTGCCAAAACGTGGCAATGCTTCACTGATGAGCCTTGAAAATAGCTTTAACTCCGATGTGCTGACCGTGCGAAGCGTGTTCTCCACCGAGCAGGAACTGGATGAGAAAATGGTGCTTGTGCCCTTTGATTGGCTATCGGAATTGCTTGAATATGAGAATAAGGCGTCGAATGTGGAAGTTTTCATGGATTCAAATGCGGATGTCAAAAAGGTGCAACATGATGTCAAGACGGTGATAGGGGAGGACTACACCGTGAAGAACCAACAGGAGCAACAGGAAACTCTTTACCGAATCATGCACTCCGAAAAATGGGCTGTCTATGTTATCCTTACTTTCATACTGATACTTGCCACTTTCAATGTGGTCGGATCACTTTCCATGTTGATGATAGAAAAGCGTAAGGACACCGAAATACTGAAGTCAATCGGTGCCGACAACCGGTTGATTCAGCGCATTTTCATGAATGAAGGCTTGCTGATTTCCGTTGCGGGAGGTCTTATCGGCCTGCTGTTGGGCATCATCCTTGTGCTGCTGCAACAGCGCTTTGGCTTCGTGAAATTTGGCGGGGGAGGCAACTATGTGGTGGATGCCTATCCTGTCCTTCTCAAAATTAAAGATGTGATGCTAATTTTTGCCACAATCATCATTGTGGGTTGTACTTCCGCTTTCCTCACGGTGCGTCACGCAATGCGAAAAGGCAGTGTTTCGCTGAAAATCAATTAATCTTAATCGGATTTGATGAAATCAAATTCGTCAAATCAATAAACTCCTGCACTGAGAGTTGCTCGGGCCGTAGGTTGAAGACCTCATTTTCAATGATATCTGGACTGAGCATGGATCGCAGCGAGTTGCGCATCGTCTTGCGACGCTGGTTGAAGGCTTGCTTGACGATGCTGACGAACAGTTTCTCGTCGCAGCCCAGGTCGGTGACGGTGTTACGCCGCATCTTGATGACGGCAGATTTCACCTTCGGCGGCGGGTTGAAGACGTTCTCGTTGACGGTGAAAAGGTAGTCGATGTCGTACCAGGCCTGCATCAGTACGCTGAGGATGCCGTAGGTCTTGCTGCCTTCCTTGGCTGCCATGCGCTCCGCCATCTCCTTCTGCACCATGCCCACCACCTCGACGACCTGTTCCTTGTATTTCAGCACTTGGAAGAAAATCTGGCTGCTGATGTTGTAGGGGAAGTTGCCGATGACGGCCATATTGCGCTGCCCGAACTGGCTGAGGTCGGTGCGGAGGAAGTCGCCCTCGATGAGCCGCTCGCCCAGCATGGGGAAGTGCTTTTGCAGGTAGGCGATGGACTCCTTGTCGATTTCGATAACGTGGAACTTGTCAAGGATGTCATTCACCATATATTGGGTGAGGACACCGGTGCCAGCTCCCACCTCGATGACGGTTTCCACATCAGGCGACAGCTGCTCCACAATGCGTTGGGCGATGCTTTGATCGGTCAAGAAATGCTGGCCTAAAGCTTTCTTGGGTCTGACTTCGTTCATAGTTTCCTGTAATTCTTTTTAGCTTGGGCGGTATAGATGCTCGTTGGATAGATGTCAATCAGTTTTTCGTAATGGTCTTTGGCTAATTTCTTATTCTTCAGATGGTTTTGCTCTATCAGGGCGGCTCTCATCAAAGCGGCATCAGCCATATAACTGTTGGGATAGTCTTCCACGATTTGCAGATATAGTTGTTCAGCCACCTCGAATCTATCTCGTCTCTCGGCAATTTCACTCTTTCGAAACAAGGCGTGTGGGATACTGGTTTCGTTTCCGTTGGAGATGATTTCGTCCAACAGGTCAATGGCTTCGTCCTCGCGTTGCTGGTAGATGCGGTAGTCGGCTCTTGCCAAACGCTTGAGCTCTGCGCCTGTGGTGTCGGCTTCAAGGTTGTCCTTGATGATGAGCGAGAGGGTCATGGCATCGTTGGCGATGAGCTTCGAGGTGGCGGCTTTCAACACTTTCAGTTGGCTTTCTGCCCATTCGTACTCTCCGATGAAGTAGCGTAGTTGTGCATTCTTGAATCGTGCTTCGTGGCCCAGTGGTTCCTCTTTCATGCTCTTGTCAACCTGACTGTATAGCAGGGTGGCTTCCCACATCTCGTCTTCGTGGAGGTAAATGTCGGCCAATTTCAGTTTCAGTTGGGCTTGGTCTTGCTTCCCACTCGCATTAGGCAGCGTGTTTACCAGAAGTGCAACGGCATCTTCGGTCCGATTCAGTTGATAGGTTAATATGTCAGCCTGGATCAGGGTCAGTTTCGTAAGGTCGTTGCTGTTGACATCGGTATAGGATTCTTCGATGCGATTGAGCAGGTTGCTGTATGCTTTCTTGTCGGTACTGTGTCTCGCTTGCAGTTGTTGGTATTCCGTGCTAATGCCACCGGTGAGTGCCTGACCGTAGAACGGATTACTTTTGCCCTTGTTTTGAACATAACGATAGCCTTCCTTTGCTATGTCAAACTGTTTGTTGTTCAAGCAAATGCCAGACAGGTTGATGATTTGTCCGTCTTGGTTTCCCGTTTTGCGGTCGATGCTTAGACATTGTGCCAATGCGATGTCGAAGTCCTCTTCTTGGGTGGCGAGCCAAACCAAGAGTTGGGCTAGCTCAAGGTTGTCGGGCTTCTCTTGTGTGCGTTTCAGCAGAGCAGTGCGCAGCTCATCGGTGATGCTTTTGTTGACATCATAAAACAGCATGGATTGTAGGCGGTTGCGTATGTTGTTGTATTGTCCGGGATGGATTTCCAATTCCAGAAAATAGCATCGAAAAGCCTCTTGGTAGTTGGCCGACGATTGGAACATGTAAGCCATATCCATATAAAAGGTCTCTTTGCCCTCAAACATCTTGTTGCCTTTCTCATAAACAGTCGCGGCCATTTCATAGAGTCGTCGCGAAAGAAACTGGTTGCCGAGATTGCGGACAAAAGATGCGTTTTCGGGCATAGTTCTCAGTATCTCGTCAAACTGCTTTTGAGCCTTGTCGTTTTTTCCTTCGAGCGTGTAAACGTATACGAGGTCGACGAGACTCTTGCTGTAGTTAGGGTTGTCCTTGTGAAAGCTTTTCAGCTCACGTTCAGTTTCCTTGTATTGGTTGAGGTTGATGCAGCACTCAATGTATTGTTGAAAATGATAGGGCTGCTTAGTGCTGTTGTAGAGTTTCTTGTAGATTTCTTGCGCCTTTTCGTAGTCTTGGTCGCGGTAGTATTGTCCGGCCAACTGTTCGTCAATCTGCCGTTGCTCCCAGTTAGGGTCGGCTTTCTGCTTCTTTCCTTTTGGGGGCGTAGTGATTTGGGCGTTGGCTTGAAGGACAAGAAGGAGCAGGACGATGATGTGGATCCAGCGTGGCTTCATGGTTGAAAGTTGCTTTTTTTCAATTTGTTGAGTGCTTCCTTGCAACTCTTGAACCGGTCTTGGAAGTATTCCAATTGAGCATGAAGGGTGTCGGCCACGCGGTTTTCGGTCTCGAAATAGATATTGGCCAAAGAGTCAGATAGGTAGTGACTTTCGACGTCTGATTTCAGGTTGTCCAACTGTTGGATGACATAATCTATTTTTCGTTCCATTACAGGTCTCACTTCTCCAAATTGGATAAGATAGGCGTTTGTAAGGTTCAGCTGCTCAAAGCAGGCTTCCACTTGTGCTTGTGAAAGGTGTTGCAGCATCGAGTCGCAATGCACAAAATCTTTCTGAAGCAAGGTGTAGTCTTCGGCTTCGATTTTTTTCAGCGTTTTTGCGTCGATTACCACCTGTTGTTTCAGTGTGTCTATTTTTTCTGGCAAGGTCTTTGGCTGTTCGGAACAGGCGACAAAGAGTATGCAGGCGAATACGGCAATAAGTGTTGGAATGATTTTTCTCATGTTGAAAGGATTGGGGTGCAAAGATACACAAATTGCAGAAACCATACTAAAAAACCCGACTGCATGGTGTGCAATCGGGATAAGTTGTATGCAATAAAAAACTTTTATTCGGTAATTACAGCTTCAACGGGGACGATGTTCACGAATGACCTGTCACCTTTTTTCTTCTGGAATTCAACGATGCCGTCGCACTTGGCGTACAAGGTGTGATCCTTGCCCATGCCGACGTTCTTGCCAGGATAGTGCTGCGTACCACGCTGACGGACGATGATGTTACCAGCAATGGCGGCTTGTCCACCGAAAAGTTTCACTCCGAGTCGCTTACTGGCGGACTCACGACCGTTGTCGGAACTACCAACACCTTTTTTGTGTGCCATATCTCTTCAGTTTTTTCGGGTTTTTACTCAGTGATATTCTCAATCTTAATCTGGCTCAGATATTGACGGTGACCGTTGGAAGTCTGATAGCCTTTTCTTCTCTTCTTCTTGAAGACGATGACCTTATTGCCTTTGCAGTGCTGCATCACCGTGGCTTCAACGCTGGCGCCTTCAATCGTAGGGGCACCCACTTTAGTCGAACCTTCGTTGTCGATCAACATAACTCTGTTGAAGGAAACCTTGCTTCCCTCATCCTCATGCAGCCTGTTGACGAAGATTTGCTGTCCTTTCGTCACCTTGAATTGCTGCCCTGCGATTTCTACTATTGCGTACATTTTACGATGTCTTTATTAGATAGATACTCTTCATTTTTTCGGACTGCAAAAATACAACTTTTTTCAATCCAAAAACGTTTTCTTTTCTTTTTTGCGTCTTTTTTCTTTGAAAATCCTTTTTTGAGTGATTAAAATACTGATATACAATTAAATATATTAACCATTTTAGTTAGGTGATGTGTCATTTTTCTCCTTTGTCAACGGAGTGTATGATGAAAAAGTGTACTTTTGTCGCACCTTTGCAAAGGGGATACCTTNNGGGGATACCTTATTAATATTAATGGACGCGAACGAGTTAAATAGTCTCATCAACCAGATGAAAGCAGGCGACAAGGAGTCTTTCAACAAGCTCTTCCGTCGCTATTATTCCCCCTTGGTGCGTTTTTGCGTCCGTTTTGTGGCTGACCAGGATGTGGCTGCTGAGATTGTGCAGGACCTCTTTGTGAAAATCTGGACGGGCCGCGACAAATTGAAGATTACGTCCTCGTTTGAATCCTACATGATGAGCTCGGTGCGCAATTCGGCCTACACCTATATTAATTCGCAACGCTCCCACAACGAGGCACACATGATGATTTACACGGGCGAGTCGGATGAAACCGACCCCTCCGACCAGCTGCAATCCAACAACCTCGAGGAATCCTATCGCCAAGTGATTGCTGCTATGCCCGAAAAACGCCGCGAGGTGTTCCTCGCAAGCCGCTTCGATGGACTGAAATATGCTGAAATTGCAGAGAAGTTCAACCTCTCGCAGAAAACGGTTGAGGCACACATGATGGCTGCCATCAAACAGCTCAGGGAGGGGCTGAAGGAATACCTGTAGAAAAAAGTCGAAAAAATGCGTTTTCGACTAAGGGTAAATCACAAGTTGTTAGTCAATAAAGTGAATCGACGAAATAAAAACGGTTAAAATGAATCTGGCAAACGAAAAATATGACGCACTAATCAGGAGCTATCTTGAGGGCAAATGCTCGCAGGATGAGGCTCTTGCGCTGCTTTCGTGGATTGCCGAATCAGAAGAGAACCGCAATTATTTCGAGTCTTTCAAGGACGTTTGGACTTTGACGGATTTCACTCTCAATGAAGAGGATGTCGATGTGGAAGCTGCCCTTGATGCCGTCAATCATAAGATTGAAGAGGCCGAAACGGAGACCAAGACTGTTCAGATGCCTTGGCTTCGCAGGAATTACAAGTATGTTTCCGGCATTGCGGCTGCCTTCATGGTAGCTTTGTTCATCGGTTTCTTGGTTCGCAATCCTTTCAATCCAACCGTAACTTACGCTTACAACAGCGAAAACGAATCAACGTACATCCTGCCGGATGGTACATTGGTCAACTTTGATGAGGAAGGCACTCTCAGTCACCCCAAGCATTTCGCCAACTCGCAGCGAACTGTTGACTTTGAAGGTGTCGCCTTTTTCTCTGTGACCAAGGCTGAGACGCATCCTTTTGTGATACATTGCAACAATATGGATGTGGAAGTGCTGGGTACCAGTTTCCTGTTGAATGCCGAAAAGAATGCTGAGCGTTACATCCTTGACCTTTATTCGGGCAAGGTGAAGATGACCGCCTTCGATAATAAAGGCAATGCTTTGTCACAGGTGGAAGTCAATCCGGGCGAACGTGGGGTGTTGGATATGGCTGAAGGCGAATTGAAAACCATGACTTATGCCGAGGTGAAGGAAGAAGAACTAAAGACCGATCATGTGCTTGACTTCAATGATGTCAGCCTCACCACTATCGTGGAGACTGTGGAATACATCTACAGCATCAAGGTGAACCTTCCTGAGAACTACGGCACCGAGAAGGTAACCATGCGATTCTCCGACGAGGATTCGGCTGACGAAGTGGTGGAGACCATCGCCACGCTGTTCGGACTCGGAGTGAGTAAGACGGAACAAACCTACACGATTTATTGAGTCAAATCCTGAGCATTATTTTCTGAAAAATTTGCATAAAAACCGAGCGTATCGGTTTTTTGTCGTAAATTAGCGGCCTTGTTAGCATGCCCTTTCAGAAATGAGACTCCATAAATCCATCATATTAATCCTGCTTTTTTTAGCAATCTTCATTCCACGAGAAGCCTTCTCACAGCCACTTAATCCACTGATTTCGTTTTCGGTAGAGTCGTGCAATCTCGACGAGGCATTGGAAAAGCTCTTTGCCGAATATGAACTGAACGTGGTGTTCAGCAAGGCCGAACTGAGTCATGTCCGCATTGAAGGCTATACCTGCTCCTATAAGTCGGTTGAGGAGGTCTTATCCGATTTGTTGCAGGGCACGGGTTTCGGCTTTAAAAAGGTGGGCAAACAGTATGTCATCAGGAAAGACCTGCCGGCTCCTCTCGAGAATAACGACACACAGCAGGAAATCATAGTTAACCCACCTCAACCCGTTGTTACTGAGCCACCTGTCGTCTATAAGCGTGACACGCTGGTAAACAAGACTGCCGACACCATACGTATTATTGACTCGGTGACGACCATCCGCACCGTGATGCGCTATGATACTGTGGTTGAGGTTAGGCACGAGGTGAAGCATGATACGGTTTACTCGGTGAAGTACAAGGGTTTGGCCTTCCCCTGGCCCAGCTTCAAGGACAACGGATGGTTTATCACTCCTGCCGTCACCCTCAGCAGCATGAAGATAGCCTCCAATAATACAATAATGGAGCGTCCCATAACATTGATGCCCGTTTCAGCCTTTAGCGCTGGAATGGATGTGGGCTACAAGTACAAACGCTTGGATGTGGACCTCTCGCTGTCCTACAAGTCGATTAAATACAGTTTCTCGTTTGACCAATGCTTCACGGAAGGTGATTATTATGTCAACGACACCTTGGATACCTATTATGTGGTGCATCCTTCGGGGGATACCACGTATCAGTATATCCTCGATTCCACCTATATCCCGCTGACCACCACCAATTTCGCCTATCAGGATGTCAACCGTGTCGACTATCTGAGTCTAGGCCTTTTTGCCTCGATAGATTTCCTGAAGTTCAATTATTTCAGGATGTTTGCCAAAGCGGGCGTAACTACTGACTTTGCGCTGTCGTGTTCCGGCTCCTACATTTCTACTGAGGAACCTTATCATGAGCGGATTGCGATGAATCAGGTCGAAACCGTAAAGCTCACTTATTTCGGCGGTTTGGGCATGGGTTTCAAAGCAGGCAACCACTTTGAGATTGTCCCCGAGGTGCGCTATCGGCAGATGTCGGGTTCGCCCTATCGCAGTAGCTTCCCGATGGATATGAAGCTGCGCTATTGGGATTTCCGTTTGGGTTTGAGCTATTACTTTTGACCGATGAGACCGCACTCGAAGATAGAACGTTTGTTGATGCTTGTATTGCTGCTGGCGGCAGGCTTTTCTGTAAAGGCCCAACACTATGTGCCTATTGATGGAGAGGTCGACAGCGTTCTGGTTTTGCCTCGCTTGGATGGCGACTCGGCCTATCTGGTGAACAATGCGCTGAGCGTGACGGCAGACGGAGAACTCATTGTTGAGGCTGGCGTGAAGATTTATTTTGGGCAGTCGGCATATCTGCGGGTTGAAGGTGGGCACCTGCTGATGAATGGCACCGCCAACGACTCCGTCTATCTGCTTTGCTATGAGTTTTCGCACGATTGGGCAGGGGTGCAACTGAAATTCACAGAGGAAGAAGGCTCTGTCAGTTTTGCCTATGTCGATGTGGTGGGTGCCTTGACGGCCTTGAATGCCACCAATTGCAAAAATGTGGGGGTCTATCATTGTTCCTTCAATAACTATTACGCTGGCAAAGGACTTGAGCTAATCGACTGTAGCGGGTTTGTCGTTGACAGCTGTTTTTTCGACAATTGTGTCTCAGGCATTGAAATCAAGGCGCGTGCCGATGACAGCGAGGATAATCGCATCACGAACTGCATTTTCGACAAAGGGCAAATCAATGTGGAGGTGTCTAACGCCGGGTATGGTTACAAATGTCACAATACCTTCATTGCTGACAACTGTTTTCAGGGAGCTACCACCGCCATCAGCTTTGAGTCGGTGGGCGGCTTGTCGGATAAAGACGCGGTGAACTATATCATGAACAACATGATTTCTTCCGACCTCCCTGAAGGCGGCTCGGGTTACACCTCTTACGGCATCAAGGCGGCGATGGACACGCTGGTCATCCGAAACAACATCTTTTGGAGCAACGACGAAGCCATCACCATGTTGCGTGTCTGCCATCTGGTCGTCGAGGATAATACCTTTTACGACAACGGCTTGGTGCTGACCAACATGCTGGCATCGGGCTCTGCAACGTTTACAGGTAATGTCATCAGCGAGGCTCAGAAGCGCATTGTGAGCTTTCCATCGGGTCTGTCTCGTTTCAACGGTAATAATTTCTTGAAATACAACACGTCAACTACGATTTTCGCGAATGTCTCGGTTGAGGATGTGGATATGCAGGGCAACTACTGGGATACCCAAGACCCTGATGTGATAGAAAGCGTGGTGCTGCACAAACATGACACCCCTTTGTTGGGCGAAATAATGTATGGTGAATATCTGGCCGAATGTAATACCGACGCCCCCATCGCACCTCCGTTTGGGGTGAAGCAACAGTTCGTCAATGGTGAATGGCTGATTTCGTGGGAGGACAATCAGGAGGCCGACCTGGACCATTATGTGCTTTTTTACGGAGAGTTTGACCAATACAAGTTTTCCCAACATACTGACTCGATTTTCGATACCTACGCCTACTTGTCGTCGCAGTTGGCCGGAAATGTGGCAGTGGCAGCTTGTGACCACCATTTCGACTTCGATATCTATGCCAGAACGGGGCAGAGTGCCTACGCTTTTGCCGCCTACTATCCCTACGCAGGTGCCGATGGCAGCCTTTGCGCTTCGCAGGGTGGCTATGTCCTCGAGAGAGCCAATATTCCTTACACCTACAACCGTTTTGTATGGCGTACATCAGGCTCGGGCTTTTTCTCCGACTCTCTGTCGTTGCAGCCTGTATATTTCCCCTCTGAGGATGACTTTGAAACAGGTGCCGTGACGCTGACGCTGCTTGTTACCAGTCTGGGTGAGACCAAGACGGATGCGATGCAGTTGTCTCTTTACAAGGAGGTTTCGGTCAGCGCTGGTACTGACTATTATTCGGGTTTCGACCGCCCTATAGCATTAGAGGAAGCATGGGCTGAGTACTATGACTCTATCGCATGGCATACACTTGGCGATGGAGACTTCGACGATCCATACAACATGAACCCCGTCTACACCCTTGGCGAACAAGATAAGTCGCTGAAGTATATCGACTTGGTGCTTGAGGCTTGGTCGCTTTGCGGCTATGCTGCCGATACGGTGCATTATGACCTCTACGAGGAGTTTGCTATGGAAGGTGCGGTTTGGGCCGAAGGGACTCCTTACACGGATGCCCAGGTGCTTGCTGTGTCAATCAGCGACGAGAATCCGTTCTTCTCTGGTTTCTATCGGACGACTTCGGTCGAGGAAGGACGTTTCGTCTTTCCCTCCTTGCTTGCTGGCACCTATATCCTCTATGCTTTTCCTGACACGCTTGACGCAGTTCGTTCAGGGGCGTATTATCTTGGTGATTTGCAATGGAATGAATCAAATATGATACGAGTGGATGGAGATGTGTTTGATGTGGATGTTATGCTGCCATCTGTGCAGCAGGGCTTCGCTGTCGGCGAGGGACGTATCTGTGGCGTGTTCGATTATCCTGAGATGGAGTTTCGCGCAGGAGCGTTCTATTGCCACTCGTGGCTGAGCGACCCGGGCGATGTGGAGTTTTGCAACGGCGGCTTGTCGAATGTTGGAGTTTTGCTTCTGGATGCGGCCAAGCAACGCATCCTCGGTTTTACCCTTACCGACCATACTGGTGGGTTTTGTTTCAGGCATCTGCCTTTCGGCACCTATCACGTGATGGCCGATGTGCCGCGATACGGGCGTGGGCTTTGTGAGGAAATCACCTTGTCGCCCTCGCAGCCAGATGTTGAGGAGTTGCACCTCTATATCAACGACAGGGGACGGGTAGATCTCAAGTACAATGAGCCTTCCGTTGAAATGCAATCGGTTGTGGCTTTCCCAAATCCGGCAGGGGAGGTAATCTCTGTAAGTGGTTTGCCAGTCCTTGGGAAATGCAGCGTCACGATATATGACGTCGTCGGTAGTAGGGTGATCGCTCTCGATGGCATGAGCACCGATGTGTTGGGCGAGTGTCAGATTGAAGTCGCAGGTCTTCCTCAGGGAGTCTATTTCATGACGGTTTCTTGGATAGGAGGAAACGTGGTACTTAAGTTTGTGAAACAATGAGTGAGCAGTCCATGAAGAGAATAGTTATCATAGTGTTCCTTTTTCTGTCTTCCATAGCGATGTGGGGACAGGGCTTTGTCTTAGGTCATGTGTTTGAACAAGACGGTGTAGTGCCGGTTGAAGGTGCTTCTGTGGTTTTCTCGGGCTACAGCTATGCGGGCGACACCCTGATGGCTTCTTTCATTACGGATTCTTTGGGCTATTATGAGGCTTCGATGGAGGCAGGGATTTATGAGGTATCAGCTTGGAAAGCAGGCTATGCGCCGACCTTTCTTCCCGACTCTCTTGTGATTGAGGAAAGCCAGTTTTTCTTGGTTGTTGATTTTGTTCTGCATGAGTTGTATATACCGGTGCGCTATGTGGCTGCACGGCAGTATTCCAATGATTTTGTGCGTCTTTCTTGGTCGATGAATGAGCCTCTGCTGTTTGACGGTTTCGAAACAGGCGACTTCAGCCGGTTCAACTGGGATAACACATTCTCCGAATTCCCGTGGGCTGTCGACACCCTGAACGCCTATGAAGGCATGTTTTGCATGAGGTCGACCTGCGAAGGGCAACCTGAAGGGCAGTCTGTGATTGAAGTGCCTGTCTATGTCCCCTGGTCAGGGGAGATGTGCTTCCATAGCCGAATCTCTTCTGAAACCAACTGGGACAGAGGCTATTTCTATATCGACGGCGTGAAGCTGATGGAGTGTTCGGGCGAAAGCGACTGGGAGGAACACCGTTTCCCCATCACCGAGGGCGAGCATGTGTTCCGCTGGGCTTACGTCAAGGACGCCACTAACGACAATGGAGAGGACTGCTTCTTTGTTGACGACATCCATTTCTTCATGGAAGAAGCGCTGAGAGCGCCACGCTCGTTCCAGTACTACAACCTCTACCGTCGCCGCTTCAATGAAGAGGCCTCGCTGTTGGCTTCTCATCTTACCGATACGGTGTTCATGGAGATGCATTGGAACAGCCTCAGCTGGGGCAAGTATCAATGGGGCGTGAGCTGCGTCTACGAGGGTAACCGCGCCGTCACCGATACGGTATGGTCGGCTTATTTGGACAAGGATATGACCACCGTTTTTCAGATGGATGTAACCACCAATGTGGGGCTTTCGGCACAAGGTGCGGAGGTGGTGCTGGTCTCGGGGAGTAATGAATATCATGGCGTGGCGAACAGCAACGGACACCTCACCTTGTCGGATGTCTATCGCGACAGCTATCAGGTTAGGGTGAGTTTGGAGGGCTTTGTCGACTATGTTTCCGATACGTTGGTCACGGTGATGGAGCCTACCCAGCTTGAAGTGGAGTTGCGCGAAGCCGTCAAAGGCATCGACAGCCTCTATGTCTCCTCGACGGGATGGGCGATATGGCAACTGTCAGACACCCTCTATCGTAACTTGCAGTATTTCGAGCTGCAAGTGGATGGAGCCTCAGTAGGCATTACTGATCAGAAGTTCTACCAGATGGATGTGACCCATCTGAATCCAGGCGACAGCTGCCTGCTTGCCGTTCGTCCTGTCTATCTTTCCGATACCTGTGAATGGCGCACTTGCCAATGGGTGTATCGTTCCTGCGCCGACTTCCAGCCTGCTGTAGGACTGACGGCAGTCATTCACGAGGACGATGTTGCGCTATCATGGCACTATCCCGAAAACGACAGCGTCATCGGGGCAGTTCTCTATCGCGACGGAACGCTTTTGGGCTTTGTTGAAGCGGATGGCTATGTCGACGAAACCGTAGAGATGCAAGGCACAACGGAATATGTGCTTCGGGTGGTGTACGGCGGCGAGGCCATAGGAGGCTATTATTCCATGTCGTGCGAGCAAAGCCAGAGTGTGGTGTTCCCTGCCTTTTGCGACCCGCCTACCAAGCTCTATGCCGAGAATTACTTGGACGACAACGACGAATACGGCGCTTTGGTGTCGTGGGGCGACCGTCCCGAGCCTAACGAAGCCTGGCTGCATTACGACAACGGGCACTACAAGAACTCGGTGGGAGGCGGCGACGAGCCAGTCATCTTCTGGAGCATCCGTTTCGATGCCGATACCTTGGCGCATTATTCGGGGACGACCCTCAGAAAGATTAGCCTCTTCGACGTGGGTGCAGGCACTTATCAGCTGTGGGTCTACAAAGGCGGAGAGATGGCTCCCCACACCCTGCTTTACTCGAAGAACATGACCCTTTTGGGCAGTAATGCCTGGCATGAGGAAGCGATAGCGCCTGAAGTCGAAATCCCAGAGGATGAGCCTCTGTGGATTGTGGTGGGTCAGCAGGGACTGAGCCGCCCCGCTGCGGTATGTGCCGATATGGACGACCCCAATGGACGCTGGGTGTCGCTCAACGGAACGGACTGGACAGACCTGCACACCTATAATATGCACTACACCTGGATGTTGCGGGCCTTTGTCAGCGACCGTCTGGGAAGGATACTGCCGCTGAGCGACCACAACTATTCATTGCAGCATTACAATGTGTATCGTTCCTACGACAATACCGATTATCAACAGATAGCCACCGTCCCAGCCATCGAGGGACAGCAATACTATCAATACCGCGACGTGCTGGTAGGGGAGGC
>LXOW01040912.1_pt1 | contig 24326 bp, 24 predicted proteins | sample 1368591 | NCBI WGS metagenome assembly LXOW01 (sample SAMN04884650, study PRJNA319009) | bovine gut metagenome | isolation source: Cow rumen | host: Bos taurus | place: Italy: Legnaro (PD) | collected 2014-07-09
TTCGTGTAAGGGTATAGGGAGCGCTCTTTCAGGATGGAACCCAGCATCAGATCGTCGATCTCTTTTTGGGAGGCGCCTTCCACATTCAGGCATAAGAGGTGATACAGAAGCGTTTCGTAGTATTTGTTCAAATAGTAGCTTTTGTAGCTCTCCACGCCGTTGGATTTCACGATTTCCATCTCAAAATCTTTGAAATAGAAATCCTGGTACTCATAGTAGGGGCGACCGTTGAATTTGGGGAACTTCTTGATGTATTCGTATGCCTTCTTCGTATTCATGGGTTTGGCAATGTTGATGAAACCCCAGATGTTGATGCCGCAAAGGCTCATGCAATTGAAGAAGAAAATCGCTTTTTCGGTGTCGTCTTTCAAATCGTATTCATTCATTTTGAAATTCACTTTTGAAAGATTAAACGGCTGGTTTTTGTTGCCCACAGCCGTGAAGAGCAGTCCGTAATAATTGTCAACCAGTTCATAGACAGGGATTTCGGCGTTCTGCAGACTGTCGATGAGGTGGTCATTGTCGAGAGGCTCTTTTTCTGACAAATTCAGATTGACCGCCCGGATGATGTAAAGTTGCTTTAAGGTCTGGTTGTCAGGCCGTTTCAGATATGGGGTGGTGAGAATCTTGTTTTTGGAAGTGATGGTTTGCGCAATGAAATCGGCACTTGACACGAGCGCGGGGTCGGAAATTCCACGCAACTCCACCATCACATCCTTTGTGGGCTCGTTGCGGAACATGAAATTGTGGTAAGTTTTGGCCAAAAACAGAATTTGGCTGTGAGACACCCCCTGACCGAAAAGAGAAAGTGTCATACAACATATAATGCTGGAAATCAGTAGTTTTTTCATTGGACTTGTTTTTTATGACGATTGTGATTCTGCTGCAAAAATAGAAAAAACACGAACACCCTGCACCCTTTTGCGAATTTTGCGGCCTATTTTCAGACAAAGATGCTATCTTTGCAGCGTGGTTTGCCTGTCTTGATGTTTAACGGACTTCGCACCGAGGTCGGCAACTGCGAAGAAGTGAAGAATAGAAGTCCACAGATGCCATTATGCCCACATTCACTATCCGCGCGGCGAAAGAGAACGAGGCCGCCACTGTTTTGGAATTTATTAAGAAACTGGCTGAGTATGAAAAACTTGCCCATGAAGTGGAAGCCACCGAGGAGGGACTTCACGAGGCCCTCTTCGTGCGCCACGAGGCGGAGGTGGTGTTCGGTGAAGAGGACGGCGTGATCGTTGGCTTCGCCCTCTTCTTCCACAACTTTTCCACTTTCGTGGGACACAAAGGCCTCTATTTGGAGGACCTCTTCGTGCTACCCGAAAAGCGCGGTCTCGGTTATGGAAAGGCGCTTCTGCAACATTTGGCCAAGTTGGCGTTGGAACGTCACTGCGGCCGCATGGAGTGGGTCTGCCTCGACTGGAACCAGCCCTCCATCGACTTCTACAAGAGCATCGGCGCCGTCCCCATGGAGGATTGGACGATTNNAGAAGTTGAGGGCGTTTGCGAGAAGGGAATAAAATATTTTTGTAATTTTGCAGAGTGAAAAAGGAAATGTTATGAAAAGCGTATTGGCTGCATTAAAACAACTTGCAACAAAGGTCATTCCCGATGGAGGGAAGGCATTGCTCTATGGTTCGCAGGCAAGGGGAACGGCTCATCCTCAATCGGATTGGGATGTTTTACTTATATTAAATAAGGATACTTTAACCCAATCAGACTATGACGCTGTGAGCTACCCTTTTGTATTGTTGGGTTGTGAATTAGGAGAGGAAATCAATCCAATTATGTACACGCAGAAAGAATGGCGGTCGTACAGTGCCACCCCTTTTTATGAAAATGTTCAACACGATGCCGTAAATCTACTGTCATGAACCAAGAAGAGAAACAAATTGTTATCACTAGTGAAGATGCACAGTCTTTTCGAGAACCAGCTCGCCAATTTGTGGATAGAATTACGAAATTGGTTGAGGAGTAAATCAATTCTATTTCTCCTTTCAAATGCCCGACAAAAAGTACATCCAAGACGTTGCTCCGTGGCTCGCGGATATTTTCGTGGATGATTCGACATTAGACGAAAAGACAAATGCCTGTTTTGTTTCTCAGCAAGAACAGATAATCAAGCAAAATGCGCAACGATTGGGGAAGTATGCCCAATACTTGTTAAGCGTTCTTCACGATAGCGATATCTTGAGTGCCCGTTTTGAAGATGGCGACTTTGTCGTGGTCGTAGATGATATATGCACAAACACTTTCGCGAGCATAATTCGAGACGAGAAAGGTGTTGGTATAGATAAGGAAAAACGCATTTTCCCATTAGAAATACGATTCGAGAAAGCAAGGGTTCTATATTACAATGTGAAGGATGATGGTGAAATGAATCCCATCGAACTCGAACCTACTCCAATTGATGTTTATTATGCTGATCAACTGCTGGCAGTGACAGACGAAACGATACATCTTGGTCTCGCCGTATGGAAACGTATCCCTCCCGAGAATTGTTATTTCGACCAACTGTTTTTAGAAATCACCGCGAAAGCTGTATCTGTGACGGAACGACAGGAAGAGGCTTGGCGAGTGCTGTTCGGCGGCCACTTTTTGGAGGAGTATCACTATTTTCAACAACAGTTCGCTGCGGGGCGTCCATTGAATAGTGATGCAGAGTGTCAACAGGTGTACGACGAATTCCAACAGCAGAAGCCTGGTTTTCGCAAATTGATGGAAAAACTGAGCAAAGGCCTTAACGTTTTCTAAGGTTATTACATGTGATGAATAAAAGAATAACATTCGCAAAAACATCATAATATGAATACCACAATCGAAAAATCTTTAGATTACCAATATTTTCTGCTGGGAATCGCATTTTATTCGCTGTTTGAAATCGTCTGGTGGAGTATCTCTCCCATCTTTTTTGTGATAGAGGGTTGCTTGGAGAACCCCATTCCAGTTGTCATTATGGAAAAGTTGCTGAAACTGGTTGCGTTCTATTTCCTTTTCCGCAAAGCCATCGTTTGGAACCTCCAATGGAAGCATCTCATTGCTGTTGTAGTGCTGTTTGCACTGGTTCAGTTGTTAGGTTATCTTTCCTTGTTCACCGACTTTTTTGATGATCATTATCTCACAACGACTCATGACATCTCAAATCTTACCATGTGGAAAATCAGATTGTGGTCGTGGGTGATCACCACACTCGTTATCATCTCTTTCCTGTGGTGGAATTTCGATGCATCGGAATCTGGTCCTGGATCGGACACAATCGATACGACCAACCGATATTTATGTGGCGGTATGCTTTTCTTTCTCACATTCCACCTCGTTCTATTTTCCGTGAATTACATTGCGAACAGCTATTGGCCTTACACGTATCATCCTGTGTTACTGGACTGTGTCTTTTACCCACTGCTTCTCGCCATCACCGCAGGTACTATATATATGATTATCCGCAAGAAGATGATTGTGCCTCCGCTGGCCGTTTTATTGTCTCTCCTTGCCCTCTTCGTTTTCACAAAGTGGTTCCTGCCCAACATCGTTTTCGCGCATTACATGTATTTGGAGCCCACGGATGATTTTTATGTCCATTATTTCTCCAATGTTTCGAATGTGTGTTATTTTGCGGTGTCTCTGACAGCGTTTTATTTGTACCGCAAGGAAATGGAAAAAACGAACCTGTTTTGCAGCGTGGATTGAACCTATATTTCGCATATAGTAGTCACAGAAAATTGATATGAGGAAGCTACGATACACTTTATTGGTCTTACTGTTGTTCTGCTCGAATATTCGAGCTCAGCGAGTACTGGAGCCTGACGATGGGAGCTTGTATTGGTCAATTATTATGAATTCCATAAGGATGGAGCAGATGCTTGGGTTGGACTATGATTTCGCGTGCTTGTATCAACCTGGTATTGCCAAACCTGACTACGGCTATGCTTATTTCTCCAAAAAACATAAAATAGTGTTTGCTGAGTGCCAGACACATTTTCCGCATCCGACAATTAAACGGAATCCAGATGGTTCTGCGGCATTAGATGCAGACGGGAATGTTGTTTTGTTGCCATTCGAGAAAGTGAAAATCAAGAAACAGTCGTTCAGAATACCTGATTCTCTGGGGATTCTGTTGAACGAGTTGTTTCAATTGGCGGTGAAGACTGCACACAGAGACACCTGCCTAAGCGAAGAACCACCCATTTGTGATGGATGGAATTGGACTTTTTTCACGTGTAATAATCCCACTGGAGTCACTGACAATCCAATATATGTCACTTGTGTTGAGGATACAACTCACAATGTCCGTAATTTTTATAGTATTCATCATGCTATTGAGAGGTCCATAAGGACTAAAGATATACAATACATTGTCAATAAACTGCCAGAAATTCAAGCATTGATAGAAGACTGGCGGAGTTTATTAGAGAAAGAATAAACTGCTATTCCCCATGGAGGATTGGACAATTTACCGGCTAACGGAGGAGAAACTCAAAGCGTTTGCGGGAACGCGTTAACCCATGTAGAGACGCGATTAATCGCGTCTCTACAATCCCGAAAATCGAACGTGATTTTTATTTCAGCAACTGTGCCGTGTGGTTTTTGGTGTCCACCTTGCCGATGGCGTCGATGATAACGCCTTGTTCGTCAATGACGTAGGTGGTGCGCAAGGTGCCTTCGGTCACTTTGCCGTACATCTTCTTCTCGCCCCAGGCTTCGTAGGCCTTCAGGATGGTGAGGTCGGTGTCGGCGATGAGGTGGAAGGGGAGCTCGTACTTGGCGATGAACCGTTGGTGCGAGGAGGCGGAATCGCGACTCACGCCCAACACTTCGTAACCCAAGGCGAGGAAACGCTGGTAGTTGTCGCGCAGGTCGCAGGCTTCGGCGGTGCAGCCCGGCGTACTGTCCTTGGGGTAGAAGTAGAGCACCAACTTCTTTCCTTCAAAATCTTTCAATGAAACGGCTTTTCCGTTTTCGTCAACGCCCTCAAAATAAGGGGCTTTTGTTCCGATTTGTAACATATTTCTGATTTTATTCTGCCGCAAAAATAGCAAAATCACAAACACACTGCAACCTTTCGCGTTTTTTGTATCCTATAATTAGACAAAGATGTTATCTTTGCAGCGTCGTTGTCTTCGGAGGGTGTTTTTGGACTTCGCATCCTCTGAGGAAACGGCGTGAACAGATAATGACGTGAAGTCCTCCTATCAAAAGCAAACCCTATGAAGAAAACTTTTTTCGCATCATTGGTCGTTTTATTTTTAGTAGGATTGCTGTTTGGCAATTCATACTTGGTGTCGGCGCAGACAGAGGAAGATATTCAACATGTCGAAAGCTTATTGCAAAACGGGCATTTCGATCAGGCGTATGTCTTCTCAAAGGAAAAATGCGAAGCACTGAAACCTTCCGATTCTGCATATTTGGATGCGGTAGCCATCTTCTTTCAGGTAGCGACCTATTATGAGCAACATCTGCGGATGCTGGAGGATTTCAATAAAGGATTGGAGGTTAACCGCGAGTTGCTTGACCTGATTCACAAGTATAAAAAGTCTTTCAATCAGGAGTTTGCCAATCAAGAATATTTCATATACCGAAATCTGGTTGTCTGCTATACGGGTCTCGGAAAATATTCCGATGCGCAAAAATATAGGCAAATGCTCTATAAGGCAGAAAAAAAGAAGAAACTCCCTTGCGAATATGAGCTTTGTCACTATTTTAATTTCGACTTTTTCAAGGTGGACACGTTGAATGTGTGGGGTTACGAGTGGTATGATCCGCTTCCAAAGGACCGTTTTTCATCCAGTTTTACTAAAATCGTCTATTATGTGTACAGTACCGACGCTTCTGGCAACGATAAGGACCAGTTGTATCGATTGCATGTGATCATGTTCCATGGAACCCAACAACCTTTCGATTACATCATGGACAAACATATCACTACAGAGAATGGCGAAATCAGCGGTTCAATGTATGCTTACACCTACAAAGAAGATATTGATTTCAAAAAGCTTCATGACGATGTTTTGGAAATAGTGAAGGAGAGTAAACAATCTGACTCTCGACGTTTTATTCCGAATTAGACAGATTTCAAAAGCTGATTGTTATATTGTTATAGTTTTGCGTTTCAAAAAAACATTATCATGACCTTTTCAACCGAAAAAACCTTGGATTACCGATGCTTTCTGCTCGGAATTATTCTCTGTTGGATGTTTGACGTCGTTTGGGCATCGTTTGCCACATGCTTCTTCGCTTTGGAAAGCGTGCTGAACCCGATTGCTGTGGTCGTCGGGAAATCCATATTGTATTTACTGGTCTTTTACCTGTTGTTCCGCAAACCGAAATTGCTCGATCTCAAATGGGGACATATTGCGATAGTGATAGGTTTTCTGGTTTTGATGAATGTGCTGGATTATTTTCTGATGGACCGCTTCTTTGACCTCCATTCTCTTGCTGACAATCAGATGGATAGAGACATCTCAAACTATTTGATGAGAAATGTGCGCATGTGGACAAATCTGATTACCTCGTTGTTGATGATCGGTTTTGTTTGGTGGCGTTTTGATTCGGAGGCGACTGCTTCTGACACGGAAACATCCGCTGTCGAATCGCGAAGCTATTACGCTGGAATATTGTTCTTCATCACGTTTGGATATCTCCTTTATGCAATTTCCGTTTTAGGTGATGAATTATGGTTCTATGTGCATCACCCCATACTGATGGAAGTCATTGTCTGTCTGATGCTTGTGTTGGTTTCGGCTGCGGCCATTTGTTTGCTTGTCAAAAAGCAACTGGTAACTTTCCCGCTTGCAGTGATTTTGGCTGTTGTTGCCGTGCATTTTTTCATCAATCATTATTTGGGTATCATTCTATTTGAGCACTGCACTCCCAACATTGTCACTTCCCAACATGGAGCTCTCTTCGATAATGTCGCCAATTGTTGCGACTGGGCGCTTCCCATCGCCGCTTTTATCCTCTACCGCAAGGAGATGAAACAACCTACCTTGTAGAGACGCGATTAATCACGTCCCTATTTCGGCATTTTTGTTATTTTTGCGGCTGCAATTGCTAGAGACAATGGTTTTGCTGGACACGTTACGTATTACAAACGTCATCAACACGATAAACGGCTGGGTGTGGAGTCCGGCGCTGGTGGGTCTTTGTCTGTTGGCGGGACTCTATTTCTCACTACGGACACGCTTCGTGCAGGTGCGCCGCTTCGGTGAGATGGTGCGTCTACTTTTCGGTAGCGTGAATCATGATCAGAGAAAAACAGGTATATCTTCTTTCCAAGCTTTTGCTATGGCTCTCTCGGGTCGTGTGGGTACGGGCAATATCGTGGGTGTAGCCACGGCCATTGGTTTCGGTGGGCCAGGTGCCATCGTCTGGATGTGGATCATTGCTTTCTTCGGGGCGGGGAGCGCCTTCGTTGAGGCTACGTTGGCACAGATGTACAAGGAAGACCATAACGGACAGTTCCGCGGTGGTCCGGCATATTATATCGAGAAGGGTCTCCACAGTCCTGTTCTTGGCATGCTCTTCGCTGTAATGGCGGCGGTGGCTTGTGGTATCTTCCTGCCTCCGGTACAATGTAACGGCATCGCCCTCTCTTGTTCGCGCTCTTTCGGCGTGGAGGCGTGGATGGTGGGTCTTTTTGTCGCGATTCTTATCGCATTGGTGATCATCGGTGGTGTGAAGCGCATTGCCATTGTGGCGCAGTTTGTAGCTCCCTTTATGGCAATCCTCTATATTATTCTTTCCATCGTAGTGTTGGCGGTGCATTACAGCATTGTGCCTGAGGTTTTCATGCAGATGCTGCGTGGAGCCGTGGGTGTCAACGAGGTGGGAGGAGCCCTACTGGGCAGCACCATTGCTTGGGGCGTGAAGCGCGGCATCTACAGTAACGAGGCGGGACAGGGAACTGGCGCCATCGTGGCGGCTGCCGCCAAAGTGAGTCACCCCGTCAAGCAGGGATTGGTGCAAGCCTTCTCGGTCTATATTGACACGCTGCTGGTCTGCACGGCAACGGCCTTGATGATTTTGGCCTGCCGTACGTATAATATCATCGAAAGCGTTACCCCTATGGCAGGCGGCGAACCCGTTGTCACCTACCTTTTGCAGAACCCCAATGCCCCTGAAGGCGAACCGGGCGTGTTCTACACTACGGGCGCACTTGGCACCGTGATAGGTCCCCGTGCAGGCGATATGCTCATTTCCATCGCCCTCTTCTTCTTCGCTTTCACCACCATCATGGCATACTACTACTACGCTGAAACCAACCTCGTTTACATCTTCAACCGTTGGCGCCGCCGCATCTACAAGAAGCATCCCGAGCGGCTTGATGAACTAGAACGTGCCGACATGACCTTCGGCGACGACAGAGGCGAGAAAGTCGTGATCTGGATTTTGCGTGTGGGAACCATCGGCGCTGTCTTTGTCGGCTCCCTGACGGGCAGCGGCATCGCATGGACGATCGGCGACATTGGTGTGGGCGCAATGGCCTGGATCAACATCGTTGCCATAATATTGCTCTCTCCCAAGGCGTTACGCGTTCTCCGCGATTATGAGCAGACCAAGAAAAGAGGCGAAGAACCGCACTTCGACCCGAAAAAACTGGATATCGAGGGGGCGGAATTTTGGGAAACTGATAATGAAAACAGATGATTTGAGATATTTTCGTACTTTTGCGTTTTCAAATAATACCCATTATGAGTAAGAAAATCAACCTTTTATGCATCGTTTTGATGCTGTTTGCCTTTGGCGCGCGCGCCGACGAAGGCATGTGGCTGCCCTATTCCATCAATGGGCAGAATTTGGCTGACATGCAGCGACTTGGATGCAAGCTGACAGCCGAACAAATCTTCAGTTTCAACCAGCCTAGTCTCAAGGATGCCATTGTGCAATTCGGCGGCGGTTGTACGGGCGAGCTCATCTCTCCGGAAGGATTGCTTCTCACCAACCACCACTGCGGTCTCGGTCAGGTGCAGGCCCACTCTTCCGTGGAGCATGACTACCTGAAGGAGGGCTTCTGGGCCAGAAGCAAGGACCAAGAACTGCCAAACGAAGGCCTTTCCGTGCTGTTCCTCAACTACATAGAGGACGTGACAACGGCGGTGCTCAAAGGCGTGACCGACAATATGTCTGAATCCGCCCGCGAAGATAAAATTGCGGAAAACATCAAACGACTGACGACTGAGAAGAAAGGCACCCGCGACGTGCGCGTGGAGATCGTGCCCTTCTATCACGGAAATCAGTACATTCTGTTTGTGTATGATGTCTATAAGGATGTCCGTCTGGTGGCTTGTCCGCCGTGGGGCATCGGCAAATACGGTGCCGACACCGACAACTGGACGTGGCCGCGCCATAAGGGCGACTTCTGCATCTTCCGCGTCTATACCGCCCCCGACGGTTCTCCAGCCGAGTACAGTAAGGACAACATTCCGATGAAGTCGAAACACTATCTTCCGATTTCCTTAAAGGGCGTCCAACCAGGTGATTACACCATGATTTTGGGCTATCCCGGCTCCACCGACCGTTACTCCACTTCCGGCTCTGTGAAAAATCTGATTGAACTGGAGGATCCCGCCATTGTGGCTTGCCGCACCACGAAGCTGGAGCAATATCGCAAGCACATGGATGCCGATCCCGCTGTCTTCATCCAATACGCCTCCAAACAAGCCAGCGTGAGCAACTACTGGAAATATTCTATCGGACAGATCAAGCAGCTGAAACGCAACAAAGTTTATGAGAAACGTTTGGAACAGGAACAGGCTTTCCAAGAATGGGCAAGCAAGGACAAAGACCGCAAAGCGAAATACGCTGGCATTTTCGACGATTTCGACAAATATTGGGAACATCAGTCCAAGTACACCAAAGCGCTGCTCTATCATCGTGAAGCTGGTTGGAACGGTGGCGAAGCTGTCCGCTTTTCAATGAAATTCAGAAGCGTCAATTATGCATACCAAGAGAAAGTCCCTCAAGAAAATATCGCGGCTTATACCAAAAAGCTGAAAGGCGATGTGGAGGATTTCTTCAAGGATTATAACAAGGATCTGGATAGAGATGCTACTATCGCGTTGCTGAATCTTTTCTATAAAGATGTGGATCACAACCAGTTGCCTGCCACCATCAAGAAGATTGGTGACAAAACCGGAGGTGACTTCACCGCTTTTGTGAACAATGCTTTTGCGAAATCCATCTTCGTGGACAAAGCCAAGTTGATGGCTTGGTTGGAGAATCCGAAACCTATTGCCAAAGACCCGATTTTCGCGTTGATGCAAGAGATTGTGGATTCTTATATCGCATTGAGCGACGAGGCGGAAAAGGTGGATTGCGGACGCGCCGACCGCCTTTATATGGAGGGTTTGATGGAGATGCAGAAGGACCGCAACTTCTATCCCGATGCCAACTTCACGATGCGTCTCACTTACGGCAGCGTGCAGGATTACCAGCCGGCAGACGGTGTGACCTACAACTACTACACCACTCTGGACGGCGTGATGGCCAAGTACAAACCCGGCGATTGGGAATTTGACGTGCCGAAAGATCTGATCAAACTGTGGGAAAATAAGGACTACGGTCGCTATGCCGACAAGAACGGTGACTTGGTGGTCAACTTCATTACTACCAACGACATCACGGGCGGCAACTCCGGTAGCCCGGTTATTGACGCACAGGGCAACCTCATCGGTTTGGCCTTCGATGGTAACTGGGAAGCCATGAGCGGCGACATTGCTTTCGAGAACGAAGTGCAACGCACCATCTGCATGGATATGCGCTACCTGCTCTTCATCATCGACAAAATGGCAAACGCTCAGAACCTGATGCAGGAACTGAAGATTGTGCAATAAACAATCATTTGCGAAATAGTTTTAGTAGAGACGTGCTTTCGGGTGCGTCTCTATTTTTTTATCCGCACTCGTCTCAGATCCAGCATGTTGACGGGATTGGTACCCAGTCCTTCGACTCCTTTTTGCACGAAACGCGCCACTTTGTCGTAATAGAGGATAACGAACGGCGCGTCTTCCACTAACAGTGAATCCATGCGGATGTAGTACTCGTTGCGTAGGGAATCGTTGGTGCAACGCTGCGATTTTTCGTATAGTTGGTCGAATTTGGGATTGACGTAATGGGTGTAGTTGGAGCCCGCTGGCTGCAGGTTTTTGGAGTAGAAGAGCGACATCTGGTTCTCAGCGTCTGGGTAGTCGCAAATCCAGGAACCGCGGAAGAAGGGCAACTGGTAACTGCGCATCATCTCTCGCTGTTGGGCAGCCTGCGCTACATCCAACTTCAGCGTGATGCCGATTTGAGCGAGTTCATGCTGGATATACTGGCACAAATCCGCATATTGGGCCGACATGGTGAGGGTGATTTCGGGCAGACCTTTGCCGTTCGGATAACCCGCTTCTGCCAGTAACTGCAAGGCTTTCTGAGGGTTATAGTCGTAGCCACCCGTGCGCTCAGGCTGGTACGAAGGCATTCCGCGCGGTACGAAACCTGCCGTTCCTGCATAACCCATGTTGTTGCGCAAATACTTCATCATCTTGTTGCGGTCGAAACCGTAGTTGATGGCCTGACGGATACGTTTGTCCATCAGCGGGTTCTTTTTGCCCATCGGCTTCAGGTTGAAGCCAAGATATTCGGTGTTGAGGTAAGGTCCGGTGATGAGTTCGATTTTGTCGGCATATTCGGGGTTCAGACGGCCGTCTTTCGTCAGCAGCGCGTCCTTGTAGCTCGGGTCCACGCCCGACATAAAATCCAGTGTTCCCTTCATAAACTCCATAAACACAGACTGCTTGTCCACGATGAAGGAGATGGCGACGGCGTCAATATAGGGTAGGGGATTGCCTGCGGAGTCTTTCTCGAAATAGTTTGGGTTTTTGCGCATCACCAGTTTCACGCCCTCCTCCCACAGTTGCATCTGGAAAGGACCGGTGCCAACTGGATATTTTCGGAAATCCTTGCCGTAATGCTCCACAACTTCATGTGGCACCACCGAACAGTATTTCATGGTCAGGATACCTAGAAACGGCGGGAACGGCTCCGACAGCTCTATTTGGAATACCGTGTCGTTCAGCGCTTTGAAGGCTGGCGTACCGTCGGCGTTGCGCTTCACCTTCTGGAAAATCCAGGCACCCGGTGAGGCCACTTCCGAGTTGAGAATGCGGCTCAAACTGTACTCGAAGTCGGCAGCAGTAACGTAGCGCGGTTTGTCGAAAGGGAAATACTCGGTGTCGTGGAAGCGCACATCATTGCGCAGAATGAAGGTGTAGGTTTTTCCGTCTTCCGAAATGGTCCAGCTTTTGGCGATAGCCGGCACCACCCGCAACTGTTCGTCCATATCCACCAAGCCGTTATAGAGCTGATTGCAAGGCCAAAGGGTGGATTGTCCCGAAGCGTATGCCGGGTCCAAAGAGAGGATGCCGGAGGATTCGTTATAGTGGAAAATCTGCTTGTCAGGATGATCGAACTTAGTCTTGCAGGAAACCAGCAAAACGATGCTAATCAGCAAAATAGATACTTTTTGGAAGTTCAATCTCATATTATGACAGTGCTTGGTTGACTTTCTTGGAGGATTCCAACAGGGAGTTGTACTCTTCGGGCGTGATGTCGATGTAGAAGTAGTAAATCGGGTTCACGGGCTGCCCGTTCTTAATTACCTCGTAATGCAAGTGCGAACCTGATGACATACCAGTAGAACCCACGTAACCAATCAGTTGACCCCGTTTGACTTTTTGTCCGGGTTTCACGGTGGCCTTCGACATGTGGGCGTACAGCGTCTGATAGGAGTAACCATGGTTCAGCACCACGCAGATACCATATCCGGATCCGGGTTTCTCGCGCGAGACGGTGCCGTCGGCAGTGGCGTAGATGGGAGTCCCTTTCGGGGCGGCGATGTCAATGCCGGTATGGTTGCGTAACGTCTTGAGAATAGGGTGATAACGCCGTCCGAAACCGGAGGTGATGGTGTACATGTTCTTCAGCGGACGGATGGCCGGGATAGCCGCAAGCATCTCCGCTTTGGAGTTGGCGATTTTCTCTAACGTGTCCAAAGAGCGGGTCTGCACCGCCAACCTAACGGTCAGTTGGTCAGCCTTTTTGTTGGCGGACTTCAACAAAGAATAGGCTTCCGAACGGGAGAGACTGTCGTAGCGAGTGTCCTCGATCAGCAGCGGATAACGCTCGGTTGCGGGCACGGGGTCAGCTTCGAAGACATTGCGGTAAACGTTGTCGTCGCGGTCTTCAATGTCGGCCAGCACCTCCGACAACACGTCGATGCGCGCGCTCAAGTAGTCTACCTCGTGTTTTAATTCGTTGTTCTCCCTTTCCAGTATCTTAACCTTCGGTGAATCAACAAAGTAGAATCCAATCCAGACGAACACCAACGCGAAAGCCACGCCGCTGGCAAACACCCATGCAATGCGCTTGAACAGGTGCTTGAAGCTGAGCTTGACCTTCTCGTAGGTCAGCGTCTTCGGATTGAAATGATAGAACGACTTGGGCATTGCTACTAATTACAACCGATGCAGATTTGGTCGCCCACGCCGTAACTGTTGATGTTTCCGCTGTTTCTCTTGATGAGAATCTTCAGCTGGATACCATACCGTTGGGCAATATAACGATAGGTGTCGCCTTCCTGTAAGGTATGATAGGGCACCGATGATTTCGTGCTCTTCATTTCGAGGTAAATTACCTCATCCTCAATGGGTTCCGAGCCGTCGTACACATCGTTGTAGAGGCGCAGGTTCTTCTCGGTCATCTGCAGCGAAGCGGCCAACTTTTGGTAGGTGTCACCCGCGCGAGCCAAGATGAATTTCGTCTTGTTGTTTTCGTAAACAGGACGGCTGGTGTAGGGATAATAGGCTGATTTGAAAGGAACTGAGTAGGGATCCAACACGAAAACATTCAGTCCGTTCACCTTTTCGGGCAGTTGGGAAGATGTTTGTGTCGGTTGTGCAGGTTGCTGCTGCACAGGTTGTTGCACTGCCGGCTGAGATGGTTGCTGAGCGGGTTGTTCCTGTTGTTTCTGTTTGGGCTTCTCGTTTTTCTCCACGATAACTTGAATGCCGTTCACCTCCATGGTATCTGCCTTTGATGCAGGCTTTTGCTTCTCTTGCTTCGGGGTCTCTACAGGCTTTTGAGGAGCGGGTTCCTCCTTTTGAGCAACAGGCTGCGAGGGTTCTACCGGCTTTTCGACAGGCTGAGAGACGGGCTCTGTGACTGGCTGCTGAACGGGTTGCTGAACGGGTTGCTGAACGGGTTGAGTGGCAGCGGGTTGCTGTTGCGCAACAGTCGGTTGGGTTGTCGTTCCAACGCGCTCCGGTTGCGGTTTTTGCATGGCGCGCAAAGCAACCGTATCGCCCAATTTTTGAGCCACTTTGCGGTCGTAGTGCATCAGATAGTATTTCTCGATGATGGAAATCAGCGTGTCGGCATATTTCGGATTTCCGGAGAAACCGGCTTCCAACAGTCCGTTAGCCCATGATTTATAGTCGGTTATGGGATAATAGAACAACTTCACGTAGCGGCTTCTAGTGGACAAAAACAGCGAGTGGTCGCGGTAGGATTCCGCATCGGTGGCATATTTTCGATAGCAGTTCTCCTGTTTTTTGTCGGACGGACGGTAGTAGGTTTCGCCGGTCCACTCCTGCGTGTGACACATGATGGCGAAATGGTTATGGCACTCGCGCACCAGGTCGTTGGTGCCGGCCTGCGACGAGTAAATGGCCTGCGCCAGCGTGATGCTCGCGGGTACTCCATAGAGTTCCATCTCCTGCATCGCAAGGTTCTTGTAGCTGTCAATATAGTCGTAAATACGATCTTCCATCGTGTATTGGGCAAAACCGATGGACATCAGGCACACGCCTACCAATAAGCAAAATATTTTTTTCATCGTTCCAAAATTATCGTCTTAATAAAATTTGATCTCCCGGATGAATAATGGAATTCTCATCCAACATATTGTATTTCAGAATATAACGAAGCTGAACACCGTAACGTTGCGAGATATACCGCAGGGTTTCGCCCGCCTGGACGGTGTGGATGCGCACATTGTTGCCGTGGGCTTTGGCCTCCACATAGACAATCTCGTTCTCCACGGGCTCGTCGTTCGGACCCGCGTCGTTGAATTTGCGCAGATTTTCGCACATCACCATAATATCCTGCGAGATTTTCTCGTAAGTGTCTCCTTTTTCGGCAATGACGAAGTAAGTGTTGTTGTTTTTGAACACCTTGCGATAGGTGAACGGACTCTGGTCGGAAGGATATTCGCTGCCGAGGGCGGTGAACACCTTCTTGCCGGATTTTTCAGCAGTGGTCGGTTGTGAGGCGGGTTTCTTGTTTTCTGCTACAGGCTTGGAGNNACTGGTTTTGCAGTGGTTGAGTCGGTAGTTTGAACGTATTTGCCAGAGGTTTGCCACATCGTGTCAAGTCGGGCAATGTTGAACCGCTCGATAAGGCTGATTAGACGGTCTGCGTACTGCGGGTTGGTGGCGTAACCGTCCTGTTTCAGCGTCCGCGCCCACGCTTGGTAGTCCATAATGTCGAGTTCAAAGAGGTTGGAGTAGCGTTTCCGGGTAGTCAGAAACAGCGAATGGTCGGTGTAAGATTCTGATACAGAAGCGTATTTGCGGAAACACTCTTGCAATTCGTCGTCGTCGATCAGAATCGTATCTCCCGTCCACTCGGTGTGGCATTTGATGCCGAAATGGTTGTTCCCCTCTGTGGCCAGTCGGCTTTTGCCGCATGCACTCTCGAAAATGCCCTGCGCAATGGTGATGCTGGCCGGAATCTTGTACTCCTGCATCTTCTCAATGGCCACATCGGCATACTGCTCAATGTAATTGCGGATATCCTGCTCGTTATACTGCGCAAAACATCCGAACCCAGATATCAGTCCGATCAAAACACACAATATCGTTTTACCAAAATTATCCATTGTCAATTTTCAATTACCAATTAAGACAACGCTTCCATGACCAATTTGGTGTAGAATTGTTTAACATCCAAACCTTGGCTTTTTACCTGTGAGGGGATGATGCTCAGGACTGTTTGACCAGGTATTGTGTTGACTTCCAAGAAGTAAGGCGTTTTGGCCTCTTCGTCGAGGATGAAGTCCACACGGACGATGCCCTTGCAGTCGAGCTGACGAAACACCAACTCGGCATACTGTTTCACCAATTTCTGCATGTCGGGAGCGATCTCCGCGGGCGTAACCAAGCTGTGACCCACGTCTGTATATTTGGCATCATAGTCGTAGAATTCGTTATGGGCGATAATTTCCGTGATGGCCAACATCTGCACGCCGCCGTATGCGGTCGTCACGCCGCAGGCCAGCTCGCGACCGTGGATCATCTTCTCCACGATCAGCTGGTTGTCGTATTTCAGTGCCTCTTCGAAAGCGCGGGTCAACTCTTCGCGAACATGCACTTTCGTAACACCCACGCTTGAACCTGAGTTACAGGATTTTACGAAGCATGGGTAGCCGCAAACTTCCTCAATGCGTTCGATATCCATTGGGTCGCCTGCATAGAAATGCAACGACGGAGCGATGGGAACACCCAACTGCGCCACCGCCAAGTTGCAGTAGAACTTGTTGAAAGTCAGTGCGGAAGGGAAGCTGGTGCAACCTGCATACTTCTGCCCGATCATCTCGAAATAGCTTTGCAGTTTGCCGTTTTCACCCGGGGTGCCGTGGATGGCGATGAAGGCGAGGTCGAACACGATTTTCTGATCGTCAATCGTCAGTGAAAAGTCGTTCTTGTCAATCTGAAAGATTCGTCCGTCCGCGGCTTTATAATGCCAATCCGTTCCTTTGAAATGAATCAAATAGGGCTCGAACAAAGTCTTGTCCAACTGATTGAAAATGTTGTCACCCGATTCAAAGAGACCTCATATTCGCCGGAATCACCGCCAGCTATCACTGCAATTTTATACATAGTTATACCTTATTATATACAAAATGCAAATATAAGGTTATTATAGACGGCTTTTTTGAGAAAAAGAATTGTTTTTTAACAGCAGAATGTGTGTTATTCGGCCATTTTTTGGGCGTTGCAGAAGCGGTAATACTCGCCCTGTTTCTCCATCAATTCTTTATGCGTACCCATCTCCGAAATTTGGCCCTCTTTCAAGAAGAGAATCTTGTCGGCAAAGCGTATGGTGCTGAGTCTGTGGGCGATTATGATGCCGGTATGCTGTTTGATGTAGGGCAATAACGCCTCTTGGAAGAGTAGTTCCGATTCGTTGTCGAGTGCGGAGGTGGCCTCGTCGAGAATGAAAATCTGCGGATTCTTCAAAATGGCGCGGGCAATGCTGATTCGTTGCCGTTGACCGCCCGACAAGCGCATTCCACGGTTGCCGATGGGGGTCTGATATCCCTCTTCCAGCTCCATGATGAACTGGTGTGCCTGCGCGATTTTCGCGGCGGCTATCACCTGCTCCTCCGTGGCACTCTCCACCCCGATGGTGAGGTTGTTGTACACGGTGTCGTCGAAGAGGAAAACGTCCTGATTCACAATGCCGAAGAGCCCCCTCAAATCGGATAGCGCATACTGATTGAGCGATATGCCGTCTATTGTGATTTGCCCAAAACGGACATCGTAAAACCTCGAAAGCAAATCCACCAAGGTGGACTTTCCGCTGCCAGAAGGTCCGACGATGGCCATCGTTTCCCCTTTTTTCAGTGTGAAGCTGACATGCTTCAACACCTCACACGCTTCTGCATCGGAGATGTCGTTTTTGTAAGAGAAACTCACATCTTTGAACTGAATAGTATCCTGAAAATCAGTGATATGTGTTGGATTTTCCATATCTTTGATCTGCTCGTCGGCATCAATCACCTCGTAGATGCGGGCGGCGGCGCTCAGTCCTTTTCGCATCTGGTAATAGGTGGTGGCCAAGGATTTTGCAGGCGGAATCATGCGGGCGAAAACCACAAAATAGAGCATGAACAGAGAGCCATTTGCGGCAAAGCTTTCAGGGAATGCCACCAGTCCGATCAAGGAGATAACCAAAGCAGTGAAAATGCAGAGAAATTCAATTAGCGGAGAACCTAACTCTTTGATTCTGAATATTTTCTTGTTCAAACGATAAAACTGGAAATTCTCCTTCCGAAACTGTTCCGAAACGTAATCTTGTGCGTTATAGCCTTTGATCACTCGCAACCCGTCGACCGCCTCTTCGAAATAGGCAGTCATCCTGCCGATAAGTTCTTGGGATTTAAGGGAATAGTTCCGGATATTTTTGCCGATGATGGAGAGAATCACGCCCATCGCCGGGATAATCAGCAAAGTGACGATGCTGAGTTTCACGCTGATGGTGAAGAGGGTGATGAGGTAGGCAATCATCAGAAAAGGGTCGCGACAAAGTGCTAACAATGAGGAAATTATAGACCATTCGACCTCCAAAACGTCTGCACCGATGCGGCTGATCATGTCGCCGGAACGCTGTTCGGTGTAGAACGAAAGGGGCAGTCGGAGCAGCTTGCGGTAGAAGTCGTCGCGGATGTTGAAGAGGATGCCGGAGCGGATGTGCGACAGCCAGTACATGCCCGCATATCGGCACGCATTTGACAAAAACGAGAGCAGAATCATGGTGCCGGCGATGAAAAGCAGCGCCGAACCCTGACCATGCCGCTCAATTACGGTGCCCATCAGCCAATAGAAGGTGTCGATGACATATTTCGGGGAGAACGAGAAAGCGGGTTGCGTCGTCACGGGTTCCACCTGCCCGAAGAGCACCTGCAGAAAGGGGACCAAAAGCGTGAGGGTGAAGATGGAGAAAATGGCGTACAGGAATTGCACAAACAGGATGAGCGCAATCTGTAACTTGTAGTTTTTCAGGTACTTTAAGATTCTGCCGAGGTATTCCATGCCAAATTCAAATCAGCGGCAAAAGTACATTTTTTTTATCCACAATTTTTGTACTTTTGCGGCGCAAAAAATATTGTATGGCAAACTATCCGGATTCGATTGACAGAATAACGAAAGCACGACTCAGACTGTCGGCCTTCGGCTCCATTTTCAGCATTGCGCTCACTATGTTTTTCATCGGTGCACTGAGTTTCTTTGCTTTTTTCTCTATGAGATACCTTCAAAATCTCTCTCAGAAGATCGAAATGGAAGTCCTCTTTTATTCTGACATCAAGGAAGCTGACATTGACGCTCTGGAAAAGAAGATCAAACTGCAACCCTACATCGAATCGTCGCGCGTATCTTCCCGCGAGGAGAATACCCGCACTGCACAACAGATCATCGGCAGCAACTTCACTGAGGTAATCACCAACCCTATCAACGCTTCCATCATCATCAATGTGAAGCCGGAGTATGCCAATTCCGATTCCCTGAACAAGATTTCCAAGGAACTGAAGCGCAATCCGATTGTGCAAGATGTTGATTATCCGGACCATGTCGTTAAATCCATCAGCAACAACTTCCGGAAGATTCAGTGGGTGATTGTAGCAATTTGCGCTATTTTTATGTTCATCTCCATGCTTTTGGTGGCCAATAGCATTCGGTTGAACATCTATGCTAAACGCTTCAATATCAAGAGTATGCTTTTGGTGGGCGCCACCCCGAAGTTTGTGCGTAGACCCTTTGTGACCAAAGGAATGCTACAAGGCATTTGGGGCGGACTGATCGCCATGTTGCTATTGGCGCTCCTCTTGCTCTACGGAAACAACGCGGCTCCGAAGTTTATCGATTTCTCCGCGATGCTCTATATCGTCATTATCCTCTGTGCTGTTTTCGTGTTCAGCATGCTCTTCACTATGCTGATTTCCGCCATTTCAGTGAATCGGTATATCCGCATTGATGACGAAAGATTGTATATGTAAATAATTAATAACCAATATTATGAGTTCAAACAACGAAACTGTGAATAATGTGAGAGGCAACCGTCCGCCTCTTTTCCGCAAGATGAATTACATTTTGATGGGCGTTGGCGCTTTGCTGCTGTTCATCGGTTACATCTGCCTGAGCGGCGGTGACNNGTTGTGGCCCCTATTCTGATTTTCCTGGGCTTGGCGACGGAAATCGTGGCCATTATGTGGCATCCGAAAGCCTCCAAAGCAGATAACGAATAATTTTTGCAATGAGCTGGTTAGAAGCACTGATTCTGGGAATCGTTCAAGGATTGACAGAATTTCTGCCCGTCAGCAGTAGCGGGCACCTTACTATATTGTCCAATCTGTTTGGCTTGGAGGGCGAGTCCAACCTCACCATGATTGTGGTCCTGCACGTGGCCACTGTCTTGAGCACTTTGGTTATCCTTTGGAATGAAGTGGTCTGGATTTTCAAGGATTTGTTTACGAAACAGTCTTGGAAAAGCTATTCAGGCTTGAACGAAGGTACCCAATATGCCATTAACATCCTGATTTCAATGATTCCCGTGGGCATCGTCGGCTTTTTCTTCAAGGATGCCGTGGAGGAGATTTTCGGCTCCGGTTTGCTGATTGTCGGCATCATGTTGCTGGTCACAGCGGCGTTGCTGGCCTTCTCTTACTACGCCAAACCGCGTCAGCGTGAAAAGATTTCCCCGTTGCACGCCTTCATCATCGGTATTGGTCAGGCTGTGGCCGTGATGCCCGGTCTGTCGCGTTCGGGAACCACTATCGCCACCGGTCTTCTCTTGGGCAACAAGAAGGAGAAGATGGCGCAATTCTCGTTCCTGATGGTGATTCCTCCTGTGTTGGGAGAAGCTCTCTTGGATGTCAAAGACATTGCTGAACAAGGATTTAGCACTGCTATGAGCGGCATTTCCGCCGGCACTATGATTGTGGGCTTCCTCGCTGCTTTCATCACCGGTTGTTTGGCTTGCAAGTGGATGATTAACGTCGTGAAGCGCGGCAAACTGATCTGGTTTGCTGTCTACTGCGTGATTGTCGGTCTCTTCGCCATCATTTACAGCCAGTTATGCTAAAGAAGATGATCCATGATGTCACCTTCGAATTGCCGGAGATGGACATCAATGCCGAAGGGGATTTGCTGTTGTTTGACAAGCCCTATAAATGTACCTCTTTTGATGTAGTTGGCAAGGTTCGCAAGCATGTGCAACGCGCTGTTGGACATCGCGTTAAAGTTGGTCATGCCGGTACGTTGGATCCTTTGGCCACCGGACTTCTGCTCATTTGCGTGGGCAAGATGACCAAGCAGGTGGACGCGCTTCAGGCGCAGGAGAAGACCTATACGGGCACTTTCATGATGGGTGCCACCACTCCCAGTTTCGATTTGGAGAAGCCGATTGACGCTACTTATCCTTACGAGCACATCACGCGCGAAATGGCAGAGGAAGTTGCCAAGAAGTTCACTGGCGACATCCAGCAAATTCCGCCGATGTTTTCCGCTGTGAAGCATCAGGGTGAGCGCTCCTACGAGATTGCCCGCCGCGGCGAGGACGCTCCGTTAGCTGCCAAAAACATCACCATCTACGAGTTCGAAATCACCCGCTTCGAACTGCCGGAAATCGACTTCCGGATCCGCTGTTCCAAAGGCACCTATATCCGCGCCATCGCCCGCGATTTCGGCGCAGCACTCAACAGCGGCGCCCACCTCACTGCCCTGCGCCGCACGCGCATCGGCAGTCTCTGCGTGGAAGACGCAATACAACCGGAAATTAGAGAGCGGATATGACAAAAAGAGGCAACCAAAGGTCGCCTCTTTACGTATATGTACGGTTGTTATTCCGCTAGCAGCAGGACTTTATCGTGGCTGACTTCCACAACGCCGCCGCGGATGTCAAAGAATTGCTCCTGATTCTGATCGTCCACCACTTTCACGCGGCCCTCTTTCAAAGCGGAAACCAGCGGGGCGTGGGATTTNNCCTCGATGGTGCCGACGAGGTTGAAGGCGGTTTCGGGCAGGTAGTCCAGCTCGCCGTCCAGAATCATGTTGAAGCCCTTGATGGTGTCTTCAATATTGACGAACTTGCCGGGGATGCCGGTGAACTGCTCGGCCACGAAGAACGGTTGCGACATGAAACGCTGCACACGACGTGCGCGGTGCACCGTCTTGCGGTCCTCTTCGGAGAGCTCTTCCATACCGAGGATGGCGATGATGTCTTGCAGCTCTTTATAGCGTTGCAACGACTCCTTCACGCGCTGAGCGGTCTTGTAGTGCTCTTCACCCACGATGTCGGGGGACAAGATGCGGGAGGTGGAGTCGAGTGGGTCGACAGCGGGATAGATACCCAGCTCGGAGATTTTACGGCTCAACACCGTGGTAGCGTCCAAGTGGGAGAATGTCGTGGCGGGTGCCGGGTCAGTCAAGTCGTCGGCAGGCACGTAAATAGCTTGCACAGAGGTGATTGAACCGCGCTTGGTGGAGGTGATACGCTCCTGCATGGTGCCCATCTCGGTGGCCAGCGTCGGTTGGTAACCCACAGCTGACGGCATACGTCCGAGCAATGCGGAAACCTCGGAACCAGCCTGCGTGAAACGGAAGATGTTGTCGACGAAGAAGAGGATGTCGCGACCACCGGTGGTCTCGTCACCGTCACGGTAGCCCTCAGCCACGGTCAGACCGGAGAGCGCCACACGGGCACGTGCTCCAGGGGGTTCGTTCATCTGTCCGAAGACCAGTGTGGCCTGTGATTTTGCCAGCTCAGCCATATCGACTTTCGAGAGATCCCAACCGCCTTCCTCCATGCTCTTCAGGAATTCGTCACCATAACGGATGACCTTGGATTCCAGCATTTCGCGAAGCAGGTCGTTACCCTCACGAGTACGCTCGCCCACGCCCGTGAACACAGTCGTACCGCCGTAGTTCTTAGCGATGTTATGGATCATCTCCATGATGAGGACCGTCTTGCCCACACCTGCACCGCCGAACAGACCGATCTTACCACCCTTTGCGTAAGGCTCAATCAGGTCGATGACCTTGATACCGGTGTAAAAGACCTCCTGAGTGGTGGAGAGGTTGTCGAATGTAGGCGGCTGACGGTGGATGTCGCTGCGTCTCTTGGACGGAATCTCGCCGATACCGTCGATGCTTTCGCCGATGACGTTCATCAGACGGCCGTTGATGTTCTCCGTGGGCATGGTAATCATGCGGCCGGTGGCGACCACTTCCATACCGCGTTGCAGACCGTCGGTGGATTCCATCGAGATGCAGCGCATGGTGTTCTCACCAATGTCCTGTTCGCATTCCAAAATCAGCTTTTCGCCGTTTTCCCTGCGCACTTCAAGCGCGTCATAAATGTTGGGCAGCGTGATTTTCTCATCGAAGTGAACATCCACAACTGCGCCAATGATTTGGGAAATCTTCCCTTTTATTTGTTCTGACATATATCCAATTAGGTTAGTTTTTTCGCATAAATTTTGAGCCGCCAAAGATAGCATTTTTTTCGGAACGGCGGGATTTATCAGCTGTAAAAAAACAGCCAAATCTCAAGCCCTTATTTCTTGACAATCTTCGCAACATAGTCCCCCACTTTGATCAGATAGATTCCAGCGGGATAATCAGCCATGTTGATGCGTATTTCCGTACTGAAACCTTGCCTGATTAACAAAGTGTTTCCCTGCATGTCAAATACCATCACCTTCACATCTGGATCCATCTCCTCCATCTCGACTGTCACAAATTGCGTGGTCGGGTTGGGATAGACCTTAAACGGACGTGATGGCGGGGCAACGGTCTGGACATCGAGGAAAAGCATGGTCACGTGGTCGCATCCGCCGGAGGATTCATACAACGTGTGGACGTATGTCCCTGGGATTTCCGTCTCTTGACTCGAAATGTTGAACCCATTTTCGTGATAACCAGCACCCGGCAGAACACCTGCCTGAATCAGCGTGATACGGGGAATTACGGTAAGGTGCAGTTGGTAAACCGTATCAGCTATCTCGTTAGAGTTGAGCGTGTTCCTCGAAATATGGGAGTACATTCCCGACTGGTCGCAGGCATCGCCGAAAAAGTTGTACTCATCCCCTTCGCAAATCGTCTCGTAGAGGTTATATACCACCGGCATCACGAACTGCGGACTGCGGTAATCGGGGTTCACGCGATAGAGGCTGTCCATACTGATGCCGTTACTGTCAACTGCGTAATGGTGAGGAAGGATGACCATACAGAACGAAAACTCCTGCATACCGCCCGCAGGGAGGTTGAACGGACCCATCGAAGCGATGCCGCGACGGTCGTAGGGAGAGTTCCCTGCTGTTACTTCCGTCCATTCTAAACCCGCATACTGCAGACTGTCAGGCAGTTCCACCCCATACGTGCCGAAATAGCAAAGATCGCTGTTGCCGGGATAGGCGAAACGACAGTCGATGCTGTTGCTTCCGTCGGACGGGCAGCCGTCAGCCCCGTATTTCAGATGCATCCCGTCGTACCACAAACTGCGCA
>LXOW01439754.1_pt1 | contig 24265 bp, 17 predicted proteins | sample 1368591 | NCBI WGS metagenome assembly LXOW01 (sample SAMN04884650, study PRJNA319009) | bovine gut metagenome | isolation source: Cow rumen | host: Bos taurus | place: Italy: Legnaro (PD) | collected 2014-07-09
CCATTAATTTTTCATTAATTTCATGTGGCTTAAATGTTATTAAATTTTTTTATTGCAAAAAATCCAGCTGTTTGGAATAAAAGTTGTATTTTTGCATTTTGAAAAAAACATGAATTATGGCAAAACCTATTGAACCAACACCAGTATTGAAAGGCGACGACGCTTACGAGTTCGTGGCCGAGATGGAGAAGCACGAGAAGGCTTCCGAGGAGGAGAAGGCTCGTGTGGCCAAGGGTGCGTCATTCATCCAATCACTGCTTACATTCACGTTCTAATTTGATAAGCGGTAGGGGAGATGAAGATTGTACGTCTGACACAGGAGCATGTCTTCAAGCCGTTTGACTGCGGCGAAGGAGACCTCAATGAATTCCTCTTGCAAGATTCCAAGCAGTATGCAAAAGGACTGCTTGCGGTGACGTATGTCATTGAGGATGAGGAGAGCACTGTGGCATTCTTCTCTCTGTCGAACGACCGCATCTCGCTGCTGGAGTCTGACAAGGCCACCTGGAGGCGTATCCGTGCATCGTTCCCGCATCGTAAGCACAGGAGTGACTATCCTGCGGTGAAGATCGGGCGTCTGGGTGTAAACGTGAATGCCCAGCACAAGCACATCGGCACAGACATCCTGGACTTTGTGAAGCAGACGTTCATTACCAACAACCGCACGGGCTGCTGTTTCGTGACGGTGGATGCGTTGCAGTCGGCTGTGCCCTTCTACGGGCAGAACGGGTTCAAGCCCCTGCGCAAGGAGAACGAGGGCGACACTGTTCCGATGTATTACGACCTGACGCAGTTGCTCTAATCTAATGCAATGCCTTTTTTGCGCAAGCTATTAATGAAAAATTAATGGCCAATTCATGGTCATTATATGTTTCAGGAAATAAATCTGTGTAATCTGTGTGCCCTGAAAAAATTTCTTTGCGGGGTTCGCAGAAAATTTGTGTTCCGCATCTTCAGCCGCGACGAGAAGAAGCTTCCTGTGGCGCTTCACGATGCCTCTTTTGAGGATGTGATATTGGCGTTGGTACCTAGTTGGGTGGAAAAAGGTACCCAGTTGCCGGAATTGTTATTCTCTAAACCACAACAACTTACAAAGGAAGAAATCGAGAAGGTACCTAGTTGGAACGAAAATAGTACCCAGTTGCTTCCGAAGAAGATCTGGTATGTGGTGGGTGTGTTGGCGTTGTGCGGAAAGCCCATTTCGTTCGGACAGTTGCTGGAGAGCTTCCAGTACAAGAACCGCAACACATTCCGCGAGAACTACATCAACCCGCTGAAGCGGTTGGGCTTCATTGTGGCGACCAATCCCGAAACACCCAATGCCCCGGACAATAAGTATGTGCTCACCGACCTGGGATGTGTGTTCCTAATGGGGCGGTAGGTGTCGGCCATTAACAAGGGCATCAACAAGGGCCGGAGTTTGACTTTGTGCCCAACTTTGTGTGTCTGACCATCAGGTTCAAGACTCCGCTGGTGCCGTATGTGAGTGGGAGAGTAAATGAGGGTGTAAATGGGGGTGTAAATGGAGGTGTAAATGGAGGTGTAAATGGAGGTGTAAGCGACCTTAGTGATAGTTTACGGCAAGTTTATACTATAGTTCATGATAACCCAGGAATTAAGACTAAACAAATTGCTGCACTGCTGAAGAAGTCGGCTTCTACTGTTGAAAAGCAGTTGAGGACATTGAGGGAAAAGAACAAGATTGAGTATCGCGACTCGGACAAGACTGGCGGTTATTATCCGCTGTGACCCATACTTCGCCGCAGGCGAAGAAAATCTGTGTAATCTGTGTAATCTGTGTGACATGAGATAAGCGAAGCGCTTCAGCGCAAGCTATTTCTGTGTTTTCTGTGATTTCTGTGTGACATAAAATCGCTTTCTGTGTGACATAAAATCGCTTTCTGTGTGCCCTGAAAAAATTTCTTTGCGGGGTTCGCAGAAAATTTGTGTTCCGCCTGCTTGATACGTTGAAGAAGCATAAGAACACCTGTCCCGTGATGCTCTCTTCGAGCCAGCAGGCCTCTCTTACAGGCCGCTTCGGTAATTCGGAATACGGCCGCAGCAAAAAAGCGGGAGAAGACCTGTTTTTAGAGTATGAGAAAAACTTTCTACTTGACAACTCTCAACTTTCAACTGACTCTAAACTCTCAACTCTAAACTCTCAACTAAGACCAAGGGTCTTGATCTACCGCTTCCCAAACCTCTTTGGCAAATGGTGCCGCCCCAACTACAATTCTGCTGTTGCCACCTTCTGCAATGCCTTTGCCAACGATTTACCTTATACTGTTAACGACCCTTCAGTAGAGTTGGAACTTCTCTACCTCTACATTGACGATTTGGTTGACGAAAAAGGGGACGGGGGACAGGCACCTGTCACAAGCCTCATTATCAGTGAGTTGGGTAAAAATACCCCTATCTCAACTGAAATAGGGGACAAGTGATGGGTGGAAGATGTAAAAGGGACTGGTCAAGGTTGAAAAAAGTAAGGGTAAAGGTTTTTAATGCAGTTTGCGAAAGCAGGCTGCATTTTTTTTGTTCTCTCATAGTGTTGACAATCAATAATAAGTGAATTATTATTCGCAAAAATTTATATTTCTAGTTTATGTATTCGCGAAAATTTGTATTTTTGCAGTCACAATTGTATAAAATTTGTATGAATCAGAAGTTGGATTTGAATAACGAAATAGTCTTTGCGTCATCAGACCCAGAGATGTCGCATGCTATCTCCCGCTTTGCTAAAGAGGGCAGACTGAAGAAGATTGCCCCCCGCCTCTACACGACAAACCTAATCGACAGTCCGGAGAGTGTGGTCCGTCGTAATATATTGAATATCATTATGTGGCGATTCCCCGGAATGGTGATTAGCCACCGTAGCGCACTGGAGATGCGTCTGACTGCCGATGGATTCTTCTTCATTACCGGTACATTCAACCGAAAGATAACAGATCTGCCAGGTGTGACCGTTGTGGTAAGCAAAGGTCCCGGTGCAGACAAGAACGATACGATGTTCGGGCAGATGTTCATAGCAGGCGAGTATCGATGGATGCTGGAGAATATGCAGGAATCACGTCGCACGGGAGAGGAATCGAAGGTGCTCCCGAGGGATGTGATAGAGAAGAAGCTTGGCAGCGTATTGATAGCCAGTGGAGAGGATGGACTGAACGCCTATCGGGACACTTTGAGGGAGACTGCTGAGCGATTGCAGATGGACAAGGAGTTCCAGAAGATCAATACATTGATATCGGCATTGTTGGCTACACATGAAGCCGAGGCTCTGAAATCGTCGTTTGCAAAAGCTTTGTCGGTAGGGTTGAAATACGATGAGAACCGCAAACGACTGTTCGAGACGCTTTATGATGCCTTGCAGGAACAGCATTTTGTATCTCGAAAAATAGCAGTTCAGTCGGAGTCGGAATATCGCGACATCGCTTTCTTCGAGAGCTATTTCTCCAACTACATTGAAGGGACCGAGTTCGAAGTGGGTGAGGCTAAGCAGATAGTGGAGACTGGGATTCCCGTGGCCAATCGAAGAGAGGACTCTCACGATATTTTGGGCACATTCCAGCTGGTGTCGAACCGGAGCGAGATGATGCGATATCCGCAGTCGTCAAAAGAACTGACGGAAATACTGCGTCGTCGGCATGCCATATTGTTGTCTGGTCGGCCCGATTTGACTCCTGGTCAGTTCAAACAGTTGAACAACAGGGCGGGTAACACCGAGTTTGTGGACGTTAAACTGGTACAGGGAACGCTGGAGGTGGGCTTTGGCTATTATGCCGCACTGACAGCGCCGCTGGCTAAAGCCATCTATATGATGTTTCTCATCAGTGAGATTCATCCTTTCAACGACGGGAATGGCCGTACGGCTCGCGTGATGATGAATGCCGAGCTGTTTAGGGCTGGAGCGGCCAAGATTATCGTGCCCAATGTCTACCGTGAGGACTACCTGCTGGCGCTCCGCAAGCTGAGCCGCCAGGGAGACCCTTCGGCATATATAAAGGTGATGGACACTTTGCACCGCTTTGGATACACGCTTTATGGGCGTACGTTTGGCGACATGCTGGCTTACCTGCAGAGGTGCAATGCCTTTGAAGACCCTGACGAAGCAAAACTGAGATTTGAGTTATAGCCTTGTACAGTTTCCCAAGGGGGACGGGGGACAGGCACTCATCCCAATCCTCATTATCAGCGAGTTGCGTAAAATCACCTAGGGCTTGTCCCCTCGTACAATAAAATTTGTTCTCTGACGTTATCCTTACAGCAAGGGACAGGGGACAGGTACCTGTCCCAGTCTTGAAAATCAGCGAGTTGCGTAAAGTCACCTAGGGCTTGTCCCCTCGTACAATAAAATTTGTTCTCTGACGTTATCCTTACAGAATTATTAATATGTCATGTGCACTGTCAATATAAAAATCGATAACGACAAAGTCCGTCGTATTAACCCCAACCTGAAAAACAATGAAAACATTGAGCGTTGGGTGCAATACTGTATGGACGAGTTTATCGACACCTTGTCCTCCAACGGACATAAGTCCGTTTCTCCCAATGCCCACAGTGTTTCGGAAATGCGCGAGATTCTTCAGGAGCGTATCCGTCGTGCGGAGGCGGGAGAGGAGAAGCTGATTTCAAACACGGATGTCTTTGCACAAATAGACAAGCGTTATGGCTTTTGAGATTGGTTGGCTTGAAAGCGCTCGTAGAGAATTGGATGCTGAGATTGAATATGTATATAGTGAGTTTGGCGAAGACAGCGCCAGACGTGCAAGTGTGGGGATGGGATGCGGTGTGATGGCTTCATGTATCGCGGCCACGAGGTGCGCATGATACATGTACGGCAGTTGACTATATTCTATTCCTTTGACGAAAAGTCGTTGGTGACGATACTGGCTGTCTGGAACAACTATCAAGACCACAATAAGATTAATGAGCTGTTGAGTTCGAAGCAATAGCTATAGCCGTGTGAGGAATCCTCGGCTGAGGCCGGTGTGGCGCTCCAACTGTCGCCAGCTGGCTCCCTTCTTGCGGAAGATGTGGATGAACTCGGCCTGAAGGGAACGCTCAAGCCGCTGGAACTCGGTGGCGTTGGAGCAATGAGAGTAAATCTTGATTAACTCTTTGACCTGCTCGTCGGAAAGACGGTGACGGGTGACTTCATCCTCGATGTCCATCACATGCAGGCTCTCTGGCAACGGTGTACAGACAAGTTCTTTTAGTTGCTCAAAAGGTATTCGCCGCAGCACGGCCTCGACATGGCAGATGCGGGCCTGGGAATAGACCTCGCCGCTGTACTCTGCCCAACTGCTGTAGGCATAATCTGCGACATTGTCCACGATACCGGCCTTCACGGGGTTCTGATGGATGTAGCATAGTAGGGTAGTGAAGTACTCCATGTCGTCTACAGGCTCGGAACGGAAACGCTCCTTGAAAAGGTGGCCACTACGTTTGTACTTGCGGTTGAAGTAGTAGGCGTAGGCATCGGCAATGCGCTTCAGCGTCTGGTCGATAGTCTCCTCACGCTCACGTATAAGCAGGTGGAAGTGGTTGCCCATGAGGCAGTAGGCATAGTAGGTGCAGCCTTGCGCGATGGGCGTGCCGTCAACGTCGTTGATGAATCCCATGCGCTCCAGACAGCCGAGGAAATACTGATTGTCCTCGGCATCCTCGAAAATCATCTGGTGATTGATGCCACGCATCATGACGTGGTAGATACCGGTGGAGGTTTTATTTCGGGCCTTGCGGGGCATGGGGGGCGAGTTAATAGTTAATAGTTGAAAGTTTTTCGCCTGATTTAATTTGATTCAGCGGTGCTCAAGGCCTGCAAGCAGGCAGAAAAGTTAAGAGTTCTGTAAAGCTTAAAGTTTAAAGGTTAAAGATTAAAGTTTTAAATTATACAACGGAATTCTGATGATTTTATTGTAAAGGGCCGGCACACTTGTGTGCCGGCCCTTTCTGTTTATATTTTCTGCAATGGCAATATTATCATGGGCTGGACGTTATTTAAATGAATATGGAGACGGACGTTTATAATGATTTCCTGCAGCTGGTGAGGCTGGGGATTGGGCACCAGGCGAGGCCGCTGTCGGCCAATCCCGACTGGGAGGCTATCTATGCCCAGGCGCTGAAGCACGCGCTGCCAGCTGTGCTGGTGGACGGGGTGAATGAGGTGAGAGGGAAGATGGAAGAGAGCAGAGGTATGAGTAAAGAGCTGATGCTGCAGTGGATAGGGGAGACGTTGCAGAGCTTCGAGATGCCTCGCAAGATGTACCTGCAGGCGGTGGCGTCGCTGGCGCGATTCTATAACGCTCACGGCTACAAGATGATGGTGCTGAAAGGCTATGCCTGCAGCCTCAACTGGCCACGTCCCGAACACCGGCCCTGTGGCGATATCGACATTTGGCTCTTCGGTCAGCAGCAAGAAGCGGATGATGCGCTGACGAAAGCAACAGGCATTGAGGTGGATACCTCGCATCATCACCACACCGTCTTCAACTGGGGCGGCTTCATGGTGGAGAACCACTACGACTTCGTGAACGTCCATTCCTACCGCTCGAGCCGCAAAATGGAACGGCTGTTCAAGGAACTGGGAGCTTTCGAGCAGCAAGGCCGCGGTTTCGCGCATCAGCCGGTGGAGCTGATGGGTGAGAGGCTGTGGCTGCCGTCGCCCAACCTCCATGCACTGTTCCTGCTGCGCCATCTGGGAGCCCATTTCGCCGCCATCGACATCTCCCTGCGCCAGCTACTCGACTGGGCCTTCTTTGCCGAGAAACACACGGGGGAGGTCGACTGGGAGTGGCTGCAAGGTGTGCTGGCAGAGTACGGCATGAGCCAGTTCTTTCATTGCGTCAACGCTATCTGCGTGGAGGATTTGGGCTTTGCGGAGGAGGTGTTTCCTAAGGGTGACTTCGACCCGCTGCTGAAACAGCGTATCCTTACGGACATCCTCGCGCCCGAGTATCCGCGCGAAGAGCCAGCGGGCTTCATCCCCAAGATGGTCTACAAATACCGCCGCTGGCAGGGTAACGCCTGGAAGCAGCGTCTCGTGTACGACGACAACCGCTTCGTCAGCTTCTGGACCGGCCTGGGCGAGCACCTCTTTCGGCCGTAAAAGGTGAGAAGTGAAAGGTGAAAGGATCACTGCTAACCACGGAAAACATTTATCAGCCAGTAAACAATAAAAAATAAAACTGCAAAAAATAATAAAAGGCATTACATCGCGTTAATATAAGTTGTAATGTAAAAAGGCAGTACTGATGAAACGACTTTGGGTCATCATGGCATGGATGCTAATGACGGTGTTGGCGGCAGCACAGGTAAATGTGCAGCTGGACGGACAGGCTGCCAATGCTGCCGGCAAACGCATCGCTATGTACTGCTACGAGGATATGCTTACACAGACCGAACGGCTGGTGGCTGAAGATATAATTGACAGTGCCGGCCGTTTCCATTTGGGGTTCTATGTGAACTATCCACGTCTGGTGTATGTGGAGGTGGAGTGCTACAGTCAGTCGTTCTACGTGGAACCCGGTCGCCACTATGAGGTGTACCTGCCCCAGTTTGACTGGGATATTGCCGACCGGCAGAATGTATACCTGGCACCGGTGGCGTTGCCGTTGGAGTTTCTGAACCTGCCTGCCAATGAGTTGAACCTGCAGATGCTGACGATGGAACGCACTATCGACAGTGTGCTTGATACCCACCGTGTGTGGTTCGACTTCCGCTTCCGTCCACAGAAACGCTATTTCGACACGCTGGTGGCTGCGGTAAATCGGCAGGTGCCCGACGGGGAGAATACCTTTATGAATCGCTATAAAGAATACACCTTGGCACAGCTGCGGCTGGCCATGGGTTTCGCTACACGCAGTCAGACGGCGGCCCGGCATATCGCGGGCAAGACGGTGCTTTACCACGACGAGGCCTATATGCAGTTACTCTTCGCCCTCTATGCCGACGCCATCAGCCAGGGGATGCGCAAGGTGCCGCTGCACCGGCTGATACATTGGGTGGAGACGGGTGACCTGCGTACCTATATCGACTCGGTGGGCACCGATCCACTGTTCTACGACGAGCAGTTGCGCGAGTTGGCAGTGCTGGTGGCCTTGAAGGAGAGCTATTACGATTCCCGCTATAACCGTGAGGCAGTGGCACGGATGGTGGATTTACTGGGCAAGCGGAGCAAGTTCTCGGAACACCGCCGCCTTGCCGGCAGGCTGAGTGAGAAATGGAGCGTGAAGAGTGGAGAACGGAGAGTGGAGAACGGAGAGTGGAGAGTGGAGAATGGAGAACGGAGCGTGTGGAACGTGGAACTGCCGGATGTGGAGGGAAATCGAGTGGCGTTGGATTCGCTGAAGGGGAACTGGGTATATATGAGTTTTGTGAAGGTGAACGACCCCAGCTGCCAGCGTGAGCTGGAGACGCTGGCACATTTCAAGGACAGCATATACAACAAATACGACAGTGTGCGGTTTGTGACGGTATGTTGCGACCGTGAGTTCCAGAAGATGTACCACCTGTTGCGCAACAGCAAGAAGGGTGCAAGATATAACTGGACATGGCTGCATTTCGACGGGCAGTACCGCTGGCTGGAACAGCTTAGGGTGGTGAGTTATCCCACCTTTATCCTGCTCGACCCCCAGGGACGGAGGGTATACGAGTTGGCACCCACACCCGAGAGCGGATTCCTGCTTCATGCGCCGTGGAACAGGGAAGAAAAAAAGTCCGTAGGTGGACAAATGATATTTGAAAACAGATAATTGAGATATGAAGAAGATCGTTTTAATGGGAGTGATGACAATGATGGGAGTGATGGGAGTGATGGGTCAGGATGCCCGAGAGCGGGCGCTGATGCGCGAAGCGTCGGACCTGTACCAGAAACAGAAGTATGCCGCTGCCCAGCAGGTGTATGACAGGGTGGCCAGTGGTCAGATGTCGGTGGCTAGTGATGCCGCCTATTATGCCGCTGTCTGTTCGGAGAAGTTGGACAACGACGACGCTTTCTTCCGTCTGGAAGAGTTCCTGCGTCTTCACCCGCAGAGTTCGCGCTGCAACATGGTGCGGTTCTATCTGGGTAATTTCTATTATGCCCGTGGCGACTACGAGCGGGCAGCCTCCTACTATCGCATGGTGGACCCTGCCGAGGTGGAGTATGACCACCGGAGCGAATACAACTTCAAGACAGGTTACTGCTACTTCCAACGTGGTGAGATTCAGAAAGCATCCAAACTCTTTGCCCAGCAGGTGGAGGGCCATTCGAAATACCGTGCTTCGAGCCTCTACTATTATGCCCATATCCAGTATATGAATGGACAGTATGAGTTGGCACTGAAAAACTTCCGTGAGCTGCAACAGGACAAGAAGTTTGCCAAGATAGCCCCAAGCTATATCGCACGTATCTACTACTTCTTGGGTCGTGAGGACGAGTTGCTGGCCATGGTGCCCACCTTGTTGAAAGACCGTGACACCTACAAGCGCGAGGAATTGCACCGCATGGTAGGTGAGGTCTATTTCAACCGAGGCGAGTATGCCAAGGCTTTGGACCAGTACCGACTGGCTACCGAGACAATGGCTGCTGCCGGGGTCTGCACGCCACAGGACAACGACTACCAGATGGGCTATTGCTACTATGTCCTGGGGCAGTACGACTCGGCTGCCGTGTATCTGGGACGCAAGACCTCGTGCAGCGACAGTGTGGGGCAGAACGCCCTGTATGTGTTGGGCGACACCTATGTGAAGCTGGGTCGCAAGATGGACGCCCGCAGCATGTTCCTGCAGGCCAGCAAACTGGATTACAACCCAAAGATTAAGGAAGATGCCCTGTTTAACTATGCCAAGTTGAGCTGCGAGCTGAACCAGAATGCCATGGGCGAGAGCATCCGTTCGTTTGAGAGCTTCTTGAAGAAATATCCCCGCAGCAAGCACCGCACCGAGGCCGAGGAAATACTTACCGAGCTCTACTGCTCGACCAACAACTACAAGGAGGCCATCCGGCTGCTGGAAAAGATAGAGGGTCGTAATGCCCGATTGGAGCAGGCCTACCAGCGGGCTGTGTTGAACCGTGGTGTCGAGCTGAGCAACAGCGGTAAGCGCGACGAGGGGGCCGAGATGTATGCCAAAGCGGTAAAGATAAATGCCGTACCCCGAATCACTGCCGATGCCAACTACTTGCTGGGTGAGGCCCAGTATGCCGCTGGCGATATAAACAAGGCCGAGGGTAGCCTGAACAAATTCCTGCTGTCGTCCTACTCACGCAGTTCGGCCTATGCCAATGATGCCCGTTATACCTATGGCTACCTGCTGATGAAGAAAGGCCGTTATGATGAGGCCGAGGGCGTCTTTGCCGAACTGGCCAAGAGTGTGGACAACGAATTAATGCTGAATGACGTGCGCAACCGTCTGGGCGACTGCCTCTATGTGCAGAGCCGCTTTGCCGAGAGTATCGTGCAGTATGACAAGGTGATCAAAGCCCATGGACGTGATGCTGACTATGCCACCTATCAGAAGGCGCTGGCTTATGGCGCCCAGGGCAAGAACAACGAGAAACTGACGAATCTGAACTATATCTTCGAGCGCTATACCGACTCGCCGATGAAGTCGAAGGCTATGCTTGAAATTGCCAACACCTACATGATGTGCGACAACAACGAGATGGCCATGACCTACTACAACAACTTCATCAAACAGTATCCTAAGAGCGTCTACGTGAAGACAGCTTTGCTCAACCAAGGCCTGATATATTACAATACCGAGCGCAACGAAGAGGCCTTGCGGACCTTCGACCGACTGCTGACCGACTATCCCGGCACCGACGAGGCCCGTGATGCCTTGGGTACGGTGAAGGATATCTATATCGCCCAGAACCGTATCGAGGAGTACTTCGCCTATGTGAAGTGTACTGCCAAGATCACCATTTCGACCGTGGAGCAGGACAGCACCACCTTCCTAGTGGCCGAAGGACGCTATCAGGAGAGCGACTTCGAGACCGCCGCTGCGGGATTGGAGGGCTACCTCACCCGCTTCCCCAATGGACTCTTCGTCGTCAAGGCACACTATCTGGCGGCCGACTGCTATTTCCGTATGGGACAGAGCGAGAAGGCACTGCCGCACTATGAGGCGGTGGCCGATGCGGGTACCAACCAGTATAGCGAACGGTCGCTCTTTAATGCCGCCAACATAGCCTATGGCACGGGTGACTATGCCAAGGCCGCCACCCTCTATGGGCGCCTGACGGCCAATGCCGAGAGCGACAACAGCCTGCTGCAGGGTGAGATAGGAAGCCTGCGTTGTGCTGCCGAACTGAAACATCACGGGGCTGTGATGGAGGCAGGCCAGCGTCTGATTGGCGAGCGCAAAGCTACACCCGAGATGAAAGAAGAAGCCTATCTGGCGATGGCCCGCAGCTGTTTGGAAAACAGCCGTTACGACAGCGCCTACAACTACTACGGTCAGCTGACCCGCTCATCGCATGGCGAATACAACGGTGAAGCCCGTTGCCGTCAGGCTGAGATACTGGTGCAGCAACAGCGTTACGACCAGGCTGAAAAGATTATAGAAAGTGTGGTGGCCGACGCATCGAGCGACTATTGGCTGGCTTATAGCTTCATCCTTTGGGCCGACATCTATTATGCCCGTGGCAACAGTCTGCAGGCCAAGCAGACCCTGCAAAGCATCATAGAGAATTATGATGGTGCCGACTTGGTGGCCAAAGCTACCACCAAGCTGGATGCCATAGTGGCCTCTGAACAGCAGGAGCAGGAGCCGGAAGAGGAGGAAATCATAATTGAGTTATGAGTTAATAGTTAAGAGTTAAAAGTTATGAAGAAGATATCAATATTTGTCGCATCTGCAATTCTTTTACCTTTCACCTTTCACCTCTCGCTTTGTCAGGCACAGGAGGAAGGCACTTATAACGAGAGCGTGGTGGTGAAGGGCTCATACCGTCCTGTCATCGAGCAGCACGAGAAACTTTATTTTCCCGCCGCCATCAGCGACACGACTGGGACGATGGAATACGACTTTCAGTATAACATCAATCCTATGCGAATGCGATCGCTGTATGCCCCATCGCGTATCCGTGCGGCACGTATCGTAGGCGAACCAGCCACCAAACTTTACAACAACTACTTGCGTTTGGGATTTGGCAACTATTGGAGCCCTATGGCCGACCTCTACTGGAGTTCGACACGCGACCGCAAGAAAACTTACGGAGTGCAGGTGAACCACCGCTCGTCATGGGACAAGCTGCCCGACTATGGCCCCAACCACTATGGCAACACCAACGTCACCCTCTTCGGTAAGTATATCTTTAAAGAGACCCTGCAACTCACCACCGACTTAGGTTATGAGCATGACCACAACCTCTATTACGGCTTCACTGACAACACGCTGCAGACCGTGATGGGGAAGACACGCGACGCTATCAGCACAAAAGATTATACCGCTTCGTACAATGTGGCACATTGGAATATTGGGTTCCGCAACATGGAGCTGGATGCCAACAAACTGGGTTATGCCGTCAACGTGCATGTGAGCGACCTGTGGGGTGTATACGGACAGAATGAGTTGAATCTTAATATTGATGGCGATATTCATTACGGTTTCAATATCAAGGATAAATACAAGGGTGTGGCCTATCTGCATGCGGAATGGGACCGTTACCGTAACCAGAAGCCCGACGACCACATGCCGCTGGGATACACGGGGATACTAGCCGGAGATCTATCCCATGGTAATATCGTCAAGATTAACCCGTATGCCGACTTTATGTTCTACGGCTTGCAGTTCCGTACGGGTCTCACCGCGGGATGGGACGGCTATGCTGTGGGCAGTGTTGGCAGTGTGTTCCATCTGTTTCCTGATGTCACGGTCAGCAAAAAGTTCCTGAAGGACAAACTCGTGCTCAGTCTCGCCGCCAAGGGAGGTATGGATGCCGTGAATCTCAACGTACTGCGGCAGATCAATCCCTTTATTACGCCCGACTATACGCCCGTGGCGACCTACCACTACGACTTTATCTTCCACACCCGTTGGACTATCGGCCGCAAGCTCGAAGCCAATGCCGAGGTTAGCTACAGTCTGCTGGAGGGCGATCCTGTCTTCCACCTCAATCCTGCATTCAGCCTCAACAATGTGTATGAACCCATCTTCCTGTCGGACAATCGTCTTGTGGCCGGTGGCGATATCGCCTTTGTCAACGACGAGATGATAACCCTCCGTGCTGGTGGTCATTACTATAATTACACTTTTACCGGGATTGGCACATTGGGAGACACGTATGTGAAACTCTATCGTCCCGACTGGGACGCCCTGGTCAGCGCCAAGGTGAACTATCACGACAAGTGGTTCTTCTACCTTGAAGGCAGCCTGATGGGCGAAGTGAAGGATGAGGCCGGAAACAGTTTGCCTATGCGTTATGGTATTGCTGCCGAAGTGGAATACCGTCACAACCGTGCCCTCTCATTCTTCCTGCGTGGCGACAATCTGGCCTTCCAGCGCTATTGGCTGTGGAGCAACTATCCCTCGCAACGTGGCCTTATCCTCGCAGGCCTAACGTATACTATCCCCCATAAGTAATGCATTTGTCAAAACTACTTCTGCCTGCTTGCAGGCTTTGAACTCCTTTGAATTATATTTAATTTGGTGAAAAACTACTGTCTACTTAACTACTTATCCAATGACCTACCAAGAGACCCTCGACTTCATGTTTTCGCAGTTGCCAATGTATCACCGCATCGGCGCTGCTGCTTATAAGGCTGACATACAGCCCACCATCGACATGATGCAAGCCCTCGGAAACCCCGAGTGCAAGTTCCGCAGCATTCATGTGGCCGGCACCAACGGCAAGGGCTCTGTGAGCCACATGCTGGCCAGCATCCTGCAAGAGGCAGGTTACAAAGTGGGACTCTACACCTCGCCCCATCTGGTCGACTTCCGTGAAAGAATACGTATCAACGGCGAGATGATACCTGAAAAGGAGGTGGTTGATTTTGTCGCCAATCACTCCCCTCTACTAACAGGAGAGGGGGCGGGGGTGAGGCCGCTCTCATTCTTTGAGATGACCGTGGGCATGGCATTCGACTATTTCGCCCGTGAGCAGGTGGATATCGCCGTTATCGAGGTGGGTATGGGAGGCCGTCTGGACAGCACCAACGTCATCACACCTGAACTCTCAATTATCACCAATATCGGATTGGACCACACACAGTTTCTGGGTGACACGCTGGAGAAGATAGCTGGCGAGAAGGCCGGTATCATCAAAGATGGCGTGCCTGTGGTGATAGGGGAGACACAGGAGGAAACCTGGCCTGTGTTTAAGGCGGTTGCAGAGCAACATCATTCTCCCATCACCTTTGCCGATCAGCACTATGTGGTCGACGATATCAGCCGCTATACAGAGGAACTGACGGGTGAATACCAAAAGAAGAATATCGCCACCATCTTGGAGGCGGTCGAGGTGCTCCGTAAAACTACAGATTTCAACATTACTCCCGCCACCGTGCAACGTGGATTAAGCCGTGTGGTCACAAATACCCATCTCCAAGGGCGTTGGCAGAAGATAGGGGAGCGTCCGCTCACCATCTGCGAGACGGCCCACAACGAACCTGGTATACGCGCTATGCTCGGCAAGCTACAAACCATGGATTTCAAGCATCTCCATCTGGTCTATGGCTGTGTCAACGACAAAGACTTCCGGCATATCCTCCAACTGCTGATATCCCACTTTACACCTTACACTTTACACTTTACACTTTATTTCACCCAGCCTTCCGTACCGCGACGTCTGCCGGTGACTGACCTGGTGGCTGCCGCCCATGAGATGGGCATAGAAGGGGAGGGGTATGAGAATGTGAAAGAGGCCATCGGTGCGGCCCGTAAGGCGGCCGGTCCCGATGACCTCGTTCTGGTGACAGGAAGTATCTTCCTGGTGGCTGACGCTTTAGCTTAAAGAGGCAATCTGCGCCTTAAGGGCGGCAATCTTGGTCTCGGCATCGCGCTGTTTGTTGCGCTCCTTCTCGATGACCGCCGCAGGGGCACCGTTGACGAACTTCTCATTGCTGAGCTTGCCCATGACGCTGCGCAGGAATCCTTCGGCATATTTCAGCTCGTCCTGTAGTTTCTTGAGTTCTTCGTCTTTGTTGACATTCTCCGGCATCGGCACGAAGCACTCCATGGTACCCACCATGAAGGAGAGCGCACCAGCAGGTTTCTCTTTTACCTCTTTGATGGCGCTAACATTGGCCAGTTTCTGCACTATGCCGTTGAAGTTGGCAAAGCGGTAACGGTCGTCGGTAGCGATAAACGAGACCTCCAGAGCTTCCTTGGGCGAGAGATTGCGGGTATTGCGGATATTGCGTACACCGGCAATGACCTCACGGGCGGTATCGAACTCGGCGAGCATGCGCTGGTCGTAGAAGACACTAGTAGGCATGTGCTGGTTCATGATGCTGTAGTTGGCATTGATGAAAGCAGCCTTCTCGTCGTCTTTGCCAATGGTCTGCAGGGCATGCCATATCTCTTCGGTGACGAAGGGCATGAAGGGGTGCATGAGGAGCATGAGGCGGGAGAAGATGGAGAGGGTGGCATCGTAAGTCTCGCGGTCGACGGGGGTGCCATAGGCGGGCTTGACCATCTCGAGGTACCACGAGCAGAAGTCATCCCAGATAAGCTTGTAGGTGGCCATAAGGGCCTCGCTGAGACGGTACTGGTCGAAGTCTTTCTCGATTTCCTCGATGACCTGAGCCATACGTTGTTCCATCCACTGGACAGCGACGGTGTTAGTTTCACTAGTTGAACTATTTTCACTAGATACTTGCCAGCCGGAGACCAAGCGCAGGGCATTCCACATCTTGTTGCTGAAGTTGCGGCCCTGCTCACAGATCTTCTCGTCGAAGAGGATGTCGTTGCCGGCAGGGGCTGTGAGCAGCATGCCCATGCGGACACCGTCGGCACCGTATTCCTCCATCAGCTTGATGGGATCGGGGCTGTTGCCGAGAGATTTGGACATCTTGCGGCCCAGCTTGTCGCGCACCACACCGGTAAAGTAGACGTTGCGGAACGGCACGTCATGCATATACTCCTCGCCAGCCATAATCATGCGGGCCACCCAGAAGAAGATGATGTCGGGGGCGGTGATGAGGTCGACGGTGGGGTAGTAGTAGTTGATTTCGGGGTTGCCGGGGTTGCGGATGCCGTCGAAGAGACTGATAGGCCAGAGCCAAGAGCTGAACCAAGTGTCGAGGGCATCTTCATCCTGATGCATCTCACCAGTGTAGTTATATTTCTCTTTGGCAATCTTCTTGGCTTCCTCTTCGTTAAGAGCGACTATGATTTCCTCCTTGCCGTTCACCTCGAGGTACCATGCTGGGATGCGGTGTCCCCACCAGAGCTGGCGGCTGATGCACCAATCCTGGATGTTTTCCAACCACTGACGGTAGGTGTTCTTGTACTTCTCGGGGTAGAACTTGATCTTGCCTTCCATGACGGGCGGCAGGGCAATGTCGGCAAAATGCTGCATCTTGAGGAACCACTGCAGCGAGAGACGCGGCTCAATGGCGGTGTCGGGGTTGCGCTGCGAATAGCCCACCTTGTTGGTGTAGTCTTCGACCTTTTCCATGAGGCCTGCCGCTTCGAGGTCTTTGGCAATCTGCTTGCGGCAGGCGAAGCGGTCCATGCCCACGTAGAGGGGCGACTGTTCGGAGATGGTGCCGTTGTCGTTAAAGATGTCGATGGTCTCGAGGTTATGGGTCTTGCCGAGGTTGTAGTCGTTGATATCGTGGGCGGGGGTGACCTTCAGGCAGCCGGTGCCGAACTCGATATCGACATAGCGGTCCTCGATGACAGGCACCTCACGTCCTACGAGGGGCACGATAACACGGTGGCCACGGAGCCACTGGTTCTTCGGGTCTTTGGGGTTGATACACATAGCAGTGTCGCCCATGATAGTTTCGGGACGTGTGGTAGCCACGACGGCATAGTAGCCTTTCTCGTCGCGGTGGATGATTTCACCTTCTCCAGCGACCAAATCGCTGGGCACACTATCTGCAAGGTAATATTTCAGGTAGTAGAGCTTGGATTTTTCTTCCTTGTATTCTACCTCCTCGGTCGAGAGGGCAGTGAGGGCCTTGGGGTCCCAGTTGATCATTCGGAGGCCACGGTAGATGAGACCTTTGTTATAAAGATCGACGAAGACACGGGTGACGCTCTCGCTGCGGGTATCGTCCATGGTGAAGGCTGTGCGGTCCCAATCGCAACTGGCGCCAAGTTTGCGGAGCTGCTGGAGGATGATTCCGCCATGCTTGTGGGTCCACTCCCAAGCATGCTCAAGGAACTGCTCGCGGGTGAGGTCGTGTTTCTTGATGCCCTGTTCGGAGAGGGCTTTCACTACCTTGGCCTCGGTGGCGATGCTGGCGTGGTCGGTACCAGGCACCCAGCAGGCGTTCTTGCCCTGCATACGGGCGCGACGTACGATGACATCCTGGATGGTGTTGTTGAGCATGTGACCCATGTGCAGCACACCAGTGACGTTAGGCGGTGGGATGACGATGGTATAGGGCACGCGGTGGTCGGGCTCGGAATGGAAGAGTTTTTTGTCGAGCCAGAACTGGTACCATTTCTCCTCGATGGCACGAGGATCATATTTTGATGCTAATTCCATTTATTTTTTCTTGATAGGATTTTCAACGCTGTTCTTGGTGGGGATGGAGAATCCCACGCCGAAGTTGATGCCATTCATCTCTTTGAAGTTGGGAACGATTTCGTAGCCTACATAGAAGTTGAACATATAGACGTTCATGGCCAGAGAAGGGGCGAAGGTGAAGTAGGCCTTGGTATGTTTTTCCCAGTCGAGGTTATTATTGACGATGAAATGACTCATAAAATCCAGACCTAGGTTCACAAAGGGACGGAAGGTGATGGCACCCCAACCGGTGACATCCTCATCGATAGAATAGCCCAGCCAACCGCAACGCAGCGACCACGTAGGCTTGTAGTACTCGGTTTTTACCCCAAGGGTGGACACTTGTCTGTATTCGGTCTCACCGTCGCCAAAACCGAACGACAGGAAGGAACCACCGGCCAGACCAAATCCATAGGGATAACCAGGCTGATAGGAGTAGGCGAGCATCTTGTCCCAATTGTAGTGAATGTCGAATACATTGTTTTGAGCAAAGGCAGTGCCCATTACTGTGACCATAACGGCCAAAAGAATACTTTTTTTCATGGTGTTATTGTGTTTGTTGGTTTATATTTTTGAAAATGGATGTTTACGCCAGTAGAGGATAATTAGGAATCCGATGAGCATGCCGCCAAGGTGGGCGAAATGGGCGATGCCATCGTAGCTGCGGAAGATGCCCTCGAAGAGCTCGATGGCAATCATGCCGATGATGAACCACTTGGTCTTGATGGGTACCAGGAAATAGAGGTAGATGTACTCGTTGGGGAACATCATGCCGAAGGCCAGCAAGAGGGCGTAGACGGCCCCCGAGGCACCCACGGTGAGGTGTATGCCCGGTACCAGCAAGTGCAGAAGGCCTGCTCCGATGCCGCATACGAGGTAGTAGAACAGGAAACGACGTGTGCCCCAGTAACGTTCCAGCACGGCCCCGAACATCCACAGCGAGAACATGTTGAAGAACAGGTGGTCGAACGAACCATGCATGAACATGTAGGTTAGCGGTTGCCAGATATGAAATCCGTAAACATTGGAGTATATTTTAGAGGCATTGATGCTCCAAAGACCCAATATGTTGTTTAGGTCTATTCCCTGAGGACGCAGGATAAAGTAAGCAGCATAGCAGAGCACATTTATAATGAGCAAGTGCTTAACAGCGGTGGGCAGTATACTAAAACCTTGTGGTTGGTATTGTGACATTTCTTTAGTTTTAAGGTTTAAGCTGTAAGTTTTAAATGGCATGCGCAGCCTACTTACAGATAACAGCTAACAGCTTACAATTTATTCAATAGTTCTTCCGGTTTTACGATGGTGATGATTTTCTTGCCCGAGGGCGAGGTATCAGCCATAGGGCAGGCGAAAAGGTCGGCCACGAGTTGTTGCATCTGCTCCTGCTCCAGTGTGGTACCTCCTTTCACGGCCATCTGTCGTGCCAGCGAAGCACAGAGGCTTTGACTACGGTTGCTGAACTTCTGCATGGAGGCCCCTTTGTAGTCTGCCAACATCTGGTCGAAAAGGGGCTGCAGGTCACATTCTTTCAGGTCTGCCGGGGTGGCAGTAACCACGAAAGTGGTTTGGTTGAGCGGTGCAATTTCGAAACCATAGCCTTTCAGGTCGGGCATTAATTCCCCGAACAGCTCGGCATCGGCCACCGAGAAGGTGCAGTTGATAGGGAAGAGGAGGGTCTGGGAATTGGTAGTGGAGAGCAGAGAGTGGAGAGTGGAGAGCCTGTCGAAGAGTATGCGTTCATGGGCGCGCTGTTGGTCGATTACTGCCAGCCCTGAGGAGAGGGGTGTGACGATATAACGGTTCTGCACCTGGAGACAGGTGCTCTGGGCAGGCACCACGGGAGGCTCGGGTGCTGGTTTTTCTATTTTTTCTAGATTATCTAGATTATCTAGATTGTCTATATTGTCTAGTTTTATCTTGCTTTGGCTACTGCTGGCACGGAAAGGATTGTAGTCGGGGTTGTAGCTTATTTTCGGCTGTGGTGGGGTATACCCTTTGGGGGCGGGCGGTATGTTGAATTCTTCGGGAGTGTCGAAACTCAGTTCTGTAGCCAAGCTGAACTGCCCCAGGGCACGTTTTACTGCCGAACGCAGGATGGCGAACAGTGCGTGCTCGTCTACGAATTTCACCTCGGTCTTGGTGGGGTGTATGTTGACGTCGATACGCGAGGGATCTACCTGTAGGCCGATAAAATAGCTAGGGTAGGTGTGCTCGGGTATCAGGTCGGCATAGGCTCTTTCTATGGCGGCGCTAAGGGCGGGATGTTTGATGAAGCGGCCGTTGACGAAGAGATACTGTTCGCCACGGGTGCGACGGCTGTATTCTGGCCGACTCACAAAGCCGCGGATCCTCACGATATCGGTCTCCTCTTCCACGCCGTACATACGTTCTTTGTAGGCGTTGCTATATAGTCCGGCAATACGCTGAAGCATGCTTCCTGCCTTAAGGTCATAGAGCATGCGTCCGTTGCTGTTGAATGTGAAACCGATATCGTGATGTATCAATGTGATGCGACGAAACACCTCCTCGATATGGCTCAACTCCACGCTGTCTTTTTTCAGGAAGTTGCGACGAGCAGGAACGTTGAAGAAGAGGTTTTTCACCGCTATCGAAGTGCCGGCAGGACAGGCGGTGGGTTGCTGGCTGACGATATGGGAGCCTTCGATGATGACCTGCGTCCCCAATTCGCTGTCGTGCTGTCGGGTGCGCAACTCCACCTGGGCGATGGCGGCTATCGAGGCCAGCGCCTCGCCACGGAACCCCATGGTGTGGATGGCAAAGAGGTCGTCGGCCCGGTGTATCTTGCTGGTGGCATGCCGTTCGAAGCAGATGCGGGCGTCGCTCTCGCTCATGCCGCTGCCGTTATCAATCACCTGTATCAACGTACGCCCGGCCTCCTTAATCACCAGGTCAATCTGTGTGGCGCCGGCATCCATGGCGTTCTCCAATAGCTCTTTCACGGCGCTTGCGGGGCGGTCCACCACCTCGCCGGCGGCTATCTGGTTGGCTACATTATCGGGCAGTATGTTGATAAGATCCATTATTTCCCTTTCTCGTAGTTATCTAGGAACTGTAGCAAGTTTTTGATGGGCAGCACTTTGTTCATGATGATGTCGCGTTTCTCGTTGAGGATGACCATCGTGGGGGCGCCATGCACGTTGTATGCCTCTTGGTAGTCGATATTGACATTTGGGCCGCCTACATTGACCCAGTTGAACTTGTGCTTTTTGACATAGTTCTTCCACTTGGCTATGTCGCTCTCATAGCCCACGGCATACACTTCGAAGCGTTTGTCGGGTGCTGTCATCAGTGAGTCGTAGAGTACCTTTAGCTGTTCGCTCTGCTCTTGGCAGTGATGGCAGTCGGGGTCCCAGAACCACAGGATGACATATCGTGTAGGGAAGCGGTGGCTGCTAATCCAGTCTTCTGGATTGGTGCTCTGGTTGGTGTCGGCCATCCACAACTCCTGTCCATGGGCACCGATGATGCTATTCTTGATGCGGTTGTAGTTCTTGCGGGCCAGAAACAGTTCGCTCTCCCTCATCCACGGACAACGGCCTTTGAGGATATATTCTTTGGCGATATGGCACCATACGGCATCCCAGCCGATATTTTTGGTGGCACGCCAGTATTTGGGTTCGATAAATTGGATCACGAAACGAGCCATGGCGGTGTCTTCTCCAATGCGTTCCATCAGGCGGTCCAACTCTTTGATGATGGTGTCGCTATCGGCATGGTATAGCAGTCCGAAGAAGAAGTAGTTCATCTTGTTGAACATCTGCGGGCTATGCAGTAATGGAGAGTGGAGAGTGGAGAGTGGAGAGTCAAACAATTTGTCCCAATAGTGGGTGCGGTAGTAGTAGGCTGGATTGTCGATGCTGTCGGGTACATCGGGGTTTTCGGTGATGGTCACCAGCCGCATGAAGAGGTTGTTCACCTTGCGGGCATCGGCCTCGAAAGCATCCATCCGTTCTATCAGCGCTTTCTCTTCTTTCTCTGCATGCTCCTTGGTGGCAGGCTCTTTCTTGCGCTCACGGATTGCTTTGATGTCTTTCTGAGCCTTTTGGATGGTGGCCATGTAGGAGAACATCTGTTGGTTGGTGCTGCAACCCTGCACGTTCACCGATGCCGGTGTCAGCTTGCTGTCGGCATTGATGGTAAACTTGCGGCTGGCGTCGATGGCGATATCGCCTATCTGACTCTTGCGGTCTTGACGCACCAAGGCGTAGATGCCTCTCTCCCAAGCCTTCTTCCCTTTGAAGCAGTAGCGTCCACCCACCAGCCGGGCCGAGTCGACCAGCTTGATCTCATCACGGTAGTGCTGTGCCAGATAAAGCACGCTGTCGGTCGATTCCTTGAGGTTGAAGGTGAAGCTATATTGCTGGGCATTGGCGCCGATGACGGCGGAAATCAATGCTATGGAGAGTAGTAGGCGTTTCATTTTTTATATATTAAAACTAATTAACAACGCGCGAGCGGATGTAATATTGTATTGATTGAAAAAAAAAGCGGTTAGCTGACCGCTAACCGCAATAATGTTTACTATTTGCTAGCTGCTAGCCGCTAACTTTTACCAGAGTACGACGCGTTTTTCGGGGGCGAGCCACATGCCGTCGCCCTCCTTGATGCCGAAGGCATCGATGAACTCGGTCACCTGCGGCAGGGCCACGTTCACGCGGTTGCGGCCCAGCGAGTGCACATCCATCTGGGTGAGCTGCAGGGCTGCGGCGGGACGGATGTTGCTGGCCCACACGGCGGCATAAGCCAGGAAGAAGCGCTGTTCGGGGGTGAAACCGTCCATCTCTTTCTTGTTGACCTGCTTCTTGGCCATGGCGTTCTGCATGGCGAGGTAGCTCACGTGGAGACCGCCGTTGTCGGCGATGTTCTCGCCGAGGGTCAGCTCGCCGTTGCCGTGCATTGTGCCCAATTCGGGGTCGTCGAGGGCGATGCAGTTGTTGAAGGCCTCGATGAGGGTCTGCTTGTTGTTATCGAAATTCTTGGCGTCCTCTTCGCTCCACCAGTCGTTGAGGTTGCCATTCTCGTCGTACTGACGGCCCTGATCGTCGAAGCCGTGGGTCAGCTCGTGGCCAATAACCACGCCGATGGCGCCATAGTTGGCGGCCTCGTCAGCTTCCATGTTGAAGAAGGGGGGCTGCAGGATGGCGGCGGGGAAGCAGATTTCGTTGGTGGTGGGGTTGTAGTAGGCGTTCACGGTCTGCGGGGTCATCAGCCACTCGTCCTTGTCGACGGGCTTGTTGATCTTGCTGAACATATAGGCCATGTCGAACTCGTTGCTGCGCACTACATTGGCATAGTAGCTGTCGTCCTTGATTTCCAACCCGCTGTAGTCGCGCCATTTGTTGGGATAGCCAATTTTAACGTAGATGGTGGAGAGTTTCTTATGGGCGTTGGCCTTGGTGGCATCGGTCATCCACTGGGCCATGTCTATGCGCTGGCCGAGGGCGGTGATGAGGTTCTGTACGAGAATCTCCATGCGGGCCTTGGCCTCGGCAGGGAAATATTTCTCCACATAGAGCTGGCCGAGGGCCTCACCCATGGCGCCTTCCACGGTGCTGGTGACGCGTTTCCAGCGGGGACGGTTCTCCTCGCGGCCGCTCATCAGCTTGCCGTAGAAGTCGAAGTTGGCATTCACGAAGTCGTCGCTCAGGTAGCTGGCGGCGCTGGTGATTTCGTGCCAGGCAAAATAGGCTTTCAGGGTCTCTACATCGGTGTCAGCCAATACTTTGTTCACCTCTTCGAAGTATTTGGGCTGGGCGATATTGAAGCTCTTCATGCCTTCCATGATACCCATGGTCTCGAAGTAACCCTTCCAGTCGATATTGGGGGCGAAAGCGGCAGCCTCCTCAAGGGTATAACGGTTGAAGGTGCCCTGTGGGTCGCGGTTCTCGAGTTTTGTGTTCATGGCTTTGGCCAGACGGGTCTCGAAGTCCATGACCATCTTGGCCAACTTATCGGCTTTCTTGCCGCTGAGCTTGTCGTAGCCGGCCATGGCGAATTCTTTGGTCATCAAATCCACATAACCTTTGCGGATGTTTTTGTTATTGCCCTCGTCGAGCAGGTAGTAGTCGCGGTCACCCAGACCGAGGCCTCCCTGGTAAGCCCAGGCGATGCACATCTTGGCGTCGTCTTTGTCGGCTTCGCCAAAGATGCCAAACAGGACGGTGTTGCCGCGTTTGTGCATCTTCAGCATCTCGGCCCACACATCCTCGCGGGTCTTTACATTGTTGATTTCCTCAAGGTATGGAGTCAGCGGGGCGACACCCTGCTCCTGCAGACGGGCGCTGTCCATGCCGATGTTGTACATCGTGGCAATCTTGTCGGCCAGCGAGCCGGCGGCGTTCTCGTTCTTGCTGACGCTGTCGATGATGTCGTTGACGTTCTTCAGGGCGTTCTCAGCCAGCACGTCGAAGGCACCGTAGCGCGAGTGCTCGGCGTCGAGGGGGTTGTTGTTCATCCAGCCGCCGCAGGCATACTGGTAGAAGTCGTCCTGCAGTCGGGCGGTGGTGTCAAAGTTGTCAAGATTGATACCCGACGTGAGTTGGGTCTGTCTCTTATACACATCTGACGCTGCCG
>LXOW01202579.1_pt1 | contig 24251 bp, 19 predicted proteins | sample 1368591 | NCBI WGS metagenome assembly LXOW01 (sample SAMN04884650, study PRJNA319009) | bovine gut metagenome | isolation source: Cow rumen | host: Bos taurus | place: Italy: Legnaro (PD) | collected 2014-07-09
GGATACCTGAATCTGCTTGCCCAGGCGTTTCCACAGATTCCATCGCAACTCACAACCATTGGCGACGTACAGATAACAGGTACTTGCAATCGCGACAAACAGGGCGCAGGCATCTTACAGAGCGACATACACACAGGTACCGGCGATGCCAAGGTGGCTATGAACCTGGCTGCCGACCAGACATTCGGCGGTACGGTAGATATAAACGAGCTGAACCTGCAGAAGATTCTGGGCGACAACAACCTGGGCAAACTCACCTCAGCCCTGAAGCTGAACGGAAAGCTGCACGAGGGGCAGAAGCCCGACGTGAACGTTGAAGGTACTATCAGCCAGCTGGACTACAAGGGCTATTCCTACCACAACCTGGCGCTTAACGGAGGCTATAACAACGGTATTGTTGATGCCAATCTCGACATCAACGACCCACATCTTGAGGCTCTGATAAGCGCTACACTATCGGACGAACACATCAATAGTAAGCCATTGAACTCCATCAAGTTACAAGCAGACATCTCAAAGATAGATCCTACCGTTATTAACCTCTTTGATAAGTGGGGCGACGTAACTATCAGCTGCAAGTTAGATGCCGATCTGGCAGCCCGCAACCTGAATGATGCTCAGGGTAATATACGCCTGAGTCAGTTCCACATCTCGGCAACAGAGGAGCATCCTGCATATAGTCTCGACAACCTCAACATCACTACCGGTAACGAGAACGGCATACACTTCCTTTCAGTAAAGAGCGACTTTGCTGATGCCGAACTGAAAGGCCAGTTTGACTACAGCACGCTGGCAGCATCGCTCACCAATCTGGTTAAGAGCAAACTCCCCACTCTACCTGGTCTGCCAGCTACAAGCACTAAGACCAACAACAACTTTGTTCTGCGGCTGATGGTAAGCAAAAGCGACTGGCTGCACCGGCTGCTAGGCATCGACGTACAGTTGCGCCAGCCCGTAACCCTGCAAGCCCGCGTTAACGACTTTACCAACGAGCTTTACTTGAATGGCGACCTACCCTCGTTTGCATATAACGGCTCTTGGTACAGCGATGGATTTATCAACATTTCATCGCCTGCCGACACCATGCGTTGCAACGTCAGCATACAGAAGTTGATGGACAATGGACAGCATCTGGACTTAGGACTCTCGGCCCATGCTGCTAACAACAACCTCACCACCTCGCTGATCTGGGATAACCACGATGCCAATGAGCGCATGAGTGGAGAACTGAACACCATCATGCAGTTGTACCACAACATAGCCAACAAGTCAGAAGCTCACCTGCGCATCATGCCATCGCACATCATTCTGCGTGGCGAGGGCTGGGATGTAGAACCATCGGACGTACTCTATAGCGATAAGTTCCTTCTAGTAGACCATTTCTCAGTACACCACGGACCACAGCATATCATCGTCGATGGAATCGCATCAAAGAACGAGAGCGACTCGCTGACCGTAGACCTGCGAGAGGTAGAGGTGGGCTATATCCTAGACCTGGTGAACTTCCATAGCGTTGAGTTCAGCGGCAAGGCTACAGGTAAGGCTCACGCCTGGCAGCTCTTCGATGGATTTAAGGCAAATGCAGACCTCAACGTCGATGAATTCAAGTTTGAACGCGGACGCATGGGTGTATTACACGCTAAGGCTAACTGGAACCACGAGGCTCAGCAGATAGACATTCACGCCATAGCCGATGATGGCCCTGAGGCCCAGACACGTATCAACGGCTATGTATCGCCTGTTCACAACACCATCGACCTGGCTATTGAGGCCGATGGAACCAACATAGAGTTTATGCATAACTTCACAAAGAGTTTCCTGAGCAGTATTACCGGCCACGGCGAAGGCTTGGCACGCCTATCAGGAACACTTGACAACATAAACCTGACAGGTCAGCTGGTGGTTGATGGCGAGGCTACCGTTACCCCGCTGAACACCACCTATAAACTGGTAAGAGATACCGTGGTGATGATTCCCGATGAAATCGAGCTTCGACGCATGCGTATTATCGATGCTTTAGGTAATGAAGGTAGACTTTCTGGCGGTATCCACCACCAGCATCTCACCAACCTGAGCTACGACCTGCATGTAGATGCTAACAACCTGTTAGCCTATGATTTCAACGAGTTCGGAGAGTCAACCTTCTACGGCACCGTCTATGCCTCGGGCGATGTATCTATCAGCGGTCATGGCAACGATGTAATCATAAACTGTAACGTGACCCCCCAGCCCGGCACGGTATTTGTGTATAACGCCGCCAGCCCCGATGCTATCAGCAAGCAGGAGTTCATCACCTGGGAGAAAAATAATACTAGCATGTCTAGCAAGGCTAGTATATCTAGTTCTGCCGAGCGCGCGACATCGCGCGCTGATGATACCGATATCTACATTAACTTCCAGATAAACGCCAACCCAGATGCAGCCCTCAAACTGCTGATGGACGAGAGCACCAAGGACTACATCACCCTCTACGGCAACGGCTCGCTGCGTGCCTCATTCCACAATAAGGGTTCATTTAATATGTTCGGTACTTACACCGTAGACCACGGAACCTACGGCATCACCATCCAGAACATCATCAAGAAAAACTTCACATTTAATCGCGGTGGAACCATCGTCTTTGGCGGAGATCCCTATCAGGCAGCACTCAATCTGCAGGCCGTATATACTGTTAGTGGTGTTAGTCTGAGCGATCTGAACATCGGCAACTCGTTTACCAACAATACCATCCGCGTGAACTGTCTGATGAACATAGGCGGACAGCCAGCACAGCCTCAGGTAGACTTCGATTTGGAGATGCCTACCGTTAATGCAGACGAACAGCAGATGGTACGTTCTATCATCAACGGGCAACAGGAGATGAACCAGCAAGTGGTATATCTGCTTGCTATCGGTAGATTCTACAATCAGGGCACCAACAACAGCGGTACCAACGAACGTACCGACCAGACTGCGCTGGCTATGCAGAGCTTCCTCTCAGGTACGCTGTCATCGCAGATAAACACACTCATCAACCAGTTTATCAAGAACGACAACTGGAACTTCGGTGCCAACATCTCTACAGGTAATGAGGGCTGGCATAATGCTGAATATGAGGGAATCATTAACGGACGTATGCTCAATAACCGTCTGCTGATTAATGGTCAGTTTGGCTATCGCGACAATGCGACTCAGGCTAATCCATCGTTCATTGGCGACTTCGATGTGCAGTACCTGCTCTACCCCAATGGCAACCTGGCACTCAAGGTATATAACCAGACTAACGATCGCTACTTCACCAAGTCCTCACTCAACACCCAAGGCATAGGCCTCATCATGAAGAAGGATTTCAACAGCATTCGCGACCTCTTCTCATCGAAGAAACGCAAGAAGAAATCAGCGGCTGCCGATGTAAAGGAAAACCATGCCAAGTAATACCAGCGCTAAGTCGAAAGCCTTGGCCTTGAGATTCTTCTCGTGGAAGAACATTGCACCAAACATAAAGCTGACGATGACGCTACCACGACGAATCATAGAAACAATCGAAATCATCGCTTCGGGCAGACTGAGCGAATAGAAATACAGGAAATCGGCGGTAGACAGGAACAAGCTGACACCAACTATCGACCAAGACCAATGGAACGGCGTTGTCTGTTCGTGTTTAGGCCACCACAGCAGCCACAACATAGCACCCATCATAAAACATTGATAGATGTTATACCACGACTGAACCATCATGCGGTCCAAACCTACACCCCCATTCTCTACTGGCGCCATCAGAAATTTGTCATAGAGTCCGCTTACGGCTCCAAGCACCGCAGCACCTACAATCATATATATCCAATGGTCGTGCTTAAAGTCGATACCCTCCTTCTTACCGCTCTTACTCAACAACAAGAACGAGGCGATAGCCAGCAGCACACCAATCCATTGCCAATGGTTCAGGCGTTCACCAAACACCAGTAGCGCTCCCACCAGTGTCATTACAGGACGGGTAGCGTTGATAGGGCCAACAATAGTCAGCGGCAGGTGCTTCATACCGAAGTAGCCCAGAATCCAGCTTGACAGCACGATGAGCGACTTCAACAATATGTATTTATGCATCTCCCAACCGCCGCTTGACACATGGAACATGCCGCCATCCAACATATCGGTAGTACCGCTCAAAATGATGAACGGCAGGAAGATAATACTCGAAAACAAGGTATTCAGAAACAGCACAGGTATCACGGCATTACCCCTCAAGGCATGTTTCTTCAATGAATCATAGCAGCCCAACAAAGCCGCCGACATAAATGCTAATATTAACCACATTATCCCGAAATTTCAATGTTCAATGTTCAATATTTAATCTTCTCCAGGAACAACGCATTTCCTGGCATAGAGTCGCCCGCATCGCTGCGGCGTTTACCTTCTATCACAGCACGCAGTCCCTCCTCAGTGAGTCGTCCGCGTCCTACATCAATCAAAGTACCAACTACAGCTCGCACCATATTACGCAGGAACCGGTTAGCCGATATCACAAAGTACCACTCATACTCGCCCGTCTGTATCCACTCGGCACGAGTAACATGGCACAACGTAGTCTTCACATCTGAGTGCGCCTTGCAGAAAGCCCCGAAGTCCTCGTACTCCATCAGTATCTGTCCGGCGCGGTTCATTGCCTCGAAATCCAACGGATAGTGAATCTCACACGAATAAGCACGTTTAAACGGATCCTTACGAGTGTGAATATAGTAATGATAGGTACGCTCAGTAGCCGAGAAACGTGCATGCATATCGGGAGCCACCTGCTCTACTTGACGGATCGCGATATCGCCCGCCAGCATCCGGTTCATCTTATAAGCTAACTGCTTGCAATCTACCTCTCCCTCAAAATCAAAGTGAGCCACCATAGTACGTGCATGCACACCAGCATCGGTTCGTCCAGCTCCGGTAATAGATATTTCCTGGCGCAACAACGTGCTCAGCACCCGTTGCAGCTCGCCCTGCACCGATATGCCGTTGGGTTGAACCTGCCAACCATGGTAGTTGGTACCGTCATAACTAAGTGTTATAAAATATCTCTTTACCATCTGTTATTGTTATCCCATCTGTTACGTTGATCCCACACACTCAGTTGCAGACTGAAATGCGGATTGACATTGTATTTGATCGATGCCCCTATTTTGTCGCCAAAGTCGGCACCCAGCCACCACATCTGCTGTAGCGGCATTCTAGGTTGCATCAGCGATTTCTGCGCAAACACGGCAGCCTCCCAATGTTCATCTATGCGGTAGTTCAGCATCGCCGTAAGTCCGGCATCCTTCATCTGATGTCGGCCCCAGTCCAGAAAACTCGAGTATCCGCCAATAGAGAATGAGAGCTTGGGCATAATCTGTCCCGCATACATCACCGCGGCACTATTAGCAAAGCCACTGCCCGAGTTCTTTCCCAGTCCGAAGATAGCCGATGCCGAAAGCGACGCATTCAGCCCGGGATGCAGATCCCAATTGCCCAGACTGGTAAACATACTGCCTATATAAGGGTAAGTGGCGATGGTGCCACGATAAGTGAGCGGTGGCAACGAGAAAGTTGTGTCGGGCATCAGTACATCGCGCTGCTCTTGCGCCTGAGCGCAAGCACAGCAACACAACATCACTATCATTACCCACTTTCTCATTTCGGGTGCAAAGGTAGTGTTTTTTTTCATATTATGGGTTGATTTCAAAAAAAATATGTACTTTTGCGGGCGATATGAAAGATAATAGTTTAGAAAAATTCCCGATAGTAGATGAAGAGGGACGCGTGATTGGATCGGCTACACGTGGCGAATGCCACAGCGGATCGAAGCTGCTGCACCCTGTGGTGCATCTGCATGTGTTTAACAGCAAAGGCGAAGTTTATCTGCAGCGCCGTCCTGACTGGAAGGATATACAGCCAGGCAAATGGGATACCAGCGTAGGCGGACATATAGACTACGGCGAAGAGCCCGAACAGGCATTGGTACGCGAGGTGCGCGAAGAGTTAGGTATCACAGAGTTTACTCCAGAACGTGTAGGCAAATATGTGTTTGAAAGCAAACGCGAGAAAGAGTTGGTATATGTACATCGCACAACCTACGATGGCCCTGTTACACCATCAACCGAAGAGTTGGATGGTGGCAGATTCTGGACTATCGACGAGATACGCGAAGCCATTGGGAAAGAGGTTCTGACCCCAAACTTTGAGAGCGAATTCCAGAAGTTCTTTCTTTAAACGTTGAGATATGATATTCTATTTTAGTGGCACAGGCAATACACGGTTCGTAGCCCAACAGATAGCAGAGGGCATTGGTGAGGAGCTGCTATTTATTCCAGACCTCATACGCAAAGAGCAATATAAGTTTGAGGTTAAGGAAGGAGAAACTGTAGGTTTCTGTTTCCCAACCCACGGCTGGCAACCACCAAGAATAGTACGCGAGTTTATCAGCAGACTGAAGTTAAAGGCTTCGTACTGCTGGGCACTTACAACCTGTGGGGACAATATGGGCGAGACTATGACCATATTGAATAAAGATTTGAATATCATAGGTTTACAGACATCGGCTACATTCTCGGTTATCATGCCAGAATCATACGTTTGTCTGCCTTTTATGTATACCGATACAGAGGAGAAAGAGCGTGCCAAGATTGCCGAAGCCCGAAAACAGTTGCCACATATCATAGAATGTATACGCGAACGCAAGGAAGGCATTGAGGAATTAGAGAAAGGCGGCACTCCCCGACTCTACTCGTATGTGATTGGTGCGTACTTTAACACGCGGATGGTGAACGACAAGAAGTTTACCGTTGATGCCGATGTGTGTATCAAGTGTGGCAAATGTGCCAAAGTGTGTCCTGTAGATAATATAACAGGAACACCGCCCGAGTGGAATCACAACGGACGGTGTACCTCATGTTTGGCTTGTTATCATTACTGCCCTACTCACGCCATCAACTTCGGAAAAATCACCCGCAAGCGCGGACAATATTACTTTAATAAACGCGGGGACCAAAAATCTTAGTGCCCACACGGATCATGGTGGAACCAGTTTCGAGAGCGATGGGATAATCATCGCTCATACCCCATGAGCGCTCGCAGAAGGCATCATCATCAGCAAAATATGCAGTCTTCACCTCGTCGAAGAAATCGCGGGCAATTGTCATTTCGCGACGAATCTGTTCGGTATCGTCGACAAACGATGCCATCATCATCAGACCGCAAATCTGAACATGCTTCATCTCGCGCCACTCGCCAGCAGCAAGCAGTTCACGACAGGCATCAAGGGTTAGACCGTATTTGGTAGCCTCCTCGGCAATATGAAGCTCTAACAGCACTTTTATTACACGACCACACTTCTCAGCCTGCTTGTTGATCTCGCGCAGAAGTTTAAGCGAGTCAACAGCCTCGATCATCGACACATAGGGAGCAATATACTTCACCTTGTTTGTCTGCAGATGACCGATAAAGTGCCACTCAATATCAGTTGGCAGCGACTGGTGTTTCAATCGCAGCTCCTGTTCGTGACTCTCACCAAACACACGCTGACCCTCCTCGTAGGCAGCCTCGATATACTCGTTGGGGTGATACTTAGAGATAGCCACAAGGCGAACGCCCTGTGGCAAAGTATCGAGAACCTCGTGCAGATGGGATTTAACGTCGTAATCCATGATTACTGCTGCTCGTATTCTGGCTTATCGTTAGTCTTACCGTACTCGTAGACATCCATCAGAGTTGTCTCGGCTACAGATGCTACCACATAATCAATCATGGTACCACCCATCACCTCATCGATGTTCTTCATAGCTCCATTCATAGAGCCAGCCTGAACAAGATAGGTAACAGTAGAGCGCTTCTCCTTCTCGGTCTTCTCATCAATAGTGATGAACTGGAGCTTTGCCTTATACCACTTATCGGCGATGTTATCATCGGTAAAGAAAACCTCCTTAAAGGCAGCCTTCTTGATATCTGCTACTTCAAATTCTCCGCTGATATATGCTGACATCTCTTCTGTAATGCGGGTCTCGGCCTCGCTGAAGCTGAGTGCGTCTACTACATAATTCTCATTTACTTTCTTCTGCAAGCCATCTTCCATTACCTTCTCGTAACGGATCTTGCATTCAAACCACATTGCTGTTCTGCTTCTCATTTCTTTTCTGTTTTATTCTTTTTTATTCCTAAATAATCCTTATCAAGTGCTTCCATCTTCTTGGTGGTAAGCTGGTCGATAATCTCGCTGGCTATACGCTGCGACTTCTCATTACCCAGATTAGCCTTTCCTGCCAATTCCTGTTCGGCCTTAGCCAGTTCTTCAGTCATAGAACGACTACGAGCCATAAAATCCTTCTCATTAAGGTTCATCTGCTTCTTATTATATACCTTAGAGAGGATGCGATCGGCCTCCTTGGTAAACTGTTTGCGGAATATCTGTTCAGCCTTAGCCTGATATGCCTTCATTTCCTTCTCGTCAATGCCTAACGAATCCCTCAGATGTTTCTGTTTGGCTACGATATTAGCGATAACTGCCGAATCGGCATCGGCTCCAAGACCATAAAGTTCACCATTTTCATCAAGCATATCATCAGGGATAGGTTCCTCAACAGCCTTCACATACTCTATATCATCAGGCTGAGGCAACATATAAAAGTAGCCCCCCACGATGGCAAGAGCGATGGCAATGGCAGCAAAACCGACAAGAGCTGTGCGACGCATGCTCTTAAAGTTAACTAAGGCATTATAAAGTTCCTTGACTGATGCATAACGACGCTCAGGGTTCTCAGCCGTAGCACGAGAAATAACATATTTCCACTCTAATGGCAGACCTGCAGACTGATACAGCCAGCAGACGAACTTAGCAAAAGAGTAGACATCGGCGCGGGCCGTAATCTCTCCACCTGCCAGAACCTCAGGAGCTATATAGTCTTCAAATCCATCGTACAACACATCACGATCTATCTTGGCATAGTATGAACCATGACACAGAAGACGAACTGAAGAATCACTCTTGCGGGCCAACACATTGCTGGGGGCAAAACATACATGGAAGATGCCCTTAGCATTCAGCAACTCGGTGATTTCGGCAAGATCGCGCAATGTCTCCGTATCAAAGTCCTCACGAGCAATGATAGCAGGGTTATCATTGAGAAGCTGATCGAAGGTTATGAAGTTACCCACCTCTACCGCGATAGCATATACACCATCCTCGCCCTCGTTAGGAACGAAGTGCAACTGATGCTTATTACCAATCTTCTCCATTTCGGCAGCCTCGGTACGCACACAGTTGCTAAAGGCAACATGATCAGCCACCTCGTCATGAAACTCCACAAAGTTAGAGTACTTTCCATCTATCAACCGCTTGTAGAAGTAGCCGTAAGGCAGACGTACTTTAGTGGTTTTTCTGACGTCACGTGTTTCTAATAATTCCTCGAAATTCATCGTTTGCTAAAATTTTGGTGCAAAAGTAAACAAATAAATCGAAAAAAAGCACGTTTTAAAAATATTTTAGTACCTTTGCACCGCAAAATGTAAAATTGTAAATAGTAAAATAGTCAAATAGAAAGATGCCTGAGATATCAGTACGCGGACTGGAGATGCCCGAGTCGCCTATCAGAAAACTCGCTCCACTAGCAGTAGCCGCCAAAAAGAGAGGTACCAAGGTGTACCACCTGAACATCGGTCAGCCGGACCTGCCAACCCCACAAGTAGGACTCGACGCCCTGAAGCAGATAGACCGTGAAATCCTGGAGTATTCACCCTCGCAGGGTTATCAGAGCTATCGCGAAAAACTGGTTGACTATTACGCGAAGTACAATATTAACGTAACTGCCGACGACATCATCATTACCAGCGGTGGTAGTGAGGCTGTGCTCTTTGCATTCCTCAGCTGCCTGAACCCTGGCGATGAGATTATCGTGCCCGAGCCAGCTTACGCCAACTATATGGCATTTGCTATCTCAGCTGGTGCAAAGATCCGCACCATTGCAACAACTATCGAGGAAGGATTCAGTCTGCCTAAGGTAGAGAAGTTCGAAGAACTGATCAACGAGCGCACACGCGCTATTATGATATGTAACCCTAACAACCCAACGGGCTATCTGTACACACGTCGCGAGATGAACCAGATTCGCGACTTGGTGAAGAAATACGACCTGTATCTGTTCTCTGACGAGGTTTATCGTGAGTACATATACACAGGTTCGCCATATATCTCAGCCTGCCATCTGGAAGGCATTGAGCAGAACGTCATTCTGATTGACTCCGTATCAAAGCGTTATTCAGAGTGTGGTATCCGTATCGGTGCCCTGATTACCAAGAACCCCGAGGTTCGCAAGGCCGTCATGAAGTTCTGTCAGGCGCGTCTCTCTCCCCCATTGATTGGACAGATTGTTGCCGAGGCTTCGCTGGATGCACCTGAGGATTACTATCGTGATGTTTACGATGAGTATGTAGAGCGCCGTAAATGCTTGATTGACGGACTGAACCGCATTCCTGGTGTTTATTCACCAATACCTATGGGTGCCTTCTACACCGTGGCAAAACTGCCAGTAGATGATGCAGAGAAGTTCTGTCGTTGGTGCTTGTCGGAGTTTGAATACGAGGGCGAGACAGTAATGATGGCTCCTGCAGCAGGATTCTACACCACCCCAGGTGCTGGTATCAATCAGGTACGTATAGCCTACGTGCTGAAGAAGAAAGACTTGGAACGCGCTTTGGTAGTACTTCGCAAGGCACTTGAAGCATATCCTGGAAGAGTTGACGAGGATTGAACATTGAAAATTGAACATTGAACTTTCCTTTATACATAGCTAAGAAGATATATAGTGATCAGGGCGACAAACGAAAAGTGAGTCGCCCAGCTATTCGTATAGCTACCATCGGAGTGGCTATCGGACTGGCTGTGATGATAGTAACGGTAAGTGTGGTGCTGGGATTCAAGCATACCATCCGCGATAAGGTTGTGGGCTTTGGAAGTCACATACAGGTACACAATATTATGAACTATAGCGGTGGCGATCCTCACCCCATCTGTGCCAACGACAGTTTGATGAAGGCCATCAACAAACTTGATGGTGTGGCCCATGCCGAGCGTTTCAGCATGACACAGGGAATACTGAAAACAGATGAAGACTTCCTTGGCGTAGCATTTAAAGGTATAGCAGCCGAATATGACACCACTTTCCTGAGCAAGCACCTTACCGAAGGTTCGATACCACAGTTCAGCGACTCAGCGAGTCATTACAAGCTGCTGATATCGAAGATGATAGCCGATAAGATGCGACTGAAAGCCGGCGATAAGGTTTACGGTTATTTCATTGACGACGAAGATGTAAGAACTCGTAAGTTCACCATCAGCGGCATATATCAGACCAACATGACGCGCTTTGATGAGACGTTGTGTTTTACCGATCTGTATACCGCCAACAAGCTGAATGGCTGGACTGAGAATCAGGCTACGGGCATAGAGGTGCTGGTGAAAGACTTTGAGCACCTAGATGTTACAGCCAACGTGTTTATAGATAATGTAAACCGCACAAGCGACGAACAAGGAAACTCGCTGACTTCAGAGACCATCTATGAACTCTACCCCCAGGTATTCTCATGGTTAGAACTTCTCGACATCAACGTATGGATTATTCTGGCATTGATGGTATGTGTAGCAGGATTCACCATGATTAGCGGACTGCTGATTATTATACTTGAGCGCACCCAGATGATAGGAATCTTGAAGGCTCTGGGAGCCAGGAACAAGACTGTACGCCACACATTCCTTTGGTTCTCTGTATTCATCATCAGCCAAGGATTGTTCTGGGGCAACATCGTCGGAATCGGTATTGTTCTGCTGCAGCAATATACAGGCTTGATAACACTTGACCCGCAGACATACTACGTAAGTGAGGCACCAATGGAACTGAATCTGCCACTCATAGCAATGATAAACGTAGCCACACTTTTGATATGTGTTTTCGTTTTAATTGCACCAAGTTACTTGATTTCGCATATCCACCCTGCGAAATCGATGAGATACGAATAATTTTTTGAAAAATTGCACAAAAACATTTGGTAGTGTGCAAAAAATGCATTACCTTTGCACAAAATTTCAAAATTTGTGCAGTTTTAATGGAACAATTTAGCAGTTTTAATGCTTTAATACAGAAAGCCATAGTGAACAACTGGGACCAAGATGCTCTTACTGATTATCAGGGCATTACACTCCAGTATCACGACGTTGCACGCAAAATCGAGAAGATCCATATATTATTTGAAAACAGTGGTGTGGTTAAAGGTGACAAGATTGCCATCTGCGGTCGAAACTCAGCCCATTGGGCAGTAGCTTTCCTTGCCACCTTGACCTACGGAGCCGTTGCTGTGCCCATTCTACACGAGTTTAATGGCGAGCAGATTCAGAACATTGTGAATCACTCAGGCTCTAAACTCTTGTTTATAGGAGATTTTGCGGTAAAGACAATCGATCCCGAAACAATGCCAGCACTCGAGGCAATTATCAACCTGCCCGATTTCTCGCTGTTGATTTCGAGATCAGAGAAGATTACTTACGCGCGCGAACATCTTAATATGATGTTTGGCAGTAAATATCCAAAGGCATTCAGAGCCGAGCACGTTAAGTATCATGTAGACACAGCCGAAGAGTTATCGATGATTAACTATACCAGCGGTACTACCGGATTCTCTAAGGGTGTGATGCTACCCTATCGCACCATCTGGAGTAACGTAGAATTCTGCTTGCGTATATTGGGACGTAACGTAAAAGCCGGCGACAATATGCTGAGCATTCTGCCTATGGCTCACATGTATGGTATGGCAGTAGAATTCCTATTTGGATTCTGTAACGGATGTCATCTATTCTTCCTGACTCGCCTGCCGAGTCCAGCCATCATTGCCGAGGCGTTTGCCACAGTAAAACCATCAGTTATCATTACTGTACCGCTGATTATCGAGAAGATTATCCGTAAGAAGGTATTCCCAAAGATTCAGGACAACCGCATGCGCTTGCTGTTGGCTATGCCATACGTCAGCAAGAAAGTAAAAGCCCGCATCTGCAAGGAGGTTTACAAAGCATTTGGTGGTAACCTCTATGAGGTCATTGTGGGTGGTGCTCCGCTATCTAAGGAGGTTGAGGAGTTCTTGCTGTCAATAGGTTTCCCCATCACCGTAGGTTACGGTACCACAGAGTGTGCTCCGCTGATATCGTTCAGCGACTATCACGACTTTGTAGCCGGTTCGTGCGGACAGCCTGTCGACCGCATGGAGGTGAAGATTCTGAGTTCAGACCCACAGAACATTCCCGGAGAGATTGTGGCTAAAGGAACAAACGTGATGACAGGATACTACATGAACGAGGAGGCAACCCTTGAGGTTCTCGACAAAGACGGATGGTATCACACAGGTGACTTGGCAACCATGTCGGCAGACGGACACATCTTTATCCGTGGACGCTCTAAGAACATGCTGTTGGGTGCCAACGGACAGAACGTATATCCAGAAGAGATTGAAGACAAGCTGAATACCATGGCAATGGTATCAGAGAGTCTTGTTATCCAGCGTGGCGACAAGCTGGTGGCTCTAGTACACCCAGACAAGGACGAGGTGGTAAGCTTTACCCGCGAAGAGCTGGAGAATATCATGGAGCAGAACCGTCAGGAGCTGAACAATATTCTGCCCGCATATAGTCGTATCTCGGCAATAGAACTCCAGGATGAGGAGTTTGCCAAGACACCAAAGAAGAGTATCAAACGCTACCTATATAAGAATAACTAATAGCATATGGAACATATACCTAGTTTTAACGCTCTGATACAGAAAAGTATCATTGACAATTGGGATCGCGATGCCCTTACCGATTTTAAGGGCCAGACGCTGCAGTTTCATGACGTAGCCAGAAAAATCGAGAAGTTACACATACTTTTCGAAAACAGCGGAATACAGAAGGGTGACAAGATAGCCCTCTGCGGACGTAACTCATCACAATGGGCTGTGGCTTTCCTTGCCACACTTACCTATGGTGCTGTTGCTGTGCCCATTCTGCACGAGTTTAACGCCGAACAAGTACACAACATTGTCAACCACTCAGAAGCACGACTGCTCTTTGTGGGTGATCATGTTGCTACTATTATCGATCCCCAAGCCATGCCTACACTCGAGGGTATCATTAACAACCCCGACTACTCGCTGATGTTGTCAAGAACCGACAAGCTGACTTACGCACGCGAGCACTTGAACGAGCTATACGGAAAGAAATTCCCCAAGTACTTCCGCAAGGAACATGTCAGCTACTACATAGAGCAGAGTCCTGACGAATTGGCTGTTATCAACTACACCAGCGGAACAACTGGATTCTCAAAAGGTGTGATGCTGCCCTACCGCGCACTCTGGTCGAACTACGACTTCGCCATTAGTGTACTGGGTAACATCATCAAAGCCGGCGACAAAGTTATTTCGATGTTGCCAATGGCCCACATGTACGGAATGGCATTCGAATTTATTTTCGAATTCCTGCACGGTTGTCATGTGTACTACCTGAATCGCGTTCCATCGCCAGCCATCATTGCTCAGGCACTTCAGGAAGTTAAACCAAGAATCGTGATTGCCGTACCTCTGATCATCGAGAAGATTATTCGCAAGAAGGTTTTCCCAAAGATACAGAACAACCGTATGCGTCTGTTGCTACAGATGCCTGTCATCTCAAAGAAGGTTCGAGAGATGATTTGTCAGGAAGTACTGAAGGCTTTTGGTGGAAACATGTACGAGGTCATCATCGGCGGTGCAGCCCTGAACCAGGAGGTAGAACATTTCCTGAAGCGCATAGACTTCCCATATACCGTGGGCTATGGCGCCACAGAGTGTGCCCCCATCATCTGCTATCGCGATTATAAGACTTTTGCCCCAGGCTCTTGCGGATGTGCAGCGCTGCATCAGGAGGTAAAGATTGTATCGCCTGATCCAAGACGTATTCCTGGCGAGATTCTGACTAAGGGACCAAACGTGATGCTGGGATACTATAAGAATCCTGAAGCTACTGCCGAGACTATCGACCGCGACGGATGGTATCACACAGGCGACCTGGGTACAATGGATGCCGATGGTAACGTGTTTATCAACGGACGTTCTAAGAACATGCTGCTGGGCCCTAACGGACAGAACATCTATCCAGAAGAGATTGAGGATAAGCTGAACTCAATGACTATGGTTTTAGAGAGTATCGTAGTACAGCGCGACAACAAGCTTGTAGCTCTGGTACATCCAGATATGGACGAAGCTAACAACATGGGATTCTCTGAGGATGATCTGAAGAACATCATGGAGCAGAACCGTAACGGACTCAACGAGATTCTCCCAGCCTACGAGAAGATTTCAGAGATAGAGATACACGAAGAAGAGTTTGAGAAGACTCCTAAGAAGAGTATCAAACGCTATCTTTACAAATAACACAAAAAGAAAGCCTCTCGAGAAATCGGGAGGCTTATTTTTTACTCGTACCAGTAATAATACCAATAGGTACCAAAATACTCTTCAGCCACCTTGCCCTTCTGTTCCATCTTATCAGGATACTTGTTGCGCAGTTCGCGGAAGTTATCGTAATCCTCATCCATCACGGTATTGTTATAAACCGCAACAGGCTTTGAACGCAGATGTGTATAGAGCACCATAGCCTCACGATAATGCTTAGGCAGGCTGTCGTTCATCGGATAATACTTGCTCACCTCGCGTGCAAAGGTGTCTATCTCCTTATCAATCAGATAACCAGAAAGCAGATAGTCGGTCACCACCTTACGTGGCACAGAATCCCTACGCTGCACCAACTTGAGATAATGCATCGGCTCCATCTTATGAGCAGGAATTGCGCCAATAAACTTATACATGCTCTCAGCAGGGTATAATAGTAAGGGTGAAACACGCTCGTTTGTAGGCAGAATAGTCTTGCTGGTACCACATACTTTATACTCGAAAAGCTTTTCGCCCAAGGCATCCTTACGAGCCAAGGCCTGCATACGCAGCATGACAAGCGCCTCATCGCACTCCAGCGATTTCTGTCCTGCTGCCAGAGCCCCGTCATAATCACCATCCAGCAGACAACGCTCTGCCCTCATGCGATAATGGAACACCGCATTGGTATTGGCGATGCCAGCAGTAGTCATCATCATGAAAACCAAGATGAGCAGATTCACCCACATGGAGCGTGACAGGATGTTGGGATTAGGATCATCGTCGAGTTCCTGAAGCTTGGTTGCTACATACGAAACACCACCCCAGACGATGAGGAGGATAACAGCGAGCCAACCAGGGAAATCATGAGTGATGCCGCCTTCCGGATCAGGAATGATATTAGTAATCATACCCAGAAACAGCATCGAGGGAAAGAAAGTGAGGGCGTAGAAACTCTTATTGAGTCTGGAAATCTTATGTACCAGATTCTGCAAGAGCAACAGTACAACGGTAATGATGACAGCTCCAGCCAAGCGATTATAATGAGTAAGCCCATGACTCAGCACATGCTGCGCCATCGTGAGCAAATCGCGCTGGAAGTAATACACCCAACACCAAGAGAAGAGTACAAAAACGATAGCGCACACGACACGGATGGTCATTGCGCTATCATTATTCTGCTTTTTACGATAATTACTATAAGCCATTTCAAATTTTCTTCAATACTACGGCCGAACGAGCCGGTATATAGAGTTTGAGCCACTCCTTATGATCCTTGATATAAAGAGGATCGAAGTTTGTGAAGTGGGTAACAGTATCGTCAGCAAATCCATTTCCACCAAAGTCCTTCGAGTCGGTATTCAGCACCACCTTATACGAACCTGTTGGAACCAGGAAACCATAATCGGTGTAGCTTCTTGTTGGCGAGAAGTTAAACACAAATACCAAATCGCCACGCATAAAGCTGAGCACCTGGTCGCCATCATCATGCCATATCTCAACCACAGGCTTATCCTGGAAATTGCGTACGCTCTTGATGGTCTTCAGCATCTCGCGATCGAAGTCACCCAGCCAGTGGTAGCATAGATCCTTGTTATCTACCAGATTCCACTGGCGACGTGCATACTTATAGCTCCATCCATTTCCTTCACGTGGGAAGTCAATCCACTCAGGATGTCCGAACTCGTTACCCATAAAGTTAAGGTATCCACCATTGATGGCACCAACGGTAACCAGACGAATCATCTTGTGCAGGGCGATACCACGCTGGGCGATATCGTTCACGTCCTTCTTGGCAAAATGCCAATACATATCGGCATCAATCAGACGGAAGATGATGGTCTTATCGCCTACAAGTGCCTGATCGTGACTCTCGCAATACGAGATGGTCTTCTCGTCAGGACGACGGTTCTTGACCTCCCAGAATATAGAGCAAACGTTGATATCCTCATCGCGTACCTCTTTAATGGTCTTAATCCAGTAATCAGGGATGTTCATGGCCATACGGTAGTCGAAACCATAGCCGCCATCCTCAAACTTAGCTGCCAGACCAGGCATACCTGATACCTCCTCAGCAATAGTGATGGCATTAGGATTAACCTCATGAATCAGCTTGTTAGCCAAGGTGAGATAGCAGATGGCATTATCATCCTCATGTCCATTAAAGTAGTCGCCATATCCACCAAATGCCTCGCCCAGACCATGTGAGTAATAAAGCATTGAGGTCACGCCGTCAAAGCGGAAACCATCGAACTTAAACTCCTCAAGCCAGTACTTACAGTTAGACAGCAGGAAATGTAGCACATCGTCCTTACCATAGTCGAAGCAGAGCGAATCCCAAGCCGGATGCTCATGACGATCGCCTGGATAGAAGAACTGGTTTGGATCGCCAGCCAGATTGCCCAAGCCCTCCACCTCGTTCTTTACAGCGTGAGAGTGAACGATATCCATAATCACAGCCACACCGTTCTTGTGAGCTGTATCGATGAGTTCCTTCAGATCCTCAGGTGTACCAAAACGACTTGATGGTGCAAAGAACGAAGATACGTGATAGCCAAACGAGCCGTAATAAGGATGCTCCTGAATAGCCATCACCTGGATACAGTTGTAGCCATCCTTGATGACACGAGGCAGTACATTATCCTTGAACTCCTTGTAGGTGCCCACCTTCTCGGCATCCTGTCCCATACCAACATGGCACTCGTAGATGAGCAGAGGATTCTTCTTGGGTTTGAAGTTCTTTTTCTTGAACTCGTATTTCTTCTCAGGATTCCATACCTGAGCTGAGAAAATCTTGGTATTTTCATCCTGAACCACGCGACGGCACCAGGCTGGAATGCGTTCACCTTCTCCCCCATTCCACTTTACCTTCATCTTGTAAAGCTGTCCGTGCTTCAGGGCTTTCTCTGAGAGCTTCAGCTCCCAGTTGCCTGTACCAGCAATGCGCTTACAACGGTATTTCTCGTTCTCCTGCCAGTTATTAAAATCACCAATCAGATAGATATCGGTAGCATTAGGCGCCCACTCGCGGAACACCCAGCCCTTTGCCAACTTGTGGAGTCCGAAATAAAGATGACCAGAAGCAAAATCACTCAGAGTCTTCTTGCCGTTCTTTGTCAACTGGTTAATCTTCCATACTGCGTGGTCATGACGTCCCTGGATAGCCCCCTCGAAAGGCTNNAGATTGTTTTTTCTTTGTTTCCATAGTTATATGATGTTTTTTGTTATGCTTTTACTTTAAAGATTGCTTTCTTGACTTCAGTCTCCTCGATGATGCAAGGTGCATGTCCATCCTGAGGGAAGAAGATAGCGAACTGGCCAGGCTTAACGGTGACGTAGGTCTGAGGTTTGGTATCGCCGTATTTGGTAATGTCCTTCTCAGCATTATACTCGAAAGCGGGAAGGTCGCTCAGCGGCGAGTAACCGAATGTCTCAGCACATGTGATAGGAATCTGGATATCAATCATCTCGATATGAGTCTCGAGGAATGCAGTATCCTTGGTGCGCTGCTTGGCCACCTGGAGATTCATGAACAGATCCTTATCCTTGATGGGGTATTTACCATCCTCCATAGTCTGGAGATCGTTATTCTTCAAAAACTCAACGACATCGGCAAACAACGGATTAAGTGTTGTATATTTGCCCAGATTCTCAATAGTATCAATAATCATAATCAGATAAATTTTTAAGTTGTTTTATTTTGTTTGTCTGTGCCCACGGGTATAGGTACCCTGGGCTGTTACCTTTCCATTTCTGTCTTTCTCAACGAAGCTGCCATCACGCACATCATCCTGATAGGAGCCCTCAAAACGTTTGCCGTCCTTATCCTCCTCAATAGCAGAACCATTACGGCGACCATTCTTGAAGATGCCCTTGAACTTAGAGCCATCGGCAAAGCGCACGATACACTCGCCGTTAGGCTGACCAGCCTTGAAGGTTCCCTCAACAGTATCACCACATTTCTTGGTGAGTTTGCCACGTCCCTCCTGCTTATCAGCCTTCCACTGACCTACGTAGGTATCGCCATTCTGCCAAACAAAGGTACCCTGACCCTGTTTGTCGCCCTTAGAGAACTGACCTGTATATTTGTCGCCATTGGCATATTTGAAGATGCCAGAGCCAGTACGTTCGCCTTTCACGTAATCGCCTTCATACACATCACCATTCTGGAACTTATAGATGCCGCGACCGTTCATCTCATCATCTGTCCAAGGACCGATATACACATCGCCGCCAGCATACTTAAAGGTGCCTTTACCAGAACGCATATTATCCTTCCAGTCACCATCGTATACTGAGCCGTCGCCCCAATCGTAAACGCCCTTGCCGTTTTTCTTGTCATTCAGCCAATCGCCTTTGTAATAAGCACCACTGGCAAACACATAGATTCCAAAGCCTGAACGCTTGTCCTGCTTCCACTCGCCATCGTACTTATCGCCATTATAGTAGTACATCACGCCATGGCCCTGCTGATAATCGCGGAACCACAGACCATCGTAGCGATTGTTATTCTGGAAATAATAGGTTCCCTTACCATGCTGCTGATCCTGGAACCACTCGCCTTCGTACTTCTCACCATCGAAAAAAGAGAATGTACCATATCCCTGACGCTTGCCTTTCACGTATTCGCCCTCATACAAGTTGCCGTTCTTGTAAACGGCCTTACCCTTGCCATGTGGCTTACCCATTACCATCTCTCCCTGATATTCGCCACCATCTTTAGTAGTTGCCGAACCGAGAGTAATTTTTTGTGCTCCTGCCGTCAATGGCAGAAACAATGTAAATGCTATAATCGAAAGTTTATTTATGTTCATTTGATCTATAATCCTATTTTGTGAGTGCAAATTTAAATAAAATTATTGAGGTTCGCAAATTCCATACGTATAATTTTNNTACTGGGCGGAAAAACAGTGATTCAGAGAGTGTACGAGCAGGTGAAGAGCGTGCTCGACGATGTATATGTAGCTACCGACGATGAGCGCATTTTCAACGCTGTAGTCAGCTTTGGCGGCAAGGCTGTGATGACACGTACCGACCACAAGAGTGGTACCGATCGCATTGAGGAAGCTGCTGAGAAGATTGGCCTGGATGCCGATGTCATCATCAATGTCCAGGGCGACGAGCCTTTCATCCAGCCTTCACAGATTGAGACCTTGATGCACCTTTTCGATGCACCAGAGACTCAGATTGGCACATTAGGAAAGCCCTTCGAGTCGATCGAGGCTGTTGAGAATCCCAACTCACCAAAGATTGTAACTGATAATCGTGGATTTGCACTTTACTTCAGTCGTAGCGTGATTCCATACATCAGAGGCAAAGAGCGCGACAGCTGGTTTGGCGAGTATCCGTTCCTGAAGCATCTGGGCATCTACGCCTATCGCCGCGAGGTTTTGGCCGAAGTAACAAAGTTGCCCATGAGCAGTCTGGAGAAAGCAGAGAGTCTTGAGCAACTTCGTTGGTTACAGAATGGTTATCGCATCCGCGTGGGCCTTACCGATATCGAAACCGTTGGTATCGACACCCCTGAGGATCTGACCCGCGCAGAGGAATTCCTACTGAAGCATCTGGCGTAACAGATCTTTCTGACGCTCAGTCAGATTTGTCGGAAGTTTTACTTGATAGGTAATGATGAGATCGCCAAAGGTCCCATCACCCCTATCATATCCCTTTCCACGCAGGCGGACCTTAGTGCCTGGCTGCGTTTCAGGTTTAATCTTCAGCTTCAGTTTCTGTCCGTTTGAGAGCGTTACTATCACCTCGCCACCAAGCAGCGCGGTGTAAAGATCTATCGTTACGTTAGCATTCATCTCACCGCTATGCGTTCTGGCCTGTCGACCACCAAACCCTTGGAAGCCTCCAAAACCTCCTCCCTGCTGACCTTTACGCCCGAACAGGTCTTCGAAGAACGATGAGAATCCGCCGCCTCCCTGGAAGCTGCTGAAGTCGAATCCGCTGAACGGATTACCACCACCCTGGCCTCCACCACCAAAGCCTTGGAAGTGTTCGGCCTCACGCCATTTCTCACCATACTGATCGTACTTGGCGCGCTTCTGCGGATCGCCAATCACATCGTAAGCCTCCTGAAGCGCCTGGAACTTAGCCTGCGCCTTAGGATCATCAGGATGCAAATCAGGATGAAACTGCTTGGCTCGTTTCAGATAAGCCTTTTTCACATCTTTCTGTGGAATAGTCTTATCTACGCCTAAAATCTTGTAATAATCAATAAATGCCATAATTCAAATCCTCCTATTTCTTTTACGTAATTATGTGCAAAAATTGTGCCAGCCACAATCAAAAAATCAAGAAAAATTTGGGCATATCATTTTTTTTGTGTAAGTTTGCAGCAAAATTACTAAGTTACTAAGTAAAAGAGAAATATCAGATGAATAAGATAGCTATTATCATGTTTTCTGCGCTGATGTCTGTAATACCAGTGGAAGCCAAGAACTCAAAGACAGTCAAGATAAAAGTCATTGAGACCAGCGATGTGCATGGTCATTTCTTCCCATACGACTTTATGGAGAAGAAGCCTATCAGAGGCACACTTACACGCGCCAACTCCTATATTAAGAGACAGCGCGCCAAGTATGGCGACAACCACTTTCTGCTGATTGACAATGGCGACATTCTGCAGGGCCAGCCTTGTGTTTACTGGAGCAACTACGTGATGCCTGAAGACGAGAATCTGGCAGCAACAGTCATCAACTACATGAAGTACGATGCCGAGACCGTTGGTAATCACGATATAGAGCCAGGCCATAAGGTTTACGACAAGTGGATCCGTGAGGTCCGTTGCCCATTGCTGGGTGCCAACATCGTCAAAGAGCAGTACAAGAATGCCGAAGCACGCCCTGAGCACATCTACACAGGTCTGAAGCCTTACTCTGTTCACTACAAGGATGGCGTGAAGATAGTAGTCATTGGTATGCTCACACCAGCCATCCCCCACTGGCTGAACAAGTCAATATGGAAGGGTCTGGAGTTCGAGGAGATGACAGCCTGCGCCAAGAAATGGGTTCAGTACGTCAAGGAGAACGAGAAGCCCGACCTCATCTTCGGCTTGTTCCATTCAGGACTCAACGGTGGCATCAAGACTGCCGAATACGAGGAAGATGCCACAGAGTCAGTAGCCCGCGAGGTGCCTGGATTCGATATCATCTTCTTCGGCCACGACCATCAGGTTCACAACATGTGGATTACCAACAAGGCAGGCGAGCGCGTTCTGTGCGTCGACCCTTCTTGCTATGTAGCTAATGTGGCTGAGGCCGAGATTACCCTTACCTATAAGAAGGGTGCGCTGACAAAGAAAGAGATTAAGGGAAACATCGTCAACGTACTCGACGAGAAGATTGACGAGCAGATGCTCAACGACTTCCAGCCTACCATCGATAAGGTAAAGGAGTATGTAAACACCAAGATTGGCTACTTCAAGCACCCCATCTACACCCGCGAGAGTTTCTTTGGCAATTCTGCTTTTACTGATTTGATTCACAACCTGCAGATGAGCATCTCGAAGGCCGATGTCTCATTCAATGCTCCTCTGGCATTCGACACCACGATTGATGCCGGCGAGGTGACTCAGGCCGACATGTTTAAGCTGTACCGCTTTGAGAATCTGCTCTTCGTACTCAAGATGACTGGCGAGGAAATCAGGAAGCATCTGGAGTTCTCGTACGACATGTGGTGCAACACCATGAAGTCGCCAGACGACCATGCTTTAAGATTAAATGACGACGCGAAGGAAGACCAGCAACGCACTGGTTTCCAATACTATACATTCAACTTCGACTCTGCCTGCGGCATCGACTATGAGGTAGACCTCACCAAGCCCGACGGCCAGAAAGTCAGGATTCTGCGCATGTCGAATGGCGAGCCATTCGACGAGCACAAATGGTATAAGGTAGTGATGAACAGCTATCGCGCCAATGGTGGTGGCGAGCTGCTGACTCGTGGTGCCGGCATCCCACAGGATTCGCTCGAGAGCCGCGTGCTGTTCCATACCGATCTGGACCAGCGCCACTATCTGACTGAAGAGATTAAACGTCTGGGNNAAAAGAATAACAACTGGAAATTTGTGCCCGAGGCATGGGTAAAACCAGCTCTGGAAAGAGACCGTAAACAATTATTCGGAAAATGAAACAACATTATTTTGTATTCTGCAAAGAAGAACTGTTATTAGAGAAAACGCCCGATGGCGGTTACACCATTCCTTTTCAGGAGGAGCCACCAACAGAAGTTAAGCCATGGACCAACGTGATGACCGTTACGCCTCTGGATGGTATCGAGGTTAAGACCTACAAGATTGATCACCCCGTTTGCAATGATCCACGCTATGAGATGTGTGGTTTGCGCCAGTCATTCTATAAACTCGAGAAGTCGCTCTATCAGAAGGCCGGCAAATGTCACGAACTGCTTTATTGGGATGCCAACACCAAGTTCTGCGGTGTTTGTGGCGCACCTATGAAGATGAATTCAGAGATTTCGAAGAAGTGTACTGAGTGCGGCAAGGAGGTATGGCCCCAGCTGGCCACAGCCGTCATCGTACTGATACATAAAGGCGACGAGGTACTGCTGGTTCGCGCCAAGAACTTCCGTACTGATTTCTACGGCCTGGTAGCAGGTTTCGTAGAGACAGGCGAGACGCTGGAAGAGGCAGTAGCCCGCGAGGCATTCGAGGAGACTGGAGTACGCATCAACAATATCCGCTACTTTGGCTCACAGCCTTGGCCCTACCCTTGCGGTCTGATGGTAGGCTTTAATGCCGACTACGTGTCAGGCGATATCCACCTGCAAGCCAGCGAGATAGCAAAAGGCGGCTGGTTTAAGCGCGA
>LXOW01169232.1_pt1 | contig 24227 bp, 17 predicted proteins | sample 1368591 | NCBI WGS metagenome assembly LXOW01 (sample SAMN04884650, study PRJNA319009) | bovine gut metagenome | isolation source: Cow rumen | host: Bos taurus | place: Italy: Legnaro (PD) | collected 2014-07-09
CAGGCCATATTCTCCACCAGGCCCAGGATCTTTCGGTTCACGTTCTTGTTCTGGAAGAGGTCTACGCCCCGTTCCACATCGGCGAGCGCCACATTCTGCGGCGTTGTCACGATGAGGGCCCCGGTCATCGGAATGTCCTGCACGAGGGTGATATGGATGTCGCCGGTGCCGGGCGGCATATCGATGAGCAGGAAGTCCAGTTCGCCCCAGGCCACCTGCAGGATCATCTGCTTGAGGGCGTTGCACGCCATGGGGCCGCGCCAGATAAGCGCCTGCCCGCGCGGGGCGAAATAACCGATGGACATCCACTTGACGCCATATTTCTCGATGGGCAGGATCAGTTCCACGCCGTCGCCTTCCACCGCGTCGGGCTGTGCGCCCTCGGTGGAGGTCATCGTCGGGACGGAGGGCCCATAGACATCGGCGTCCGCAAGGCCCACCTTGTACCCCTGCCGCGCCAGTGCGCACGCAAGGTTCACGGCGACGGTGGATTTGCCTACGCCGCCCTTGCCCGACGCGATGCCGATGATGTGCTTCACGCCTTTGAGCTGCGTATCGTCGAGATCCTTTACAGTCTTCTTTTTCGGTGCCGGCACTTCCTTCGTGACGGTCTTTACGGAAGATTCCACCCCGGCGGGCAGATGCCGGATGAGCGTGGCCCTTGTAGCCCCGATCAAATAATTCGAAAGCGGGTCCTTGCGCCCCGGGAAGGCCAGCGTGACGACGACGCCTCCTCCCTCGGGGAATTCCACCGCGTCCACCATCCCCAGTTCCACGATATCCATTTCCTGCATCGCGGGATGCTTCACCTCCCGCAGCCAGTCCAAAATTTGCTGCTTGTCCATACCTCAAGTTTCGCAATTACACATTTTTGCACTATTCGAATGTTCGGAGAACTTGCGAAACTTTTTCCTACCGCACATTCTTTACTTCGTTACCCCTACCCTAAATCCCTTCCCTCGGGGAAGGGACTTACTATCGCCCTGTCGGGCTCCAATAAGGTCGTTTCGCAATTATGCGAAACTTAAATCTGTAAACAAGTGCAAAATTCGTAAAAAATCCCTATAAAACATACAAATCTTCATCGCCCCGTTGTCGTAAAAGCAAGGATTATATAGATTTGTCAGTGGAAGTATGCTAAAATTCGAAACATTCTTCTAAAAATTAGAAATCTTTATTATCTTTGTAGCGCGGACCGGATATGAGAATTATTGCAAAAAAATCACTGGTGGCTTTTTATACCAGATACAGGGATTCGAAGACGGCGTTGGAGGACTGGTATGAAAAAACGGAAGAGGCCCGATGGGAGAACTTTTCAGTTGTCCGTCGGACGTTCAATTCTGCGGATCTGGTAGGAAACCGGCGGATTGTATTTAATATCAAGGGCAATAAGTATCGTCTGGTCGCCCTGGTCCTGTTTCGTGTCCAGATGGTGTATATTCGCTTTATCGGGACGCATACGGACTACGCTGCGATTGATAACATTCAAGAGATTTGATATGGTACAGATTGAAAATGAAATCCAGTATAATGCGGTGATGACACGCATTGAAGAGTTGCTGAATGTAGTCACGGATGATACGCCCGCAACCGACCGGAACAGTATCGAACTGGTACTGCTGTCCAATCTGGTGGCCGATTATGAAGATATTCATTACCCTGTGGCCAAGCCCACGCTCCCCGAGGTACTTAAATTGAGAATGTATGAAATGGGTTTGTCACAGAACGGGCTGTCCCGTTTGTTGGGGATGAACCCGTCCAAACTCAGCGAAATCATTTCCGGCAAGAGCGAGCCCACCCTCCATCAGGCCCGGGCAATGTGCTCCCAGCTGCAAATCAGTCCTGCGATAGCGCTCGGGGTATAGATTATGACGGACTTTGGGAAAAGCGGGATATGTTGTGCTGTTTTTTCATAGAAAAGCGTCCGCCGAAATGAATTATTTTTGCGGCGAGAGAAGAATAAATTACTGAGGGCCAGACCTATCAAAGAAACTCCGATTCTCACGGGTCAAGATGCTGAGCGTTTTATAATCGTGTCATTTCCGGATTTAGGTTGACTTTTTTGAAGTCTTAACCCTGAAGAAAATACAGTTATCACCTTCCGGCTATCGGTAGATTACAGGAACTCCATCTCCTCAACGTTTTTATCCTGTTTGTGGTGGGGCTGTCGAAAAATATCCGTAAATTTGTATGCTTATGGATAATGACCGATGGTTACGGAGTCCGTTCATATCCTTCCGCTTGCCGGAGAGAAGCCCTCACAGTTTGCCGAGAGGGTTGGCAGAGGGTATGCGGATGCCTCGGTCCAGAAGGATAAGAAGCACAAAGGTCAGTTCTTTACGCCACTTGCCATCTCACGGTTCATGGGAAACCTGGCCACTCCATCCGGCAAGAAGAGTATGTCTGTCCTTGATCCAGGGTGCGGACTCGCCATTCTCTCCTGTTCGTTGATTGAGCATCTGGTTGAGGAATCCCAGCCTGTGACGATATCCCTTACGCTCTATGAGACCGACAAGGATGTAGTTCCGCTCACGAAACTTGTTCTGACATATCTTCAGGAGTGGTGCAAGGAACAGGGCACAAAACTGGATTATAGGCTGAAAAAGTCTGATTTCGTCTTGGATAAATGCGAATGCCTGGATGGTGCTGATACCATCTTCGGGGAGATGAATGCTGGGGAGAAATACGACTATATCATCTCTAATCCGCCGTATTTCAAGCTAGCGAAGGATGATGTGCATACTCGGTCGTGTGCAAGCATCGTGGACGGGCAGACGAACATCTACGCCCTGTTCATGGCCATCTGCGCCAAACTGCTGGAGGATGACGGGCAGATGATTTTCATCACGCCCAGAAGCTTTGCGTCCGGCCGGTATTTCCAGTCTTTTCGGGATTTCCTGTTCAAGCACGTCCAGATAGACCTTATCCACCTGTTCAATACCCGCAAAGATACTTTTGCCAAGGATGAGGTACTGCAGGAACTTGTCATTATGCGGATGCATCCGCGTGGCGTTGAGTCCGGTATCATCGTTTCCTACAGTCAGGGTATCAGTGATTTGGCAAATCCCTATCAAAAAGAGTATGCGGCCACGGACATTGTGAATGTGGATAGCGAAGAGAAGGTAGTATATCTGCCCGTGGATGGCAGAGATGAGGCCATTCTTGGCCTGTTCCGCTCCTGGAACGGCAATATGGAGAAGTACGGCATCAAGATCTCGACAGGACCAGTAGTTGCTTTCCGGGCTTATGACTATATCGTGAATGAACCTGCCGATGATACCGTACCTCTGTACTGGCTTCACAACGTGGTAAAGATGCTGTGCGACCATCCTGTGCAGAAGAAGGATAAAGGGCAGTACATCCGTGTGGCTCCGGAGACAAAAGCAGCTCTCCTTCCGAATAAAAACTACGTTCTACTTAGACGTTTCAGTTCTAAGGATGACAGCAGCCGGCTGGTGGCTGCGCCGTACTTCGGCAATATGACGAAGAGCGAATTTGTTGGAATTGAGAACAAATTGAACTATATTTACAGACCGAAAGGACACCTCCGCAGAGATGAAGTAATGGGACTGACCGCGCTGCTGGACAGCGAGATGTTTGATGCATGGTTCAGGACCTTCAATGGCAACATCAACGTGAGCGCTACAGAACTGCGGATGATGCCGCTTCCTCCGATTGAAACCATCCAGGAGATTGGAAGGAAGATTATTTTGAGGAACAATTATTCCATCGACTATATCAATGATCTGGTCCTGGATTACTTTAAGATTCAGTAACAATGAGCAAAATAACTGAGGCACAAGAGATACTGAAAGCGCTGGGACTGCCGGCGGCACAGCAGAACGAAATGTCTGCATTGACGCTGTTAGCACTTTGTGGCATCAAGGAAGATACCCCTTGGGCAAAAGCAACTCGCACCAGCCAGGGCGTCACGAAAGATATCATGGCATTTGTCAACGAGAACTACAAGGCAGACGCTCCGTATGCTCCCAACACGCGTGAAACCTTCCGTCGTCATGTGCTGCACCAGTTCGTTCAGGCTTCCGTAGCCAATTACAATCCTGACGATCCGAGTTTGCCTGTAAATAGTCCGAAGGCCCACTATGCCATTACCGAGGAAGCGCTGGTCGTTGTCAAGTCGTATGGCAAGAGAGGCTGGAAAAAGAATGTAGATACTTTTGTTAAGGAAACCGTCCTGCTCCGGGAAAAGTATGCTGCTGAGCGGGATATGCACCGCATCCCGCTGATTATCGAAGGCAATGAGTATTATCTTTCTCCCGGCTCCCACAATGAGGTTCAGGCGGCCGTTGTCGAGGAATTCGCGCCCCGTTTTGCTCCCGGTGGAAAACTGCTCTACATCGGCGATACGGAGGATAAGGACCTGTACGTAAACACCGAAGGCCTTGAGGCCCTCAAACTCCCCATCACGGAGCATTCAAAGTTGCCGGATATCGTCATCAGCGATGAAAAGCACGGCTGGCTGTTCCTGATAGAGGTCGTAACCTCACACGGACCCGTCTCCGCAAAGCGTGTCGTTGAGCTGGAGGAGTTCACCAAGGATTGCCACTATGGCATCGTGTATGTGACCGCCTTCCCCAACGCCAAGGAGTTTAAGAAGCACATTGACGATATCGCCTGGGAAACGGAGGTTTGGCTTTCTGACACGCCGGACCATATGATTCACTTCAATGGCGACCGATTTATCGGACCGAGAAAGTAGCGAACTCTATCGGTTTATTTCTCTGGAATAATGAATACCTCCTTGAAGTGCTTGATAAAATAATCAAGTGCTTCGAGGTCTGATTGATAGTCCAAACGTCGCTGTGGCAAGTTGAAGTACCAGAAAATCTCCCGAAGCAAGTCCCTGGAGCCATTGGCGAGAAAGTGATGCTGAACATCGCGGGGGAAATCGCTTGGTCGCCGTTCCGGTTCAGGTTCAAAGCAATACTCTTCATCTATGGCACGTGTCCTGATCAGGTTGTGTAGAGCCTTCCAATCAACGTATCCATCGAGAAGTATCCTGAATTAGACTCGTTTGCACTCGAGGGGTATGTGTTCGCGAGCCAAGATCTAATAGATGAATACTATCGACAGGCAATAGAACGGTGAAAACTCCAATTTCTTTGTCCGTAGACAATAAAATGACGATTTTTGGAAAAGCGGGTTTTTGAGCGCAGATTTTTTATAGAAAAGCGTGCAACATCCCTTCAGGTACGCCATCCCGTAAGTTTCGTGCCTATTTTGTAAGTCCCCTCAGAACAACGTCGGCTCCAACTCTTTCGGGTGGAAGCTGCGGCGGTGGTGTTCGCAGAGGCCCCACTGTTTGATGGCGTCGATGTGTTCTTTCGTGGGGTAGCCCATGTTGCGCTCCCAGCCGTACTGGGGGTAATCGGCGGCAATGCGGCGCATATATTCGTCGCGGTGCGTTTTGGCCAGCACCGATGCGGCGGCGATGCTTGCGAAGGTCGCGTCCCCGTGCACGATGCAGCGGTAGGGGAAGCCGTCGAAGGGGCGGAAGCGGTTGCCGTCGATGAGCAGGAAATCCGGCCGGACGCTCAACTGCCGTACGGCGCGCTGCATGCCCGTGATGGATGCCGCGAGGATGTTGATGCGGTCGATTTCCTCGGCACTCACGGCCTCCACCGCCCAGGCGAGGGCCTCCGCTTCGATGACGGGCCGGAGCGTCTCCCGCGCCTTTTCGCTCATCTGCTTCGAATCGTTGAGCAGCGGATGGTGGAAATCCGGCGGCAGGATTACCGCGGCGGCGAACACCGGTCCGGCGAGGGGCCCGCGGCCTGCTTCGTCGCAGCCGGCTTCGAGGCGTCCCGCTTCCAAAAAGGGCTCCAGAGAGTGTTCTTTCTTCATCGCGGGGACAAGATAGCGATTTTGCGCCGATTTCTTGCTATCTTTGCAAGGCTATGGCATCGAAAACGGGAAATATCGTCAAATACACGCTGTCCTTCCTGCTGGCGGGCGTGCTGGTCTGGTTTGCCTTCCGTGGCATCGACTGGACGGCCTTCCTGGACGGCCTGAAGGTTACGAACTGGCTCTATATCGGCCTCTTTTTCGTGCTGGCCGTCGCAGCGCTGGTCTTCCGGATGCTGCGCTGGCGCGCGATGCTCCTGCCGGTGATGCCGGCGGTGACGAACAAAAAAACCTGGGATGCGGCGAACATCGGAAACCTCATCAATGTGGTGCTGCCCGGGGCGGGGGAGTTCGTGCGCTGCGGCGTCGTCGCCGGGAAAAAGGGCGCGGGCTACGAGAAAGTGCTGGGGACCGTCGTGATGGAGCGGATTTGGGATTTTCTGGCGGTGGGCGTGCTGTTCGTGCTGTCGCTGGCGCTCAAGTGGGATACCTTCGGCGCGTTTTTCATGGAACAGATTGCCGCGCCGCTGACGGGCCGCCTGCAGTTGAACCTGGGCTGGGTGCTGCTGCTCGCCGTCTTGCTCCTGGCGCTCATTTTTGGGCTGATTTACCGGTTTCGGCACCGCAGCCGCTTCTGCGGACGCATCGCCGCGAGCCTGAAGGGACTGCTGCAGGGGCTGGGCAGTTTCCTCAGGATGGAGCATAAACCGCTGTTCCTGCTCTATACGGTGCTGATCTGGCTGATGTACGTGCTGATGAGTTTCGTGGTGCTCAAGGCCGTGCCGGCGCTCTCCGCGCTTTCCTTTACGGATGCGCTGTTCCTGTCGGCGGTGGGAAATATCGCTTCGGTAGTGCCCGTGCCGGGCGGCATCGGCGCCTACCATTACCTGCTGGCGCTGTCGCTATCCAGCCTTTACGCGTTCAGCTGGGAGACGGGCATCCTCTTCGCGACCCTCAGTCACGAGGCCCACGCGCTGCTCATTATCGTGCTGGGACTGGTGTCCTACTCCACCCAGGTGACGCGGGAGTAGCTGTACGCCGTCTTTTCCTGGCCGATGATGTCCCTGGTGTGGATGGTTTCCTTGACGGCGTGTACGCGATCGCCCTCCAGGCTGTAAGTGAACGTCCGCTGCTCCTGGGAGAGGCTGAGTCCGGGGGTGAGTCCCGCCGGCAGGTGAGCACTTACCTTCCCGAAAAAGCCCTGGCGGTAAAGCGCGTCGTCGCTGACGACATAGGGAATGGCGTTGTAGGGAACGAATCCGTGGAAGGGAACATCCGACACCGTAAAGGTATTCCAACCGTCAGAGGTAATCTCTCCGTTCTCCCAGGTCACTTTCATGCCATCCTTGATGCCGGCCAGGTGCCCGTCGGCGTCATAAATGTATTCAATGACGGTCGTGCTGCTCTCGTTCGTGCGCTCCAGTGTGCTGATGAAACCGCTCGCGCCGAGGGTGTAGCGGTCCGCCCGGGTCACCAGGGGACTGTCCTTCGAAGGCCTTACGGTCACGGTAATGCTGCCGTTTCCATAGGTATAGGCGGCATAGGACTGCGTTTTCCCGTCGTCGTAAGCGACTACGGTCACACGCCCTTTGTTGTCATAGGAATAGGTTTCCCGCGTACAACTTGCAAACCCTTCGGTCTTGGAGCCGTACTCATAGACGCTCACCAGTTGCTTTTTGGGGATGACGATGCTGTCCGTTTTTCCGCAGGAGGCCAGTGCTGCGGCTCCGCAGCAAAGGGTCAAAAAGATAAAGAAGTGTTTCATGGTCTTACAACAGCCCAACCCGGCTGAAAATATAATCTACGTTCTTGAAATAATAATCGAGGGTAAAACAGGCGTCCAGTTCCTCGCCGGAGAGCCTTTCGCAGACCTTCGGCTCGGCGAGCAGCAGGGTCTTGTAATCCAGATGCCCGCTCCAGGCCTTCATCGCCACCGGCTGCACGGTATCGTAGGCTTCCTCGCGGGAAAGGCCCTTGCCGATGAGCGCATTCATCACCCGCTGGGCGAAAATCACCCCGTTCGTGCGCCAGATATTGGAGAGCATATTCTCGGGATAGACCGTCAGGTTCTCCAGGATGCCCTTGAAGCGGCAAAGCATATAATCCAGCAACTCCGTGGCATCGGGCAGGATGATGCGTTCCGTGCTTGAATGCGAAATGTCGCGCTCGTGCCAGAGCGCCACGTTTTCCGCCGATGCCGCCATATAGCCGCGCATTACGCGGGCGCAGCCGCAGATGTTCTCGCTGCTGATGGGATTGCGCTTGTGCGGCATCGCGCTCGAACCCTTCTGTCCCTTGCGGAACGCTTCCTCGGCCTCGCGGACCTCGGTGCGCTGCAGGCTGCGGACCTCCATCGCCATCTGCTCAAGCGTCGATGCGATGACGGAAAGGGTCGCGAGGTAGAACGCATGGCGGTCGCGCTGGAGCACCTGCGTCGAAATGTCCGCGCTCGCGATTCCGAGTTTTTCGCAGACAAAATCCTGAATCGACGGAGGAATATTGGCGAAATTGCCCACGGCACCGCTCATTTTCCCCGCTTCGACGCCTTTGGCGGCAAAGTCGAAGCGCTCCAGGTNNATGTTCGCGAAATTGCCCACCGCACCGCTCATCTTGCCCGCCTCGACGCCGCGTGCGGCAAAGTCGAAGCGCTCCAGGTTGCGTTTCATTTCTTCATACCAGAGCGCCCACTTGAGCCCGAAACTGGTAATGTCCGCGTGCACGCCGTGCGTCCGTCCGATGCAGGGGGTATCCTTGAATTCCAGCGCGCGGCGGCGCAGTACCTCCATGAAATCGACGATATCCTGCCGCAGGATGGCGTTCGCCTGCTTCAGCAGGTAGCCGTTCGCGGTATCCACCACATCCGTCGATGTCAGGCCGTAATGCACCCACTTGCGCTCTTCGCCCAGGCTCTCGGAGACGCAGCGCGTGAAGGCCACCACGTCGTGCCGGGTCTGCTCTTCGATTTCGCGGATGCGGGCCACGTCAAAACGGGCTTTTTCCGCGATTTTCTGCACGTCCGCGGCGGGAATCACGCCCAGGCGGCTCCAGGCCTCACAGGCGGCGATTTCCACCTTCAGATAGGCGCCGAACTTGTTTTCTTCCGTCCAGACGGCGCGCATCTGCGCGCGGGAATAGCGGTCAATCATAAGCTTTTCAAAATGTTGGCTTCCATCGATGCGGCGTCATAGGGCGCCTTCTCGAAGGGCTCTCCGATAATCTGTTCGTAGAGTTCGATATAGCGGTCGGTAATTCCGGAGACTACTTCCGGCGTCATTTCAGGCACCTTCTCGCCGGCTCTGCCCTGGAATCCGCCCGCCATCAGCCACTCCCGCACAAACTCCTTGGAGAGTTGTTTCTGGTGCTCGCCCGCGGAGAGGCGCTCCGCATAGCCGTCGGCGTAAAAATAGCGCGAAGAATCGGGCGTATGCACTTCGTCCATCAGGTAGATCTGCCCGTCGCGCCTGCCGAATTCGTATTTGGTATCGACGAGAATCAGCCCCCGCTGCGCGGCCATCTGCGTGCCCCGCTCGAAAATCGCGCGGGTATAGCGCTCCAACTGCTCATACTCCTCGCGCGGGACAAGCCCGGAAGCGATGATTTCCTCACGGGAGATATCCTCGTCGTGCCCTTCGGCCGCCTTGGTCGTCGGGGTGATGATGGGCTCGGGGAACTTCTGGTTTTCCACCATTCCCTCGGGCATCGGCACCCCGCAGATTGTGCGCTTGCCGGCCTTGTATTCGCGCCAGGCGTGGCCGGAAAGATAGCCGCGGATGACCATTTCCACCTTGTAGGGCTCACATTTGAGGCCCACGGTCACCGCCGGGTCCGGCACCGCCGTCTTCCAGTTCGGAAGGATATCGGCCGTGGCGTCCAGGAAGCGCGCGGCAATCCGGTTCAACACCTGTCCCTTGTAGGGAATGCCTTCGGGCAGCACCACGTCAAACGCGGAAATCCGGTCCGTGACCACCATCACCAGACGGTCGCCCATATCATACACGTCCCGCACCTTCCCCACATACTTTCCCCGCTGTCCGGGCAGATTAAAGTCAGTCGCTGTTATCGCTTTCATCTTATTTTTGCATTTTCACTTACAGAGAGAATTATTTTCGAACAATGACTGCATCTCTCTCAGGGCCGACAGAAATGATCCGCACGGGACAGCCGGTCTGCTCCTCGATGAACGCCACATACTCCTTGAAGGCCTGCGGAAGCGCTTCGAACGAGCGGATGCCGCTCAAATCCGTCTTCCAGCCGGCGAACTCGCGGTACACCGGTTCCACTTCCTCTCCGCCGTCATAGGGGACGCTTTCCAGCAACTTCCCGTCCTTCCGGTAGGCCACCGCCACCTTGATCGTCTCAAACTCATCCAGCACGTCGGATTTCATCAGGATCAGGTCCGTCACGCCGCTCATCATCACGGCATATTTGAGCGCCACCATATCCAGCCAGCCGCAGCGGCGGGGCCGTCCGGTCGTCGCGCCGAACTCGTGTCCGACGCTGCGCAGTTTCTCCCCGTCCGCATCGAAGAGTTCGGTAGGGAAGGGACCGCTGCCCACGCGGGTGCAGTAAGCCTTGCAGATGCCGTACACGCGGCCGATACGCGACGGAGCGACGCCCAGTCCCGTACAGACCCCGGAGGCCATCGTATTGGACGAAGTGACAAAAGGATAGGAGCCGAAATCGATATCCAGCAGCGATCCCTGCGCGCCTTCCGCCAGCACGGGTACACCCGCTTCCAGATAGCCGTTCACCGTCACTTCCCCGTCGATGAAGGGGAACCTCCGCAGTTCTTCCACCGCCGCGAGCCACTGCTGCTCGTATTCGGCGATATCGAAGCGGAAATCGGGATAGAGCGACAGCATACCGATATGCTTCTCCTTGAGCGCATCGTACTTGCTGCGCCAGTCGGGACTTTCCAGGTCGCCGAAGCGGAGTCCGTTGCGGCCGGTCTTGTCCATATACGCCGGGCCGATGCCCTTGAGCGTCGAGCCGATTTTCGCCTTGCCTTTCGCCGCTTCGCTCGCCGCGTCCAGCATCCGGTGCGTCGGCAGGATCAGGTGCGCGCGCCGCGAGATGAGCAGCCGCCCCCCGATCGGTCCCGCCTTTTGTTCGATGGCCCGGATTTCCTCGGTCAGGATGACGGGATCCACCACCACGCCGTTGCCGATGATGTTGACAGTGCCTTCGCGGAAGATGCCGGAAGGTACCGTGTGCAGGACAAAGGCGCCGTCGTCAAAGACCAGCGAGTGTCCTGCGTTGGGGCCGCCCTGGAAGCGGGCGACAACCTTGTAGGCGGGGGCGAGTACGTCCACCACCTTGCCTTTGCCCTCGTCTCCCCACTGGAGTCCGAGGACCACGTCGATTTTACTCATTATTCCCATTCGATGGTTGCGGGGGGTTTGGAAGAAATGTCATAGACCACGCGGTTCACGCCGCGGACTTTCCGGATGATTTCGTTGGAGACGTCCCGTAGGAAATCATAGGGGAAGGGGAACCAGTCGGCCGTCATCGCGTCCGTGGAAACCACGGCACGCAGGGCCACGGGGTTCTCATAGGTGCGTTCGTCGCCCATCACCCCCACGCTTTTCACCGGCAGCAGGATGACGCCCGCCTGCCAGATGGCATCGTAGAGGTTGGTGGCCATCTCACGCGGGTCCGACGCGCAGGGGAAACCCATTCCCGTGCAGTCGTAGGCACGCAGGCCGCGGATATAGATGTCGTCGGCTTCGCGCAGGATGCGGAGTTTCTCTTCCGTGACGTCGCCGAGGATGCGGATGGCCAGCGACGGTCCCGGGAAGGGATGCCGCCCCACCAGTTCTTCCTTGATGCCCAGGGCCCTGCCCACGCGCCGGACTTCGTCCTTGAAGAGCATACGCAGCGGCTCCACGATTTTCAGGTTCATCTCCTTGGGGAGGCCGCCCACGTTGTGGTGGCTCTTGATCTTGGAAGCGATGCCGGGAATGCCGGCGCTCTCGATGACGTCCGGATAAATGGTCCCCTGGGCCAGCCAGCGGGCATTTTCAATCTGTTTGGCGTATTGGTCGAAGGTCTCCACGAACAGCCGGCCGATGATCTTGCGCTTGGCTTCGGGTTCGCTCACCCCCTTGAGAGCTTCCAGGAACGCTGCAGAGGCATCAGCGCCGATGACGTTCAGCCCCATGTCCTTGTAGGAGGAGAGCACGTCCTCGAATTCGTTCTTGCGCAGCAGACCGTTGTTTACGAAGATGCAGGTCAACTGGCTGCCGATGGCCTTGTTCAGCAGGACGCCGGCCACGGTGGAGTCCACGCCGCCGCTCAGTCCCAGGATGACCCGCTCCTGCCCGATCTGTTTGCGCAGGGCTTCCACCGTCGTCTCGATGAACGAATCCGGCGTCCAGTCTCCGCTGCAGCCGCAGATATCCAGCGCAAAGTTGGACAGCATCCGGGTTCCTTCGGCGGTATGGTACACTTCCGGGTGGAACTGCACGGCGAAGGTGGGTTCCTCCGTAAACTGGAAGGCGGCGTTGGTCACGTCGGCCGTGGAGGCGATGACCACTGCGCCCTCCGGCAGGGCCGATATGCTGTCTCCGTGGGACATCCACACCTGCGTTTCCTTGCCGACGCCCTTGAGCAGGGGAGAGTCCGCCACGACGCGGAGCATCGCCCGCCCGTACTCGCGGGTATCGGAGGCCTCTACCTTTCCGCCGCAGGTATGGGCCAAGTACTGGGCGCCGTAGCAGATGCCCAGCAGCGGCCGCTTCCCGCGCAACAGGCCAAGGTCCACCTGGGGGGCATTGGCGTCGCGCACGGAGCAGGGACTTCCGGACAGGATGACGCCCTTGACGCTTTCGTCCAGGGCGGGTATCTTGTTGTAAGGGTAGATTTCACAATAGACGTTCAGTTCCCTGAGGCGGCGGCCGATGAGTTGCGTCACCTGGGAACCGAAGTCGAGAATAATGATTTTCTCCATGCGGGGAAGCGGATTTACAGGGCCGGGATGAAGAACTTGGCCTGCGCCTGGGCGGTCTTGCCGAAACTGTCCGTGACGGTAATCGAGAAAACGTTGGTGGATTCGCCGGCGGAGAAATCCGGCAGCAGTTCATTGACGAAGAAGAAATTCAGCGTAGCCTTTTCCGCATCTTTCAGTTTTGCCCCCGAGGAGAACCAGTTTTCAAAGTTCTCGCTGGCTTTGATGTCGTAGATGGGATCGATGATGGGATTGGGGTTGGTCACCCGGTTCTTCACCCATTGAACCAGCCAGGTATCCGCCGTACCCTTGTTCAGGGTGATGACCAGCGAAGCGATCTTGCCCGGCGCCGTGACCTGCAGTCTGAACAGGTTTTCCTGTTCTTTTCCATAACGGGCCTGCCGGTTGAAGTTGATCGCATTGAACTCCGGATTCATGGGCCAGGTAATTTCCGGCGCGCTGGTGAAATGGAAATTCAGGTTGGCGTTGTCCACGGCGCCGGTCTGGTCCTGCACCCCCACAATGGCGGCAAAGGTCTGGTCGTTCTGGATGGGCTGCCCTTCCAGCAGGGCCATAATGACCTTCTTGACATCCAGCGTCACGCTGGTCTGCCCCGCCAGGTCCGCCCCGGCCTCGACGCCCAGGGCCTTGACAAAGGCGATGGCCTTCGGGTCGCGGATCAGGTCGAACACAGAATTCTTCTTGGCCGTACCCTTGTTGCTTTCGATGCCGATGTACTGGTTGGCAATCGAATTGTATTCGCCCAGGCCCATCGAAAGGTACAGGTCGCTGATTTTCCGCGGCGCCTCCGCCACCAGGCGGGCATTCACGCTCTCCGCGAGTTCAATCCGGGCAAAAGAACCGTCTCCGTCGATACGGAACTGAATCCGCTCCGGATCTTCCGCTTTCTTACAGGAAACACACAGCGCAGCCACGCAGGCCGCCAGAAGTATTGCAATTTTTTTCATAGTCTCGCTGATTTCCATCCAAACGATAAAGATACATATTTTTGATAAAAAATGTACTAATCGTAGAACGACCCGCGATAGGTCTTCAGGACCATTCCGCTGATGCAGATGGGACAAGCGTCTTTGGCCGTAAGGGTGATACTCGCTGAATGGGTATGTTCGGGAATGAACCAAAGATACTGTGTATCATTGCCCGGATAAGCCTCGAAAGTGCCGGATTCGGTCGTTCCGGAGGCGGGACACAGGTTCTGGCGGACGCCGTTCCAGTTCACCCTGGCTTGAATGGTGAATTCGATGTAGCAGGGATAACAGTCGTTGCGGGTACTCTCCACGTTCACCGTGCAACTCTCCCCGGCCGGAATCATTATTCCCGCGGGGTATGCACTGCGGATTTCGCTGATGTTGCTGAAACTGACCGTCATATTATGGGGATAACTCTTGGTCTCCATCGGGTAGGAGAACTGCGGGTTGTCCACGGTGAACCCATAGCTGTTTCCGGGTTTTATGACATTGCCGGTGGTCAACTGTTGCGTGTAGATATTTCCGTTCAGGCGCCCCGTACGGAAGTGCTCGACTACGTACCCCGGAGCGGAAAGGGTGAACTCCACGGGATTATAATTCTTTGACGATGTGGTCTTGAACTCGATTTCGTGGTAGGTGGAAAGGCCATACTGTCCGCGCGGGCCGGTCGGGGCGTAAGGGAAGGCGGACGGCTTGGTGGCATAGATGCCGGCGCGGGTTGTCTTTGCGTTTGCCTGGATGAGCAGTTCCCCGTCGGGACCGGTAACCGTGACGGGAACGTTCAGGGCCTGCGGATCGTCGCAATAACCGAACAGGACGGTCTTGTTCGCATCGGAATTCACGCGGCCGCAGACGACGTTGGACCAGGAGGAAGTGTTGGTGAGTTGATGCCCGTTGACGAAGCCGGCACGCGTAAAATAGTGCGTCCGGAGCGTCTTTGTCTGATACTCTTCCGCCGACAGTTCCAGTAGCAGGTCCCCGTCGTCCGTGATGGTGACGAATTCCAGGGTGACGGTGGCCGCTTCCGGCTTGAAGACCCAGGTGCCGCTGACCGGCCCGGGAATCAACTCCTCGGAAACCGGGAGCATCCCCTGCGGGCGGAGTTGGATCATAGGATAATCTTCCGGATAGGAAAGGTCAGGGTCTTCATCCACCGTAAACTGGACGGAGACGGTGGCGTCCTCCGCCAGCGGAATGGCATCCAGAAAATTCAGGTTGCGGAAGGTCATCGAAGAACGGTAGTTGCTGAAGGAATCGGAAGCCTTTTCAAAATACTCGTTCGTTACCCATACCGTCGTGGCGCTCTCGCGGCGGTTGCTCTTGAAGTAGCAGGAGAAGGTGCGCCAGTAATTGTCGTCATCGTCCTGCTTGAGGGTGAGGGTGCGGTACTCCTCCCAGGATAGGGTGTATACAAAGTGATAGGAAGGCCTTCCCGCATAGGATTCGTGCTCGGAAATAGAGGGGCCGCTTTCCACCGGGAGGTTATTGTTCGCCATACTGCCGTCCGGGCTCAGGGTCCGGTCTTCCGGTTCGATATTGAAAAGCAGCGGGAACATCGACTGCACCAGGCCGTCCGGAATGCTGATATGGACGATTTGGGGCGTACCCTGCTCTGCAGCGATGCGCTTGGCGGCGCATTCCACCTTCATCGGCTGGATGGGCTGGATGGTAATCACGATGTCGCGGTACAGGCGCCCGAACTCGTGACGTCCCGTGACCCGGATGGTCTGGCTACGGCTTGTAGTTCCGGGATCGCGGGTGGAAAAATGGATCGTCCTCCAGCCTACGGAGCCCTGTTCGGTCGACGGCGGGTCAATCGAAAGTTCCGTGATGAGGTCTTCTGAGCCGTAGGCCATCGGCAGTTTTTCCACCGTAACGGAAGCGGCGTTCATATCGACCGTTTCGTGGTAGATATCGCTCATCAGGTAGGCGTGGAAGAGGACGTTGTCCGTCTGCGCCTCGGAGAAGGTATGAGAGATCCAGGGCTGGATGACCAGGCGCCCGTGGCCGTCGGAAATGTCGGTCAGGTGGCTTGTCGTGATGTCGGCGGAGACGTCTGCGCTTCCTGCCGCCGCTGCGGCCGCTACCGGCGTGTGGTGGCCCTGCGATAGGATCTTCCGGACGATGACCTGGTATTTGAAATTGCGGAATACCGGGTAGTAGTCGGCGTCCACCATCAGGTCTACCTTGTAGAAATAATCTCCTTCGTGTTCGAGGTCGTCCGGATTCCGGTAATGCCCGAACATAATGATATATGTGGGCGGAATGCTGCTCGAAGGCACCGGCCGTTCATACAGGTAGACACCCGACGAAGTCCCGACCGCCGCTACGCCGCCGGTGCAGTTGACAAAATCCTCCGCCGTGGGGACACTCTCGTTGAAGGTCGTACCCGGAGGCAGGTTGGCCGCATAGTGCATCCTCTCCAGGTCGTCGAAGCCCAGGGTATGGTAGTTGGCGATGAATCCGGTGGCCGCGCAATGCGGGACGACCGTTCCTCGCGAGGGCACATTGACCACCGCGTAACTGTACGGGGTAAAGTAACTGGAATCCGGGTTCTCGCCGGTGACGACAATCTTGGCCCAGTTCCGCACCATCGGGATGGCGACGAAGGCGGCGGCGGTCTCATCATCGGGGATGTAGCCCTTGCCGTTGATGATTTTCTTGGCGTCCTTGTCAATATAGTCTCCCGGGTAGACCCGGTTGCCCGCGACGTCCGTGTATTCCGTCGTGCTCTTTCGGGCGCGGATGCCGTCCAGCGTCTTCATCTGCCAGTAGGCGCCCTTTTCGCGCTCGGAGAGCAGGCTGGGCATCACTGCATCCACATAGCCGAAGGGCAGGGTCTCGGGGCCGTTCCCGATGAAGTGAAGGATACGGGGACTGTCGGAAAGCGTAAGCGTGACCGAGAAATTCCAGACCGTGTCCACCTTTTCCGTCAGGGTGGCCTGGACGTATTCTTTCAGGTAGCCGGAACTGCCGAATACGGCGATATACAGGTTTTCCAGTTCTTCTTTTTCGCTCAGGGCGCGGGACGGTCCGTCGCCCGGGATGTCGCCGTAGACGGAAAAATTCACCGTCATCTTTTCACCTTCGGGGAAGGGAATGCCGTCGCCGCCCCGCTCCGGCGTCTCGCGGACGCAGGAGAAAAGCGGCAGGAGCAGGCCTGCAAGTATGCAGAGCAACCTTTTCATTCCATATCTCCCCAATAAAACTGTGTGCGCGGTTCCGTCTGTTCGTTTCCCCAGTACCAACTGTCATAGACGCAACGGGTCAGTGCGTTTTTGCTGTCACTGTCTTTCACGGTGCCGTCCGATACCGAAATCGCTCCGTTGGCAGACCAGTACACGGAGTTCGAGAACAGATAGGTGAAAATCTTGTTGGCGGACAACTGGGAGATAAATTTGATTTCTCCCTTGGTCGGCAACCGCCAGCGTCCGGCCGGGAAACCGTCCTCCTGATAGGCGGCGCAACGCCACTTCGCTTGTTCGAAATTCAGGTTACCGAATTCGATACCACCGTGCTTGGAGGCGATCCGGTAACTGGGCGCCAGCATAAATTCGGTGCGGTCCGACGCTTCCGTCGGCTTATACCATCGCAGCCGCCGCGGGGAAGGACCGTAGAGTGCGGGGGCTTCGTGCCAGTCGTCGCGCAGGTTGTCTACCCCGTCGATGCGCGGGTCCCCGATGACGAGATCCGATCCGGCGGGCAGCACCGTCACGCAGATGTTGAAGATGTCGCGGCTTCCGCCGGTGTACCAGATGGCGCGCCAGTGATACTCCTCGAGGGTGTAGCCGAGGCTGTCCGCGAGGTCCTGGAACTCAATCAACTCCGCCTCGCTGCGGCGTACCAGGTGCTGGTTGTCCACATAGACATAGCCCCAATAATCGGATTTGTAGATTTTCCGGTTAGCAGAACCGTTCCTGACAAACACTACGGTACTGTCCGAATTCGGTGTAGCCTCGATGTAGATGGCCGGGCGCTGCAGCAGGGTGATGTCCTTGCGGAAACGGTCATCGTCCGGCCGGTCCTCGTGTACCAGGGAGAACGAGACGTTATAGGGCGAATAGTCGAACATCTTGCTGACATAGTCGTTGTTCAGCGGATGGTGGAAGATGATGGCGACACCGTTGTTGTCAAACCAGTCGCGACCGTCCTCCGACAGCGCCCTGCGGTAACTTTCCGGATAGTCCAGATACAGGTTCCCTTCCGCATAGATGTCGTTTTTCCCGGCCTTGCGCACGATGCCGCCGAGGGTCTCGGTGCCTGCGCCGCTCTCGCCGTAGTAAGGACGCGTCACACGGATACTGCCCTCCTTGATGACGGCCGGGTGGCTCGTGGTATAGCGGATATTGACGGAGGGGACATTGTGCAGTTCATAGTGCTCCTTGTCCACGGACAGGTAACGGGCATTGCCGATTTCCGCCTGTTTGATGACCACGTTCTTGTCCTGCCAGTACACACAGTAGCAGGACCCGTCATAGATGGTGACGGCGGCCTCGTCGGTTTCCGCCCCGAGAATGCCCACGTCGATGTTGATATGATACCAGTTGTTCCGGGCGAAGCGGCGCTTGAAACCATTCCGCTTGTCGTCCGGCATAACGATTTTGTAGTAGAACTGCTTCTGGGTGGAGGAGTAATCTCCTTCCGCGCTCCTTGCCCAGGGGACGACGAGTTTCAGGTAAGGCTCCTTGTCGTAGCCTTCGTTGGAGCCGTAGGTCCAGTGCTGGGGATACATATACATCGGATAGGTGTTGTAGTAATCCCCGTCCATATCCACGTACGGAATATAATGGCCTTCCAGATCTTTGTAGACAAACTTTTTCTTGTTGCCCGAGTAGGAGAAATAGACGGGCTGTTCATCCTCGCCGCCCAATTTGACGCTGCGCACCGCATTGACGAGGTAGATTTCCATCCCCTCGAGCATCGGATGCCAGACTTCTCCGTTGGGCAGGGTCACCTCTTCGGCCACGTTGACGCCGACGGTCATCTTGCAGGCGTAACGCGCCAGGGCGATGGTCCCGGTCGCCGCCATAATCTGGGTGCGGCCGCGCAGGTCGATGACGGTGCTTCCGCTCATCATAAAGGAGGACTGTTTGTGGTCTGCGGGGGAAACGAAGTCGCTGGTGACCAGTCGCGCTTCCAGTTCCGCAAGTGAAGTGCCGGACAGGTCTTCCTCATCCGCAACCAGCGTGCCGGGATAGTTGGCGACGGCCATCACGCGGGATTGCCGGATGTCGGACGGATAGGAGGGGAAGATGCGGTTGTTGATGTCCTCGGAGGTCAGTTCGATACGGAATACGTCGCTGCGGCGGTTGCCTGAACTGCGGTGTACGTGGAAGGTGGCGTCTTCATCCTCGGCGCCCACGGGCCAGAAGAAAAAGTCCACGTCCACGATCAGGTTCTCGTTGTAACGGTCCGTCCCTTCGCGTACGCCGTCGCCCCCGGCCCGGCTTTCCTCCGGATCGTTGCAGTAGACGTCCAGTGAAATGTACGGTCCGTCATAACCGTTCCCTTCCGTCTCTTTCGTGCAGGAGACGGGCAGCAACAGCAGCAGGGCCAGCAGATATGAAAGGCGGCGCATCACAGGATAAACCGATAGACTTTTCCATTGAGGATTTCCGAATTCGCGTCGATTTCCCGTTCGCCGGATTCGACGGTAAAGGAAAGGGTGATGTACTTTCCGGTCTGGTCGCCTTCGGCGTCGGGATTGCGGCGGATGTCGATATCGATGCGGCCGGAATTGGCCGTGGGGTCGATGTCGGCGATATCCGGGCTGACGATGAAGGAAGAGGAATCGCCGATGGGCCGGATCATCAGTTTCCCGCTGACCGGCGTGGTGATATACAGATGTCCTTTGGCGGTCACGCCGGCACGCAGGCGCACGTCAAAGTGATCGTGTTCGGGTTCGGTGACGTCGGCCGTGGTATCGTCCACCACGAACTGGGTCGCCTGGACGGATTGGTTGGAGAAATCCACGTGATGGAGGTTGTAGTCCCAGGGCTGAACATTCACGGCCAACTGGAGGTTACGGCCGCTGAGGAAGTAGCCGAACAGGGTCCAGGTATGGTTGCGGGCAAAATCGCCGGGATTGGCCATCGTGAAGTTTCGGGTGTGGGATACTCCGTTGATCGTATAACTCACATAGCCGGAGAGCATCTTGTCACTCTCGCGCAGATACAGGGTGCCCGCATCCGTCAGAAGGCCGTTCGCGACGGCCTCGCTGATCAGGCGCTGGTAACTTTGGGCATCCTGCCCTGCATAGACCAGTTTTTCCGGGGTTTCATTCTGGGCGAGGGTCTGCGGCCCTTCGGTGACCAGTGGCGTGGGGTCATAGCCCCCCGGTGCGATGGCATAGGGCAGGGAACCGTTAAAGAGATACTCCTGCAAGGGAATCACACCGCCGTTCAGGGTAATGCGGTCCACGGAAAGGGCATCGTGCTGTTCGTCATCCTGCATCCGGCAGAAAACGAAGCGTACTTTGGAAACCGCGCGTACCAGCCGGACCGTTTCTACCCGCAGTACGGGCTCTTCCAAGTGAATCTGCAGGCCCCTGCCGACGCCGGTCATCGGAAGGCCGTAGGTCGGGTCCACGCTCCGCGTGGGGATGGAAATGCCGAAAGCCGAAGGGCCGAATACGGCCTCGTTTACGGTATCCCAGTCCGAATCCGTTGTCAGGGAACTGCCGATTCCCTCTGCGTTCGCAAAGACGAATACATCCACGTCGGGCCGTTGCGCAGCGAATTCCCTGGTGACGGGAACCACATAGCGGCGCGTCCTTCCGGCGACGGGGAGTTGGCTCTGGGCGATGTTCAATGCGGCAATTTTCTCGTGTCCGTCACTGGTGAACACCCAGATTTTCATATCGTGCAGCAGGTTCTCCGCCTCATCTGTGGACGGGACTTCGCCCACGTCCGCACGGGAAAGTCCGTCTCCCGGGGCTTCGATGTAGATGCCCATCTCCCGGGCCGGGGCGGGCGCTTCCTCCCTCCGGCAGTTCCAGAGGGCCGGCAGCACGGCGGCGGACAATATGAGCAGACGCAGGACCTTCATCAGTACATCACGATATAAGACGAAGTGGCCTGCATCCAGTTCATCGTAACGATGACGCCCAGGGTAAGGGAAGGATGCTCAAGATCCGGGATGGAGTTGCGCGCCTCGCTCAGCGAGGAGACGAGGCAGTTGACGTTCGTGGCGCAGTCGCGCCGGAAGATGCTTGCGTCGCTTTCGCCCTCCGGCGGTTCAATGCGCCCCACGAGGTAGAATTTGCAGCCGGGCAGAATCCTGCCGTCCGCTCCCGAGAAGGAGACGCCGCTGTCATTGCGGAATTCCAGGCAGAAATAGACGTTTTCGCCGGGCAGGGTCTGCGACACCAGCGTCTGCAGTACAGGCGATGTTTCGGGCGTAAGGTAAATTCCGGAAACGCAATTGTCGTAGAGGAAATATTCTTCTCCGGTTAGCGGGCTGAAATCGAATCGCAATTGCCTTTGTCCGCCGATGATGACGCCGGTCAGGGGATACTGCGTCCCCCTTCCCACTTCCTCTGAGGTGCATCGCAGGGTCGTCCGCAGCATCGCGCAACTGTAGTTCAACGGCTGGTCCAGGGCGACCGAACGGGTGTCGCTGTACACGGATTTGGCGCCGCGGTAATCCGCCAGGATGGCATTCCAATCCGGTTTTTCGCTGGTATAACTGGCTTCCTTGTCGGAAGTGGAGGTGCTGAAGGTAGAGTTGGCGTAATAACGCAGGTCCGGCGGGTAACAGTAGGTGGAAATGGGGGCCACGCCGTCGAGCGTGTCGTCCGCCACCTCGAAGCGGAGCCCGTTCCAAAGTATTGCCGCCGCCCCTTCGGGCAGGCCGTAACTTCCCGGATAAACCCGCAGCGAATTGCTTCTCAATTGCACGGAATGTTCTTCGTCGATCCGGATCTTATTGTCGAGGACCAATTGATCGAAGCGGGCCAACAGGTAGTCCCGCAGTGCGTTGTACAGGTCGGCGTAGGTGAGGGGCTCGCTTCCGCCGGCTTCTTTCATAGCGGTGTAATGCGCCCCGCCGGAAATGTGCTCATAGACGCTCTCATCGTAACTTGAGTAGTCCAGGAGCAGGCGGTAGAGGTAGGAAAGCAGGTATTCTGCCGAGATGCCGGAGCCGCCGGTAATGTTGCCGTCGTTGGTAAACCACTTGAAATATTCTTTCAGGCGGGCGTCGCTGCAGGTTTCATTCCATACGATGGAGACGCTGCCACTGCGCCAGACTCCGTTCGCATAGTAGGCGTAGGAGGTCGTCTGAGATGCCGCCGAGGCTACTTCGCTCAGAATATCGGCGATGCTGTAGGCCGCTGCCGGAGGCGTGGCGGGAAAAATCCTGACCGGGGAGAAGCGGATGTTCGACACGACCTGCCGGCCTTCTTCGGGTTCGATGCCGCTGATTTCCAGAATGCCGTTGAGGTGCCGCTCTTCCACTTCGTTCTCGCGATGGATGCGCGGCGCTTTCCCGTAAACCAGGGCGGACGCCGTCTGGCGGGCCAACTGGACACAACTCCCGGGGAAAAGATGGGAACGGTTGTTCAGGATCAGTCCCGGAACATACCAGCCCCCTGTGTACGCCGTTTCGTAATAATCCGACGTGATGTCGGGCAGGGAGAAGCCGGCGGCGTTGCTCCGGTCTCCTTCCTGAATGGCTCCGCGGACATCGAAGGGAATCAGAAGGATTTCGGTCATTCCGCGGAAGGTTTCGTTCATTTCGGTAATGGAAGAAGGGTCGCCTTTGGAAGCGTCCGGCCTTTCGGCGCCGACGCGCAGGGCCAGGGACACGGAAACGCTTTCCCGGGGGAGGAGGTCCTCCGGGTCGTCCGCATTGCAGGAAAGGATTCCCGCCGCGCAGGCAAGCAGTGCAAGCCGCTTAATAAAAGCGTTACAATTCCAGGTCATATTCTTCTCCCTCGTGCCAGTCGAGTTTGACGCTCACGCTGATTGTGGGGTCGGTGACGGACACGACACCGTTTTCAAAAATCTTGGCCTTGATAATCTTCAGGCAGCCGGCCTGCAGCGGTTCTTTTACGCCCAGGACGGAGCAGGTGACGGTGCCGTCCGGAAGGGAAACGTAAACGTGCCAGCCCCAGATATCGCCTTCCGCAGAATCCCGGGAAGGAAAATGGATGGCGGCATAACAGGTCTCCGATCCTCCGCTGACCGGCAGGTCTTCCGTGCAAACGATGGTCTTTTGCCGGAAAAGGAAGCAACTGTCCGCGATTTGGAAGCCATCCGCAAATCCGGTCGCATAGACTTTGACGCTACCCGCCGAGCGGCCTTTGGCTTCGTCGAGCACCAGAGCCGAAGCGGCGTTGGTAAAGTACAGATGGACGTCAATCCGGTTGTCTACATAATCCTCCATACGGATTTCCTTGCGCCCCGTGAAGATACCGGTATTGAAACTGTGTACCGTATCGTTCACGGCTTTCTGTTGCAGGATGGCGCTCCCGACGGTCTCCGCCGACTCCAGGAAGACCTGATTGTTGTCCCTGATGTTGGCTACGGCGTGGTGCAGATAAGCTTTGGCGGGAAGGTAGAAACTGTAGACGGCTTCTTTTCCGTTCATCTTCTCCTGCAGGTGCTCCAGTCTTTGAAAGGGCGCTTCCGGTTCGTAGAAAGACAGGTCGATATCGCGCGCGTACGCGGAAAAAATTCCGCCCAGCCAGGACTCGAGCGCCTGGGACACGTAAATGTCCCCTTCAAGGTCCAGGACTGTGGACAACTCCGCCTGCATATTGGTCTGCAGGCGGAGTTCACAATCCACTTCGTTGTATCCGCCGCAGTCACTCAAATCCTCGTCCACAAGGTATTTGCATCCGCTGAGGAGCAAAAGGAGTGTGGACGTATAGAGGAGAGTAACGGCGGACAGACGCATTTTGAGAGGCTACAGATCGACGAAGAATTCGTAACCGGTCTCCCAGCTCAGGTCAACGGAAAGACCGAGGCTCATCTGGGTGGTACGCAGGTCAGGCGTCGTCACGTAAGCATTATGCAGGGACATCTGACCGATGCGGAAAGTCGCCTTGGTCATAAAATCCTGGATGAAAACACGCGGGATCTGCTTGGAGGCACCGGCCGTCTTTCCGGAAGGAACATCTTCGCCATCCACGCCGTAGATGGGCGGAACCTGGTAATTGGTGGGCCAGGTGATCGTGCCGCCTTCGCTGTTCTTGAGTTGTCCGAGGAGGTAGAAGGTACCGCCGCTGCGGACCATGTTGTCACGTCCCCAGAAGTCGTCGCCGTTGTTCTGGAGTTCGAGGGCCACATAGACGTCGGCCTGTCCGTTGTCGGGGAGGGTGGCGTCGTAGTTATCGAAGAGCAGGGTATAGTTGGGGGCGGTGGTCGGGATGGCGCTGCTGGCGATGTGATCGTCATAGACCACGTAGTTGAAGAGGGCGGGGT
>LXOW01358774.1_pt1 | contig 24213 bp, 23 predicted proteins | sample 1368591 | NCBI WGS metagenome assembly LXOW01 (sample SAMN04884650, study PRJNA319009) | bovine gut metagenome | isolation source: Cow rumen | host: Bos taurus | place: Italy: Legnaro (PD) | collected 2014-07-09
CTTTTTTTATTATCATTTTGTAAACACTTGGTTTATCAACGATTCGAATTCGCGGTAAGCCTCGGTATCTTTCAGCTCACGTAGTGGCGCACCAACTCACCCGGCGCAGGGCATGACACTCCTATGCTATACACCTTGCAGGCTTTCTCATACTCGTCATAACCCATCTGCTCACGCTCGCGTGAATAGAGTTTGAGCAATATATTGGGATTGTTCTTGCTGATGTAGCTCTCACCAAGAGCACCGGCACCAGATGGCTCATAGTCGTTTATGTTGATTCTTGTCTCTTCCATTTGCAATTGTTTTTCAATGCACAAACATACAAAATTTGATATTTTTGGAGACAAAATATTTTATTTTTTTCCTTTTTCCTAAATAATTTTTTTTTAATTTTGCCGTTCGAATTATACCATTTAAAATTTTAAAAATTAACACACTATGAGAAAACTCTTATTTTCTATTGTGGCGGCATTGCTTATTATAAGCGGATGCAACAAATCAGACCAATTTAAGATTAATCTGAACCTTGACAATTCCGACGGTCAGACCGTTGTGCTCGTGAAAAGTCTTGACGGCAAAAAGCCGATTATCATGGACACGGCTGTCTTTACTGACAACAAAGCCGTTTTTACTGTTGAAAACGACGATCCGCAAGCCTTGTATATTCTGGCATTCAAAGAAAAACGTGACCAAAAGATCCTGTTCCCTGACAACAAAAACGTTACCGTGAAGGGCGATTTGGATGATTTCTTCCATATCGAAGCGACTGGTGGCGATGTCATGAACGCATACAACGAATATCAAAAAGGCCTGGCAGATTTTATGACTGCATTTATCCCTCTCGAAGCCGCAGCAAATGAAGCATACGATAACGACGACAGCTTGAAATATGAGGAAGTCAACGCTCAGATGCTTGCCATTTGGGATGAATATCACAATTATCAGTTCGACTATATCAGAAATCACCCTGACAGCTACGTGACACATTACATACTCGATGAGTTAAAGACAGATATAGAGCTTGCACAGGTGATAGAATTTGAAGAAATCCTCACTGGCGAGTCTGTTTATCGTGATAATATCAAGAAATTTATCGAAAGCAACATGCGCGTGGAGCTCGGTCAGCCTTTCATGGACTTCACTTTGCAGACCATCGACGGCAAGGACGTCAACCTCGCTGAGACTATCAAAAACAATAAGGTGACGATGATAGACTTCTGGGCATCGTGGTGCGGACCGTGCCGTCATGAAAATCCTGTCGTGAAAGCGGCTTACGAGAAATATCATGACAAAGGTTTCGAAATCATAGGTATCAGCGTCGACATAAACGAGGCAAAATGGCTCCAGGCTGTTGAGGAAGACGCTCTTCCATACACACAGGTGCGCGACGTTGAAGGTGATGTGGCTAATGATTACGCTATAGTTTACATCCCAGCCAACTTCATCTACGACCAGAATGGCGTGATGGTTGCAAAAGGCTTAAGAGGCGAAGAACTTGAAGCGAAATTGGCTGAGTTGTTGAAATGAGATCCATTATCATAAAAACCTTAATAGTCATTTGCACTGCGCTTTTGACCTCATGCGCTATGCTTAGAGGCTATATGAAAGAAGGCATGAATGGCCCCAATATCTTCAGTTTCGAGACCTGCGAATACGACACTATAGCCAAAGGCGGACAATCATTCACCTTTCCTGTCGCCAAGAAACAGGCCGACTGGGTCGACACTCTGCATTTTTACAACTATCCGCCTAATTGCGTAAATATGACATTTACAGAGGCGATGGACGCTAAAAGCAAGACACAAGGTGTACTCATCATCCATAACGACAGCATAGTTTATGAAAGATACTGGGGCGATTTCTCCGCCGAACGTATGGCAACCATCTTCTCGGTGTCAAAATCCATCACATCGCTGCTGTGCGGCATCGCCGTAGACGACGGCTATATCGAAAGCATCGACGACCCTGTCACAAAATATCTGCCTGAGCTGAAAGGAAGAGACCCGCGATGGGAACGTCTCACCATACGTCATCTGCTCGACATGCGTAGCGGTCTGGATTTTGAAGAAGACTACAACTTCTCCGTAAAGGATATGAAGAATCTTAACGCTATGGCAAAGCTTAACTACGGACATAACCTGATGAAGCAGATCCGTAACATGAAGTTTCGCCGTGAGCCTGGCACAGAGGAGCACTACGACAGCATGACATCAGCAATTTTAGGCGTTGTCATCGAGCGCGCATCCNNTCGAGCGCGCATCCGGTAAACGTTATGCCGATTATCTCAGTGAGAAGGTCTGGCAGCCGTTGCAGATGGAGTCGGTGGCATATGTCAATATCGACAGCCGCAGACACGATGTGGCACATGCCTTCGGAGGCATCACACTCACAATCACCGACCTTGCCAAGATTGGCCGTCTCTATCTCAACAAAGGAATGTGGGAAGGCCAACGAATTGTGAGCGAAGAATGGATCATCAAATCAACCAAATATGACCTCAGAAACAACGGCTATCATTTCAACTGGTACAACCTGAGCTATAATGGTTTCTACAAATCGAAGTATCCGGGCTATTTCGCGTTAGGCTTATACGGTCAAGTATTATACGTCAACCCGTATAAAAACCTGATAATAGTGAGAATCGGAAGAGGTAACAACGGTTACGCATATCTGCCGGATTTGTTTGAAAAACTCAGCAACGTTTGGATTGAAGAATGATATTATTCAAAAATGTTTTATATTTGCATGATAAATAACTCATGCTATGAAACATTTAAGATTAACTGTTTTTGCAATAGTCATCCTGTTTGCCTTTGGTTGGCAGACCGCTTACGGACAAGAAACATTCACAAGCCCTGACTTCAAACTGGAGCTCCAGTTTGAAGTCAAAGACGGCGTACCATATTATGCCTTGAACCGTGAAGGGAAACCCGTCGTTTTGCCTTCTATGATGGGCTTCACCCTCGAATGGCGCGACGACCTGGCACATGCTTTTGTGCTGAAAGACGTGAAATTCGACACTTTCGACGAGACTTGGGAGCCCGTCTGGGGCGAAGAGGCGCAGATCCGCAACCATTACAACGAGATGCTGGTGACACTCGAACAGCCCGTCGGCTCTGTGGAAAGCATGGACCACTCGACCGAGACGAAAGCCACCGTCATGCAGATAAGATTCAGACTCTACGACGACGGACTCGGCTTCCGTTACGAGTTCCCGATGGACAACGCCCTCGCATATTTCTGGATTACGGAAGAACTCACCGAGTTCGCGATGACTGGCGACCACACAGCATGGTGGATTCCGGGCGACCTTGACACGCAGGAATATAACTATACAGAGTCGAGACTTTCGGAGATTCGTGAATTATGGGATGCAGGTCATAAAAACGGCGGCTGGCCTTGGACAGCGTTTTCGAAAACGGGCGTGCAGACCGCACTTCAGATGAAGACCGACGACGGATTGTATCTGAACATCCACGAGGCAGCGACCTTGGATTTCCCGACCATGCACCTCGATTTGAACGACACCACCATGGTTTTCAGAGCCTTCCTCAGCCCTGATGCTACAGGCTATAAAGGCAGAATCCAGACACCTTGTGTGACACCTTGGAGAACCGTCATGGTTTGCGAAACAGCCACCGATGTCCTGGCTTCGAGGCTGATTCTGAACCTCAACGACCCTTGCGTCTTGGACGATGTCAGCTGGATCCATCCGGTGAAATACATGGGCGTTTGGTGGGAGATGATCTCAGGCAAGAGCACCTGGGCTTACACCAACGACTTCCCTTCGGTGAAGCTCGGTCAGACCGACTATGAGCACGCCACGCCGAACGGCACTCACGGCGCCAACAACGAAAACGTGCGCCGATATATCGATTTCGCAGCTGAAAACGGCTTCGACGCATTGCTAATCGAAGGCTGGAACATCGGATGGGAAGACTGGTATGCCAAACAGAAAGATTTCGTTTTCGACTTTATCACTCCTTATCCTGATTTCGACCTGCCGGCATTGAACAAATATGCTCACGAGAAGGGTATCAGGCTCATCATGCATCACGAAAGCTCGGCATCCACTGTCAATTACGAACGTTGGATGGAGAAAGCATATACCTTGATGAACGAGTATGGTTACGACGCTGTGAAAGGCGGCTATGTTGGCACTATCATCCCGTTTGGCGAAGGCCACTACAGCCAGCCGATCAACAACCACTACCATTACGCCATCGTGGAGGCGGCGAAACACCATATCATGGTCAACTCGCATGAGGCGGTGCGTCCGACAGGCTTATGCCGCACCTGGCCCAACATGATTGGCAACGAGAGCGCGATGGGCACCGAGTTCAGAGGCCGCATCAAGCCCGGACATACGACGATTCTGCCGTTCACGAGACTGCAAGGCGGTCCGATGGACTACACTCCGGGCATCTTCGAGACCGACATGGGCAAGATCGTGGAATGGGACAAAGGCGATTTGATGCAACACACCATCTGCAACCAGCTGGGACTTTATGTCACTTTCTACTCGCCTCTGCAGATGGCAGCCGACTTCCCGGAGCATTACGCGCAGTTTATGGACGCGTTCCAATTCATCAAAGACGTGGCTGTCGACTGGGACAAATCCATTTATCTCTATGCTGAACCGGGTGCATACATCGTGACGGCACGTCATCCGAAGATTTCGACCTTAAACAAGGCCGCCGAAGGCGTGGGGACATTGGAAGATGGCAAGAAAGGCGTGATTAACAGCGCCACAAGGTTTGTTTATAACCTGGATAATCCGGATATCCCAGATAATCTGGAAAATCTGGTTCCATTAGATGTTTGGTACATCGGCGGCATCACCGACGAAAACGCCCGTGAATTCAAGGTGAAACTGGATTTCCTGAAACCAGGCGTAAAATATGAGGCAACCATATATTCCGATGCGAAAGACGCGAGCGGTCTGCCTGGCGACGGTTACAATCCTCAGGCGTACACAATAACAAAGAAGACTGTCACATCAAAGAGCGTGCTGAAGATGAAGATGGCACCGTGCGGAGGCTTCGCGATTTCGATTAGAGAGATGAAATAAATTGAACACGGATTAAACGGATTTACACGGATTTTTGTATTTTTGCCAAAAATAACTCTATATGGAAAATCTCAGCAACGTTGAAAAATTGGCAAAATACCTGATTTTTGTGGGCATTATAGCTGTTGCGTTCGCGGTGTGCTGGTACTTCAGCACAGTGCTGATTTATATCGTTTTGGCGTTTGTGGTGTCGCTCATCAGCCGCCCGGTGGCACGCCTCATGGGAAAAATCCGCATAAAAGGAAAAAGCGCTCCCGACTGGCTGCTGTCAATACTGTCAATCATCCTTGTCATAGCACTGCTGCTGATGGTGATACTCCTGGTAATCCCTGTCATAACAAGAATCATCAACGACGCCTCACTATTCAGCAATATCAACAGCTCCGACGCTAATTTTAGCGATACCATCAACAAATGGATTATCGGTATTTTCCCAAGTCTTGGCGAAGATTTCGACGCCATTGGAACGCTGTTCAACTATCTGAAAGGTCTACTGTCAGACTTCGACATCACCGGTCTCATCGGCTCGGTAGGCTCTATCGTGATTGACCTCGCCATCGGACTGTTTGCCGTGGTGTTCATCTCTTTCTTCTTCGTAAAAAATGAAAATCTGTTCTCCAATATTGTCGCCGCCCTGGTTCCTGACCGCATCGAAGCTTCAGTGACCGAGGCGATTGTAGATATCGAGCATCTGCTTTCACGTTATTTTGTAGGACTTCTCCTTGAGATGCTTGGCGTCGCCCTCCTCAATTTTCTGGGTCTGTGGCTCATCGCCCGCATCAGCGTCAGCTATGCCCTCGGCATCGCATTCATCGCGGGAATCCTCAACATCCTGCCTTATGTGGGACCTATCCTCGGTGAGATTCTCGGCGCGTTGCTCGGCATGGTGCTACATTACGGCGCAGGCGTCGGTCTGGACGTCAACATCTGGATTTTCGCACTCATCATCCTTGCGATAATGCTGACGGTGCAGCTTGTCGACAACTTCGTGCTGCAGCCAATCATCTACTCCACCAGCATCCAGGCGACACCGCTCGAGATCTTCATCGTGATGCTGATGGCAGGACATATCGGAGGCATCTTGGGAATGCTTGCCGCAATACCAGCCTATACTATCATCCGCGTCATTGCAGGCCGTTTCTTCTATGATAAAAAAATCGTGCAACGACTGATGCCTGACATTAAAAAAGAGGGAAAATGAAAAAATACATGACACTTCTGGCGGCTATGCTGCTGCCATTTATTATGCTGGCGCAAAATGCCAACGATTACACTAAATATGTGAACCCTTTCATCGGCACTCAGACCGACGAGACGGGCGCTTTGAGCGGAAGTACCTTCCCCGGCGCGACGATGCCACAGGGCATGGTGCAACTCAGTCCTGAGACCGAACAGATGGTAACGTGGGACCCTTGCTCGGGCTACGATTACAACAAAGATGTGATTTACGGCTTCACGCATACGCATCTGAGCGGCACAGGCTGCACCGATCTCATCGACGTCAGCCTGATGCCGGTTTCTGAAGAAGTGACGCCAGAACAACTGAAAAATGCCGATTTCGGTCAGCATTACAGCCATGAAAATGAGTCGGCAAGACCGGGATATTATCAGGTGTTTTTGCAGGAAAGCGGCGTGAATGTTGAGGTTTCGGCGACTGTCAGAACAGGAATTACGAAGTATACCTTCCCGAAAGGTAAGCCACAAAACGTGGTTTTAGACCTCGACCGCGGCACCTATCGTGGCGACGCATATTACTCAGGCCGCCGTTACTATGACATCATTCAGGCTCAGATCCGCATCGTCGATGACCATACCGTTGAAGGCTATCGCGTGGTCTGCGGATGGGCAAAGCTGCGTAAAATTTATTTCCGAGCCGAGTTCTCGAAGCCAATCAGCAAACACATTTTAATGAATGGCAGTCTCAACGTCGGCAACAGCGACGTGGTAAACGGCCGAACATTGCGTGCAGCTTTAAGCTTTGATGATACTGATAATCAGGAACTTATCGTGAAAGTCGCCATCTCGCCTGTCGACAATGACGGTGCACGCAAAAACATGCTCGCCGAGGCTCAAAGCTGGAATTTCGACGAATATGTGCAAAACGCCCACGATGTCTGGCAAAAAGAACTCAGCCGCATCGACATTGAAGGCACCGACGAGCAGAAAACCATATTCTACACGGGTCTGTATCATGTTTTGATGCAGCCTAACACCATGAGCGACGTCGACGGCCGTTACATGGACACCAACTTCGAAATCAAGCAGATGCCTGAGGGACAGACCTATCACAGCACCTTCAGTCTGTGGGACACCTTCCGCGCCGCGCATCCGCTCTACACTTTGATTGCACCTGATATCGCCGCACAGTTTGTGCGCGACATGGTTCTTCATCACCAAACCTACGGCTACCTTCCGATTTGGGACCTCTGGGGTCAGGACAACTACTGCATGATCGGCAACCACGCCATCCCGGTTTTGGCTGATGCCATTTTGGCAGAGATTCCGGGCATCGACGTGGAAGAAGCTTATCAGGCGATGGTTGAGAGCAGCACACGCAGCCATTACAATTCACCTTTCGAGATTTGGGAACAATATGGTTACTTGCCGCAGACTCTTCAGAATGAGAGCGTCAGCATCACCATGGAGCAGGCTTTCGACGATGCCTGTGTGGCTTTGGTGGCAAAGAAACTAGGCAAAACTGAAGACTACGAGCGTTTCTATCGCCGCAGCATGTTTTATAAAAACCTCTTCGACCCTGAGACCGGTTTCTTCCGTCCGAAAGACGAAAACGGCAACTGGCTCGAGGGTTTCGACCCGCTCAGCTACGAGCAGCCTTGCTTTGTGGAAGGCAACGCCTGGCAATACATGTGGTTCGTGCCTCAAGATCCTCAAGGTTTGATCAACCTTTTCGGCAGCAAAAAAGCATTTTTGAAGAAACTTGACGAGAACTTCAGTCTGACTGCCACTTCAGGCGAGGTCAACGGCAACGCCAGCGGCTTCATCGGGCAGTATGCGCATGGCAACGAGCCGAGTCATCACACCGTTTATCTCTACAATTTCGCAGGAAAACCTGAGAGGACACAAGAACTGGTCGAGCAGGTCCGCTCCGAGTTCTACCGTGCCACTCCATGTGGCTATGCAGGCAACGACGACTGCGGCCAGATGTCGGCATGGTACATCTTCTCGAGCCTCGGCTTCTATCCTTTCCACGCCGGCTCAGCGGAATATGTCATCGGCACGCCTTTGTTCACCAAAGCGACATTACACCTCGAAAACGGCAACGATTTCGTGATTTCAGCACCTAACAAGACGCCAGAGAACATTCATGTGAAGAGCGTGAAACTCAACGGCAAGCCGATAACAGACTATAAAATCACCAACCAGCAGATTATGGAAGGTGGAGTTTTGGAATTTAAAATGAAATAATATGAAAAAAATCTATCTCGCTGGTGGCTGCTTCTGGGGCACCGAGCATTATTTTAAAATGATTGACGGCGTTGTCGAGACAAAAGTCGGCTATGCCAACAGTATCAAAGAAAACCCGACATACAAAGAGGTATGCAGCGGCGAAACCAAAGCCGCCGAGACCGTCATGGTGGAATACGACCCATCGAAAATCAGCCTCGAGTTCCTGCTTGACATGTATTTCCATGCCATCGACCCGACCAGCGTCAACCAGCAAGGTCACGACGTGGGCTTGCAATACCGCACAGGTATTTATTATGTTGATGCCAACGATTTACCAACGATTAACAAGGTAATGACCGAGCAACAAGCCAAAATATCAGGCAAAATCGCCGTCGAGGTGATGCCATTGCAAAACTTCTACACAGCCGAAGACTATCATCAGGATTATTTAGAAAAGAACCCTGACGGGTATTGTCACTTGCCGCTCGAACTCTTTGAATGGGTTAAATCACAAAAAATGTAAAAACAAAAAATGCCGCGGAGTTATCCACGGCATTTTTCTTTTAATCCATTAATCTATTAAGCTATTAAACTATTCCGCCGGTGTCTCAGCCGGAGCCTCAACCACCTCTTCCACTGCGGCCTTCTGGCAGCAACTCTTGAATGGCCTCATGTCCTTCGGCAAGATGAAATAAACCGCCACACAGAGGCAGATGATGAGGAATAACCATCTCAGCATCCTCTTCCACCATGGAGCTCTTGTTGTGAACGGGTCTTTAGTCTTAACAATCGGATACTTGGCAATGCCTGTCAATGTGGCACCAAACTTGGTGTTCACAAGGATTCTCTGGTTCAATGCCCAGCCGTTGGCATTCAAAACAGGCGCGAGGTTACGTTTGCGTAACTTCAGCCATGCCATAATCATAGCAGGACCTGAGATTATTAAGATGATTGCTGCGAACATTATCACCCAGTGATACCAGTGAAGTCCGAGCCATGCGAATAATCCGCCGATAGCAGATGCCACCAAGCCTAAAGCCAAGCCTATAGCAGCGAAGATACCAGCGAACTTGGCGATGTCGAACGGTGGCTTCACCTCTGCTTTCTGACCGTCGGCAGGAAGGTTAGCGTTGTCAATCTTCGAGTTGGCATCAGCCATCACCTTGGCGTCTTTCTCAGCGGCACGTTTGTTGATCATGTCCTCAACCGACCTTGCCATCTTGCGGTAAGGCGACCAGAATGCCTGACGGATGCTGATAGGGTTCTCTATGATCTTGGTCACTGTGGCGTTCCAGCCGAGACCGTCTCTATCATAGAACACAGCGTGTTTGCCAACCATGATAGCACCGACGTCGCCGTCAGTAACCACAGCTGCGATTGTCATGCTACCCGGCTTGCTCTTACAGGTGCAGTCGCAATATAGGATATACATGTTGCTCAACGGTGCCATCGTGCCCTGTGCTCCCATGTCACTCACCTTGACGCAGAGGTCGCAGGCGCGCTCGTCGATGTAAAGCGTACCGGCTTGGAAGATAGCTCTCTTCTCAGGTGAATAGAAATCGCTGAATGTCACGAAGTTGGTCAGCAAGGTGTAGAAGTCTCTGTAGAGATGCAGCAGCTTGTCGACCTGGTCGATGGCGTTCGACTTGGCTTCAAGAGCCTTATCCTGTGCGATGAGGTCGAGCAAGGCGTCTTTCTTGTTCTCTTCGAGTATGGTCTTTGCTGTGTCGTAGCCCAGACCTTCGACGGCGGCACCTGCCTTGGCACCCATCCAAGCGTTGTATGCGTTGAATTTAGCCATTATGCCGGCCCATTGTTCCTCGGTGAGGTATTCTGCCTTTTTGAATTCTTTATCGATTACAAGAGCCTTCAACATTGCCATGGCGCCTGCCCATGCCGGATTGACTTCCTTACCCAATGGCAGTTTATGCTCAGCGTTGACGCGTGCCAACGGATATGTGGCGATCTCGTCAGTGCTTGCAGCGAGGTTGTTACCGCTGATTTCACCAATCTTTGCGGACGAAACATCCAAAACTGCTGCGCTGTCGGTGTTGAACGAAGCGAGTTTGCAGCGCATGAAGAAGTCGTCGATCTTGTCTTTCACTGCCATGCATGCTGCCAATGCCGCCGCTGTGTCGTCGCCGTATGGGAAAATGTTGTCTTTGTCAGCGTCGCCAGCCTCTTTCCATGCCTTGAAGTCTGCCAAAGCGGTGTAGAAAGCCTCTATCTTGTCGGTATCGATGCCTGGGTCGCCGCTTCTGTCGGTGACGCCGCCCATGCAGTCGATAACGGTCTTGATCAATGCCTTCACAGCCTCGTCGTCAGCCGAGTTCTCAGTGATGATGCCGTCGCCGTTGAAACGTGTCTTGGCGAAGATTGCGATGCTGTCGGAGACGTCGGCTACCGAGATCTCGTTCTTTTCAAGTCCAAGATTCTCAAGGATTTGCTTCGAGGTCTCAAGCAGATGCGCGCCTTCTTCGTCGTTGGTGTTAAACGCAGAGAACGGGATGAAAGCTTCGCGTTTCAATAGTAATTCCGGGTCGTTGATGACCTTTGTGAGCCACTTCGATGCTGCCACGATCTCCTCGATGTGGATCTTGCCGTCACCGTTGGTGTCGAGCATCGTCATGGTCTTTTCATCAATTTCCAATCCTTTCAGCGGGCAGCTCAATGCCGTCCAGAGTTTTCTGTCAAGCTCATCCAAATGCAGGATGTCCTGTCCCGACTCGATGTTCACCCTCGTGACACCGCCGACGGTCGAAAACTTCCAATCGTAATTGCCATTTGATTTCATAACTAATTAACTTTTACAAATTCATAATTTATATAATTTCCCACATTTAAAATCGTGTAATATGCATCAAGAGCAGAATCTTTCAACGCGCCTAATCTCAAATATCCCACATCTTTAAATATCCTGCAGTCTTTATGATGAGAATGCCCTTGCAACACAACTTTTACATTATATCTGTCAAACAAATCCGCCAGATCGTAGGTCTCCTCCATGCTGAAACTGCTGGTTGTCCCGTTCACGTTGTTCGTCCTGAAGAAATGTGTGTGTGTAAACACTATGATATTCCTATATCCTTGATTATGTTTGCTTTCCAGCAGATTTTCAAGCCAATCTCTCTGATCCACCCCTAAGGTGCCGCTCCCCGACTCAAGGGCGATAAACAGATCTTTAAAGCCCCCAACTGTCTGAACCTCAAACCAATATGTCGATGCGCCGAATCGCGTATAAAACTCGTCCCATTGTCCGAAATACAGGTCATGGTTGCCCACGGTATAATAAATCTTACGCCCGGCGTCGGTAACAGGCTTCACATGTTCGCAAAACTTGCCGAAACCGTTCTTTCCGTTAATCAAATCGCCGAGACACAACGTGAATGGTGCCGCTGTCGTATCTGCCAGATAATCAGCCACATACTCGTCAAGATTATGTGTCGAGCCGTCCACATGCACGTCGCTCATCGCATACACAAGATAGGTGTTAGGCATCCCTGTAATCACGTCGTAGCCATGCTGGTTGTTATACGTCATTGACTGTGCAAACCGCTCGTTTGGCGACTCGTCAAATGTCGCGAAAATACCAAGCAAATCACGTTTTGAACATGATGTCAACGCCACTACTAGTCCGAAAACCGCTGTCATTCCGAGCGCAGCGAGGAATCTCATTGTATTTTTACGTTTTCTCATAATCTATAAGTTATCCCTATTCTCAGCACCGCCTCATAGAACTTCACCGCCCCATGAAACATCCCTGCCGGCTTCATCGTGCCTTCCGCCACCGCGCTCCACCGTTCTTTAAAATCCCATCTCCCGCCGAGACTGAACAACGGCGACCACATCCTCTCGTATTCAAACTCATTGAAATTGGCACCTGCCAGATAAATATCCCACGGGTTGTCGAAACCCATAACGCTGATTCTCAACTTATACAAAAAGTTAAACGCCTCCGTGAGCGTGAACTCCACCGCATCCCAGTCACGGTTGAAACCGTCGATAACCTTCGTGAACAAGCCCAGCTGCACGTCGAAATGACGCATCTTGAAGCCCATGCTCGCCGAATAAACATATTCGTAAACTTTATAACTTACGAAAAACCTCGAATGCAACGACACGTCGATGTACCCGAAGCCGTTGCGGCACAACTCGATATTGGGCCGCACACTCAAACCCACCGAATACACATTCGGCGTAAGTGCCTCCAAATTAAGGTAAAAATCGTTGTTGTCGACATGCAGAACACCTTTCAAATCAACGCCTTCATACCATCTGTAGGTGTTGTTATACCCAACGAGCCCCTGTGCAGTCACATCAGCGGAAATCTCGTGTCTTCCAGTCTTCTGAGCCTTCAGAGCCATCATCGGAAACAAACATATCAGCAAAAAAACCAGCTGTTTTTTACCCATTTTTCATCTATCATTTTATTTCTTCGCAAATTTATAAAAAAAACTATCTTATTTCACATTAAATTTTTTAGTATTTTTGCTTGCTAAATTTTTGCGTATGAAAACCATCAAAGATTATATCACTACCATCCCTGATTTCCCTATAAAAGGGATACAGTTTCGCGATATCACCACGCTGGTAGGCGACGCCGAAGGCTTGAGGCTCGCCATCAGCACTATGTGCGACATGGAGAAAGACCTCGACTTCGACANNGACGCCGACGGCTTGAGGCTCGCCATCAGCACTATGTGCGACATGGAGAAAGACCTCGACTTCGACATCATCGCCGGTGCCGAGTCGCGTGGCTTCATCTTCGCGGCGCCGATGGCTTACAACATGCATAAGCCTTTGGTGCTCGTTCGTAAGAAAGGCAAGCTGCCAGGCCAGACCATATCGCAAAAATATCATCTTGAATATGGCGACGCCGAGATGGAGATCCTTGCCAACAGCATAAAACCGGGCACACGTGTCCTCATCGTCGACGACCTCCTGGCATCAGGCGGCTCCGTCGAATGCATCATCAAGCTGGTGGAAAAACTCGGCGGCGTGGTGGCAGGCGTATGTGTCCTCGTGGAACTCGTCGACCTCAAAGGACGCCAGCGTATCAAAGGTTACCGCCTCGACAGCGCCGTGACTTACGAAGGTGAATAATCATAATTTCTGACTATGTACGCGCTTTTTAAGAAAGAGATAAACAACTTCCTAAGCTCCCTCATCGGGATAATGGTGGTGGTGGTGTTCCTCCTCATCACCGGACTCTTCCTGTGGGTGTTTCACAGCGATTTTAACATCATGTCGTATGGCTACGCAAGCCTCGACAGCCTCTTCATCATCGCTCCGTGGGTGTTTCTGTTCCTCGTGCCTGCCGTCACCATGCGTTTCTTCGCCGAAGAACGACGCACCGGCACCATCGAGATGCTGCTTACCAAGCCTCTCTCCGACTGGCAGATAGTGGGCGCCAAATACCTCGCCGGAGTAGCCCTAGTATTACTCGCACTCATCCCCACACTCATCTATTACATCTCCGTCTCACACCTCGCAATGCCTGTCGGCAACGTTGACCACGGCGGCATCTGGGGCTCATACATCGGACTGTTTTTCCTCAGCGCCGCATTCGTCTCAATAGGCGTCTTCTGCAGCTCTGTGACTAATAATCAGATACTTGCGTTCATCCTCTCGGTGTTCCTCTGCGGATTCCTATACATCGGATTTGAATTCATCTACTCGCTCTCCCTCTTCGGGAAAATAGATTTGTTTATACAACAATTGGGCATGGCGGCGCACTACAGCTCGATGAGCCGCGGCGTCATCGACACCCGTGATTTGATATATTTTCTTAGCGTTATAGTGTTGTTCTTAAGCCTGACAAAACTCACTTTGTCGAGCAGAAAATGGTAGGAGGGCGTATGGAAAACAAGAGAAAAAATATCAAGAGAAACGAGATCCTATCACTGATTATCACATTGGTAATCATAGTGTTAGTAAATATCATAGGCTCATTCGTCTATACCCGTTTCGACCTCACATCCGAGAAACGCTATACCCTGTCCGACACCTCGAAAGACATCTTGAGAAACCTCGACGACTACGTATATTTCCGAGTCTACCTCGAAGGTGAGTTCCCGGCAGGCTTCAAAAAGCTCCGCAAAGAAACAAAAGAGATGCTCGACGAGTTCCGCGCCTATTCCAAATTCATTGATTATGAATTTATTAACCCTTCGGAAAGCAGCGACGCAGCCGAACGTCAAGAGACATATAAAATCCTTTGGCAAAACGGTCTGAATTATTATACCGAGACGGTGCAGACCAACACAGGCATCCAGCAAATCCTGATTTGGCCTGGAATTATTATGAGTTACCGCGAAAACGAGAAAGCCATCGACCTCCTTTCCGGACAATCGGGACAAAGTCAGGAGACAGTACTCAACAACTCGGCTCAAGACCTTGAATATAAGCTCATTAGCGCGATAAAAGAGATCTCCACGACGATGAAACCTACCATCGCCTTCGTTGACGGTCACGGCGAGCTTGCCGACCTCGAGGTCTACGACATCGCAAACACTCTTTCAAAGAAATATATCATCAAGCGAGCCACGCTCAACGAACAGCTTAACTCATTGATGAAGAGAGACTTGGATTCCGACAGCAACATCGTCATCAAGCCGGCTTACGACGCCATCATTTTGGCAAGACCTACCGAGCCGTTCTCTGAAAAAGACAAATTTATCCTCGACCAGTATATCATGTATGGCGGCAAGGTGATGTGGCTCATCGATGCAGTCAATGCTTCTATGGACAGCCTGCAAAACGCCGAGTCGACGATGGGTCTCGCCATGAATCTCAACCTCGACGACCAGCTGTTCAAATACGGCATCAAACTCAACAAGAACCTGCTCCTCGCCTATCCTTGCGCACAAATCGGACTGGTCACCGGACAAGGCAACAACCTGCAGAGCACGCTTCTGCCTTGGTATTATTTCCCGTTGCTCGGACAGGCATCTGAACATCCTATCGTGAGAAACCTCGAGGCAGTGAAAGCTGATTTCGTAAGCTCTTTGGAAACGACAACATCCGCTCCAGAGATTCAAAAAATCCCTCTTCTGAAGACATCAGATTACACCAAGGCTTCAAGCGCACCGGTATATATCTCTCTGGAAATCCTGAACGAACGCCCGAACGCGAGTATGTTCCCACAAAAAGGCATGACAACGGCCTATCTCCTTAACGGAAGATTCACCTCGTTATACGAAAACCGCATGCCGGCATCGATCACAGAAGCCAAAGAAATCGGATTTAAAGAGGAAAGCGTCCCGACCTCGATGATTGTCATCGCCGACGGTGACATCATCCGCAACCAGCTCGCTCAGCTCGACTATGCAAAGAAAAACAACAAACGTGTCGGCTCGCCATTGCCTTTAGGCTACGACCAATACACGAATAACACATACGGCAACAAACAGTTTATCGAGAATGCCATGACATATCTCCTTGAGGGTGAAGGACTTATCAACATCCGCTCACGCGAGCTGAAGATTCGACTCCTCGACATGAACAAGGTCAACGGCAACCCGATGCTGTGGCAAATCATCAATGTGGTTCTGCCAAGCGTCATCATGATAATGATAGGAATTGTTTTAGCAGTTTTAAGAAAAAAGAAATACAATAAATAAACAAACCGTCATTTCGACCGAAGTGAAACGAAGCGGAGAAATCTCCTGCAATAAATGATTCGAAATATCTGATTGGCAGAGATTTCTCCACTCCCTTCGGTCGGTCGAAATGACAATAGAAATTAGCAAATATGAAAAGAAAAAACATCATTTCAATAGTTATAGTCGCGATTTTAGTCGTCATCGCCGGTATCCTCATCGGTAACAACCGCTATCTGNNGTCTACGACACCGCCTCTGTCACAAAGCTCTTCTTTGCTGACAAAAGCGGCAATCAGGTCGTTTTGCAACGCGACGGAAAGGCATGGACTGTCAACAACGAATATCGCGCCAACCAAAGCCTGGTCAATGAGATGCTCTACACCCTCACTCGTATGAGAATCAAAATGCCAGTGTCTGTAAGGAAAACCGACAACACTATCTCACAGATGGCTACGACAAACACCAAAGTCGAGGTCTACCAGATGCTCCCGCGCATCAACCTGTTCAACAAGGTGAAACTGTTCTATCATGAGAAACGTAGCAAGGTGTTTTACGTGGGCGGCGTCACACAAGACAATATAGGCACATACGTCCTCAAAGAAGGCGGCGACAAGGTCTACGTCGCACATCTGCCGATGCTCAATGGCTCTATCAGCTCAAGATTCTCGGCAAATCCTACCGACTGGCGCAGCCATATCATCTTCAATTCGAGACTCAACGACATCCAAGCTGTGAAGCTCGAGATCAACGACGACCCTGATAACGGCTTCATTATCAATGAAAACGAACGCTATCAATACACCATGAACCGTCTCAACGGCGAGCCTGTCGAATTCAGCGACAACAAGGTTCTGAACCTGCTCACATCGTTCAGCGACGTGCGCTTCGAGGCTTTCCTATATGATATCGAGCCCGCCCGCCGCGACTCCATCATCAACTCGCCTTTCCAGCAAAGACTGACACTCACAACGAAAGACGGCATCAGCCGCAGCGTCACCACATTCCGCATGCGCACCAATGCCGACATCTATGATTATAGCGCTGAAGATATCGACAATTTCCACGATATGATCAACGACCCTGACCACAAATACGCGCTCCTCAGCGAAGGCAACGAGTTCGTTTTGATCCAGGATTTCGTCTTCGGGAAATTATTAAAACCTGCTGATTTCTATAGCAAAGACTATAAAGATGAAATCCCGCAGGTTTATTATAAAGAGCTTGAAACTGTCGAAAGCAGATAATAATTAGCCATTAGAATTGGTATTTCAAAACTAATGGCTAATGGCTAACAGCTAATAGCTAATAGCTTTTTTCAATAGATTCCCAATTAATTATTGCCCAGAACTCGTTAACGTAGTTAGCTCTGAGATTTTGGTAATCCAAATAATATGCGTGCTCCCAGACATCGCACACCAACAGTGGCTTCAGGCCTTCTGTGAGAGGTGTCTGTGCGTTGGAAGTCTGCACAATAGATAATTTTCCGTCTTTGTCAGCGACGAGCCATGCCCAGCCTGAGCCGAACAATGTCACGCAAGCGTTTACGAACTTCTCTTTAAACGCATCAAAGCTGCCAAAGTCGCGCACTATGGCGTCCATGAGCTTGCCTGTCGGAGCAGTCTTCTTCGGGTTTGGCGTCAAGCAGTTCCAGTAGAAAGTGTGGTTCCACACCTGTGCTGCGTTGTTAAACATGCCGCCCTGCGAGGTCTTCACAATCTCCTCAAGGCTCTTGCCCTCAAACGGAGTGCCCGCGATGAGCTTGTTCAAATTGTTCACATAGCCGTTGTGATGCTTGCCATAGTGAAACTCTAATGTCTTCTGTGAGATATGCGGCTCGAGCGCATTCATCTCATACGGTAATTTCGGTAATTCAATCATAATCTTTCAATTTTAATTATTTAACATCCCGTACATTTTTAATTGTTTAACATCCCGTACATTTTTAATTGTTTAACATCCCGTACGGACAAGGCATGCCTTGTCCCTACAGGGATTTTCCTATTTCAAGGCCTAAATTATACAGCTTCTCGATATCCTCTTCACGAATCGGCGCTCCCTTCACCTCCACCGGCTCGCTCACGATGTTCCATTTGCAAGCTTCAGCGTTTTCTTTTAACGTTTTGAGACCGCCGCCACTCCACGAGGCACCGCCAAAGAGGCCGAACACCTTGTTTTGAGGCTTGTATTCGCCGATTTCATGCAGCAGACCGACCATGTTCGGGAAGATGCTTCCGTAATGTGAACAGGCGCCCAAAATCACGCCTTTGTATTTCCAAATGTCGCTGAAAATAAACGAGGTCTCGGTCTTCGACACGTCGTAAACCTTAATCTCTTTCACTCCGGCATCTGCCACGCCTCTTGCCACGATATCAGCCATTCTGCCTGTGTTTCCGTACATCGAGCCGTAGACGATGACCACGCCTTCTTTGCTCTGATGCTGGCTCCAAGCGGTGTATCTGTCGATGACCCACTGCAGGTTGCTTCTCCAAATCAAGCCATGCGATGGTGCAATCATCTTGATGTCCAAGGTCAGCGCCTTCTGAATGGTCTTCAGAGCCATCATCGCCACCTTTCCGACGATGTTGGCATAGTAACGGCGCATGTCGTCTTCATAAAAATCAAGGTTCACCTCGTCGTCGAAGATGCCACCGTTCAAGGCACCGAAGCCTCCGAAAGCGTCGTTGGTGAAGATGATTTTCGAGGTCTGCTCGTATGTCACCATCGACTCCGGCCAGTGGCACATCGGAGCCATGAAGAACTGAAGTGTATGACTGCCAAGGCTTAATGTCTCGCCTTCCGCCACGACTTTCTTGTTTGCAATCTCACCGTAGAAGTTCTCCAAAGGCGCGAATGTCTTGGCGTTTCCGANNCTCTCTCAAAACAGCGCCCACCGAGCCGCTATGGTCTGGCTCGTCGTGGTTCACGATGAGGTAATCGACTTTACGGTCGCCCAAGATACGCTTGACCTGGAAAATATACTGCGCCATAAACTCAGGCTCCACCGGGTCAATCAACGCAACCTTATCATCTACAATAAGATACGAGTTATATGACACGCCATTCGGCAGCTCCATGTGGTTCTCAAACATCTCCGTCTTGCGATCATTCACCCCGACGTAATAAATATTTTCTGCTAATTTTATATTCATATTAAATAATTTTGATTCAATNNCGGATAACGCATGCGTTATCCCTACCAGATTCTCCTCACGTCGGCTCTTGATACTCAAAATCTTCTTTCCCGTGTTTGCAAATCGGACAAATGATGTCATCCGGCAACGGATTGCCTTCATACACCCAGCCGCACACCTTGCACACCCAGCAGCCTTTCGTCACCTTTTTCTTAGGTTTGATATTTTTCTGATAATAATCGTAAGTCACTGAGTCTTTGTCGTTTACCTGCACTGCGTCGAGCACGTCGGCGATAAACATCGTATGCGTGCCGAGGTCTATCGTCTTCACCACCCTGCAAGCAAAGTAAGCGTTGATAAATTTAGGCAGATACAGCACGTGGTTCACGGCGCGCAGCTCCTGCTCGCAGTCCGCGAATTTGTTTACGTTCCTTCCCGACTGAAAACCGAAGTGTTCGAACACCTTAAACGGTGTCTCCGTCGTCAACACATTGACATTAAACACGCACGAGTCAAGAATGAGGTCGTGCGTGTAGTTGTTTTTGTTAACGACTATCGACAAACGCAGCGGATCGCTTGTCACCTGCTCCACCGTGTTGATGATGCAGCCGTTGTCGATGTTGTCGTAGTTCGTCGTCAGGACATAAAGACCGTATCCAATCTTTGATAACGATTTCGTGTCCATGATTACGATTATTCCATTCCGAAATGTTCTTTTCCAACACCGCAAAGTGGGCATGACCAGCTTTCCGGTAATTTGTCGAATGGTGTTCCTGGAGCGATGCCGTTGTCCGGATCGCCAACTGCCGGGTCATAAACATAACCGCAGACGTCACATACGTATTTTGCCATAGTTTTTTATGTTTTATGTTAATTTAAATCGTTATTTCTTCTCAAATACTGAAGTCTTTCGAAGACTTTCACGTCGGCTGAGGCGCTGCATTTGCCTTTGAAGTCGCAGATGCTCTTGAAGTTATGCTTTGCCATCCATTTCTCGACGCCCTCCACCATTTCTGAGATGTATTTCACGCCTTTGCGATACAAAACGCTGCACACCTGCACTGACTCAGCGCCTGCAAGTATCTGACGCACAACGTCTTCAGCTGAATGAACGCCTGTCGAAGCCGAGAGGTCACAAGGGATCTCCTGAGCTGTGAGCAACGATATCCATCTCAAGGTGTTGCTGTTCTCTTCCTCAACCGACAATGCCGAACCCGGAACGACTTTCATGTGCTCGATGTCGATTGTCGGGTTGTAGAAACGGTTGAAAAGCACCAGACCTGCCGCGCCTGCCATGCTAAGACGGAAAGCGAGGTTGCCGATATTTGTGAAATGGTCGCCGAGTTTCACCGAAACAGGTATTGTCACGGTCTTCTTCACCTCGTTGAAGATGTTAACCACTTCATCCTCAATGTTTTTCGATGGGATATCTTTGTCGAATGGCGACACTGCGATGTTCAGCTCGAGAGCGTCGGCACCGGCGTCCTGAAGCTCTTTTGCGAAGCTCATCCACTCACCTTTATCGGCGCAGTTGATGCTCGCGATAATCGGGATATCGACAGTTTTCTTAGCCTCGCGGATGAGGTTTTCATAAATCGCAATCTCATTTCCGCGAAGGAATGTCTTCATATAAAGGTCTGCCTCCGGACTTGAGTTATAAATATCTGTGTAACCTTCTTCCTTTTTAATATCTGAAAGAATCTGCTCCTCGAAGAGCGATTTCAAAACCACTGCGCCAGCACCTGCCTTTGCGCAATTCACAATACCGTCAACTGTTCCCGTAAAAGTGGAACTTCCGACAACAATAGGATTTTTAAGCTTTAATCCCAGATATGATGTAGTTAAATCCATTTTAAAAAATTTTTCGTCTACAAAGATATAAATAATTTGGCAAAAACAAACAAAATGTGAAAAAATTATTTTTTAAAAAAAGAGACGCCATAAATCCATGACGTCTCTATAATTTATTTAGGCGAAACTTTTACTTTGTCAAAACGACCTTCAACACCTGATTTCCTTTTTCTGAATTAACCTGAACTGTATAAACTCCAGAGCTCAAGTTGTTGAGAACAGATTCTATCTCATTGACATTCATTGTATTAATAATTACTCGACCCATATTGTCATACACTGTCATATCAGCATTATCAACACCATCTTTAAATGTCACTTTAACATTGCCCTTACTCGGGTTCGGGAACACGCTCAACACCTCGTTCTCACCGAGAGCGACCTCACCAACGCTGACCATTCCGAGTGCATCAACGAAATTCGGGATGCCGTAGCCGTTATAATTGTCAGGATTGTTGGCATTGTTACCTGCTGCACGCACAGCGTCGCAGATCTCCTGCACTGATGCATTTGGTCTTGCTTGACGCAGACATGCCACAGCACCTGCCAACACCGGATTCGAGAACGATGTGCCGTCGCCATTGTAGTATGGCCACCAGCTTCCATATCCTGATGCGACGTATGTGCCTTCACCCATTGCCATCACATCCGGCTTGATACGGCCGTCGTAAGTAGGACCGACAGAGCTGAAAGAAGCTCTTTGACCGGCACTGTTGACAGCACCCACAGTGATGATATGCTCAGCATCTGCTGGGATTCCCAATGTGCATGTGCCACTGCCTTCATTACCGGCTGAATTCGTGCAGATCATGCCACGGCTTGCAGCAATCTCAGCACCAATAGTCATTGGAGCAGTGTGTCCGTCATAATCCGGGAAATGATGATCCCATTGAGGCATGTCGAAATCGATGTAACCCAATGAGGTTGAGCAAATGTCAACACCAAGACTGTCAGCGAGTTCCGCACCTGACACCCAGTTGTATTCCTCAACGATATTCTCTCCGTTGCCGTCTTCAGTATGGAACAGATAGAATGAAGCTTTGTATGCAGTTCCAACCATCTCATTCGGGTCATAAGCAGCAATAGTGCTCAAGCATGAAGTTCCATGAGTGCTCTGCGAATACACCGATGTCGAACCGTAAACAAAGTCACGGACGCCAAGCAAACGGCCTTCCTCACGCATGTTGTCGAAACATGTTGCCTCTTCTGTGCCAACAAAACCACCGTCCAAAACAGCTATGACAACACCTTCGCCGTGATATCCCATGTCATGCAACTCATTGACTTTCAACTGAAATACCTGGTTATGAGCACCACCGTAAAAATCTCTGTAAATAACAGGTTTGCTCGATTCCTTCATCTCGTTGGCAAGCCAAATCTCCTTGTCGCGCTGTGCTTCAGGAAAATCCGGGCAGTTTCTCACTGCATCAACAAACTCCAAAGCGTTGATGGCGTCAACGACACTCTGACTTGTAGTGTAAACCGACACTCCGTTCAACCATTTTGAAGGATTAAGAAGCTGTGCGCCGCAATCAGCAACAGCCTGCAAATACTGAGGGTTAACAGGGATGTCGTACTCGTCGATTTCGATATTGAGTNNATCTGTGCCTGCGCAAAAAATGCAGTCACAAATAAAATCAGTAAGAATGATAATTTTTTCATTTTTTTAACTTTAATTAAAATTAATGGCGCAAAGATATAAAAAAATTCGGAATGACAACATTTTTATTAGTCTAATGTGGCGCGGCATAATGAAATTAAGTCGTTTGTATGAACTTTCAAGCCGCGCTAGATTAACCAGTTTATTGATTTGTCATTCCGAGCCTGGAAGGCGAGGAATCTCAATTGTTGATAACTTGTTAATTTTTTAATACTTTGTGCCTTAAAATTTTGTAATTTTGCAGCCCAAATTTTATTATAATTATTTTTTAACAATGAATAACGAAGAAAGAANNGAAGATTCAGTGACGAGAGATTAGAGCAGTTTGAAAAAGAAAAAGCTCGCCGTGAGGGCGATGAAGAACGCCATGAAAGAAGACCTTTCGGCGAAAAACGTAGCTTCGGTCGTCGTGATGACGAGAGAGGCGAGAGAAAATCATTCGGTCATGATAACCGTAAACCTTACGGTAAGAGATTTGATGATGAAGAAAGAAACGATAAGAAGCCTTACGGCAGAAGATCTTTTAACAAAGAAGAACGTGAAGAACGCGGATCAAGAAAGCCTTTTGGTGACAAAAAACCTTTTGGCGATAAAAAACCTTTCGGCAAACGTTTTGATCGTGACGAGGAACGTCCGACACATGGTGGTCGCCGCGGATACCGCCGTGAGAAAGACCCGGAATTCGACCGTCCACAGGCAACAGGCGAAATCCGCCTCAACAAATACCTCGCCGACTCAGGCATCTGCTCACGCCGCGAAGCCGACGACCTCATCCTCGCTGGCGCTGTGACAGTGAACGGCGAAGTGGTCACCGAACTCGGCACCAAAGTCAAAACCACCGACAAAGTGGTGTACGGCGGACAGACCCTCAACCGTGAGAAACTTCGTTATGTCTTGTTAAACAAGCCTAAAGGCGTCATCACCACAAGCGACGACCCATACGAGCGCCATACCGTCATGGACCTCGTCGAAGGCGCATGCCAGGAACGTATCTACCCGGTCGGCCGACTCGACCGTAACACCATAGGTCTGCTGCTCCTCACCAACGACGGCGAACTCGCAAAAACACTCACACATCCAAGCCATAACGTGAAGAAGCTGTACCACGTCACACTCAACAAGCCTCTGACAGAAAGCGACTTCGAGAAGATCGAGAAAGGCCTCACCCTCGAAGACGGACCTATCGAGGTCGACAAAATCGACTACGTCACCGACGACCCTACCATGCGCGAAATCGGCGTGGAAATACACTCAGGACGTAACCATATCGTACGTCGTATCTTCGAAAGCCTTGGCTATGAAGTGGTTAAGCTCGACCGCGTGATGCTCGCAGGACTCACAAAACAAAACCTGCCTCGCGGCCACTGGCGCTTCCTCACCAGCGCAGAGATCTCAATGCTCAAACGTATTGAATAATCATGAAAAAACTATCAATTACCATATTATTGATAATAGCGTCATTTTCAGCGTTGCTCGGTCAGCCCGAGAC